>JAESFN010000982.1_pt1 | contig 16708 bp, 12 predicted proteins | sample 9269411 | NCBI WGS metagenome assembly JAESFN01 (sample SAMN14505399, study PRJNA617100) | algae metagenome | isolation source: Iphinoe sp. HA4291-MV1 and co-occurring heterotrophs from trail next to... | place: USA: Maunawili Falls, Hawaii | collected 2009-07-25
CAGATTCTGGGGTTTCGGCTCCATGCTAGGCAATAAATGCGTCCCCAGCGCTGGTCGTTCCTCACACTCTCTCCCAGATTCACCTCAGTAGTTCTCGGGCCCGGAAGCACTAGAGCGCCTTCACCAGCGTCCAGGTATTGGTCCCGTCGGACGCGCGCTCGTACCCGATCGAGGAGAGCGCCAATCGGGCAATCGCGAGCCCGCGACCGCTTTCTTCGAGATCTAAGATGGAATCGAGGAGATCGTCCCCGGCCGGAGGCGAGGTGACCGGTTGCTCGACGAACGGTGCGCCCCAATCGCGAAGGCGCGCTTCGATGCGATCGGGATAGCGCAACAGGTCGAGCTCGATCTCTCCCATGTTGCCAACCGGGTAGGCATAGCTCAGCACATTTGCGCCGATCTCCGAAACAGCGGTCAAGAATTCGTGCCATTCGGGACGACGCTCGATGTCTGTCTCATGACCGAATGCTTCGACCACATTCACGAGATCGAAATAGCGTTCTCGTTGTGCCGGGAGACGCACCGAGCGCATAACGAGCGGATCACGCTCGTGCTCACTCATAGGCTGCCAACGCCTCCTCTGTGGTCCCATAGGTGGTAAGCACCCGATCGAGCATGGTCAGTCGCAGAATAGATTGCGCCTGCTCTTGCGTTCTCGCCAACCGCAAATCGCCGCTTGCCAGCCGGGCTGCTTTCAGCCCGCCGATCAACGCGCCAAGCCCGGAGCTATCGATCATGGAAACCGCGCCAAGATCGACCACCAGCCGCCGGCGCCCACGCTGAACCTCTTCGTTGAGGCGGGACTTCACCGCCGGGGCACTCAGCAAATCGAGCCGGCCCTGGAGCGAGATCACCACAATATCGTTGCTATGATCGGTTGCCGAAATCTCCATTTGTTCTGTGACTCCTCCGGATGCAATCGGCGCTGCATCGCGCTGTTATCTCGGAATGAAACGATAGAGGAACTCTTGCTTCACCATTGCCCAGATCACCAAGAGCACGACCGCATGGCCGAGCGTGTTCGTCAGGACATCTTCGCGCTGAAAAAGCGAAATATTGGCGATGATCATCGAAAAGAAGACCTGCCAGATAAACACGTAGAGCGACGCTGCTCCGATCGGGATAAGAAACCAGCCGAGGGCGCGATCGAGCGGTTTCCAGCAGATCGTCAATATGGCGTAGAGAACGACCACCGCAACGAATGTGTTGAGCAACCGGCCCGGTTCGAGCTGGGCGCGTTCGAACCACCGGGTGTAAATCCGCACGAAATCGCGTGCGGGAATGAAATTCAGGCGCACATCCCAGTTGCTTTCGAGATACGGATTGTTCCAGGCGAACACGAGCCCCACCAGAAAGAGCGCGGAGCACGCAGCCAGCGCCATCTTGCCCAACGCCGTGCTGAACCAGGCGATGATCTCCGACCGGTAATACCCGGCCACGATCCCGTTGACGAAAAGCACCTGCCAGGCAAAAAGCGGAAATGGATCCTCGAATTGCGCGTGAAAGATCTTGACCGGGTGAACCTGCTGGAGGATGTACAGTCCCCAGCTCAGCGCCAGGAGCAACGGCACCGCAAAACGGCGGCGCTCCCACACCCGGCCCACCACCACCGCCGCATTGATTCCGGGTGGCTTGAATCCCGGCGCCGCGATGGCAAAAAGGAGAAACGGCGCGGTCAGCATTAACACCACGTAGAGTCCCATGATGTTGAACTGCGAGGGGCCTGATCGCAGGAACGCGACCGAGCGCACGAAGAGATCGGTTTGGCTCGGATCGGGATACAGCCGGTAAACGACACTGGTGCTCTTGTCGGTCCAGGTCGTGAGCATGCTCGCATCGGCTCGGGGCGCATAAGTCAGCGCGAAAGCCACCAGCGAGACCGCAATCGCTGCCACGTAGAGCGTTCCGGCCCGGCGGAAAATTCTCGGCGCGGTCTCCACCCACCCCTCACGCTCGATCCGCCGGCGATAGACCAATCCCAGCACCCCGCCGGAGAGAAAGACAAAGAGCTCCGCGCCGGAAACGACACCTAACCGCTCGTGCGAGATGAGATGGAACAGCGACGGCATATCGATGTGATCGACCACCACAAAGACCATGGCAAGACCGCGAAGAAAATCGACGCGCAAATCACGGCGGTCGGCCCGTTCCTGATAGTGCCAGCGCACGCGGTCCGGCGCGATCAATGCGATCAGCACCATTAAGAAGAGCGCAACGCCGAGTGTGATAAGCGCGACGCGGATGAGGCGGTGCCCGGAGAGCTCAGCGGTTGGAGCATTTGATTCGAAAACAGGGCCAAATCGCGGCAAGCCCGATTGTTTGAGCAGCCCGGTGACGCCCTGCACCACGGATTGCTGCTCGGAAGCGCTCCAATCGATTTCGGTGCCGCCGACCTCTCCCTCCGCCTGGATGTGATCGAACCAGAAGAGGGCTTTCAGTGAGGGAAGCGCTCCCGTGGAGACCTCGTTGAGGATCTGGGTTAGCCAGGCCGTTTTGATGTCGGCTGATCCGGCAGTGCTTGATTCAGTATCGGGATTGAAGAGCGCCGCCGTTTCGAGCAAGAACGGTTTTCCACGCTGATCGGCATAAACCGCCGGAAAGTCGACGTGAGATTCCGCGGTACGCCCGTGCAGCACGGATGAAAATCGGTCCGCATCCGGGAGCACATTGGCGCCGTACGGGTAGGTATTGCCCCAATACATGAACCGAATCCCGACCCAGTCGACGACATCGTCCCCCGGGTAATAGGGAGCGTATGGATCGTCGGCATTCGTCACCTCGCCATCGCCGTTGGTATCCATCGCCTGCGATTCGGGAGAACCTGGGGTAGCGCTGAACGTGCCGTCCGCGAAGGGATAGCCGGTTGCGATCACCGGCGACCAAACCATCATCGCCTGGGGCGCCCGGTAATGGATGGCATCGGCAACGACGCGAAACGCGGCGACGTACGCCTCGGGTTGCTGTCCCCAGGAGACCCAGGAACCGTTCATTTCCGGAGCGAAGCGCACGAGAACCGGCACCCCGAAGCGGGTCGACGTTGCCGCCAGCCGCGCAGCGAAGTTATCAGCCATCGCAGGGGTGATTTCGGCGAGAGGAACGGATGGGTTGAGCGTGATAATCGCGAGCGCGCCCTGGGCCGAGATTTGGTTAAGCGTCCGGGTCAGCGCGGTTTCGCCGTTGACGGTAAGTGGAAAGGCAAAGCTGCCACCGAACATTGCTGCGTTTTGCCCGAAATCGGCGTTGTATGAGGCGGGGTTTTCCTTGTCCCACTGCAGATCGACACCCCAGTAGAATCCGTTCTCCGGGGCAAGATTCGAGCGCTCGCCTGCCCTCGCGGGACCTCCACCGGCGATGAGCAGCAACGCCAGCCCCAGCCAGAGCCCGGTCCACCGTGCGCTTCTCCCGGCGCGATGCTTAGCGAACACCGCCACCAATCCGTCCGTTCGCCAGCGCGGCGGTGGGCTCGCCGAGCGGGAGCGCGGCCTTGCTCTCGATATCGGCCTCACGCGTGGTGTGCGTGACTGCATCGAGCACGACGCTGAGCATGACCAGATCGAATATGGCCCAGAAGACATTGACCAGGATCGGTACGCTTTCGCCAGTCACCCCGAGCGCGAGTTTGCCCAACCCGAAAACGATCGCCAGGCACAGCAGCACCATGATCACGACCTGAGCGCGAACGATGCGGAGCGATACTCCACCCTGCCGCGTTTTCGGGGTCACCACGAAGCCGAGTTTTTTGCCGAAGTAGACGCTGCCAACTGCGGTGGTGACGGCTTTGATCCAGAGCGGGAAAAGCGCCAGACTGTACTGCTGTCCGCGCCAGGTTGACCGTCCCCAGCCAATGAAAAAGAAGAGGAATTGGTTAACCAGCAAGAACGGTACGAGGTGAATGAAAAAGTCCCATGAGTAGGTCGAGACCGGAATCCAGCCGAAAAAGAGATAGAGCAGCGGCGAGATGAGATAGACCGGAGCAAAGATTCCGGAGAGATAGCTCCACATGGTGGCGAAGTACATGAACTTTTGCCCGCCGGAGAGCCCGCGCACAAAAAGCGGGTTCTCGCGGAGCATGACCTGGATCGTTCCCTGCGCCCAGCGCAATCGCTGCTGTAACGCGCTTTGTAAATCCTCTGGTGCCAGGCCTTTTACGAGAATTTCGTCGTGATAGACAGAGCGCCACCCCATCGAATGCAAGCGCATCGCGGTCGCCATGTCCTCGGTGACCGAGATGGTCGACATCGGCTGCACCGGGATTGCTTCGCCGCTGCGGTCGAGATCGAGTTGCTGCATCAATTCGCGGACCGCTTCGATCGCGGCCAGGGGTGACGCACTGCGCGTCGCGAGATCGCGCAATGCCGAATCGTGCGCAAGCTCCGGCGAATCGAATTCATCGAGGAGATCCTCAAGACCGGGAATATCGGCAAGATCGGTGCGGATCGCGGCGAGATCGTCGGCTACCATGCCCTGCGCGATCGCTTCCACACGCCGCTGAAATCCGTAGGTCACATCCTGAAGCGGTGCCCCACTCTTGAGCCGGTGCCGGGAATCGGTCACCGCCGAGCGCAATGCATCAAGTGCGCCACGCAGTTGCCGATCGTTGTCCCCGAGCTGGCGCTCACTGGCTCGCAGGACGCGATCGGCGGCGTAGAGCGCACGCTCGATCTGCTTTTCGGTTTCGAGCACGTAATTGCGAATGCCGATCTGCATCAGCGCTTCGCGGCGCAGCACCGCGTTTGAGCCGCAGAAAAAGGCGGCATTCCAGCCATCCTTTCCTTGCTGAATCGGACCGTAAAAAAGCGGCGCCTGGCTGCCGAGCGGATCGCCATCGGGAACGTTGTAGAACCACTGAGGGGTCTGGACGAAGGCGACACGCGGATCCTGAAAGTACCCAAGCACCCGGTCGAGCAGCTCAGGTTCCGGAATCTGGTCGGCATCGAGCACGAGCAAGAATTCACCGCTCGTCTGAAAGAGCGCGTTGTTGAGATTCCCCGCTTTGGCGTGGCGCGTTTTCCCCTGCCAGTCTTCGGTGCGAACGATATAGCCGACGCCCTCTTCCTCGGTCATCGCCCGCATCGCGGCATTGCTGCCATCGTCGAGCACGTAGGTTTGATGCGGAAAGCGCATCGCTTTCGCGGCCCGGGCAGTTTCGCGAACGAGCTCGACCGGCTCGTTGTAACAGGTGATAAAGACATCGACCGTCGCCGCGGGATCGGCGACCGGCGGTTCCGGACGCTTTCGCAATCGCCACGACGTCAACCCGAATAACCATGAATCGATGTAGGAATACGTCTCGGCCAACACAAGCGCCAGCGCGAAGGGCCACAGCGCCCAGTTGATTGAGCTTGTCCAGCGCCAGCTGATGTACCAGAACCCGAGTGCGAGATTGAGAGCGATCAACAGCCGGATAAACAACAGCTTCCACGAAAACGAGCCGTCGCCATTGAGCGGGAGAATCCAGCCGAAGCGCAGTTTTCCGGTGGTTGGAAACGCGTCGAATGCCGTTTCGCTAGTCGCCATCGTGTTGCCAGGGAATGAGGCGTCGCCACCGAGTGGCCATCAAGAACACGACCGCCGCGATAAAGGCGGCAAGCAAGACCGCCGCGATGACTCGCCAATAGGTTTCCGGTGCGTCATCGCTGTCATCAGATTGCGCGGCGACAGGCAACGCCCAAAGCGCAAGCCAAACGAGTGAAACGCTGAGCCCACGGGCGACTGCAAGGAAGCGTTCCCGCATCCGTCAATCCTCCCGATCGTTGCGGCGAAGCGCGAGCAGCGTCAGGTCGTCCGGCAGGGCATCAATCTCGGGAACGAGAAGCGTCATGCGATCGATGAGATCCTGGGCGGTGCGGGCGCCTTCGAGGAATTCGGCAATTCTTGGGGGATCGAGCGGATTGTCCGGATCAGAATCGATCAGACCATCGCTGTAGGCGATGATCGCGTCCCCCGGTTCAAGCTGGATTACCCCAACCGACCAGGCTGAATCGGCGAATACCCCGAGCGGCACCCCACGTGGCTCGAGGAGCTCTATTCCGCCCGCTCGCCGCAGGACGAACGCGTGCCCGTGCCCCGCATCGACAAAGCGAATGCGATGTGCCTGCAGATCGGCGTGCATTAGGAGCAAGGTGATGAATTCATCGGAGCGGTTGAGATCGTCGAAGAGCGCGCGATCGACGAGATAGATTGATTCGCCCGGTTCGTGGCTGGCCGCAACGGTGCGCAACGCGGCACGCGCGGTCGCCATCACCAGGGCGGCCGGCATACCTTTGCCCATGACATCGCCGAGCACAACGGTCAGATCGTGTCCCGTGAGTTGCCAATCGTAAAAATCACCGCCGACATTGCGGCTCGGCAGGCATCGCCCGGCAAGACCATACCCAGCGAGCGGTGGCGATTCGACCGGCAGGAGGGCGCGCTGAACTTCTCCGGCGCGCGCGAGTTCGGCTTCAAGCGCACGACGCTGCTCATCCAGCCGTTGCCGAAGGATTTCGTTCTGACGATGGAGTTGCAGCCGGTCGATAGTGCGATCGAGCACCGCTTTGAGCTCAGCCGATTCAAACGGTTTACGCAGATAGTCGTCCGCGCCGCGCCGCAATGCTTCGATCGCGATCTGCTCCGATCCGAAGGCGGTGGTCATCACGATCGCGGTGTCGAGCTTCCGGGCGCGAACCTCGGTGAGCACTTCCATACCGCCGAGAATCGGCATTGAGACATCGAGCAAGATCATATCGACCGGTCCGGCATCGAGGATATCGAGTGCTTCCCGGCCGTTCTGCGCGCTTAGCACATTGAGCCCGCGCAATCGCAACCGCGTTTGCAGCAGAAGGTTGATGCTCGAATCGTCATCGGCAACGAGTACGGTCAACTCGGCAGCTGGCAGGCTATGAGACGGTGCTCCGTTGATAATGTTGCGCTCTAGTGTCGGTCTCAAAGACATGATCTACGTGTCCCTTGGTTCGCGGCCGGCCGGCCCGGTTTGAGGTGCAACGGGTTCCGGTTCCGCGGCGAGAATACGGTGGGAGATCACCCCCGCCAGATCCTGAGGCGAGAGGTTCTTACCCAGGAGCAAGGTTGCTCCCAATTGCTCGATTGCCAGCACCTGCTCGTCCTGCATCCCGGGGCTGGCGGTCATCATGACGACGGGAAGGTAGGTTGTTTTCGCCTGGCTGCGAAGCCGGCGAAGTGTTTCGATACCATCGAGATTCGGCATGCGAACATCGAGCAAGGCGAGCGCCACCGGCTGCCGGGCGGCGATCGCCAGCGCTTCCCAGCCGTCTCGAGCTTCAACCACGCGATAGCCGGCGCGCGACAACCGCTCGTTCAAAAAGCCGCGGATGCTTGCATCGTCGTCGGCAATCAAGATCAGGTGCTCGCTATTTCCGTTCAGGATGGTGCCGATGCGCGCGATGAGCTGCCGCTCATTCACCGGTTTCGCGAGGTAATCGATCGCCCCGAAGAGATCGCCGCGCTCAGTCGCCGGGAGCATCGAGACAAAGAGCACGGGAATAGCATTACTTCGCTCGTCGGTGCGGAGCTGCTCCAACACGGCAAAGCCATCCATATCAGGTAAGGCGACGTCGAGCGTAATCAACGCCGGTTGGTAGCTAATGGCTTTTTTAAGCGCCTCGGCGCCCGACTGCGCAATTTCCGATTCATATCCGGCGCGCTGCAGGTATCGCTGAAGGAGCAACGCAATGTCTTGCTCATCCTCAACGACCAGCACGCGCCCGCTCGATGGTCGAGCAATCGTTGGTAGCACCGGAGCCATGGCGGTATCGTGCGGCAACAACGGCGGCACCCTAGGTTGGACCGGCGCTCGATCAGGAATTCCCGCGGTCGCCTGGAGCTGAGCGCCTTCTACCACCGGTAGCGAGAAGAAGAAGGTCGATCCCTTGCCCGGCTCGCTTACGACACCGATGGTTCCGCCTTGAGCTTCAACCAACGATTTTGAAATCGAGAGCCCAAGTCCGGTACCTCCCGCTTTTTGGGTCGAGCGATTGCGCGCGCGGTAGAAGCGGGTAAAGAGCCGCTGCTGCTCCTCCGCCGAAAGCCCGGCGCCGTTATCGATAACCTCAAAGCGAACGGCAGTCGGCTCGTAGCTCACGCGAACGGTGATTTCGCCGCCTTCCTGGGTGTACTTGTGCGCGTTCGAGACGAGATTGGTGAGCACCTGGACGAAGCGATTTTGATCGGCGTGAACCGGGGGGAGGAGATTAGGCATCTCCACGGTCAGGCGCTGCGCCTTCGCCTCGATTTGCGGTCGCAGTGTCGCCAGCACAGTGCGCACCTGCGGTCCTACTTCCATCGCGATTGGGTTGAGATCGAGGTGCCCCGCTTCGATACGCGAGGCATCGAGCAGATCGTTCGTGAGCGCAACGAGCCGCGTGGAGCTTGCTGCGACGATATCCAGGAAATTGGATTGTTCCGGCGTCAGGGAGCCAGCTTCGCCTTCCAGGAGGAGATCGACATAGCCTTTGATCGAGGTGAGCGGAGTGCGCAACTCGTGGGAAACCAGCGAAACGAAGTCGGATTTCATGCGGTCCGCTTCGCGTTCCGCCGAAACATCGCGCAACACGCAGAGCCGGCCGATCAAATCCTGGTCCGGCCCTCTCACCGGCAAGACCTGGACCGACAGCTCTCGCAACGCCGGCCATTCTTGAACGAGCAACGTCGGCTCAGCCGGGGTACCGCTATCGACCGGTTTGTGCAGTCGCTCGACCAACGGTTCGACGTCAGTGAACACATGATCGTAAATCTGGGGAAATTCGCGGACCGCGTGATTCACGAGATCGCGATCGGGGATCCCGAAGAGCTCGCCGTGCCGCCGGTTCGCGAAGAGCACGCGATCGTCCAGGCCCACGAAGAGCATGACGTCGTTGGCCGCATCGATCACTGATCTGGAAACGCGCCGGGCAAGCTCGGCCGACAGATACTGCTCCCGTAGCTCCTCCTGCGCGCGCATCCGTTCGCTGATATCGCGAATGCTGAGCACCACATGCCAAATGCCGTTGATTCGAATTCGGCTGGCGGTAACCTCGGTCGGGAAACGCCGGTTGTTGAGTGTCGTCAGTTGCACATCGCGCTTAGCCGGCCCCTCCGCCAGCTCCTGGAACTCACCGCCAAGGTTCATATCGGGCGCTTTGGTAATAAACCGATCGACCGATTGCCCATTGAGCGAAGCACTCTCATCACCGACGAGATGCGCCGCTGCGGTGTTCGATTCAAGGATTTTTCCGTCCGGAGCCACAATCAGAATTGCATCGCCAACCCCTTCGAGGATCGTGCTCAGGCGTGCTTCACGATCGGCGACTTCGACCTGAGCCGATTCGAGATTGCTGACGAGTTGTTGCAGCCGCGCGGCCATGGCATCGAACGAGCCGGCAGCCGTTCCGATCTCATTCGCCTGGCGGATGCCGGTTCTTCGAGTGAGGTCGCCGTTGGCGATGCCCCGCGCGGCGATGGAAATCCGGTCAATTGGACGGGCGATTTCCCGGTACAGAAATCCCGCCGCGGCGATGGCGAAGAGGGTCATCACCGCCAGTGTCGCAATGATGATCCTGGTCAGCCGTGTGTTTTCCGAACCTACTTGTTCAACCCGATTCACGAGCTGCGCTTGAACATCATCGATAACCACGACGAATCCATCGGTGATCGGGGGGAAAAGCACCTGGATTTCAGGAGATTGCGCCCAGGCGAGCGCTGCTGCCTGCATCTCCTCGGGAGTGCCGGTCCAGTTCCGGCGAAGCGCAATGCTCGGATCGGCGTCCTTCGTTTTCCAATCGGCAATGGCGGCATTCAATTGATCGATTTCGGCATACGTTTCCGAATCGATCTCACCCAGTGCGTCAAGCTGGGATCTGGCAAAAGCCATGGAGACATTGAACGTCTCCATCGATTGCTGGTACTGCGCGATCCCGGATTCATCGCCATAGAGGAGGTACGATCGTGCTCCCCGGCGAGCGTTCGCGATCTCCGTTTGCGCACTCTGGAGCGCGTTGTAGGCGAGAAACATCTCACCCGACCAATTGATCGAGTCATTTTCGTTTCGGTTTACGGAAAGGGCATATCCACCGAGCGCCAACGTCACGAGAACGTAGATCAGCGAGACTGCGACAAAGAGGCGCTTTAAGCTCGTATCGCGAAACCGTTGGGTTACTGCAGTCACGCATGAGTCCAATCACTGCTGGCGTCCTTGGCGGCAACTGGACGCGCGCCTGGCTGAGCACAATCCAATTGGCCGGGTTAGAACGAGTCATCAATGAGACGCAGCTGTGCGACAGCGACGAGGTTCCGTTGCGACACATTAAAAGTAGGTCGGCAAAAATGCCCCGTGTATCCCACCTATGGGGGATAGACAGGGACCCGAGTGGTTACCCACGGATACACAAAATCGTCCCGGCTTACTCCAACCTGGTTTTCATGAGATACACCTGATACGGCCCGAATTGGGACATCGTGAAATAGATGTCGGGGCCGTCGTTGAAGACTGGGAGCTGGAACGGCGCGTACAGTGCGGGGAATTCGGCGCCGGTGGCGACGATGTACTCGTCGCTCCACGGTCCGGTCGGGGAATCGGCGGCGCGCAGCACAACGGCGGCTTTGTGCTCGTTGAGATACATCATCACGTATTTGTTGTAGTAGGGATGCCAGCGCACCGAAAGCTCGCCTACTGGCGCGTCGACGATCGTCGCGGCCCGTTCCGCCGCGCCGGTTTCCCACACGGAGCCGGTCCAGTATTCGTAGCTGGCGAGATCGAGAATCTGCTCCGGGGCAACCCGGGCAAGCTGCACCCCGCCGAATCGCCCGCCGGGGATGCCGTAGATGTAGAGATAGCCGTCGGCTTCATCGATGGCGACCTGGCCGAAATTGCTGTCGCCCGGCCAGATTGCCTGCTCGTCCTTGGTCCAGTTCTCGCCGCCGTCATCGGAATAGGCCCACCCGGAGCTTCCCAATTCCCACTGACCCGGCGGCCCCCAGTGCTTCACCGACATGTAGTGGAGATACAGGCGATCGCCGACCGCCACTCCGTAGGTGGGAATGACCGTCATTTCGACGTGATCGAGCTTGCGGGAGGCGAGGATTTCCTTGGCGTGACCAGGGGTGTCCTCGATCATGCGGTCGAAGGTGATGCCGTCGGTCGGATCCAAGTCAGTGGCGACAGCGAGCGTGTTTGATCGCCAGTCGCGCTTGTTTTCCCCGAAGGTGTCGCCGAAAACGACGTACAGCTTATCGCCGTACAGGAACGAGCTGCCGAGATCGGTGCCGTAAACGCCATAGTCAGCCGCGGTGTCGTTGATCGCGCCATCCGTGGCCGAGCCGGTGAGCTGATACAGCTGCTCCACGGGCAGGGTTTGCGACACCGGGGTTGCCTCCGGCGTCGCCTGCGCCAACCCGAGTGATGACATGATGACAGCGGCAACTGAAACGATCATCGCGACGCGGACCATAGCGTGCAGGCTCCCTCGCTACCCTCGGAATTCCTCACAAAGGCCGGATGCGGTTTTGCCGTGCGGTCTCCCCCCGAGCGCTTAGTAGCGACCGCCAATATTCGTGGACACTCCGGGATCGGCGCGCTGAATGCGGATCGCGATGCCATCGAGCATGCTATCGAGCCCGAATTCGAAGAGGCGATCCAACTCCTTGCCATTGGGCATTGAGGCTCCCGAGCGGAAATGCTTGGTCAGCGTCGGGAAAATGCCGGTGCGAGCGATACGCTCGAAAATCGCTTCAGTACGCGAACGCCACTGATCCTGCGCCTCTCCATCCGTTCCGAAGGTGGTCTGCTGGAGAATTTCGCGCGTCGCGAAGCCGATTGTGTAGTCATCGACCACATGCACGATATCGCGCTGCATTTCCTTACTGATGTTGGGGCGATCGACTGCAGCGAACGAAAACTCGGCGTGGCGGAGAAATCCGGGGCCCATCTGTGAGCCGCCGAACGGCCCCAGTGTGGCGATCCAGGGATGACCGAGGAAGATCTGCCGCGTTTCGATCGCCACCTTGCGCATATCGGCCCGCCAATCATCGGATGGCTGTGCCGGCAGGTTCATTTCAGCGTAGATCTCGTCGACCATCTGCTGGAGCAACTCTTCTTTGTTCGCCACATGCCAGTAGAGCGACATTGCTCCGGCCTGCAACTCGGCGGCGATACGACGCATCGAGATGGCGTCTTTGCCCTCTCGATCGGCAATGTCGATCGCGGCCTTCACGATTTGCTCGAGACTGAGTGAGGGTTGCTGTGGCTTGCGCCGGGGCATGCCGCCCTGGATTTCAACGCGCAGCTCTTCACCGAAATCGCGCCAGATTTCGCGCTGGGCATCGGCCATTTGCCGCGCCTGATCGCGAATTTCGCGCGCCTGGTCCTTCATTGTTCGGGCGTGTTCGCGCATTTCCTGGGCGTGGGCACGGGCCTGATTCCGCACATTCTCATGACCGAAGTGGGGAGGGGGCGGCGGACTGGGCGGAAACCCACCTTTTTCACGACTACGTTCGGCACGTTCGCGCGCGCGCTCAGCATCTTGCTCAGCCTTCTCGCGCTCCCGATCGGCGCGTTCGCGAGCACGCTCGGCATCTTGCTCAGCCTTCTCGCGCTCCCGATCGGCACGCTCGCGCGCCCGCTCCGCCTCCTGCACGGCCCGCTCATAGTCGCGCTCGGCGCGCTCGCGGATGCGCTCGGCTTCCCGGATCGCTTCTTCCTGCGCTTTTTCACGCTCCCGTTCGGCGCGCTCCCGCTCACGCTCCGCACGCTCACGTTCGCGCTCGGCGTTAGCCCGTTCTCGTTCCGCATCGCGTTCGCGATGGCGGTCATTCTGCGTCGGCTCTGACACCGTGCCTGCTCCTCGTTGAGACCACTTGACAACGCTGGAATTGTTCGCCATAGTACGGCGTACGTCAATAGTACACCGTACGACGACCAGTACGGTGTACGTGGAACTACGGTCACGGTGGCGTGACCGGTCGCGAAATGGCAGGGACGCTATGTCGCATCTTTCAACAGTCGGCCGCGGGGGCGAGCTCGCGGTGTATGCCGAAGGGTTGACGAAAACCTTCGGCGAAACGAAGGCGCTGAACGGGGTAAGTTTGTCCGTTCCGCGCGGCACAGTCCTCGGCGTGCTGGGGCCGAACGGCGCCGGCAAAACCACCACGGTGCGAATTCTCACCACCCTCCTCAAGCCGGATTCCGGGGTTGCCCGGGTGGCGGGATTCGATGTTGCTCAGCAGCCGGAGGAGGTGCGGCGGCGCATCGGGCTTTCCGGGCAGTACGCCGCGGTCGATGAGCTGCTCACCGGTCGCGCCAATCTGGAAATGATCGCGCGACTCTATCACCTCTCCCCCTCGGAAGCCCGCCGGCGCGCATCCGATCTCCTGCAACGTTTCGATCTCGTCGATGCCGCCGATCGTATCGCGCAAACCTATTCCGGCGGTATGCGCCGCCGCCTCGATCTGGCGGCAAGCCTGGTGGCGCGGCCGCCGGTGCTCTTTCTCGACGAACCGACCACTGGGCTCGATCCCCGCAGCCGCGCGGCGATGTGGGACACGATTCGCGGATTGGTCAACGACGGCGCCACCCTCCTTCTCACCACGCAATATCTGGAAGAAGCCGATCTGCTCGCGGATCACATTGCGGTGATCGATCACGGTGAAGTGATCGCCTCAGGAACCCCCTTCGAGCTGAAATCGATGGTGGGGGGCGAGCAGATCGACACGGTGGTGCGCGATGGCGCTCGCCTCGATGAAGCGGTGAGCATTCTGCGCAATAGCACTGGTCGCGAACCGGCGGTCGATCGCGATACCGGCCGCATCATCACCGAAACCGAGCGCGGGATGTCCGTGATGGGTGCGGTGGTCCGCGCCTTCGAAGAGGAAGGCATCGAGGTCGAGGAAATGGCCCTGCGCCAGCCGACCCTGGACGAAGTGTTTCTCAAGTTGACCGGCGGTGTTGCCGAACGCGACGAGGAGGCCGCATAACCATGATCGCTACCGCACCTACCCAGGCGCCGCAAACTGCTCCAGTGATGGCCACCTTCGAACCAACCGTTCCCGATAGCGGCGGCTTCAAATGGGTGGTCCTCGATACCATCACCATGGTGAAGCGCAATCTGGCGCACATTCGCCGCGTACCCGAAAAACTGATGAACGTGACGGTGCAACCGATCATGTTCGTGTTGCTCTTCGCCTACGTTTTCGGCGGCGCGATCCCGATTCCCGGCGGTGGCAGCTACCGCGAATACCTGATGGCCGGCATCTTCACCCAGACGATCGGCGCGGTGTTTGCCAGCACGGCCGTCGGTGTCGCCTCCGATATGTCGAAGGGGCTGATCGATCGCTTCCGCTCGTTGCCGATGGCGCCCTCGGCGGTGCTCTCCGGTCGCGCGGTGGCCGACCTGATCGAGAGCTTGCTCGGCTTAGCCGTGCTGGTAGTCAGCGGACTGCTGGTCGGCTGGCGCATCCATAACGGCGTGCTCGATGCGCTGGCGGCGATCGGTCTCTTCGTTCTCCTCGGCTTCGGCATGATCTGGTTCGGCGCGGCGATCGGGCTGACCGCCCGCAGCACCGAGGCGGTGCAGATTCTCGGTTTCGTGCTCTATTTCCCGATCAGCTTCGTTTCTAACGCCTTCGTGCCGACCACGAATATGCCGCGCTGGTTGCAACTGATCGCAGAGTGGAATCCACTCTCCGCTACGACTGCCGCCGGGCGCAATCTCTTCGGCAATCCCAATCCGATGGCGGAAAACCCCTCCTGGCCGATGCTCCACCCGGAGCTGGCCTCGATCATCGGCTCGCTGGCGATCATCGCCATCTTCGCCCCGCTCGCCATTCATCGCTACAAGAACGCGACGGCGCGCTAAACCGCTCACTCCCTGGTCGGATGGGGAGGGGATCGCCTGGGCAACCGGGTGATCCCTTTCCCTCGCTCGGGGCGTAGTGTGGAAATCGACTGAGTGATCGATTCCTCACGGCATTCGCTTTATTATTGGTTCTAACTATTGGTCCGCATGAGCGAAGCGCGCCCATGCGGACCGATTGCGTCAGGCGCGGGGAAGCAATGGCCGCAAAACTGCAATCGCTCGAATACAAATGGATCGTCGCCATCGCCTTTTTGCTTGGCATCTTCATGGATTTGCTCGACATGACGATCGTCAACGTCGCGCTGCCATCGATTGCCCGCGATTTCAAGGTGACCGAGGGCGGCATCGAATGGCTGATCACTGGCTACACCCTCAGCCTGGCAGTCTGGATTCCCGCCTCGGGCTGGATGGGTGACCGCTTCGGCACGAAGCGCATTTTCATGCTCGCAATCGCCCTCTTTACCGCCGGTTCGCTGCTCTGCGCCACCGCCTGGAATCTGGAATCGCTGATTCTCTTCCGCGTGCTGCAAGGTATCGGCGGCGGCATGATGACCCCGGTCGGCACGGCGATGCTGATGCGTGCCTTCCCGCCGCAGGAGCGCGCCAGCGCCTCGACGGTGCTGATGGTGCCGATCGCGGTAGCTCCGGCGGTGGGTCCGGTGCTCGGTGGCGTGTTGGTCGATCAGCTGAGCTGGGAGTGGATCTTTCTCATCAACATCCCGATCGGGGTGCTGGCGTTCGCCTTCGCCTTCTTCATGCTGAAGGAGGAGCGGCAACCGACCGCAGGGCCGTTCGATCTGCGCGGCTTTTTCCTCTCCGCCGCGGGATTACCGCTGCTGCTCTACGGCGTTTCCGAGGGCCCAAGCTCCGGCTGGGGCTCGGTGAAGGTGCTGGCGCCAATCGCGGCCGGGTTGATTCTGCTGGGAACGCTGGTGCTGGTGGAAACGCGGATCCCCCACCCGCTGCTCACCTTCCGGCTCTTCCTCGACCGCATGTTCCGCACCGGCAATCTGCTCATCTTCGCGATGGCGGGCGGTATGTTCGGCGCGCTCTTCCTGCTGCCGCTCTTTTTGCAGCAGTTGCGCGGGCTTTCGGCGACCGAATCGGGCTTGACCACCTTTCCGCAGGCAATTGGCATGATCGTGGCCTCCCAGATCACCACCCGCATCTACCCGAAGATCGGGCCGCGGCGGATGGTGCTGGTCGGCGGGATTGGCGTGACGCTGACCTCGGCGGCATTTCTCTTCGTCGATCTCGGCACGAGTCTCTGGTTGATTCGCGGCATCATGTTCGTGCGCGGCATGTTCTTCAACTCCACGATCATGCCGCTACAGGCCGCCACCTACGCCACGATTCAGCGCCAGGATCAGGGACGCGCCTCCTCGCTCTACAGCACCACCCGCCAGGTGGGCGCATCGGTGGGCGTGGCGATTCTCTCCACGGTGCTGGTGCAAAAAATGCCGAGCATCGCCGAAACGGCGAGTAATCCCAGCAGCGGCGTGAACGCGTTTCACTGGGCATTCGGCGCGGCGGTGGTGCTGAGCGCGCTGGCGACGATCGGATCGTTCATGATCCGCGACGAGGACGCGAAAGCGACGATGGCGCCGCGCGTGAAAGCGCAAAAACCGGTGGAACAGCCCCAGCAGCAACCGCAGGAAGAGGCGGTGCTGGCGCATTAGTGGCCCTCACCCCGGCGCTGCGCGCCACCCCTCTCCCACTGCGGTAGGAGAGGGGACGATCCTCGATCGAGATCGACGATCAGAGCTCCGGAGGAGCGTTTAGGAGGAGCCTGGGGTCGGAACCCCAGGGCTCGCACGAACACCCCTCACCCGTCCGCTTCGCGGCCACCCTCTCCCGTCGTG
>JAESFN010000983.1_pt1 | contig 16707 bp, 14 predicted proteins | sample 9269411 | NCBI WGS metagenome assembly JAESFN01 (sample SAMN14505399, study PRJNA617100) | algae metagenome | isolation source: Iphinoe sp. HA4291-MV1 and co-occurring heterotrophs from trail next to... | place: USA: Maunawili Falls, Hawaii | collected 2009-07-25
CCTTGCCCAAGAGAACGAGATCGAAGAAGTCGAACTGCAGGCCCTCGGGCACGCCGGTCGGCGCGGCGTTGACGAGCACCACGATGCCGAAGTTTTCCTTGGGGCAGTGCGCCACCACCGTGCGAGCGCCATAAGCGAACTCGCCCGAATGGCTCCACATCGGCAGGCCGGTCTTGCCTGAGCTGACGTTCCAGCCCAGGGCATAGGTTTGGCTCTGGCCGGTCGCCGGGTTGTAGCCGGCGATCATGGTGGCCGTGTGCGTTTCGGCCAGCGGGCCGCGCTGGTCGAGCAGGTCGAGCACGTTGCCGCCCGTCTTCTTGGCCAGCGTTTCGGCCGCGGCAATGCCCTGCGGATCGATAAACGGCTTGCCGTCGATGATGCCGCGGCCGAGCGTGAGCTGCATCCAGCGGACGAGATCGCGGGTCGTCGAACTAACGCCGCCAGCAGGCGACTGCGCGTCGGGCTCGCGCACTAAAAGGGGCGCCCAGGTCGCATTCGGCAGCCACTTGCCGTCGGCCGGCACGTGTCCCACCGCCCGATTCTTGGCGGCGAGAAAATCGGCAAAGCGGCCGCTCGTACTGTTCATGCCGAGCGGCTCATAGAAACTCCGCTGACAAAGTTCTTCCCACGACACCCCTTGGCCGCTCGCCTTGGCGCCGGCAACGGCTGCGGCCGTGAAGCCGAAGTTGGTGTAGGCGTACTTGGCCCGCCAGCGGTTTTCCAAGTCGAAGAAGTGAATTCGTTCGAGAATCTGGTCGCGGTTGTAACCCAAGTCCTCGAGCAGGTCGCCCGCGTGATCCGGCAGGCCGCTGCGATGCGAGAGCAGGTCGCGGAAGGTGACGTGCGAGGTCACGTACGGATCGCTGAGGCGAAACTGCGGATCGTATTTCGATACCGGGTCGTCGAAGGTGAACTTTCCTTCGCCCACCAGCTTGGCCAAGATCGTGGTCGTGATCGGCTTCGACACCGAGGCCAACTGGAAGACCGTATCTTCGGTCACCGGCTCCGGCTTGCCGATCTCACGGACGCCGTAGTTCAGATAGGTCGCTTCGCCGTTATGAACGATGGCGATCGCAATGCCTGGCACCTTGTAGTCGGCCAGGGCCTTTTCAGCCCGCTCTTTGAGCCCGGCGATTGCCTGCTCCATCTTCTCGGCCGGGATCTCGGCTCGTGCGCCGCTATTTAGGCCGACGACGCAACCGACCGCCAAGAAAACGCCGAACCAGGTTTGCAAGCAAGGCAAAGCAATGCGCATGAAGAGTGCTGCCGAGAAGGAGAAAAATCGTGTCGCCCGGTCAGGACCTGCCGAAAAGCGGCGGCCGGTTCAAAGGGACACGAAACTCTACCCCACTCGGCCCGCACGGGCCAACTGCGCGGAGTGCACGAACGACCAACCGCTACGATCGCCCGCCGCGGTTGGTTTCAACGATTGAACGAGTGATTGTCAATTCAACCGGTCCCAAATCACTCGGCAGAAATCGCCGCTCTGCAGCGTAAGGTCGCACGGGTTTACCCGCGCCAACCGCGCCGGCGGGTTTTCGTCGGTCACCAGGTCGAAGGCCGGCAAGTTCTGGCCGTTCCGCACGGCCCGCCAGCGATACCAGCCCTGTCGCCCGGCGCGCGTCAAGACGCTGCACACCTCGCGGTCATGCGAGTGCAGCAAGTCGAGCAACTCAGCATCGACCCCCGCCAATTCGTCGTAAGAGATCTGCATCGCCTGGCCTCTTCTTCGCCTGTTCTCTACTGAGTCCGTCTATATCCATTCTACGACTCAGGCGCGCAAAGGGTCGTTCTGCGGACGTTGCAAATTATTCAGTCTTGGGGTGCGATGATCCAACAAACCGGCGTGCGCAAAAGAAAAGGCCCGCAGTCGGCCGAAACCGAGCGCGGGCCCTTGGCGATAAATCAGCAAAGCCAATTTACGGGTTGGCCGGCGGCGGATTGTCTCCGCTCTTCTCAATCGTCGTCTTCTCGGTCGTCGTCGTCTCGCCTCCAGGCGTGGTGACGGTCGAGGTCTTCGTCGACTCGGCCTTTTGCGAGCAGCCGACGGCGGCCAGTGCCAAAGACAAGGCACAGCAAAGCGAAAGCAACTTCTTCATGACAGATTCCTCCTCTTGATTTCTCGGGCTAGGGCCTGACCCGTGCGGCCAACGCCCCTGTCCAAGGGTAGCCCGCGCCTGCCGCTATTCCCGCTCGACGCCCGACTACAATCGCTTGGCAAGCGGGTTTGGACTAGCGGTCATCGGTCGAAGGCAGCGCCATCGTTAGCACCGGCCCCCCTGGGTTGGGGCCTCGATGTGCAACGAGTGTGCCAATTCAAGACGGCTTGAATTGCCGCTGCTTTCCCTATTTGCCGTCCAGCTTCTTCACCCGAATCGAGCGATACTCAACCAGCCCCGAGTGATCTTGCAGGCAAATGTGTCCCTTGGCGGCCTTGGCGTAGTCAGGCTTGTCCTTGAACTTGCTCTTGGCGACGCGCTCTTTCCAGTCGTCGCTGTCGAGCTCGACCTCGACCACCTTCTCGCCGTTGAGCCAATGCTCCACGTGCTTGCCGTTCACCACCAGCCGCACATCGTTCCATTCTTTGGGCGGACGGACGACCGAACGCGTGGGGGCGTAGAGATCGTAGAGAGCGCCGGCATGATGGCGGCGCTCATCCTCGCCCCAACCCTTGTCGTCGAGCACCTGCATTTCGGGGGCGACGTGCCAGGCGGTGACGGCCCCTTCCTTCACGCGGTACAAGATGCCCGAGTTGTTCCCTTTGCCCACGCGCCACTGCAGGCGGAGCTCGAAGTTGTCGTATTGGTCGTCGGTGATGATGTCGTCCCCGCCGCCGGCGCCCTTGCCCCCCGCGCCGCCAGCAACACGCGTCAGCACGCCTTCGATCACTTGCCAACCGGGCGGCATTTTGTCCATGTTGTAGCCGCGCCAGCCGTCGGTGGTCTTGCCGTCGAACAGCAACACAAAGCCCTCCTTTTGCTCCTCTGGAGTCAGGGTATTGGGGGGCGTGTCTGCGGCGCGGGCAGGCGATGTGAACAGGAGCGCGGCAACGGCGGCAATGGCCAGCCGGAGGAAAGATTGTTGGAGCATGGGCGCATTCTCGAGGGGCGGGAGCGTGGGGAGAGGTTGAACGCTGATCGTCGATGCTGGCCCAGGCCTTGTCAACAAGCGGCCGCTCCCCACCGGATGGTGCTCGGGGCTCGGACTTTGGCTTGCGGCGGCCGTGCCTTAGAGTTGCCGCATGAAGGCCACCAGGGCCTGCTTTTCTTGCGTGCTGAGCTTGAGTTCGAGCACGAGGTTGAAGAACTCCACCGTGTCTTCCAGCGTCAGCAGCCGGCCGTCGTGGAAGTAGGGGGGCGACTCCTTGATGCCCCGCAGCGGGAACGTTTTGATCGGGCCTTGCTTGGTCGCTACGAGGCCGTTAATCGTTTGCGTTTTGTAGAAGCGGTCGACCTTCAGGTCGTGCATCGTGTTGTCGGTGTAGTACGGCGCGGGATGGCACACCGAGCACTGCGCCTTGCCAAAAAACAGCTCTTGGCCCTTCATCTCGAGGGAGTCGGGACGGAACTTCTTGGGGTCGAGCTTGCCGTCCCAGCCAAGATTCGGCGCCGGTGGGAAGTCGAGCAGCGACTGAACTTCGGACATGAAATGCACCTGGCTGCCGCGCTCGAGCGGATTGACTCCCTTGGCGGCCGCCGACACGTGATCTCCGTCGAAATAGGCCGCCCGCTGCTCGAACTCGGTAAAGTCTTCGATCGATTTGAGCGCCCGCTGCGAGCCGAACAGCCGCTGAATGTTCACGCCGCGGAGGCTCGGCGTATCGATGCGGCGGCGGTGGGCCTGCGGCCGGATGTCGCCGACCAGGTGCGTCGCCGCCGAGGTGTGGCCGTTGACGTGGCAATCGAAGCAACTGACGCCGAGCATGCCGTCGGCCCGCTCGGTCTTGCGGTCCGCCGTGGCATTGAACTGCTGCTGTGGAAACTGGGTGATCAGCAGCCGCAGCCCTTCCAGGTCCTTGGCGTTCAAGACTCCGGCGAACAACTCCTGAAAGTTCTCGACCGTGACCAACTTGCCCTGCGACACGTCGCCCAGGTCGGGCCGCGTGGTCAAGAAGATCGGCGGCGGAAACTCGGGCAGATAGTGCTCGGGCAAATCGAACTCGAGGTCAAAACGTTCCAGCCGCGGAAGCTGTTTGATCTCCATCTGGGGAAACAGCATGCCGCCCACGAGATGCTTGGGGTGGGGCAGTGGGAGGAAGCCCTTGGGAAACAGCCCGCGGTCGCGGATCTGGTCGCTAGACATCGCGGCCAAGGACTCCCAGGTCGTTCCGGCGGGCAACTTGGCCGTGGGGCCAACCTGCACCGGCTTGCCGCGCGTCATCTTGAGTTGCTGGTCAGGGCGGGGCGTGAGATCGTAGCGCTCCGCGAGCAGTTTCTGTTGCCGGTCGCGGACGCCGGCCTTCTCGGCCAGGTCTTGTTCGCGCTGCGCCGCGTACGTCTTTTGTCCCAACAGCACCGGGCTGATTTGGTCGTAGCTCGAGGGGACGGGAGGCGCAGGAGGCGCTTTCCCAGCCGGTTCGGCTTGCTTCTGCTCTGGATTCGCGGCTGCCGGACGGGCGACCGTCAGCGAGATCGCGATCAGTCCGGCGGACAGCAGAACGGGTTGAGCCGAATGCCAGCAGCGTGCAAGTGCGGAGCGCATCGGAGTTTCCTCGGGTGAGAACGAGGGGACGGACGGCGGGGCCCGCGTCTCACGACAAGTCCGCAAACTGCTCCCGTCCACCCATCAATAGCTAGATCGCACTACAAATCCCATGCCAGGCGAAGGACGCCTCTGCACCTTCGCTTCCGTCTCCAAGGAACTGGCAATTCGAGCGAATGACCGCTGCTCAGTCTCTTTCGCAAACCACGGGCGCAATTGCCATGAGGAACCTGCTGGCGACCGGTCTGATCGCCGTCGCATTGTTGGTCGCCGCGATGCTGATTTGGTTCAGCTTCCGGCTGATGTCTCACCCGCCGGCGCCGACCAAGCACGCCGAGCCGGCGTTTGCGGTCGACGCGCCAAACCTTGAAGCACCGGCGGCCATGCCGCCACGGGCAGCCAAATGACAGGGCGCCTATCTGAAAGGTGTGAGCGGCCTTCGCCGCCTTCAGGCTGCTGCGGACAGGAGTCGTTGATCGGCGCGATGCAGGCCCGTTCAACGGGCCTAATGAAACACTTTCGGATCGATCACCTCGCCTCCCTCACGCGAATCCAGAGCGCGAATCACGGCTAGATCGGTTTCCACGCCTAAGAATCGCACCGCGCCGTCGCACATCACCTGCTGGGCGCCGGTCGGATGGTGGGCGAAGTGAGAGGCCAGGTTGTATTGGTTGATCGGGCCGAACGCCGTGCCCTGCGCCGTGGTGCCAAGTGCCCAGCCTCCGCCGGGGATCTTTGTATCCTCGGCCCACTGATTGCCAATCTCTTGTGGGTGCGAGGCTTGCTCGACCATCAAGGTCGTATTGGAAAGCCCGTCCGTTGCCCAAACCAAGGGAGCGGGATCCGCTTCACGCCAATAGAACCAGCGCGCGAGGTCGTTTTGCGGCTGAGGGTCACCGTACCAGACGCCGGCGACTCTGCCAGTCGCGGGAGTATCGTAAGCGATCGAGACCGCCATGTAGTCTTGCGCCGCCACGGGAATGTCAGCCAACTTCTTGTCGAAGGGGTAGCCGATGACCTTGCGTGGATAGCCAGGCGTGGAGGGACACTGAAAGACTTGCAGCACCGTGCCGATGCCCGGCTGGTTGATCGGCGCCATGGCGGCTTGGGTGTAGTCGAACGAATCGTGCAGCGCCCCTTGTTCCAGGAACGGCAGGACGGTGGTCGCCCAGCCAAATGATTGAAAATCTGCGTAGCCGATATTGTTGGGGCTGCCTTCCACCGTCAGTTTGGGATAAACGCGCGCTCCTCCGGCGTTATGGTAGGTGCGGTGCAGCCCCGGCAAGTATTCGCGGTTGCGATCCGCATAGAGCAGCAGCGCCAGCCCCATCTGCTTCAGATTGTTGGCGCACTGCATGCGCCGCGCTGCCTCGCGCGCAGACTGCACGGCCGGCAGCAAGAGCGCGATGAGGATCGCGATGATGAATATCGCGACCAGAATTTCGACCAGTGTAAAGCCTCGTCGCCGCATGCGCTCGGCCCTTCAGTAGAGAAAACGAGTTGTTCCTTGTTTCGCGCCTGCGCTACTGAGTTTCGCGCCTGCGCTACTGAAACACCTTCGGATCGATCACCTCGCCGACGTCGCGAGAATCGAGCGCGCGGATCACGGTGCGGTCGGTCCCCTCTCCCAGGAGGCGCACGGAGCCGTCGCACATCACTTGTTGGGCGCCGGTCGGATGGTGGCTGAAGTGGCAGCCGAGATTCGCTTCGTTGATTAAACCATTGGCTGTCCATTGCGCCCTGGTGCTTTGCGCCCAGCCGCCGCCGTTTTGTTCCATCCCCCAATCGTCAGGTGCGCGTCGCCAGATCATTTCCGGTCGCGACGCTTGCTCGATCATCAACGTCGTGTTGGAAAGGCCGTCGGTGACCCAAGACAAGGGAGCAGGATAGGTCTCACGCCAATACGAATATCGCTGGCTGCCGACTTGGAATCGCCCAGCGCCCGGCTGGGGGTCGCCGCACCACGCGCCTGGGTAGTCGTTGATTCCGTCTGCGTAATCCGCCTTCGTAACGGGCATATAGTCTTGCGCAGCCACCGGAACATCGGCCAGCTTCTTGACGAAGGGGTATCCGGTGAACTTGCGCGGAAAGCCCGGTGTCGAGGGGCACTGGAAGACTGGCAGCACCGTGGCGATGCCCGGCTGGTTGACGGGCGCCATTGCGGCCTGGTTGTAGTCGAGCGAATCGTGCAACGCAGTCTGCTCGAGGAACGGCAGCAGCGTGGTCCCCCAGCTAAACGACTGGAAGTCTGCGAAGCCGATGTTGTCAGGCTGGCCATCCACTGCGTGGCTGGGGTAAACGCGCGCTCCCCCGGCGTTATGGTAGGTGCGGTGCAGCCCCGGCAGGTACTCGCGATTGCGATCCGCGTAGAGCATGAGGGCCAGGCCTAACTGCTTCAGGTTGTTGGCGCACCGCATGCGCCGCGCCGCCTCGCGAGCGGCTTGCACGGCCGGGAGCAATAGCGCAATGAGGATCGCGATGATGAAGATCGCCACCAATACTTCGACCAGCGTGAATCCGCGACGCCGCATCGTCTTGGTTCTCGTGGATAAGCGACGGCTGCTGTAAAGACTTGTTTTGCGAATTGTCGCATCTTGCCAAAGTTTTCGGCAAGACTTTGGCGCTCGGGAAGACTGATTTGCTCACTTTTTCCCTTCGTCTCAGGGACGTTGTCGCCGGCCGGCCGCAGGAGCGGTCGCCTCGTGCCCCTGGCTTGACTATGCTAGGGTCTATCTTCCCGCCGCCTGCTCCCACCTAAGATTCGCTTCTTCGCTGTTTCCCGAGGATTGTCATGCCGCGCTTGTGTGGTTGGGCTGTTTGCTTTCTCGTCGTGCTGGGCGCAGCGGTCGCCGCAGCGCAGCGGCCGCGGGGGCCTTTCACCGAGCCGGTCCGTTCGGTGCGCAGCCGAGCCTATGACCTGCAGCACACGCGGCTGGAACTGGCCCTTGATTGGGACAAGCAGGAGCTCCGCGGTCGCGCGACGCACACCCTGCGTCCGTTTCAAGAAGCCAAGACAATTGAACTCGATGCAGGCCGCATGACGATCGAGGCCGTCGCCCGCCCCGACGCCGATCCCACGCAGCGCGTGCCGCTGCGGTTTCACACTCAGGGCGACAAGCTTACGGTCGAACTCGACCGCCCGTGGCCTGCCGGCGAGGATCTCGAGCTAGCGATCGACTATCGCGTGGTCGCGCCCGATCGCGGGCTGCACTTCGTCTTGCCTGATGCGAGCGAGCCGAACCAACCGCGGATGGCTTGGACGCAGAGCGAGCCGGAGGACGCGCGGTTCTGGTATCCCTGCTTCGACGCCCCCGGCGAGCGCATCACCAGCGAGACGCTGGTCACCGTGCCTGAGGAATACTTCGTCCTCTCGAACGGCACACTCGTCAGCAAGGGCGAGGCCAAGGACGGCAAACGAACCTGGCACTGGAAGCAGGACCAGAACCACGCGCCGTATCTGGTGTCGGTCGTCGCAGGCCCGTTCGAAGCGCACGAGGCCGAATGGGACGGAATTCCGATCGTCTCGTACGTGCCGCCCGGGCGCTTGGCCGACGCGCCGCGCTCGTTCGCCAAGACGCCCGCCATGATGCAGTTCTTTAGCGAGAAGATTGGCTTTCGCTACCCTTGGGTGAAGTACGCGCAGATTTGCCCTGACGAATACACCTGGGGCGGTATGGAGCACACTTCGTGCACCACGCTCAACCCTGACACGCTGCACGACGAGCGCGCGCACCTCGACGTGTCGAGCGACAACCTGGTGGCGCATGAGCTCGCGCACCAGTGGTGGGGCGATCTGCTCACCTGTAAGGACTGGGGCGAGCTGTGGTTGAACGAGAGCTTTGCCACCTACTTCGCCACGCTCTGGCAGGAGCACGACCTGGGCGCAGACGAGGCGGCCTGGCATCGCCGTGCCGAAGCCAACGCCTACTTCTCAGAGGACGAGCACCAGTACCGGCGGCCGATCGTCAGCTATCGCTACACGAACCCCACCGTGGTCTTCGATAGCCACTCTTATCCCAAGGGCGCGCGGGTGCTGCACATGCTGCGGTATCTGCTGGGCGACGAGCAGTTCTGGAAGTCGCTCAACCACTACTGCCACGAGCAAGCATTCGACGTGGTGGAGACCGCCGACCTGCGCACGGCGATCGCGGAGACCACGGGGCAACAACTGAACTGGTTCTTCAACCAGTGGGTGCATCATGGTGGCCACCCCGAGTACCACGTGACCTCGAACTGGGACGAGGCCAGCAAGTCGCTCAAGCTGACGGTCGAGCAAACGCAAACGCTCGACGAGCTGACTCCGCTGTTCCGCATGCCCATCGAGATCGAGCTCGTCACTGACTCAGGCGTCGTCACGAAGAAGGTGGAGATCAGCAAGGCTGAAGAAACCTTCGTCTTCCCGCTCGAGAGTCGGCCGCGGCGCGTACTCTTCGATCCGCACGATTGGGTGCTCAAGAAGCTCGACTTCGAGAAGTCGAAGGAAGAGTGGCTCGATCAGGCCAAGCACGACCCCCGGCTCATCTGCCGGGCCGACGCCGTCGTGGCGCTCGGCAAGCTGCTGGGCGACGAGCAGGCCGAAGCCGCGCTGATCGCGGCTGCCAAAGGCGACGCCTTTTGGGGCGTGCGCGAGGAGGCGGTGAAGGCGCTAGGCAAACGCTCGAGCGACGCAGTGCGCGTGGCCCTGCTCGGCGTCGCTCGCGATGACCGGAAGTCGACGGTGCGGCGCGCCGCGGCCTCGGCGCTCGGGAACTTCGCTCACGCCGACGTGAGCGCCGCGCTGCGCAAGATGGTCGTCGAAGATCCTTCTTATTACGCGGCGGCCGATGCCTTGGGCTCGCTTGTCAAGGTGGATCGGCAAGGAGTAAAGCCGGACCTGATGGCCGCTCTCGAGCGCCCCAGCCACAACGAGGTGATCCTGCGCGCTGCCTGCGAGGGCCTGGCCGATATCGACGACGAATCGTCGCGGCCGAAGTTGCTGGCGATGCTGGAGCAGGGCGTTCCCCACGAGCGGCGTTCGGCCGCGATGCGCGCGATCGCCCGCATGGGCAAGGGAGACAAGGCGGTGACGGAGAAGCTCGGCCAGCAGCTCAACGACGGCCGGCTAAGCGTGCGCGAGTCGGCGATTCGCGCACTGGCGGCGACGAACGACCCGGCGGCGGTCGACCTGCTCCAGGCGCGGAGGCCCAAGGAGTTGCGGGCTCGCACCGTCGAGTCGATCGACGAGGCCATCGCCAAGCTCCGCGGCGGCAACGATCTCAACGCACTCCGGCAACGCGTGGGCAGCCTCGAGGAGGAAAAGAAAGCGTTGGAAGGTCGTGTGAAGAAACTCGAGGACGGCAGCAAGCCGTAGTGTCGGCGGCTAGCTCGATGGTCCCCACAGCGGGACCCTAAGTAGGGTCCGCCGTCCGGACCAATGCGAGCGCGGAATGAAGCTTGTTAGGGGTACCAAGATTCTCGCGACGCGATCCACGCCTGAGCCCGCCCATTCGGTGGGTTGGCGGGACGTTGCGAATTTCCTAGGTTGAGCGCTCGCGCAAGCCTCCCGGCGGGGCTACCAAATGGCTCCCGCGCCTACGAGCGTGGCAGCCCCACCGCACTCTCTTCTCATCCCGGAGGTTTTCCATGCCCATGCTCCGGGCTTTCGTCGCGCCGTCTTGTTGCGCTCTTTGCTGCGTCGTGGTGTTGTTGTCTTTGGCTCGCAGCGCTCACTCGCAGCCTCGGTTGACGACAACGCCGATCGCTTCGGGGCTACACACGCCGGTTTATGTCACGGCGCCGCCCAACGATCCGGACCGCTTGTTCGTGGTCGAGCGATCCGGCAACATTCGCATCGTCGATTCAAACAGCGGTCAGGTGCGCGAACAGCCCTTCGCCACGTTTGACGACCTATCGACCGATACCGAGCGTGGCTTGCTGGGACTGGCCTTCCACCCACAGTATGCCGAGAACGGCCTGTTCTACACGTATCACTCGAATGCGGCGGGCGATATCGTCTTGCAGAGCATGCAGACGTCGGAAGATTCCAATCGCGCCGATCCCAACTCGGCGCAAACGCTGCTCACCGTGCCCCATGCCGAAGTCTTTCACTATGGCGGCTGGCTCGGCTTCGGCCCGAACGATGGCTATCTCTACATCACGACCGGCGACCCCGACTCGACTGCGCAAGAAGGAAAATCGCTGTTCGGCAAGGTGCTGCGGATCGATGTGAATGCAGACGACTTCCCGGATGATCCGCTGCGCAACTACGCGATTCCCGCCAGCAACCCGTTTGTGGCCGACGAGCAAATGGCGTCCGAAGTCTTTGCCTTTGGACTGCGCAATCCCTGGCGTGCCGGATTCGACCGCGCCACCGGAGATCTTTATCTGGGCGATGTCGGCGAGAACACGTACGAGGAACTCGACATCATTCCCCACGGCTCCAGTGGTCAGAACTTCGGCTGGCCGTTCATGGAAGCCAATACCAACCGGGGCATCGGACCCATTGCCGGACTCGATCTCACCGGACCCGATTTGCAGTACGATCACACCGACGAGTTCGGCTACGCCATCACCGGCGGCAACGTTTACCGGGGCGACCACATCGGCGGGGGCCTGCAGGGCACCTACTTCTTCGGCGACTTCATCACCGGCAAGCTCTGGTCGCTGCGCTACGCCGACGGCCAGGTCACCGACCTGGTCGATCGAACCGCCGAACTCCAACCGTTCGACGGTTCGCTCCTTCAAAATCCGGCGGGCTTTGGCGAAGACGCGCTCGGCCGCATCTATATCGCCGACTTTTCGCTCGGCAATCTGTTTCGCATCGACGCCGTGCCGGCCCTGGCCGATGCCGATCGCAACGGCGTGGTCGACTTGGGCGATTTCGGAATCCTCAAGTCGTTCTTCGGAACGGGTTCGAAGTGGGAGCAGGGCGACTTCAACGGCGATGGCGCCGTGGATCTGACCGACTTCGGGATTCTTAAGGATTACTTTGGCACCATGTCTTCGCACAGTTCGCGCATGCCCACTCCGGAGCCGTCGACGCTTTCTCTCGGCGGTTTGGCGCTGCTGGGATTGGCTGTGGAATGGCGACGGTCGAGACTCGATTCCTAGCCCCACTCTTGGGAGGGACGGCGCCCGATCCGCGCGGAGCGCGCCGGTGTCCTTTCGCTGCGCGAGCCCTATAATCGTGGGTCGATGGCAGCGTGGTGCAGACTGACCTTCAAGGTTGCGCCGCTGCCCATGATTTCGTGGGTATGACTCGCCCTCCTAGGAAGATCCCTCCTTATGGCCATGGTGTCCGCCAAGCCCAGCACTCTCCGCGATTTGCGTTCGAGCGGCTGGACCTCGAAGACGGTGAAGCAAGAGCTGTACGACAACTTCATCCGTAAGCTCAGCCAAGGGGAAAACCTGTTCCCCGGCATCATCGGCTACGAAGACACGGTGATCCCGGAGATCAATATCGCGCTGATCGCTCAGCACGACATGCTATTTCTAGGCGAGAAGGGGCAGGCCAAGAGCCGGCTGATGCGGCAGATTGCCCAGTTTCTCGACGATGAAATCCCCTATCTCGACGTGCCAGGAGCGCCTGTGCATGACGACCCGTTCAGCCCGATCACCTCGGCGGGGCGCCGGCTGGTGGCCGATACCCCGGAAGACCGCGTGCCGATCGCCTGGTGGCCGCGCGACGAGCGCTATGCAGAGCGGCTGGCCCCTGGCACCAAGTTCGCCGACATCATTGGCGAGATCGACCCGGCCAAGCTCGCCGGCGGAACGAGCATGTCGGCCGAGGAGGCGCTCCACTTCGGGCTCATCCCGCGCATGCACCGGGGCATCTTCGCCATCAACGAACTGCCCGAGCTCGACGAGCTGGTGCAGGTAGGCCTCTTCAACATTCTCGAAGAGCGCGATGTGCAGATTCGCGGCTACCCGATTCAGTTCGACCTCGATCTGCTGATTTTGTTTTCCGCGAATCCCGCCACCTACAACCGCTCCGGCAAGGTGATTCCCCAGCTCAAGGACCGCATCGGCGCGGTGATCCACACTCACTATCCGCGCGAGCGCGACCTGGGCATTCAGATCATGGAGCAGGAGTCGGGGCTCGACCTCGACGGTGACTTTCCAGTGGTCGTGCCCTACTTCATGCGGGAAATTATCGAGCAGATCAGCGTCAGTGCCCGCAAGTCGAAGTACATCGACCATCAGTCAGGGGTGAGTGCGCGGCTGTCGATCGCCAACTACCGCACCATGGTGGCCAGTGCCCGCCAGCGCGGCGCGCTGCACGGCGAGCGCCCCGCGGTGCCGCGGATCAGCGACCTGGGGCATCTGTATGCCTCGGCCCTCGGCAAGCTCGAGCTCGACATGATGGGGAGCCACCAAATGTCGGAGCGGCAGGTGTTCGACGCGATCGTGGCCGAAGCGATCCGCACGGTGTTCGAGGAGTATGTCGACAAGCACGGCCTCGAGCAGATTGGCGAGATCTTCGGCCGCGGCGTGAAGATCGAGGTCGGCGATTTGCTGCCGTCAGCTCACTACGCCGAGCGGTTGGAACGCGTGCCGCCGGCCTGGGACAAGGCCTTCGAGGTAAACGCCTCGCAAGACGCGGCAGTGCGGGCGTCGTGCGTGGAGTTCGTGCTGGCAGGGCTGTATGCCAGCGATCGGATCTCGCGGGCACAGAAGCATGGGCGGATTGTGTATGAGGTGAAGTGAGACGAAGTGAAAGTGGACCGCTCTCAGGAGGCCATCGATGACGGACGCCGTTCATCGGCTCTTGGCTGAAGCATTACTTCTGTCGCTCCGCGAGCGCGACTTCCTGATAAGCAAGTTGATCGAAAGCATCGATCCTGGGGACGAAGCCCTGTTGCAGGAAGAGTGGGATGACTCCTGGGCCGCTGAGATTCGCCGTCGCTTGGATTCGCTGGAGTCCGGCGAGGCGAAGACGATACCTTGGGAGGAAGCAAGAGAATCTCTCCGCTCTCGAATCGGGCTAGATGAGCCGCAAACCAAGCACGCTACTGATTCAGAATCCGAATGAGCGCATCGGTTATGCGCCGCATCGCGGAATCTTGAAGTCGACCGATCGAATACAGCACGATATTTGCGTCGGCGGTGAACAGCCGATTCGGACGGACGGTGCTGGCTACATGCAGCGAACCAACGACAAAATCCGTGGTGTCGATTTGGATTGCGTATCGGTCCTGCCGACCTTGCGAGGTGATTTGGGCAAGAATCAGGTCGTCGCCATCGAGGTCGGCCACGACCAGCGCCGGACGACGCTTGGCCGCTTCCAAATTCGAGAACGGGAACGGCACGACAACGACTTCGCCCTTTACAGGTTTTGCCAAGCCGCATCCTCCTCTGGCGTTAGCCAATCGAGGGCAAGAACCGCCTCGCTAGCCAAACTGGTCGCAGAGGGTTGCACTTTCGGCGGTTGTTGGTTTAAGTGCCGCACGAACTCGAGGAGTTCGGGAAGCTGATCCTGCCGCACGAAGTTCAATTCAGCCAGCACTTGCTCTTTGATTGTCATGTACGAATACCTCCAGACCAATTATCGGTCGGTCCTCGCGGATCTGCAACGTGAGCTCTTACTGCCTTCGGACCGCAGGTTGGTAGCCCCATGAGCACTCCCCTCGGCGGCGTCATCCACACGTACCAGAAGTACGATCCGCGCCATTTTCCCAGCCCGAATCAGCCGCCGCCCGATGTGGTGTCGTCGGCGTTCGAGCATTTGCTGGCCTATGGCAATCTCAAGCAGCTCACCGACGAAGAGCTGGCTCGCGCCGTGCGGCTCGATCCGAGTCAGATCGCCGGGCTTGGCCCCAGCCTCGACGCGCTCCGCGCCATGCTCGAGGAGCGCAAGCGGAAGATCTTGAGCACGTACGAAACCGGCAAGGTGCAAACCGCCGCCCGCGACCGGTATCGGCTGCAAGGAAGCGAGATTCGCCTGCCCCGGCAGCTCGCCAAGCGGTTCCGCGCCGACTTCGAGAGCGAGCAGCTCTATGCACTCGAGCGGCTCTGGTACGCCATCGACGACGACCGCTCGACGCTCGCCCGCCAGCTCATGCAGCTCATCACGGCGCTGGGCGACAAATATCAGATCGATGAGCTGGCCGCGAAGTACGCCTTCACCGGCCACGAGCGGATGACCGTTCCGCAGGCACTCGAGATCAAGGAAGAACTGGAGACGATCGACAAGCTGCTCAAGCAACTCGACGAGGCCGAGAAGACCGCGCAGATCGGCGTGATCGATTTGGCCGAGCTCTCGAAGTTTGCCGAGCCAGGCGATCTCGGTCAGTTGAGCGAGTTGCAAAAGCAAATCGCCGACTACCTGCGCGACATCGCCGAACAGCAGGGCCTCGAACGTGGCCCCAAGGGCTATCAACTCTCGCCGCAGGCTTACCGGCTGTTTCAAGGGAAGCTGCTCGAGCGGATCTTCAGCCAGATTCAGGCGTCTCGCGCCGGCCGGCACACGGGGCCGATCGTCGGCGAGGGGGCGGTCGAGCTGCCGACGACCAAGGAGTATGAGTTCGGCGATTCGGTCGCCAACATGGACATCCCCGGCACGCTGATCAACGCCATGGTCCGCGGCGGCGCGAGCCTGCCGATTCGGCTGGAAACGCGCGACATCGTAGTCCACCGCACGCGGAACTCGCCGAAGTGCGCCACCGTGGTGCTGCTCGACATGAGCGGCTCGATGCGCTACGGCGGCCAGTACGTGAACGTCAAACGGATGGGCCTGGCGCTCGACGGGCTCGTGAAGCGCGAGTTCCCCGGCGACTACCTGCAGTTCATCGAGCTCTATACCTTCGCCAAGCCCCGGCACGCCAGCGAAGTGGCGGCCCTGCTGCCGAAGCCGGTCACGGTGTCGAGCCCATTCGTCCATCTCAAGGCCGACATGAGCGACCCGCAGGCGAGCGAATTTCAAATCCCGCCGCACTTCACCAACATTCAACACGGGCTACAGCTCGCCCGGCAATTCCTCTCGCTGCAAGACACGCCCAATCGGCAGGTGATCGTCATCACCGACGGCCTGCCCACCGCGCACTTCGAAGGGCAGATGCTCTACATGCTCTACCCGCCCGACCCGCGCACCGAAGTGGCCACCCTCCGCGAAGGCCAGCACTGCCAGCGCGAAGGCATCACGATCAACATGTTCCTGCTGCCCAGTTGGTCGCAGTCCGAAGAAGATATCCGCTTCGCCTACCGACTGGCGGAGTCGACCAAAGGCCGCGTGTTCTTCACGGCGGGGAAGGACTTGGATCGGTATGTGGTGTGGGATTATCTGAGCCGAAGGCGGGATATTCTGGCGTGATTTTGGGCGAGAATATCTCCAGGGGCTTGCGCCCCTGGCTAACATCTGTCGCCCTTTCAGGGCTTAATGGGCGGTTATCACACCATGGTCGCCTGTGGTAGATAGCCGCCCCGCGCCGTGTTAGATTCAGGCTCCTGCCCCTTGATCCCGCCACGCTGAGCCTGCCTTCATGCTTCGCCCCCTTGTCGTTGCGTTGTGTTTCCTCTCGCTACTGGCCGTTGCTCGAGTTGAGCGCGGTTCACTCCGCGCCGCCGAGCCGGCCGTCATTCGCCCGACGGCGCCGCTCCATCTGCTCGAGGGCAAGGACCTGTCGCAGAAGTGGTATACCTGGCTGACCGACGCTGGGCATGAGGACCCGCGTAGGGTGTTTTCGCTGTCCCCTGATGGCGTGCTGCACATCTCGGGCGATGGCTATGGCGGTCTGACGACGCGCGACGAGTATGCCGACTACTACCTGGTGATGGAGTATCGCTGGGGCGGGAAGACCTGGGGCGATCGCGAGCACAATGCCCGCGACAGCGGCCTGCTGCTGCACTGCCAAGGCCCCGATGGCAACTTCGATTCAACTCCCGAGAAGCGCGGCGCGTGGATGAACTCGCTCGAGTGCCAGATCATCGAGGGAGGCGTCGGCGACATCCTGGTGCTCGACGGCAAGGACGCCGAAGGCAATAAGCTCATGGCCACGGCGACCTGTCACGTGAAGCGCGACGCCGACGATG
>JAESFN010000984.1_pt1 | contig 16686 bp, 17 predicted proteins | sample 9269411 | NCBI WGS metagenome assembly JAESFN01 (sample SAMN14505399, study PRJNA617100) | algae metagenome | isolation source: Iphinoe sp. HA4291-MV1 and co-occurring heterotrophs from trail next to... | place: USA: Maunawili Falls, Hawaii | collected 2009-07-25
CCACCTCGCAATCGCCGTCGCGCTGGAGATCATCCGCCGGCACGACACGCCCGTACTGTTCATGGTGGTGCCTGATCTGCTCGATCATCTGCGCTCCACCTTTGATCCGGCGAAGGGTGTTGGCTATGACGAGCGATTCGAGCAGGTACGAACGTCTCCGATCCTGATTCTGGACGATCTCGGCACCGAGAACGCGACCCCGTGGGCGCGGGAGAAGCTCTATCAAATCTTCAATTACCGCTACAACGAGCGCTTGCCGATCATCGTCACCACCAACGCCGATCTCCGGCCGGGTGCCGCGCGCGCCGCGAATGGCAACACCATCGACGAGCGCATTCGCTCGCGATTGCTCGATCAACAAACCCGCTATGTGGAGATCGATGCCGAGGATTACCGACTTCGTACACGTACGAACACATTGCGACAGCTCAAGCGCTGATTCATTTCGACCGTTCACACCCCGCTCGAATGGTAGACTGAACGTGCAGTGGCTTGTTCGATCGTCGAGGCCTGAGCGGATACATGCCTGAAGTCACCTGGCTTCTCTCGAAACTAACAGACCCGCGCTCGATCATCGATATTCTTGTCGTCACGATCATCATTTATTGGGTGCTTTGGGTCGCGCAGGGAACGCGCGCCACGCAGGTGTTGCGTGGCGCGGTCATTTTGCTTGTCTTTGCGTACGTACTCGCCTCCTCCCTTTCGCTCACAACCCTCAACTGGGTGCTGGAACGGCTCTGGCCGGCCCTCTTCATTGCGATCCCGGTGATCTTCCAACCGGAAATCCGTCGCGCCCTGGAGCAGATCGGTCACACCGGCGCCTGGCTGCGGCAAATTCCCGCGAACGATGCCGCCGTCACCGAGCGCATGGTTGATGAAGTGGTTCGTGCCGCCGCTCAGCTCGCACGCCTCCGCTTCGGCGCGCTGATGGTGATCGAGCGCGAAACCGGGCTGCAGGACTACGCCGACCGTGGCGTGCCGATCGACGCGTATCTCACGAGGCAATTACTTATCAATATCTTCTACCCTAACAGTCCTCTTCACGATGCCGCTGTGCTGATCCGGGGCGACCGCGTGGTGGCCGCCAGCGTCGTGCTGCCTCTCACGGACAACGTTTCCGCTGAGGGGCAACTTGGCACTCGCCACCGCGCCGCCATCGGCGTCACCGAGGATTCGGATGCTCTGGCAGTGATCGTTTCCGAGGAGACCGGGCAAATCTCAGTGGCGCACAACGGCCGCCTGATCCGCAATCTCGATCAGGATCGCCTCCGCCGCGTGCTGCGCTCCCTGCTTCGCATCGATCGTCCCGAGGGCACCGGCAGCAGCACGAACGGCCGCGTCACCCTCTCGCAGCGTGCCCAGCGCGCTGCCAGCGTGGCGCGCCGGGATAATGGCGACCGTGGGCGGAAGCGCACGCCGACGCAGACGGTGTAGCCATGCAGGAGCAGATTCGCGCCTCAATCAACCGGACAAACCTTCTACGGCTCGCAGCCTCGATCGTGGTCGCACTCGTGCTTTGGGGCTGGGTCAGCACGCTGGAGGATCCCAAAACCAGCCGCACCTTTCCGGACGTTGCGATTGCCACGCGCGATCTCGGGGAGGGGTTGGTCATTACCTCAACCATCCCCAACGTTCGCGTCGATATCGATGGCCCCCGCTCCGACATCAACGGCGTGAATGCCGCCGCGACCCTTCCCTACCTCGATCTCTCAGAAATCAGTGAACCCGGCCAGTACACCCTGGATATCGGTTTGGTGCATCCTGATGGGCTCTGGCACACCAAAGTCAGCCCCAGCCGCCTCACCGTGACCGTGGAGCGGCAGACGTCGAAGGATTTCCCACTAGAAACCGAAATCTCGGGCGCGGTCGGCAGCAGCCAGAACATCGGCACAATTCGACCGGTGACCACAACCGTGACCGTAGTCGGCGCTGAATCGTCGGTTGCGAAGGTTGCGAAGGTTGTGCTGCCAATCGTGATCGAAAACCAAACGCGCGATTTCGTCAGCTCGTTCACGCCGATCGCGCGAGACGCCTCGGGCAACGAAGTTACCGGCGTCACCATCACACCGGGGTCAATCTCCGCCACTGTCCCGATTTCAGCCCGCGGCAAATCCGTGGCAGTGATCGTACAGCCAGTCGGGCAGCCAGCCGATGGCTATCGAGTGACGAATACAGTGTCAAGTCCGCAGACTGTGATCGTTGACGGACCGGATGATGTCATCAATAGCATGATCGCGGTCTCGGCCGGTCCAGTCGATGTGGAAGGCAAAACGTCTACTGTCCAGCAAGAGGTACCTATTTTCGATCTGCCACCCGACGTCAAGGTCATCTCTCCCGCCGATGGCAAAGTCGCCGTCCAGGTGACGATTGTGCAGGAAGGGGTTCGCCAGGAGCTCAGTGGGCAGCCGATCCAGCACGTTAATCTCGGAGCTGGTCTCGGCGTCGAGATCCAACCGAGCGAGGTCTCGATCGTCGTTACTGGTCCCTCAGCAGCGCTTGCTGCGCTGAAGACCGACGACATCATCGTCCGCGTTGATCTCGCCGGGCTCGGTCCCGGCACCTACACCCTGGAACCGGACGTATTGCTGCCGCAATCCTTGACCTTCGTTTCTGCTAGCCCCGAGACAGTGACGGTAAGGATCGTGAGTGTTGGAGCCAATGCGACTCCTGCGAATCAGGCGCCGCCGGATAGCGACGCGCAACCGCCCCCGAATGCCACGACGCCGGAACCGACACAAACGATTCCCGCAAATCAATAAAAAACAAAACCGCCGGCCAGATGGCCGGCGGTTTTGTTTAGGTCTCGATTCGAAGATGAGAAAGTTTAGCTTTCGCGGCTTGGCGACTTCGCTGACGCGCCGAATTCCATCTCGTGCGTAAGCAGGATTGCCTCAGCGACTTCCTTCATCGATTTACGGGAATCCATGCTGGTGCGGCGGATGCGGTGGAAGGCCTCCGATTCGCGCAACCCGTGCACTTCCATCAGGATGCCCTTGGCGCGCTCGACCACTTTGCGTGATTCCAGCGCATCCTTCATGCTGCCGATTTCCTGCTCGAGCGCGACGAACTCGTCGAACCGCGCCATCGCCACTTCGATCACCGGCATCAGCTCCGCCTCGCGGAACGGCTTGACGATGTAGCCAACCACGCCGGCTTCCTTCGCCTGCTCCACCAGCGCCTGGTCGGAATAGGCGGTGAGCAGCACCACCGGCGCGATTTTTTCGCGCGTCAATTCACCGGCCGCGGCAATGCCATCGACTTCCGGCATTTTGATATCCATGATCACGAGATCGGGACGAAGTTTCTTGGCCAGATCGATCGCGGTACGGCCATCGCCGACTTCGGCGATCACGTCATAATTAAGCGCGATCAGCATCTCGCGGAGATCGAGTCTGATGAGCGACTCATCATCGGCAATGATGATCCGTCGTGGCGATCGCGACGACGCTGTCGGATTCCTCATTGATGTTCAATACCTGGCGGCCGGTGACGGCCAACGTTTTCGCATACATGACTCGCCAGCGCGAGCCACCTGATTTTTCAATCATTGGTCGGGGTGAGAGGATTCGAACCTCCGACCACCGGTACCCCATACCGGTGCGCTACCGGGCTGCGCCACACCCCGAAACTCTTTGGATTATATCACGCGAGCCTAAAGGTCCCGGCGGAACATGGCCGCTTAGGCCACGTTCCGCCGGCAGGAGATTACTTGATCTCGACCTTGGCGCCAGCCTCTTCCAGCTTCGCCTTGGCAGCGTTGGCCTCGTCTTTCGACACGGCTTCCTTGACGGCCTTCGGCGCGCCATCGACCACATCCTTGGCCTCTTTGAGACCAAGGCTGGTCAGCTCGCGCACAGCCTTGATGACCTGGATCTTGTTCGCGCCGGCATCGAGGAGCACGACGTTGAACTCAGTCTGCTCTTCTTCCGGGGCGGCAGCAGCGGCACCACCACCGGCGGCGCCGGCAGCGGCGACCGCAACCGGAGCGGCGGCGGAAACGCCCCAGCGCTCTTCGAGTTCTTTAACCAGCGCGTTCAGCTCGAGGACGGTGAAGCCCTCCAACGCGGAAATGATCGAGGCAGTATCAGCCATTTCTCTCGTTTCTCCCGCGGAACTCCTGTTCCGCTATCTCGCGGCGAATACCCATCCGCCGCCATTCGTTCCACTTTGGCGACGGAGGTTAGTCCGCAGCAGTTGCAGTGAGTTGTTCCGCGCGAGCGTTGAGCACGTAGGCGATCGAGCGGCCTGGACCGCTGAGAACGCCGACGGTGCGCGCCATTGGCGACGCCAGCAGACCGACCAGTTTGCCGTACAGTTCCTCGCGGGACGGCAGTGTGGCGACCGCTTCGACCTCAGCTGCGTTGATCACCGCTTTGCCGAGCACACCACCCTTAACGGTGAGGATGCGCGACGTGCGCGCGAAATCGTTGACCACCTTCGCGGCCTGCACGATATCGCCGTCAACCAGCACCACCCCGGTCGGGCCCTGCAGGACATCGTCGAGACCGTCGATGCCATTTGCCTTCGCCGCGATGTTGGTCAGCGTGTTTTTGACGACGTGGAATTCACCACCGTGCGGTCGCAGATTCTTGCGGAATGCCTGCAGGTCCGTCACTTTCAATCCGCGGTAATCGCAAATGATCGCCATCTGCGACTTGCCGATCGAAACGGTGAGTTCCTTGATCGTTTGCGCTTTTCTCATTGTTGGCATATGCGTACACCCCCTTTCATTGCCACGAGCCCAGCGCTGGGCGCCGATTCCTCTCGCATCGCGAACAAAAGCGCCCTGGTCCGTTTAGGGGCCAGGGCGCATGCTCGAGCAATGCTCGGGAAGCAGCGCACCAGCCTCGGTCGGGAATTAAGCGGCGAGCCGCTCCGACTGTCTACAGCCAGGTTCTAGTGCTCACGTGTCGATTCATTGATTGCGCGCTTTCCGTCATCCGTCTGCCGCTATCCGTAATTACGGACGACGGAAAACGGCGAACGGACAACGTCGTCTAAAGGGTCGCCGAAGAGGCGTCCGCGATCGTCTGTGCAACCTGCAGCTTGATACCCGGCGACATCGTCGTCGAGATCGAGAGCGAGCGCACGTAGGTGCCCTTGATTGCCGTCGGCTTGGCGCGGTTCAGCGCGTCAACGAAGGCGTAGAGATTGGTCTGAAGCTGCTCCGGGGTGAAGGCTTTGCGGCCGATCACCGAGTGCACGATACCGGTGCGATCGTTGCGGAATTCCACACGACCGCCCTTGAGCTCGCGCAGCACACCCGGAAGATCTTCCGGGTTGCGCACGACCGTGCCAGAGCGCGGGTTCGGCATCAAGCCACGACGACCGAGAATACGACCGAGACCACCGACCTTGCTCATCTGATCGGCCATGGCCACGGCGGCATCAAACTCGAGCCAACCGTTCTGGATTTGCTGAACGTACTCGTCGACACCGGCGTAATCAGCGCCGCTGTCGAGCGCGATGCGCTCGGCATCGCCAACCGCGAACACCAGCACGCGAACGACTTTGCCCGTACCGTTCGGGAGGACAACGGTAGAGCGAACCGTCTGATCGGCCTGGCGCGGGTCAATCCCGAGCTTGGCATGCACCTCAACCGTTTCATCGAAACCGGCGAAGGCGATCTCTTTCAAAAGGGGGAGCGCATCAACGGCGAGATACTCGCGCTCGCCATCGATCTTTTTCAGCGCTTCTTCAAACTTTTTGCCGTGTTTCGGCATTGCTATCTCTCCGGTGGTGCGATCGAGGCTCTCGCCTCTCCCACTGCGATGCGCGTACGCGCTTAGGCGACGACTTCGATTCCCATGCTGCGTGCGGTGCCCTTGATCTGAAGAACGGCGCCCTCAAGATCGACGGCGTTGAGATCCTTCATCTTCAATTCGGCGATTTCACGCACCTGCGCCTCGGTCACCTTACCGACCTTCTGCGCTTTCGGCTTGCCTGAACCTTTGTCGATTCCGGCAGCGCGGCGAAGCAGGTCTGGCGCCGGCGGGGTTTTAGTCACGAAGGAGAAGGAGCGATCCTCATAAACGGTGATCACCACGGGGATGATCTGACCCGCCTGCTGAGCGGTGCGCTCGTTGTATTCCTTCACGAAGTTCATGATGGGAACGCCATGCTGACCGAGCGCCGGACCAATTGGCGGCGCCGGGGTAGCTTTCCCGGCCGGAATCTGCAATTTCACGTAGGCTTTGACGCGCTTAGCCAACCGACGACCTCCCGTCCGTCACGACCGCGCCCACTCGGCGCGACCCTGAATCATACCAGATTTTAGGTTTCCCGCTCGGCTTGGAGAAAATCGAGCTCAACCGGAGTTTCCCGGCCGAAGAACGACACCAGTACGCGGATTTTGCCTTTTTCGTTGTTGATTTCGTCGATCTCGCCGCGGAAATCGGCGAAGGGGCCATCGATGATCCGCACCGTATCGCCGATCTGGAAGGACATCTTTACCACCGGAGTTTCGGCAGCCATGCCCTTGACGATCTTCTGAACCGCGGCGTCACCAAGCGGCACCGGTTTGTTATCGATGTTGATGAATCCGGTCACGCCTGGCGTATTGCGCAGGGCATACCAGGTTTCGTCATTCATCTCCATCCGCACCAGCACGTAGCCGGGGAATACCTTGCGCTGCACCGGATGGCGCTGCCCACTGCGGATTTCGATCTCTTCCTGGGTGGGAACAACGATCTCGTAGACGTCATTACCGAGGTCAAGCGCCTCGACACGGCTCTCGATCGTTTTCTTTACCTTGTTCTCGTAGCCGGAATAGGTATGCAGCACATACCACTTGCCTTCAGGCGGATCTGTGGTTTCGCCCTGCTCGGCCGCACGTTTTGCCGCGAGCCGCTGCTTTAGCGTCAGGCGTTCCATTCACCTGCTCCTTTGCCAGTCGGGACAGCGCCCGCGAGTGTGGTGGATAGCAACTCGCGATTACAGCGCTTCAAAGAGCTTCAGGAGACCGAAGTCGATACCACCGAGGAGCAAGCCCAGCACGGTGGAAACCCCGATAACCAGAAGCGTCAGATTTCGTGTCGTATCGCGATCGGGCCAGGTCACCTTGCGGAGTTCCGACCGGGTATCGCGCACGATTTGCGCCACGCGTTCACCGCGTTGCGTGATGACGCTCTTTTCTTTTTCCTGATTCTTGGGGTTCTGCGCCGCCTTGCCGCTAGCGGCCGGCTTGGTGCCGGCGGCGGGTTTCGCCGGAGCGGCAGCGTTGCGCACCTGACGCGCGGTCTGCTGCGCCGTGCGGCTGGCCGATTGCTCTTTCGGTTCTTTCACGGCGGGCTTGCGCTGCGCGCCCATCGGCGTTGTCCTTCCGAATCAGTTCGAGTGCTTCGCGGTCAGCGCCGACAAGCGAATGCACGGATATCAGGTGCAATGAAAACGGGGCGACGATGATCGCCGCCCCGTCGCCGGTAGTGACATGCTGCCCTGGCAGGGCCGGCAGGAATCGAACCCGCAACCTGCGGTTTTGGAGACCGCTGCTCTACCAATTGAGCTACGACCCTACGTCATCCGGTCCGGCGGTCAGTATAACCGCTACCGGGTTTCCCTGTGCAACTGATGCGTTTTGCAGCGCACGCAGAACTTCTTCAGCTCCAGGCGCCCGGGATCGTTACGGCGGTTCTTCTCGGTCGTGTAATTGCGCTCACGGCACACGGTGCACTCGAGCGTAATCACCGGACGATCCGCCTTCGACTTCTTCGCCATCTCAATGGACCTCAATTCTGAACGTGATGCAACCGCCCCGGTTCACACCGGGGCGGTATTGCGCACGTAAGTATACCTTATTCGACGATCGAGGTCACGACGCCGGCGCCAACGGTGCGGCCACCCTCGCGGATCGCGAAGTGCAGACCTTCCTCGATCGCGACCGGGGTGATCAGCTCAACACCCATCTGGATGTTGTCGCCCGGCATCACCATCTCGACGCCTTCCGGCAGCTCGATCGACCCAGTCACATCCGTGGTGCGGATGTAGAACTGCGGGCGATAGCCCGGGAAGAACGGCGTGTGGCGGCCACCTTCATCCTTGCCAAGGACGTAAACCTCAGCCTTGAACTTGGTGTGCGGGTTGATCGAGCCCGGCTTGGCCAGAACCTGACCGCGCTCAACGTCGGTGCGCTCGACACCACGGAGGAGAGCACCGATGTTGTCACCGGCCTGGCCCTCGTCCAGGGTCTTCATGAACATTTCAACACCGGTGACGACCACCTTGCGGCGCTCGCCGAGTCCGACGATCTCGACTTCATCGCCGGTGTGAACCACACCACGGGCGATCTTGCCGGTGACCACGGTGCCGCGGCCCTTGATGCCGAAGACATCTTCGATCGGCATCAGGAACGGCTGATCGACGGCACGAACCGGAGTCGGCACGTAGCTATCGACGGTGTTCATCAGCTCCCAGATCGGCGCGTATTCCGGCGCATCCGGATCCTTGCTCTCACTGCTCAGCGCAGCGAGGCCGGAACCACGGATGATCGGGGTATCGTCGCCAGGGAACTCGTACTTGCTGAGCAGCTCACGGATTTCGAGTTCCACCAGCTCCAGCAGTTCCGGATCGTCCATCATGTCGACCTTGTTCAGGAAGACAACGATCGACGGCACTTCCACCTGACGCGCAAGCAACACGTGCTCGCGGGTCTGCGGCATCGGGCCGTCCGGAGCGGACACGACCAGGATCGCGCCGTCCATCTGGGCGGCACCGGTGATCATGTTCTTGATGTAGTCGGCGTGACCCGGCGCGTCGATGTGCGCGTAGTGGCGCGCATCGGTCTCATACTCCACGTGCGCCAACGCGATGGTAATACCGCGCTCACGCTCTTCGGGAGCGTTGTCGATGCTCGCGAAATCGCGAGTAGCCGCCTGCCCCTTGAGGGCCAGCGTCTTGGTGATCGCTGCGGTGAGCGTGGTCTTGCCATGGTCAACGTGACCGATGGTGCCGACATTGACGTGCGGCTTCGTACGCTCGAACTTCTGCTTACCCACTCTTTCCTCCTGGCGCCCACTCTCTGGGTCACCGATCATCGGTTAAACGAAAAAACACACACAGGAAGAGGCTCCGCGTGGAGCCTCTTCATTCGGAACAGACTGGAGCCCACAACCGGACTTGAACCGGTGACCTCATTCTTACCAAGAATGTGCTCTACCAACTGAGCTATGTGGGCCCGAATTCCGATCCGGACGGCCGGATCAGCCTGTTCGGTGGGCAGTGACGGATTCGAACCGCCGAAGCTCACGCAGCTGATTTACAGTCAGCCCCAATTGTCCACTCTGGCAACTGCCCGTTGCTCCCGGCTTCCGAGGAGCGGCCTTGGTGAGAGCCGACGATGGGACTCGAACCCGCAACCTGCTGTTTACAAAACAGCTGCTCTGCCATTGAGCTACGTCGGCATGACATTGCTCACCGCTCGGATGCCGACGGGTAGTATATGAATGACGGCTCGGAGCGTCAAGCAATCCGGGCACAAAAGCGCGGTCAACTGGCGACATTTCTCGACATCGGAGCAAGGCGATTCTTATGCAAACGGAACTGCCGAAAATAGCGGATGTCGTCGTCATCGGCGGTGGGATCGTCGGCGCCAGCGCGGCCTGGCAACTCGCCAGTCGCGGCGCCGGCAAGATCGTCCTGCTTGAACGCGACATCGTCGCCGCGGGCTCCAGCGGACGCACCGGCGCGTTGCTCCGCCAGCACTACACGAACGTGCCGGAAGCCGTCTTTGCATCGCGGTCACTCGATATCTTCGCGAACTGGAATGAGATCGTCGGCGGCTCCTGTGGTTTCGACCCCTGCGGTCTGATCGTCACCGTTCCAACGAATGATGAGCTCGCGAGGAATATCGATCGCATGCGCGCGACGGTCGCGCAGCTCAACCGTCTCGGGGTGGCGATCGAGCTCGTGGATCGCACGCAGCTTCGCGAGTTGGATCCCACAGCGACGTTCGAGGACATCTCCCACGCCACCTTCGAAGCAAAAAGTGGCTTCGTCGATGCCATCGCGGCCACCATCACCATGGCCGCAGCGGCGGAACGGGCCGGCGCTACCGTCTGTCAGAGCATCACCGTCGCTGGGCTCCGCTCGAATGGCAGCCGCGTCACCGCGGTGGAAACCGATCACGGGGTGATCGAGACAACCAATGTCGTACTCGCAGCCGGTGCCTGGTCGGTGGCAATCGCCGGTACGGCCGGAGTGGCACTACCGATCGAGGCGCTGCGCGTGCAAATCGGCGTGTTTCAGCACGGCGTCGGAGCGCCACCCTCCGCGAGAGCCTACGTGGATAACGCCGCGGGGATTTTTTGCCGCCCCTGGGGTGCCGATCGCACGATGATCGGGCTCGGTGGCGGCGATCAGCACGATCCGGTCAATCCCAACGAATTCGAGCAGCGCAACGATCTCACCTACCCCGCCGCCGCCCTGGCCACCGCGACAAAGCGATTTCCCGGCCTGCGCGATGCTCGTTATCTCCACGGCCATGCGGGCCTCTACGATATGTCTCCCGACGGTCACCCGCTGATCGGCCAAACCGGGCCGGAGGGATTGTTCCTGGCGGCGGGATTTTCCGGCGCTGGATTCAAAAAGGGTCCGGCAGTCGGTGCCGCGCTCGCCGATCTGGTGCTCACCGGCCGGTGTAAATGGGTTGATCTCGACCGGTTTTCACCACATCGATTCACGACGCCCGATTGGCGTAATCCGTGGTCGGTGAACGAGTATGACCTCGGCTCAGATTTCGGACACGGGCTGTGAGTTGGGCCGGTAGGAGGGCGCGTTGAGTCTCGACATTCAGCACATCGTGAAACGGTATGGCAGCTTCACCGCCGTCAGTGATGTCTCGTTCAGCGTCTTCCCCGGTCGCATCTTCGGATTTCTCGGCACCAACGGCGCCGGGAAAACCACGACGATGCGGATGATCCTCGATATCCTCCGACCCGATGCCGGTTCGATCACCTGGAACGGGATGTCCAATATCGACATCCCACGCCGCGACCTCGGCTATCTCCCCGAGGAGCGCGGGCTCTATCCGCGCATGCGGGTCGATGAGCATCTGGTTTTCCTGGCCCGTCTCTATGGCGCTGACCCGGTGAAAGTCAATCGCGATCTCACCGAGTGGCTGGAGCGACTGGAAATCACCGAGAACCGTACCAAGCGGATCGAGCAACTGAGCAAGGGCAATCAGCAAAAGGTGCAATTTCTCGCCGCGATCCTGCACGACCCTGAGATTCTCATCCTGGACGAGCCGTTCAGCGGGCTCGATCCGGTGAATGCCGCCCAGATGCGCGACGCCTTTCTCGAACTGCGCGATCGAGGCAAAACGATCATCTTCTCGACCCACCAGCTGAACGATGCCCAGCAGCTTTGCCACGATGTCGCGATCATCCATCGCGGTCGCCTGCTGATCTCGGGGGATGTGCCATCGGTGCGTCGCAGCGCTGGCACGCAAATCGTGCGCTTCGCGATAGCGGGAGATCCCGCGCCCGATTGGCTCGCCGGGATGCCCGGGGTACGCATTCAAACGGAAAACGAAGACGGGGTCGAGTTTGCGGTACCGGACGAGGAATCCGCTCGCGGCGTGCTCTCGGAGGCGATGCGCCGGGGCGCTCCGGTAACCCGCTTCGAAATTGACTACCCCTCGCTGAACGACATTTTCCTCAGCGCGGTGCGGGGTACTGGTGACGAGATGCCCGCTCCCTCAGCGCCGCCGGTGCTGACTCGCGGGTAGCGTCGCTCAACTCCTGACGTGGCGCTCGTAGTGCCGCCGCTGCCGCGCGCGATTGCCACAATCGGCTGGATCGCACCAGCGCCGGCTGTGGTTCCGCGTCGTATCGAGAAACACCCACCGGCATTCCTCACAGGCCGCAACACGAGCCAACGCGCCGGGCGAAGTCAGGAGTGACACCGCATCGAGCGCGAGAATCGCGGGCAAGCCCAATCGATCGTCATGCCACTCCGCCGCTCTCGTGCCATCGGCGAAGCGAAGCTGCCGCCGCGACCAGGCGGCCGTTGCTAACTCCCCTATCGAAGTGATGTCAGGCGATTGCGGCATTTCGCCGTCAGCAATCGCGAGAAAAGTTCGCGCCAGTGTTTCTCGAATTTCTCGAAGCTCGGCCACCAACGTCGGGGGCAACGATTTGAGCCCATTTGCCGCCGTCCAGATTCCGACGTTGCTCTCGGGGATAAGCCAGTCATGCTCCCGGTTCGTGTCGCGATAGCTGACCAGGTTCGCAAAATCGAGTGCGAGCGATCCGCCGATCAGTTTGTAGGTCCCGCCATATGCCCCGGGATCGAGCGCAAGTGCCTCAGCCACGCCAGTATTCTCCTAACGTTCTTAACCCTATTGACACGTTATCACATCGGTGATTGAATGCATAACGTTCTTAGGTGTATTTAGTAGTTAGGATGGCGAATGCGTGAAGTCACGCCCGTGAATGCCACCACCCTCCACTCACCGCTCACCGGAGCAGCGCCGGGGCTTCTCGATCGAACCCGGCCTGAGTTCTTCTTCGTGATCTCCGCGGCGTTTCACTACCTCGGTCCGGCGTTTGCTGTTTTGCTCTTCGCGCGTATCGAACCGTTGGGAGTTGCCTGGCTGCGCATCCTCTCGGCGGGTCTCATCTTCGCGATTTGGCGTCGCCCGTGGCGCATTTGGTCGAGCACCTCCTCGACCGAGCGCAGAAACGTCGCGGTCTGGGCGGTAATTCTCGTGGCAATGAACTCCTGCTTTTACTTGGCGATCGATCGCTTATCACTTGGCACCGTTGCGGCGATCGAATTCGCCGGTCCGATCCTGCTCGCAACGATCGCCGTACGGAGCCCGCGGAATGTCGTCGCCTTGCTCCTCGCGTTCTCCGGCGTCGCCGCGCTCGCCGATGTCAGTCTCGACGGCTCGACCGTGGGATTTGCGTTCGCCATCGTCAACATGATTCTGTTCACCGGGTACATCGTGGTCGCTCACCGGATATCGCGACACGAGCACTTGGCAGGAATCGATGGGCTCGCGATGGCGATGCTGATCGCATCGGTCGTGACGCTCCCGGTGGGAATTCGCGATGCCATCCCTTCGTTTTCCGATCCGGCCGCGCTGGGCGCAGCGATCGGGGTTGGCATCACCTCCTCGGTCATCCCGTACGTGTTCGATCAACTCGCGATGCGCCGCCTCTCCCGGGCAACCTACGCGTTGATGGCAGCGCTTCTACCGGCAACCGCAACCGTGATCGGCATCGTTGTTCTGACTCAGATACCGGGTCGGGTAGAAGTGTTAGGTGTCGTTCTCGTGATCCTCGGTGTCGCGTTTCATCGAGAACAGCCTCAGATTGCCGCTTCAGCGCCGCCCAGCCATCCGAATCTGACGTGACCCCATTCCCGTTACACTGGGAGGAATGAAATGGGGGCTGCGGTGAATGTGGAGCTGAGTTGTGATTGATTTCCGGCGCATTCTTCTTATCGCCCGCCGGGAGTGGCTCTCCCGTGTACGCGAACGCACCTTCCGTATTTCCACCATCGTGCAACTCGTGCTCACCCTTGTTGCCGCCTGCCTGCCGACGATCATCGCCCGTTTCGAGAACAACGATTCCACCGAGCGGGTGGCGATCGGTGTGATCAACTCCGCCAGCGTCGATCTTGCGACCCAGTTCGATCCCTATTTCACCGCCACCGGGAACGACACGACTCGCTACACAATCGAACCACTCGATATCCCTGCTAGCGATGCCCAGCATGAGGTCGACACCACCGGTCTCGACGCTGCCCTGGTCATCCGTCGCGATGAGGGTGGTGCACTGGCATTCGACTACGTGAATGGCGATGGCAAACTCGATGCCGTGGCGCAACGAGTCTTCGCGGCCGCCTCCGCGTTGGCGATCGCCGATCACCTGGAGCAGCTCGGGGTCTCACCGTCGGAATTCACCACCGCCACCGCTCCACCGGCCTTCAACATTTCCGGCGCATCGGTCGAGGAGGCCGCGAGTGACGGTTCGCCAACCGGCCCGGAAATCGCCATCGCTTACATCTGCGCCATCCTGATGTTCATGGTGATTCAGCTCTATGGAAACTGGATCGCACAGGGCGTCGTCGAGGAAAAGAGCTCGCGAATCATGGAGATCATGATCAACGCGGCCACCCCACGCGATCTTCTCGGTGGCAAGATTCTCGGCATCGGCATGGCCGCGCTCACACAGCTCATCCCGATGCTGGCGATCGGCGGCACCGCCTTCGCCCTGCAGCCTCGCCTCGCCAAAGCACTCGATGTCACGACCACGAGCGCCTTTTCCGAAATCGACTTCGGTTCGATTTCGGCGAAACTCGTGATCTTCTTCGCGCTCTACTTCCTGATCGGGTTCATCCTCTACGCCTCGCTTTTCGCGGGCGTCGCATCGCTGCTCAGCCGCCAGGAAGACGTGAACTCCGCGGTCGCGCCGCTCACGATGGCGATGCTGGTCGGGTACATCGGCGCCACCTTCACCCTACCGACTCCGAACAACACCTTCGCGAAGATCCTCTCAATTTTCCCGCTCACATCGCCCTTCAACATGGTTGGCCGCACCGTTACCAGTAACGTTCCTGCCTGGCAGCTCGCGCTGTCGCTAGCATTGCTGATCGTCACTGCGACGGCTGGTGTGTTGCTGGCGGGCCGGATCTACAAGGTCGGCGTGCTCATGTACGGCCAAAAAGCGAGCGTCCGCTCAATCTTCCGCCGCGATATCCAGACCACTTCGCGGTAACTCCAACCTCATCAGGCTCAACGAACCCGTCTCCCAGACTGGGAGACGGGTTCGTTTTGCGCTCGGTGTTTGCGCCTCGCCGTTACCGCACCGGTCCCGTGTACCAGTAAGGAATGACGTAAGCGGAATAGATATACACGTTGAGCGCGAGCATCAGCGCGATGAAGGCAACCGGTGCGTAGCGTTGCAGGCGCGCCGGCATCAACCACTGCCAACCCAGCGCGAGTAACACCGCGAAGGCGGGGACGGATGCGAAGTAGTAGCGCGCCTGCGCGAGCTGGAACGTCGTGGCGAACTGGATCACCGCCAGATAGCCAAGTCCGGTCAACACCCCGATCGCCAGCATACCGAGCCATTGCCAGCGCTCGATCCCGAGCACCGCCTCGCTGCGACGAGCGCGGAATGCGTGCCAGCCATCCCAGCCGAAACGCGCCAGGCCAACGATGCAGAGCACCATCGGCACCGCGATCATCGAGAGCAACCAATCGTTCAGCGGAAGGCGACGCCAGCCAAACCCGCCCCAGGTATCCTCCCAGAGCCGATCGAGAAACGCGCCGTCAAAGAGCACGTGGAAAAACGACGGTGCGCCGTGGGTGTAATTCCACGCCGCCTGAATATCGGCCACCTGTTGCAAACCGTTGAGATTGCCGTACTGGTGGTAGAGAAAGGCGTACCACGGGGCGGTCATCCCGAAACCAATGGCCGCGATCGCGCCACCGATCGGCACCCAATCGCGCCACCCGCGAATCCCGAACGCCCCAATCACCGCGACTGCCACCACCGGCGCAAACACCACCGATGTGCCCTTGAAGAGCATCGCGCAGCCCAGCAGCACGCCACAGGCGATCGTCGTATTCCTCGGGAAGCGCTCTCGTATGCCGTAGATCAACAACGCCACCAGCAGCGTGCCGACCCCGATCACCGTAATGTCGTTGTTGACCAAACTCGCTTCGTACGCGATCTGAGGTTGAAACGCGACGAAAGTTGCCGCCAGCATCGCGATCGTGGGACGGCGTGGAAACAGCAACTGCCCGATGATGAAGGTCGCGACCACCGCCAGCAATCCGAACGGAATTGCCCCCAACCGGATGATGCGCATCTGCACGCCGAGCCCGAACGACTTGCTCGCCAGATAGATCGGCGACATCAGCGCGTAGTAGAGCGGCGGGTGATTTGCCGCGTACTGCCACCCTGCCGGGAAAATCTCCCCGGTGCTGCTACTCGTGTCGCGGCGCGGCGGCATATCTCGAAATGCCTGTATGTCTGGGAAACAGGGCCAGTCGAGCGCGTAGTAGCAATACGGGTAAAGATCGCGGCGAATGAAATCACCCGGCGGCGGCTGATTGGCCTCAATCGCCGCCCGCCACTCCGCGAGATCTGGAATTACCGGAATACGGTGATCGTCGGCGACGGTGCGGATGTAATCAAAGTGCGCGATCTCGTCGTGCCCGGTGAAGGGCGGAAAGATCACGACCTGCACCATCTCTTTGGCGATAAAGAGCAACGCGAGGATGGTCAAAAATCGACGGGCGCGGTCGCTCGGCCAGACCCATTGCAGCAGTTTTGGTCGCGCCGTGCTGGTGCTCATGAGGCGAGCTGTGGAATCCGGCCAAACCAGAAGGCCACGACGTAGGCGCTGTAGATGTAGAGATTCAACGCGACCATGACTCCTACCACACCGACCTGCACGTAGGCCCGTCCTCGCGCTGGCACGAGAGTGTACAGCCCGACCATGAGCAACACCGCCACCGGCGGGATCATCGGGAAGAAGTAGCGCGCCTGTGTCAGCACAAACGTCAGTCCGAACTGGATCACGGCCGCATAGCCGAGGATGCCGGTGAGAATAAACACGACGAGGGCCCAGAGTTGCCAGCTATACGGAGCTTCCGGAGACCCGTTCGGAGTCGACCGGCGACATCGCGCGACTCTGCGAAGCAGGTATCCGAACCCAGCAGCCAGCAATACC
>JAESFN010000985.1_pt1 | contig 16668 bp, 15 predicted proteins | sample 9269411 | NCBI WGS metagenome assembly JAESFN01 (sample SAMN14505399, study PRJNA617100) | algae metagenome | isolation source: Iphinoe sp. HA4291-MV1 and co-occurring heterotrophs from trail next to... | place: USA: Maunawili Falls, Hawaii | collected 2009-07-25
AGACCAGTCGATCGGCGCCCGGGATGTTTGCGCCAAATCCGCTCTGCGAGCGTTCCGACGGGATTACCGCCATTGCCGGTCCTTCCTCCTCGCGTGGTGTTGGTGTGCGTATCGATCGCGCGCAGTTCGCCGGACACGCCGAAGAACTGCGTCTGAATTACCGCACGCATTGTACTCACGATTTCACCACTGCGGGACCGTATCGCCGTTCACCGTTGCTTAGTTGGTCAGGCAAACCACTGCAGTCAGGCGGCGCCGGGCAGCATCAGAGCGAGCACGAACAGCACCAAAAAGGTGATGAGACCGATTCCGGTCAACTCTCCGTAGGTCGCCAGGGTTTGATGGCGCTCCGAGAAGGAGCGGCAGGGATCAGTCATCGCGTCCTCCCATTTCGGGGTGAAGCGGTCATGCGACCGCTCCGGATACCCCTAGGACGCGCCAGTTTTGGTCTTGGTGAGATGGGGCTGTGTAGGGTGCGTCACAGTGGCAGCGTGAGCTGCTCGCCGAAGACGGTGCCGATGACCTTGGTTTCAGGCGCGTACCAAGCGGTGACGGCAGCGACGCGAGCAGGATCGAGCGCGGCGCGCTGCCAGAGATCGTGATGCTGATGGATCAGCACCTGTGCGCCGGTATCGCGAGCGATGCGCCCGGCATCGCTTTCGCCCATGTAGATCGTCTCGCCCGGCGGATTGTGACCGGCGGTTACCGCGACGGCATAGGGCTGCCACACCCGACCGAGTTCCGCGAAACCATCGGTGTAGTGGCTATCAGCCGCGAGCAAGAGGGTTGTTTCGCCACACTGCAGCACGTAGCCGTTGCATTCGATAGCGGTGGGATCGTTGACCGGCACCGCTGTGACGCGCAGATCGCCGAAGCGAAGTTCATCGCCATGTCGGACGACGGTGAGTCGCGATTCGGGGATGCCGTTGGCGCGGGCTACTTCGATGGCCGAGCCGGGACCGAATACCGGAATTTCCGGATACGTAACGAGTGCCGCCAGGGCTGCTGGATCGGCGTGATCGGTGTGTTCGTGGGTGATGAGCAGCGCATCGATTCGCTCGATGTCGCCGAGTTCCTCCGGGGCGAACGAGGGTGGTACGCCGCGAATCCAATCGGGCGGTAACGAAGGACCGAGAAAGGGATCGATAAAGATCGTCGCTCCGGCAGTTTTGACGAAATACCCCGCCCCGCCGGTGTGCCAGAGTGCGATCGAGCCCGGCTCGATCACGGCGCTTGCCACCCGGCTGGGAATACCGGTTGGTTTGATCTCATCGATCTCGGGATACGACACGTTTGGTTGCCTCCTGATTCGGCGGCAGCATACCGCCGCGCGCGAATTCGCGCGCGGCGGTGGGCGTGGCTAGTTGCCTAGTTCCGGTTGTGGAACATCGGCGGCAGGAATGCGCAGCACCGCCAGATCGGTGTCGCCCGAGGCGATCACCAGCGGACCACCGGCAACCCACGAGATGCCGACCCCATTCGGTGAGGCAGCCGAGCTGGGAACACCGCTGGCGACCACGACTTCCGCGCCGTTGCCAAGATCGCGTCGAATCACTTCGCGTGGTGCGCCAGGCGCCGATTCCCAGACGTAGACGATCGATTGCCCATCGGGCGCATAGGTCGCGGCCACCGTACGTCCATTCGGTGCGTCGGTGCTCGCGGTGCGCACGATCAATTTCATGACGCCGGTGTCGCGATCGACCAGGCCGAACGTCGGCACGGCTGTGCCTCCGTCCTGACCGCCGGGGATGAGCACGAGCAGGAACGAGCTGCCATCCGGCGAGATGGCGGCGAGTCGCGGCACGGAAACCGAGCCGGCCGGTGGTGCGAAGAGTTGATCGATCGTGCTGCCGGCGATGCTAACGCGCCAGATGCCATTCCCGGCTGCTCCAGCGTTGCCGCGATCACGGGTGAATACAACGTAGCCGTCGCTGGTCACGATGAGCGTGCCGCTTGGAACTGCGCCGGGAGCGCCGTCGTCGACTTTCACGACCTGGAAGACGCCGCTGCCATCAGCGTTCATGCCGCTGATCACGGTGGTCCAGGCGTTGCCGCTCCAGCTACTGCGCTCGAAGAAAATCTGGCTGCCATCCGGCGACCAGGCGGGACCGGTATCGGCGTTGAAGCTGGTTCCCGCCGATTGCAGATCGCCGATCGGACCAACAAGCTGATCCGCCGTGAGATCGATGACATCCTTCGCATCGGGATCGAAGCGCCAGATATCGCTTTCCTGGCTCTCGCTATCGTCGGCGGCGAACGCTTCGGAGAACGCGACGTACTTGCTGTCCGGCGACCACGCCACACTATTGGGATCGATGGCGACGATGTTCGATCCCTCGACATCGACGCAGGCGCGGCGCTTGCCGGTGGTCACGCGGTAGACGCAGAGGCTATCGCTCGACACCACCGCCGCTTGACGGCCGTCTGGCGAGGCGAAGATAAGCCCAGGCTGTGTTGATGCCAGCGGTTTGTACTCACCGATTTCGAGGAGCAGACCGGGCGGTGTAGCCACCGGAGTGGGCTCGGGGGTCGCCTCAACCAGCGGTGTGGCGCCGATCGATGGGGTCGGTTGCGGTTCCGGGGTGCCGGCCGGCTCGGTCGGCGGGGCCGGGGTTTCGGTGATTATCGGGATCACGGTGACCGCCACCGTCGGAGTCGGCTCCGGGGTTGGGGTCTGCGTTGGCTCCGGCGTCGGCGTGGCAGTGGGCTCCGGCGTTGGAGTTTCGGTTGGCTCGGGGGTAGCCGTCGGTTCGGGTGTCGGCGTTTCCGTGGGCTCCGCTGTCGGCGTCTGAGTCGGCTCAGGCGTGGCCGTAGGTTCCGGAGTCGGGGTCTCCGTCGGCTTTGGCGTTGCCGTTGCCGTCGGCTCGGTGGTGGGAGTGCTCGTTGGCTCCTGGGTCGGCGTCTGCGTCGGCTCGGGAGTTGGGGTGATCGTCGGTTCCGGGGTGGGCGTTTCCGTTGGAGCCGCGGTTGGGGTAGGCGGAACTTCGGAAGCGAGCGAAACCCGCGCCACCTGGCCGTCGCCGGAGATCAGCGCGATCGAGTTGTCGTTGTTCCACCAGGCGGCACGACCGGTGAAGGCATCGCTGGTCGCCGGTACATCCTCGATTGCCAGGCTCTGCGCACCGGTGGCGACATCGGTGATGTAGAGATCGACCGGTCCGTCCGATGTGCTCGACCAGGCGAGTGCGGCGAAGGCACCATCAGGAGAGAGCGCCGCGCCTTTTGCCCCGCCGCCCGGGAGATCGCGCGTGGCAGCCGCGAGGAGATCGGTGCGTTCGCCGGTTGCGGTGTCGAGCACCGCGTAGGCAATTCGCCCCTGCGCGGATGCAGCGGCGGGGTTAAGCGTGGCGATCAACGCGGTGGCGCCAGAATCATCGCTGCCGATCGGCAGAATGGTTGTTCCCGATTCAGCCGCGATCAACTGGGTGGCGCCTGTGGCATCCACTCGCCAGAGTCCGGGTCCATCCTCGCCGAGGGCCGTACCGAGCCCGACCAGCGCACTCGTGCCGCTCAGGGCGACGATCGCGTCAGGCACGACGAGTGTCGGGCTGGCGGTGGCAAGCTCGCCGAGGCTCTCGCCTGAGGGGAGCGACACCAACTGGGTGGTCCAACTACCGTTGACCCAGGTCGAGCGGGAAACGATCACGCCGCTGCCATCTGGAATCGGCGCCGGGCGGGCGTCGAGATTGAAGGCGCTGCCGTTGGCGATGATCGGACCGAGTGAACCACCGGCGCTGTCGTCGCTCAGGTTCGTTAGTTCGCCGGATGCCGGGTTCCATTGCCAGAGATCGCTCTCCAGCCCGAGTGGCGGCCCGCCTGCCCAGCGATCGGTGAAATAAACGGCGTCACCGGCGCGAGACCAGGCTACGCCATACTCATCGATTGCCGATATCCCGTTGCCGGCGAGATCGGCGCAGCGAATCTCGGTCGCGAGCTGGAGATCGTCGAGACAGAGCTGCGACGGCGTGGCGAACACGACGAAATGCCCGTCCGGCGCAGGGTAGGCGACTCCGCCTTTCCGCTGCAGGAAGCGGGCTTCGCTAATCCCATTCACCGTCCAGAGCACCGAAGGAGTCGCCTGCGGTGTTGCTTCCTGGGCTCGTGAAACAGCCGGTGCAAACAATCCACCGGCTACAAACGCAATGAGCAAAAGAGATGCTGAAACTCGTACCGCCAACGACCCGCGCATGGCAGTTCCCCTCACGTCGAGCGCGCGCCCCCCGGCGCTCACGCAAACCCCACCGAATCGTCGGCTTACTGCTGCCTATCCTAGCGGAAGCCCGGTGAAATATCGCCCGCACGTACACCGGAGTGCATTACTCGTTCGTCCTGTGCCGCGTGAGGTCGATCAGTGCCTGGGTGATGCGAGCGCGCAAATCCCCGTGTTTGGTCTCGTCGTACTGGAATTCCGGGGAGGTCCAGCGATCGGCGGGATAGAGCCAGACCGGGTGGGAACGGCGCTCCGGCGGTTCCCAGGCGTAGCGGGGAAAGACGTGTGCATGCAGGAACGCATCGGTGTTTCCGAGAATTTCGTAATTGACTCGCAGCAGGCCATCATTCGCACAAACCTGCTCGATTGCCTCTCCGATCAGCGACATTTCGTAGAGAAACCGCCGGCGCCGATCAGGAGCCAACTCATTCAGCGTGCTCACTCGGGGGGAGGCAAGAAGCACGCAGTAACCGGGAAGAAACTGGGTGTCACCGATGACGGCGAAGCCCGATTCGAGCTTCGCCATCACCGTCGGGTTCTCGCCGCGTTCGGCGGCGCCAATGCGGTCGAGCCGGAAATCGCTCAACGTGCAGCTCGCGCCATCGATTCCACAGTCGATTCTGGGGTGCGGTAGAAATACTGCCCGCCCAGATTGGCGCGTAGGGAAAGCCCATCAGCAGGAGCATCGAAGCTGATGCGCTCGGCTGAGGGAGACTCGCCGACCTGAAAACGGCCGTCCCCGAGTGGCGAGAGGGCGCCGCCGTCGACATCACCGGCGCTGGCACCCAGTTGCAGGTAGAGCTTGCCCCGGCGCTCGAACACGCGGATCAATCCGCTCCACGGATTGTGGCTGCGATACCAACCAATGTAGGCATCCCATTCCGCCGGAGCGGGCGGTGCGGCGTCGTGCTGAATGCCGACCCTGCCAAGCCAGAATTGCCCGTGATTGATCGCCACTACCTGGTCATCGACCTTCTCGGCAACGATGAGGTCACGGTCGAGCGCCGGGTGATCCGCGAAGAAACTCCCGTCACCGCGTGCTTCGAGTTGTACCCGCTCATCTTCGAATTCCAGCGCCAGCCCATCTCCTGCGGTGACAAGACGGCAGGTGATGAACTCGCTGGCGTACTCGCCCGCGTAGGTTTCCGCGTTCTCGACGTGGGTGTGCGGGTGGATTTCGGGCAGCGATGGTTCTTCGCCCGCGAGAAGCGCTCGCGTGTAGGCAAGGGCAGCCGAGACATACGGCCGGGCTGAGGCGGGACCGTTCACCGATCCGCCAACCCCAATCCCCGCGTCGGGATCGATTGAGAGTTGCGAGAAGTGCCCGACCATGCCGCCGCTATGCCCGATCAGAAGACGATCGTCTTCCTTCCAGGTCATGAAGCCGTAACCGTAGGTTGCGTCCTTCATGCCATTGTCGCGAGGGTAGTAGTTGGTGATCAGCTCGGCGAAGCTGGCGTCGGAAACGAGATCGCCGGCGCGATTGAGCAACTGCCGGGCGTAGATCGCGAAATCGCGGGGGGTGCAGGCGATACCGCCATCAGCCGTGAAGGTTTCGAGCCAGGTGTCCGGCATCAGTGGATCGCTGTACCGGAACGGGCGATCGTCATAGAGGCGGCGGTGCGGGGTGGCGACCGTTGGTCGCCGGCCGTTTGTGATCGGGCAAAACGAGGCGTTCATGCCAAGCGGCGTGAGAATCTCCTCGGTTACGGCTTCACCGTAATTCTTGCCCAGGACGTTCTCGATCAGATAACCGAGGGTTTTGTACCCGACATTCGAATAGTGGAAGTGCTCGCCAGGGGCGGCGCAGGTCTCGGTTTTGCGGAGATACCAGGCTTCGAACCGCCCGTCCGCCGCCATATCCGAGCCGCCGATGATGCCAGCGGTGTGGGTGAGCAGGTGGTGAATGGTGATCGGTTCGTATTGCGATTGCACCGAAAACCAGGGCAAGTAGTCGCTCACCGGGCGGTGGATATCGATCTGACCGCGCTCTCGCATCCGAAGGAGGAGCAGAGCGGTGAAGGATTTGCCGATCGAGCCGATTTCGAAGGCATGATCGGTGGTGACCGGCGTTTGCGCCGCCTGGTTCGCGTAGCCGTGACCGGCGCTGTAGATCGTCTCGTCACGCGTGGTAATCGCCAGCATCAATCCCGGGATGGCGTCATGCTCCAGGCGACGGGCGATCCAGGCATCGAGTGCGGCAAAGCGTGGGTCGGTCACGGGGCGTACTCCTTTGTGCAGCCGTGCGGGGCCTAAAAATGAGCGCCGCCGGTGGCGCTCACTTCTTGCTATCCTAGCTCCTCAGAACGAAGACCGGCATGGCTCACATTTCGCAAGGAGTAGGCTACTCGATGAAACTCGCGACCCGGATGGACCGCATCGGCACGGAGACCGCGTTTGAAGTGCTGGTGCGCGCGCGAGCTCTCGAAGCGCAGGGGAAGGATGTCATCCACCTCGAAGTCGGCGAGCCCGATTTCGATACCCCCGCCAACATCATTGAGGCCGGTGCAAACGCGCTTCGGACCGGCTGGACGCACTACGGACCGGCCGGCGGGCAACCCGATTTCCGCACCGCCATCGCCAATTACCTCAATACCGCGCGCGGCACGAACTACGATCTCTCGAACATCGTTGTGACTCCCGGCGGCAAGCCGATCATGTTTTTCGTGATTCTGGCGTTGCTGGAGGCGGGCGACGAGGCGATCTATCCGAACCCCGGCTTCCCGATTTACGAATCGATGATCAATTTCACCGGCGCCAAAGCGGTGCCGGCCCCGATTCTGGAAGAGAACGCCTTCGCGCTCGACGTCGATGGTCTGGAAGCGCTGATCACGTCGCGTACCAAGCTGCTGATCATCAACAGCCCCAGCAATCCCACCGGCGGCGTGCTCAACCGCGAAGAGATCACCCGCATCGCCGAAATGGCGGTCAAGCACGATCTGATCGTGCTGGCGGACGAGATTTACGCGGAGATTCTGTTCGAGGGCGAGCACGTTTCGATTGCCGCGATGCCGGGAATGGCCGAGCGCACGATCATCCTCGACGGCTTCTCCAAAACCTACGCGATGACCGGCTGGCGGCTCGGCTACGGTGCGATGCCGAAAGAGCTTGCCGAAGTGGTGACCACTCTGATGGTCAACAGCAATTCCTGCACCTCGATGGCGGTGCAGCGCGCCGGTCTGGAAGCGCTCACGGGGCCGCAGGACGCGGTGGTGGAGATGGTGGCGGCGTTCAAGAAACGGCGCTCGCTGATCGTCGACGGGTTGAATGCGATCGACGGCGTGAGTTGCCTGCTGCCGAAGGGCGCGTTCTACGTTTTTCCGAATATTTCCGCCACCGGCATGAAGAGCAAGCCGTTTGCCGATTACCTGCTGCAGGAGCACGGCGTTGCGGCGCTCTCCGGCACCGCCTTCGGTTCCTACGGCGAAGGCTATCTCCGCTTTTCGTACGCGAACTCAGAGGAGAATCTCCTCAAAGCGCTCGATCGCGTGGCAGCCGCGGTGGCTGGCGCGAAAACGCTCGCCTAGCTCTGAAACCCGACGCCCGGCTCGCAAATCGCGAGCCGGGCGTCGTTTGTTAAGCGCCTCCCAAACCGCGGAGATTCCCGCCTCAATCGACCGCTGTATGGGCAGCGTCTCTGAATCGTGCGGAAAGTACGCGGAAGGCATCCACAAGCTCGCGTGGCGAGGCGTGCGTGATGGTGGCGTCGAGACGAGCGATTGAGGCGGCGAGCGCTACCCACGACCAGGAGCCGATGGTGAGGCGGCAGTGGCCTGGGCCGACGTCTTCCACGGTGCCTTCCGAAACGAATGGGACGACCTCATGGGCGGGTAGCTCCAGGACGACCGTGCCGGTGCATGGCCACGCGTTTCCTCGTTCCGATCCCTTGAAACGCGCAGCGAGAAAATCCTGCACGTTGCCTCCGGGCACGGTGCGCGGAGTGAATCGCGGGCCGGTGGGGATATGCGGTGTCATTCGATCGATGCGGAATACGCTCCAATCCTCGAGGTTGAGGTCCCAGCCGACGAGATACCACCGTCCACCACTAAAGACGATGTGGTGGGGCTCAACGTGTTTGCGGGAGGGCTCGGCTTCGGCGGAGCGCCCAACCGAGACGTAGCTGAATCGCAACACCTCTCGTGCTCTAACCGCCGTATTGATGGCAATGAGCACCTCTGGCTTCGCCGTCACGGAGGTGGTGTGGGAAGTGGGGAGTGCGGTGAACGCGACGCTATCGATGCGGCGGCGCAACCGCGCGGGCATCACCTGCCGCACCGTCGAGAGGGCGCGCAGCGCTGCTTCACTCGCTGCCGCGCCCGAGACCGCGGCAACCTGCAGCGCGATCGCGAGCGCAATTGCCTGATCGTCATCGAACAACAAGGGTGGTAACTCGGAGCCCGCATCGAGGCGGTAGCCACCGTCCGGGCCTTTGACCGCGGAGATCCGGTAGCCGAGTTTCCGAAGGCGATCCACGTCGCGCCGCAACGTGCGGTCGCTGACCTCCAGCCGTTCCGCCAGAACGGAGCCGGGCCAGTCGCGCCGCACCTGCAGCAACGACAAGAGTTTCAGCATTCGGGATGGTGATCCAGCCATAGCTCCATTATCGCCGAGAAGCGGACAGAATCTGGCCGGTACTGCTGTCAGACTTCTTCTCGTTGCCGGCGGCCGGGCCGGCTCACGACGAGAGCAGGAGCCCAAATCATGGCCATCACCGTCACACCTCATCTGAATTTTCGTGGGAACGCCCGCGAGGCGCTGGAGTTTTATCGAACGGTCTTCGGTGGAGAGCTCGTCATTGTCAGCTATGCCGATATGGGCAACCCCGATCCCGCCGTCGCTAACCACGTCACGTGGGGGCAGGTTGCGGCAGACAACGGATTCCGGATCATGGCGTACGACGTCTATCCGCACCTGGAGTGGAACCCGGGACAGGATCCGTTTTTTGTCTCTGTCCGCGGCACCGATCCGGACGAAATTCGCGGTTACTGGGACAAGCTTGTCGATGGCGCCGACATCAAGCAGCCCATCGGCCCTTCGCAGTGGGCGCCGCTCTACGGGCAGCTCACCGACGGCTTTGGCATCACCTGGGTCCTCGATATCGCCGTGGAATACCCTGCTTCCTGAGCATAGTTACAGAGACAGGCGTCACGAGAGGATCGTGACGCCTGTTTCGTTCGTCTGACCGAATTGTTTCTTAGGCGCGTTGGCGCGCTACCAGCCAATCGAGAAATGCGACGAGGGTCTCTTGAAGCAAGACGCGCTCGTCTTCACTGGTCAGCACCCCATTCTGGATGGCGTTACCGGCCCAGGAGAGGTAGTACTCCGGTTTTGGCAGCTGCGGCATGTTGAGATTCGAAAGCACGTTGCGCAGGTGCATTTGCATCCGGAGCGTGCCGGAGCGCCCGCCGGATGCGCCAAACACCATCACCGGTTTGCCGCTCAAAACCGCCTGGCCAGGCGGACGCGAACCCCAGTCGAGCGCATTTTTCAGCACACCGGGGATCGAGTAGTTGTACTCCGGCGAGAAGATGAGCACGCCATCGCAGCCGCGAATCGAATCGCGAAACGCAACGACCGATTCAGGCAATCCCGACGACTCAAGATCGTCGTTGAAGAGGGGCAGATTGCCGATCGGCGATTCAGTGAGCGTGACCTCGCTCGGGAGGAGCTCGCGAGCGGTGTTGAAGAGCGTGCGATTGAGCGAGTTGGCCCGCAGGCTGCCGATCAGCGCCACGAGCTGAAGCGGTGGATAGGTATTTTCCGGCATCGTATCCCCTTCGCGGGCAAAGAGAGCGGCGCCCGATGAGCGCCGCTGGAAATTACTGTTCGTAAGCATACCCTGGGGATTACGAGGTCAAGACGTCGCACCCCGATAGGCCGTCGACGAAGCCGTGCATGAAGGCGACGATGCGATCGTCGCCGGAGCCATGGGTGGGATCGCCGATCAAGCTCATGAATTCGATGGCGGAGGTGAGATCGCCTTCCTGGGTCTGGAAGGTGTACCAGAGATTGCCGACGTAGACCCCAGAAAGGCAATCGGCCAGCACCTCAATTTCCCAATCTTTGTCGAGCCAATCGAGATCGATCTCGCTGCCGCCGTAGCTGGCGAAGAGCATGGTGAGATGGTGGCCCCACTCGTGCGCCAGCAGCACACTCGGCAGGATATCGCCGAACTCGCTGGCGACATCGTCGATCGCCGCCGGATCGAGGTAGATCGTCTCATCCCGGCCGCAGTAGGCGGCGAAATTCGCCTCGCCCTCGCAACTGCTATTGAACTCTCCGTCCTGAAATGTGAGATCGGGTGTGCTGTAGCGAATCCCGAGATCGTCGAATTCCTGTTGCCAGTAGGCATCGATCGATTCACCGGCGTCGTTCAGCTCACGCCGTATCGAGGCCGTGCTCGCCGCCGCTGATTGGGGTGCGAGGACCTGGAATGTCATGACGAGGAGAAGCAACAGCGCACCGCCGAAACGGCCCGAACGCACCATTAGGGTTGTAGACCTCATACCGCTCCTTCAGCGTAGACCCATCACCAATCTAACGTGCGGTTCACTGCGCCGGATGCCTGTATCAGGCGCCGAGCAGAAATGAAGCGATGCGCTCGCCGACCACGATCGCGGGAATATTGGTATTCGCGCGCGGCACCACCGGCATGATCGAGCAATCGGCGACATACGCGCCGTCGAGACCGTGAATCCCGCCGTCGCTGCTCACCACAGCGTTTGGATCGGTGGATGGTCCCATCGCGCAGGTGCCGACTGGATGATAGTAGTGCACGACCGCTGCGCGAATCTGCTGATCGAGTTCGGCGTCCGACACGCCCGCGAATGGCGGCAGCGCGTCGCCGATCAACCCCGCGAGCGGCGATTGCCGCGCGATGGTTTGCGCCAGTCGCACACCGTCGGCAAGCACCGCGGCATCGTGCCCCTCCGGATCGCTGAGGTAAGCATGATCGATCAGCGGAGCCGCCGCCGGATCGGCGCTGGCGAGCTGTAGTACGCCACGAGATTTCGGAGTCATGCAGGCAACCGGGAGCGCCCAGCGCCACTCACTCAGGTCGGGCGCCACCGGATGACCAAACGGGTAGAAGTGGAGATCGAATGCCTCGGTGCAGTGGGAGGAGCGGAGCCGGGCAATCGTCTGTTCCTCCGGCGACCAGAAATCGCGCCGGTGCGCGGTCATCAGGGCGCGCAATTCGGCCGTGCCCGCAAAGTCGAGGTTGAGGGCGGGATGGTCGTGCAGGTTTTTACCAACTCCTGGCAGGGGATGCACGGGCGAAACCCCGATCGCCCGGAGTTCCGCCGGATCACCGATACCGGAGCGCAGCAGGATCGCGGGCGATCCGTAGGTGCCACCACAGACGATGGTGCGCGCGGCGCGAATCTCCCGCGGACCGTCCGGGCCGATCAGGCGCGCTCCAACCGCCCGCGTGCCCTCGATGAGCAGGCGGTCTGCCAGCAGATTGCCGGCGACGGTGAGATTTGGACGGTGTCGCACAGGGTCGAGATAGGCGAATGCGCTGTTCCAGCGGATGCCATCGGCGATGTTGACCGGGCTAAGCGCCATCCCGCTCGTTTCATCGAGATCGTTGAGATTCGTGCTGCGCGGCACTCCGGCGTTGAACGCGGCGTCGAGGCAGGCCTGCTGGTAGGGCGTCGCCTCTGACGGAGCCTGCGCGCGAACGCGCATTTGCCGCATCGCTGTCTCGAAGAATGGCAGGAGATCGTTGGTGCTCCAGCCTTCGTTCCCGGCCGCCTCCCAACCGTCGTAATCGAGGCGATGTCCCCAGATCGCGGCACAGCCATTGTGTGAGGAACAACCGCCGATCACTCGCGCGCGTTGAAACGGCACCGTGCGGTCGGGATAGGTGGATTCGCTCGTGTACTGCCAATCGTGCGATTCGGCGAGCAGGCTGGCATCAACGAGATCGCCGGGCCAGCGCTGCCCATCGAACGCTCCGTAATCGGGACCAGCCTCCGCGACGAGAATCGTCTCGTCGGAATGCTCAGCCAGCCGACCGGCGATGACCGCTCCGGAGGTGCCTCCGCCGAGAACCAGGGTGTCAACGGAGGTGGGGAGAGAGGTGGACAACGGAGCGGCTCCTCATCGCGAATAACCAGTCTCCCCTCAGCTTACGATGCCGTCCATCCTTTGACACCCAGCAGCGCGCCTTCACCCGATCCGAGGCAAGGTGGGAAGGAGATGGTGTCGAGACCGTCGGTGATGGTGGAACTGCCGAAGTCGCCCGGTACCTGCACGATCACGCTGAAATTCCTCGGCGGATTCGCCCCGCACCAGTTCGCGAAGCGGTACTCGGCGACCGCGCTGGCATTCGGCGCCAGCGTGACCGGAATCGGTTCCGTGCCCGGCTCAGAGGTGGAATCGAGCCGGTTGCCGGTGGTCGAATCGCGGATCGTCAGCGCCGGTGAGCCGCCAACGACGCAGGTGTCGCCACTGGTGTTCGTGCCGACAATGCTGCCGAACCGGCTGCCTGCACCGGCATCACCGCCCTGGAGCGCAAACGAGAGATCGGCGAGCTTGCAGAGTGGCGGTACCGAGGGCGCGGCTGCCGCTTTGATGTTGGCGCTGATGATTTTCGTCGCGCCGCCTTCGGTGCCGACCACGTAGTGCCCGGAATACCCCTTGATGCTGCCATCGTTGTGCCAGGAGGTGAGTTTGACGTTCACCTGCTTGCCGCCACTCGCCTCGGCGGTGCCGGAAATGTGCAGCTCGACGAAGGCGGTATCGCCGTAGCCATTCGTAAACGCGGTTTCGGACTGTGACTGTTGCCAGGCCGATCCGAGCAGCGCGTAGGCCGAGGAATAGTCGTAGGCATCGACGAACTGATAGAACTGATCGACGGTCGATTTGGCATCGGCCGCGTTAACCTTCGCTTCCGCCATTCGTAGCGGAACGGCTGCGAGTATCGCTACCCCGGCCGCGCCGCCGAGAAACGTGCGTCGCGAAAAGCGAGCGCCGAGTTTTCGCGTAATCGCATCAAATCGGGCATCATCCATCTGACGATCTGCTTTCTCTGCTGGACCCGTCACCGCGCGGTTGAGCTTTGGCTTGCCGCCCCGTTCGGCATACCCGTCTGGGCATCACACAGCGATGAACGCACGATCGGTGCGAGTGGTGTCCAGGTGGTTGTTGCTTTGGCGACCAAACTAGTTCGATCTGAAAGTATCCAATTCTGGAGGGAGTGCAATGGCGGATTCGACGATCGATGAACTCACCGATGCGATTCGCGGTGCACTGGTCGGGGTGCTCGCCGATGACGCCTATTGGATCGGGCAACCCTCGGCCGGTGGGGATGGAGATTTTGAGCTCGCGACCGATGACTGGTCGCTGGTGCTGGAAGCCTGGCCGGACGGAATCGGCTTTTTTGCCGCTGATGATGAACCGGATTCAGAGGATGCCGCCCTACTGGAGCGTGCGCTGGTAAAGCAGCTCGGCGCGGTGCTCCCCGTGCTCTCCGGGGTGAATGAGTGGAGCGGGGGAGCGATCGCCACGGCGTTGCAGCGCACCACCGATCCACTTTCGAATGTGCTCGCAACTCTGCTGAGCGAATAGCAACGCAAACGCCCCGGCCGATCGGCCGGGGCGTTTTTTGTGGGAATTCGAATTTAGGAAAGAATCAGGCGGTCGGCGACCATCGCTCCATAGAGGAGGAAGAGGAACCACATCGACCAGAAAAAGGTCTGGCGCGCGACTGCCTTGGACGGACGAATGAGCAACTGAGCGGCATAGGCAAGAAAGACACCGCAGAGGAAGATGGCGGAGAAGAGATAGATCCAGCTGAACCCGAACGGGGCGAGGAGCAGGCAGACGGCGGTGAGCAGCACGGTATAGAGGAAAATCTGCCGCTGCGTTTCGCTCTCACCCGCGACCACCGGCAGCATCGGCACCGAGGCGCGGCCGTACTCACCCTGCTTCAGGAGCGCCAGCGCCCAGAAGTGCGGCGGGGTCCAGTAATAGACGATGGCAAACATGATGAAGGCAGCGACGGAAAGATTGCCGGTCACCGCCGCCCAGCCGACCAGCGGCGGGAAGGCACCGGCCGCGCCGCCGATCACGATGTTCTGCGGGGTGCGGCGTTTCAGGAATGCGGTGTAAATCCCGACGTAGAAAATGTTTCCGGCCAGCGCCAGCGCGGCGGCGAACCAATTCGCGCCGAACCCGATCAGCAGCACCGCTGACACGGTCAGGATGAGGCCAAACGCGAGCGCGTTGTTCGCCGGGATCACCCCGGTGGCCGTGCCGCGTTTTTTGGTGCGGTGCATCTGCTTATCGATATCGCGATCGATGTAGCAGTTGAGCACATTGGCGCCACCGGCGATCAGGGTGCCGCCGATCATCGTGCAGAGCACGAGTGAGAGCGAGGGAATCCCTTCCTCGGCGACGAGCATCGCACCGAGGGTGGTGACCAGGAGCAGGGTGAGAATGCCCGGCTTCATCAACTGAACGTATTCACGCGCCAGCGCGGCGAAGCCGAGCGGGGCGGCAATTTCGTTGTCGATGGTCGCCGCTTGAGCTTGCGAGATCGTGCCGGAGATCGACTCATCACCAGTGCTGACGGCCATGCGGAACATCGGCATGCCGAGCTGGCCCGTGCTTCCGGAACGGGTACGGGTGGCGCCTGCGAAGGCGAGATCAGGACCGGTCGCCATCACCGGTCGCAGCGCCGTCAGCAGGGCGTAGACGAGTGCCACGAGCGCGAGCGAAGAAGCACTGAGGTGTAGCGCACTCACCCAACCGGAACCGGCTGAGAAGAGATAGACACCACCGATCAACACTTGAGCGAAGGTTGCGGCGAGCGCGACCTCGGCGCCGCGGCGCGCCTGCGCTTCCACGCGATGGCGCCGCCCGTAGAGCACGAGCGTGCCGATTGCGAACGTCGCCACCAGAGCGGCGAAGCGATGGGTGAAATTCGACCAATCGGAGCTGGAGTCACTGCGAGGGAGCAGGGAATTCGGCTGGCAGCCCGGCCAGGCTCCGCAGGCGATCGTCGCGGCGGCGGTGCGCGCCGCGCCACCGGTCGCCATCACCACGGTCAGCGCCACAATTGCGCCACCGGCGATCCAGGCGAACACGCGATCGGCATCGAGATTGCTCGTTACTTGGGTAGCGCGAGCCGGGGCATGGCGATCGAGTTCGAGCATGCGGGCGAGCGCGAAGAGAAGCCCGAGCAGCGCCATGGCCGAACCGAGGGCGATGGCTGATTTCAGCTGGTGTTCGTTATCACCGGCGATGGAGGTGCCGAGCGCCCCCTGCGCGATAACGAGTCCGACTGTCGCCAGCGACAGCGTGCGCACGCGCGACCGCGTTCCGGGAACGAGGTGAGCGGCGATGGCGACAACAAACACACTCAGCGCAACCGCGGTGGTTAGCGCCGGGGTGATGTCGAATCCAGACACGCGCGCCACACCACCCGCGACAATGAGCGCGAAGGCAAGAATCATCGAGGCGGCGGCAAGGCGATACAGCCGGGACATGCTCTCTCTCGGGCGGTGCGCCGGACCCGGCGCGCGAAGGACCTGCGCAACGTGGAACCCGCCGGACGGCCGGTTCAGGATACAGCCGCTATTCTAGCCGTTTCGCGTGGTAAATGACGCGGTTGCCGATGACTCCCGTGCAGTCAATCATTGTTGCCGGTGCAAGCACCCGGGAGATGATGAATGGATACGAACGAGGATCGCGCGGCGCGGCATGCGCTTTCGAGCGTGTTGGCGGCCTACATCGAGCACGGCCAATCGCCGATCGCGCTGGCGACGATCGAGTTTCTCGATGGCGAGCGCCTGGTCGGCTACGTTCTTGGCGACGGAGAAGGTGGATTTGTCGACGCTGAAACGCGGAGGCGGATTTTGCCGGAGCAGGTGCGGCGAATCGCGACGAAGCAGCTCATTTTCGTCCGTGCGAAGGCGTAGCGGGCGATGCCGGTCGGTACCTCTTCGTCACACCTGATCGTGCTCCGCGGCAACTCTGCGTCGGGTAAAAGCGCTGCCGCGCTGGGGCTGCGTCAACGATACGGGCGCGGAATCGCGATCGTCGGGCAGGACAACCTGCGCCGCGACATTCTCCAGGAGCGCGATCGACCCGGCGCCGCGAATATCGATCTCATCGATCTCACCGCTCGCTTCGCCCTCGATCGCGGGTTCCATGTGATCGTCGAAGGGATCATGAATCGCGTGCGGTACGGCGAGATGCTGTCCCGCCTGTGCGCCGACCATCGAGGCAAGACCAGCTGCTTCTATTTCGACGTCTCATTCGAGGAAACACTGCGTCGACACGCCACGAAATCGACGGCGAATGAGTACGGCGAATCCGAAATGCGGCAATGGTTCCATCCCCAAGATTTGCTTGTTGATCCTGTGGAAACCGTCATTCCGGAATCGTTTTCGCTCGACGAGGCGGTTGAGCTGATTTGGACCGAATCGGGATTGACTGGGGCGGCGCTT
>JAESFN010000986.1_pt1 | contig 16600 bp, 16 predicted proteins | sample 9269411 | NCBI WGS metagenome assembly JAESFN01 (sample SAMN14505399, study PRJNA617100) | algae metagenome | isolation source: Iphinoe sp. HA4291-MV1 and co-occurring heterotrophs from trail next to... | place: USA: Maunawili Falls, Hawaii | collected 2009-07-25
GAAACGACGGATGACGCGCCTACGGATAACGGACGACGATTACCGATGAAACGAGAGACCGTCGACGATTTTGTCGGCGGTTTTTCGTTCGGCGCGAAACACGAAGCCGACGAGCGTGAGATCGGCGGTCGCCACCGCCTTCACCGCGGCGCGGTTATCGATGTCGTTGCCGGTCGCGAAGAGCTGATCGGTGAAGACGGAGACGGTGACCCCGCGCTGATCGGCGCGATCGAAGGCGCGGCGCAGCTTCGACGCATCCGCTTCATAGACGTAGACCGGTTCGCGGAACATGGGGTTGTACTGCTTCCCGGAGGCATCCTCATACGGCTCACCCGCTGTTTCCGGTGCGGTGGCCGCTATCCCGCTGATCATGAAGGCAGTGGCGTTGACGCGCTGCCAGGGAGCGAGATCATCGCGCAGCACCACCACGATCTTGGTCGGAGAACGCTGCACGGTGGATTCGCTCATCTGCTCACTCCCTAAACCGGCTAGCTATCGTACGTTTTCGCCTTCTCGATCAGCTCATTGATCTGCTCGACGGTCTTCAGTTCTCCGATATGGAACGCCGCGATTTTCCCTGATGGGCTGATCACGATCGTGGTCGGATAGTTCGTTCCGATCCCGTATGCGGTTCCGAGCGGACCGTGTGTGGAGGTTCCCGGGCTATCGTCCCGTACCACCGGATAGGTAATACCGTTGGTCTCCAGAAAACGCTGCGCTGGGTAGAGTGAATCGTTTTTTACATCAATACCGATGATGGCGACTTCGCCATTACTGGCGTTCACCGTGTCCTGGAGAAGTGGCATCTCATTCAAGCAGGGGCCGCACCACTTTGCCCAGAAATTGATGATTACTACTTTGCCGCGCAGTGAGGACAAGGAAACGGTGTCGTTCCCGAAGATATTTGCCTGCTCGATCGCCGGAGCATCGGCACCGATCTGAATGTTGTTGGCGGGAATGTCGCTGCCGCGCTGGTTGTAAATCCCGATTCCCACCAGTGTCGCGATGATGATCAGCGCCAGCCCGAGCGGGGTGTAGACCCCCATCTTCTTGCCGTAGCCGATCCGCCCCTGATCCTCCTCGGGACCCTGCGCGAGGCTTGGCTCCTGTTTGCCTTCTGAATCGTCCACCCGTTAGCCCAATCCTTCGATGGCGCGCTGAATCTTTTCCCGTAACCCGGCATCGTCGGAATAGACCGCCACCATGACATTGCTGCCGCCGAATACGTAGGGCGGATTCTCGGCCACCGGCGTGCCGCGGGTGTTGATGATCGTCAGCGTGGTGTTCGCTAACCCATCCTGCTCCCGTTGGCGATCGGCGGCGTTGTCGTAAATGAACACGTAAATGGTTTCACCATCGATCTCAACCGCCTGCGCCACCTGGCTCACGCCGTTGGCGCGATCGGCGGAACGACCGTATTTCGCGTTGAGACCGCCGTTCTGCAGCGCGGTCATCACGTCTTTCATTTCGTTGTGACCGGCTTGAGCGGTGGGTGGTGGAGGATTGTTCTCGTCGTTGCGGCCGCGGATGTACATCACCAGCACAGCCACGAAAAGCGCCGCGGAAACGGCGAAGAGGATGTACGAAATCCAGACCCTGGCGGTCCGTTTCGGTTTGGGCCGTGGCGCGGGGGGAGCGGCGAGATCGGATTGATCCTGCGGTTGCTCGGCTGGCAATTCGGTCACGCGGTCACACTCCTTCGCGCCCACGCGCGATTGCTCGTGATGGTACCGCACCGAACGCGGCAATTGGCAGTCGATTTCGTGCAGGCGGTGACAGCCGGGGCGTGACTGGGAGTAGGATGGTCAGTATGTGACGGCGCGTATTAGAGGAGAGCACGATGTCGATCCCGGTTCGCGAAGGGTTTATTCCATTCCGCGGTTACCGCACCTGGTATCAGATTCACGGCGATCTCGAGAACGTGCCCGCCGGTAAGCTGCCGGTGCTGATGCTCCACGGCGGACCGGGTGCGCCGCACGACTATCTCGAAAACCTCAGCGCGTTCGCCGCAACCGGGCGGCCCGTGATCTTCTACGACCAGCTCGGCTGCGGCAATTCCGATCAACCCGATAACCCAGATCTCTGGGAAGTGGAAACCTTTCTCGATGAGCTGGCGGTGGTGCGCCGGGAGCTGGGATTGGAGCAGATTCACCTGCTCGGGCAGTCGTGGGGCGGCATGCTCGCGATGGAGTACGCCCTCACCCAACCACAGGGGATCGCCAGCCTGATCATCGCCTCGTCCCCGGCATCGATGATTCTCTGGGTGGAGGAGGCAAATCGCCTGCGCGCCGAGCTGCCGGAGGGTGTAAACGAAACGCTGCTTAAGCACGAAGCAGCCGGCACCTACGACGATCCCGAGTATCAGGAAGCGATGCAGGCGTTTTACGATCGCCACGTTTGCCGCGTGGTGCCGAATCCGCCCTACGTGCAGGCGGCGTTTGCCAAAATGGGGCATCAGGTCTACATGACGATGAACGGCCCCAGCGAATTCCACGTCATCGGCAAGCTGAAAAACTGGGATATCCGGCACCGCCTGGGTGAAATTACCTTCCCAAGTCTGCTCACCTCTGGGCGCTACGACGAACTAACCCCGATGCAGGGACAGATCGTGCACGAAGGAATTCCCGGCAACCAGTGGGTGATTTTCGAAGAGGGCTCGCATCTCCCCCACGTCGAAGAAGAAGCGAAGTACCTGCAGGCGATGGATGAGTTCCTCACCGGTGTGGAGGCGGCGCGTGCGTAGAAGAACGTTTCTAATCGGTGCGGCGGTGCTGGGAGCCGGAGCGCGAACGGCGTCGGCACGCCAGGCGACCCCGGTGGCGGGGTGGGAAGCAGCAACCCCGCTGGCAGTAGGGCGCTCGGAATTCGCCGGAGCGGTGCTTGAGGGCAAAATCTACGTCGCCGGTGGGTTCGGCGCGGAAACGCGCTTCGATCGCTTCGATCCCGCCACCGGGGAGTGGGAAGAACTCGCGCCATTGCCGGAGCCGCGCCACCACCTCGGCCTGACCGCGAGCAGCGAGGCGGTGTTCCTCGCAGGCGGGCACAATCAGGCCGAGAATCGCGCCCAAGCAAATTTCTGGCGCTACCTCCCCGCCGAGAATGCCTGGAGCGAGCTCGAACCGCTCCCGCAGGGATCGCGTGGCGCGCTCGGGGCGGCGGTGCTCGACGGTGCCGTTTACGTGTGCGGCGGTTCGTCGGTCGATCTCGGGGGACCTGCCACCGCCGATCTCGCCCGCTACGATCTCACCTCCGCATCCTGGGAGCAGCTCGCGCCGATGCCGACGGCCCGCGAGCACCTCGGGGTGGCGGCGATCGGCGGCAAGATCGTCGCGATTGGCGGGCGCAACGGCTCGCACGAAACGCACGCGCTCCTCGCGGCGAACGAAATCTACGATCCCGCCAGTGATTCCTGGACCGCTGCCACTGAATTACCGGCACCGCGCGCCGGTCTCGGCGTCGCCAGTGATGGTGAGCGCGTCTACATCCTCGGCGGCGAGCGCTTTACCAGCGACGCGGGCGAGCGCGTGGTGGAAACCTTCGCGGCGGCGAGTGTTTACGACATCGCCGTAGACGCATGGAACGCGCTGCCCGATCTGCCAGAGGCGCGGCATGGCATGGCCGCAGCAATCGTGGATGGTCTGCTCTATGGCATCGGCGGCAGCACCGTTGCCGGCACGGTGGAGAATACCAACCGGGTCGATCGTATTAGGGTTTAGGAGCGAAGCGTGGAGATTCCGGCATCGAATGTGCGTCGCCTATCGTGGGATGGCAGTTACAACGCCCGCGACCTTGGCAGCTACGCGACCCGTGATGGAGGGTTCACCCAATCGCGGCGCTTCGTGCGCTCCGATACGCTGCAGAAGCTGAGCGCGGCCGGGCAAGCCGCGCTGATTGACTACGGCGTGCGGACCATCGTCGATCTCCGTCTGCCGGTAGAGCTGACCAGTGGGCCGAACCCCTTCGCTGCGAGCGATGGCCATGGGATTGCCTATCTCCACCGGTCGTTCATCGATCCCACGCGAACGCAAGAAAATAATGGAGCGGCAGGGCTTGCCGACCACTACCGGGATAATCTGACATCGAGCAGCGGCAGGATCACCGCCATTTTGGAAACGCTCGCCGGTGCGGATGACGGGGCGGTGCTTTTCCATTGCCAGGGCGGGCAGGACCGCACCGGATTGATAGCGGCCTTTCTGCTCGATATCGCCGGGGTGCCAGAAGAGACAATCGTTGCCGATTACTTCCTCACCGCCGAACTGCTCGAACCGAGCAAAGCCGATTTTCTTGAAAACGGTCCGGGCGAACGTGACGAACGGGAGCGAGCGGTTGCCTTTTTCAATCCGACCGTCGAGGTGATGCACGCCACGATTGCATTCCTCAATCGGGAATACGGTGGTTTCTCCGGATTTTTGCGCCAGGACGGGCTGACACCTTCGACGGTCGCCGCATTACGAGCGCGCTTGCTCGATTGAGGGCATTCGTAACCGCCGGGTTGCGAATCGCTGCCTGATCGCACGAAACCGATAGCCCACGCACAGACGTTATTGCAGTGTCGCCGTTACCATTGGCGACTGCGCGGCGTTGCGTCGCGTTCAGAGCGCACTCGCCCCAGCATCTCGATTGGGTGCGCCAACGAATCGAGGAATCATGAACGAGCGAATCATCAATCGCCGGTATATGATCGGCGGCGCAGCAGCGCTCACCGGCGCTGCCGCCTTCGGGGCAATCGTGCGGGCGCAGGACGCCACACCGATTCCGAACGAACCGGGGAGTCCGGTCGCGAGCCCGAATGCATCACCGATCGTCACGGAGCCAGTTGTGTTCGCGGAATGGCCTTTCTACGGGAACGATATCGACGGCGCGAAATTCACCAATACCACCACCATCGGCTCCACAAACGTTAGCAAGCTCGAAACCGCCTGGACCGCCACGGTCGGCGGGCCGATCAGCGCCACCCCCGTGATTGGCGAAGGTATCGTCGTCGTCGGTTCCTACGATGGCATCCTCCGCGCCTACGAGGTCGGTTCGGGAGCGCTCGTCTGGTCGTTCGACACCGGCGCTGGTTCAGTGATCGAGCCGAATCTGCAGATTCCGATCGGTGTGCCCGGCTCGGCGGCGATTGCCAACGGCGTGGTCTACACCGGCGATGCCACCGGCACGTTGCACGCGCTTTCGGCTGCCACCGGCGAGGTGATCTGGTCGAGCGAGCCGGATCAGCAAACGGCTGCCAGCATCTGGTCGTCCCCCGTGGTGGCGAACGGGGTGATCTACGTCGGCATCGCCTCAGTCGCCAAGGAAAACGGTTTTCGTGGGGTTGTGGTGGCGGTTGATGCCGCCAGCGGCAACACGATCTGGGAGTACTACGTCACCCCCGAGGGCACTGATGGCGGCGGAGTGTTCGCCGTACCGGCCATCGATACCGTGCGTGGGCTGCTCTACGTCGGCACGCAGAACGGCTACTCGGCGGATGTCGTTGATGCCGGCACCCTGATGAGCGTGATCGCGCTCAAGCTCGCCGATGGCAGTCTCGCCTGGTCATTCTCCGGTTTGCCGGATGACGGCAAATCGACGGTTGCCGACGATATCGCCTTCAGCGCGTCGCCGAATCTCTTCACCGTCGAAATCGACGGCGTGGCCCGCGATCTGATCGGTAACGGCCAGAAGAGCGGTGTGTTCTGGGCGCTCGACCGCGACACCGGTGAAGTGATCTGGTCGACCGAAATTTCCTCCGCCGGTCCGCTCGGCGGCATGGAAGGAACGAGCGCCGCCGGTAACGGCGTGGTCGTGGTTCCGGCCACGGAGTGGGCGTCGTTCGATTCCCCGACGGCCAGCGGTGTGGTGCGCGGTCTGAACGCCAGCACCGGTGAGATTCTCTGGTCGCAGAACACCGATGCGCCGAACCCGGCGCCTGTGGCGATCGCCAACGATGTTGTCTTCCAGGCCGGCTTCGATGGGGTGCTGCGCGCCTTCGCGCTCTACGATGGCACGCTGCTCTGGTCGTTCGATCTCGGGGCCTCGGTGAGCGGTGGTATCGCCATCGCCGGCGATCTGGTCGTGCTCGGCGCGGCCACTCCGGCGTTCGCGCCGTTCATCAAACCCGGCGATCAGGTGCATGCCTTCCGCCTGCCGACCGTGCCGGTGACTCCCTCGACGCCCGTTCCGGCGACCCCGGAACCCGCCACACCGACGGCTGAGCCGACCGAAGAACCCACGGAAGAGCCGACTGAGGAGCCGACTGAGGAGCCGACTGAGGAGCCGACGGAAACCCCGGCGACCCCAGGCGCGACCCCGCAGGTCTAGCCCGATCTAACCGGGCTGAGGTTAGAAAAGGTCTAGTAACAAAACATCTGTTACGAATAAGTTCACTTATGCAGAAGAGATTCTGCAACGAATATCACCGTCGGGAATTGATTCATTTCCTGACGGTGATATTTTGTGAAAACGCTCTTATCATGTTGCCGAACTACGACCGAGTTGCACGAATCCCGGGGTATCCAGGCCCAATTTGCGGTGTGCGGCGGTCGTGTGGGAGAGGAAGTCGTAATGAGCGAGCAGGCAACGAACGAAGCGATCACGATTCAGTCGTTGGATATCATTCCGCGTCTTAATCGATGGGCCCAATCGGCGATTCTGCAGGACAAAGCGGGAAGCGGCGAATTGAGCTTGCGGCAATTGAGTGCGCTCTATGTGATTGAAAACGAAAGCACCACCCCCGGGCAGCTGGCAAGGCGATTGATGGTGACGCCCGCCGTGGTGACAGGATTGATCGACCGGCTGGAGCGGCGCGGCTATGTGAAGCGCGTTTCCGAAACCGGCGATCGCCGCCGCATCCACCTCGAACTGACCGAATCGGGTGCCGCCGCCGGGGCAACCGTGCGCGCCGATTTGATGAAGCTGTTCTCCGGCAGTCTCGCCGCCCTCTCCGACGATGAGCGCAATTCCCTCCAGAAGGGGCTTACTGTGCTCGATCGCGTGATCGGCGATCTCGAATCGCGTGGGTTCACCCAGCGCGCCGCGGAGTAACGACGGTTCAGAGTTCCAAGTGCTGAGTACCCGTACCCTCTCCCACTCTGGGAGAGGGTGGTCCGAAGGACCGGGTGAGGGCGGCACGGGACGCGGCTATTCCTGTCGCCAACAGCCCTCACCCCGGGCTAAAGCCCACCCCGCTCCCGCCCCGGGGAGAGGGGTGTTTCATGTCGGCACCCAGCGCCTGCTACCGGCTCTGCGCTGCTCTCGCCGGGGCGTCCTCATCCAGCGGCATAAACCCGGCGTCGCGCAGGAGCCCGGCGATGCGGGCCGCGCTGGCATGATCGTTGGGAACGATCAGACCGGAGGGGAGGGCAATCACCTCGATCCCGGCGCCGGTCAATAACGCGCGCATGCGTTCACGCGCGTCTTGCCCGGCCACGGTGAGCAGGGTCGAGCTGCGCATCCGCACCACCGGGTGATCGCGCCGCTCCTGATCGAGCATCTCGGCGATCGGCGGCGGTAACGGCTTCGCACTCTGCAGACGGAGAAAATCGGAAATTTGCGTCGTCTGGAACCCAGCAGCGATCGCCCGCTCCAGCGAGCGCCCGGTCAGGCGATACACCGCCGGTTCGCCAAGCTCGACTAGTTCGGCGAAGGCACCGATCGACCACACCTGCAACGGCGATGGGTTAGTGAGCCGTAGCTCGCCGTTCTTCGTTACCTCGAATTTGCGGTCCTTGCTCGTGTTGCTGGCCAGCGCGCCGCCGGTAGCGATGGTGTTGCCGCGCGGCGTGACGCGCAGCAAATCGCCATGCTCGCGCGTGCCGTGCAGCTCGATCAGCCCAAACCAGGTGAAAGCGCGGCGCAGGGTGACTCCAACCGCCGAGGCGGTGGCCATTCGCCGCCCTTCAGCACCATCGTCGGCGATGCCCTGCCCAACCGACGCTGTGAACGTGGCTCCGAGCAGACCGGTTTCACGCCGCGACACCCAATCGGCCACATCATCGACGGTGTACCAGGCGCCCGGTTCGAGCAGGCTGAGATTTGCCAGCAGCCCGCGACGCAGCGCCCGCCAATCGCCGCCCCAAACGTGGGCCGCTACCTGTTCGGTCCCCTCGATCCAGGTGGTGGCGCTGAGCCAGCGCCAGCGCAGGTGGGCATCCTGATCGTCGAAGGAGCGATCGCGCCAGCGACGATGCTCGTTGGTCACCACCGGGGTGCCGTTCCGCCCATCTTCCGGCGCCAGCAACCCTTCCGCGGCCCCCAGCGCGAGCAGGAAGGGAATGTAGCCCTGGGGCGGTTCCGCCGATCCGCGATACCACAGCCGCGCGTTGAGCCTGCGCAGCCAGGGAGCGGGAAACGGCTCATTGAAACGCGGTCTTGGGCGATCCGGCTCAGCTAGCGCGCGCAGCAGCGTGAGCAGATCCCACGCCACTTCATGCCGGTAGCGTGGCATTGGTCGCTCGACACCGGTGACGACCACCGGCGGGCGCGGCGCTTCCGGACGCGGTTGCGGTGCGCGCAATTCGGCCGGCAGGAACAGCCAGCGCGAGCCATCGCTGTGATAGGTGTGCCAGGCGAGCAGCGAGCGTTCGAGCTGCGCCAGCGCTTCGCGGAATTTTTGCCCATCGCTCGGTGCGCCGCGATCGAGCCCCGTTGCTCCGGCGGCATCCTCGATCGTGATTGCCGTTTGATCCGGCTGAGCGCGCAGGCGATCGTAAATCGCGGCGGCGTGGCGTTTCAGCGCGCCGGTAACCCGGCGATGACGATCGCTGTCATTGACGACATTGAGAATGTTTTCGATCAGCTCGCTGCGTGAACGCAGCCCGGGTACCACGCGGATACCCCAGATTTGCGCGGTTTCTTCGATCTCGACATCGTCGAGCATCGCGAGGAGGGCCGAAAGCGGGCGTGCCGAGAGATCGCCCGTGGCAATCTCTTCCTCGACGCGGCGGACGATGTGCGCTAGCTCGCGCGGCACGAAGAGACGAGGTGATTCCCCGACCGGCAACTGCGCGTCATCTCCCTCGCGGCCGATCCACCCGGCGCGATAGAGGTCGGCGGCGATATCGCGCAACTCGCCGGGCGTACGACCGAGCCGCTCTCCCATCTCCGCGATGGTGAGCGAAATCGGTGCGTTGGCGAGGACGGTGATCAGGGCGCGATTCTCGGTGGGAAGCTCGCTCCAGGCATCGCGAACCGCGCGCGGATCAGTGAGGGCGCGATAAATCTGCCCGACCTGGCCAGGCTTGTCGGTACTGCCGAGGGGGACGTGCCAGGCGGTGGCGATACGACCCAATTCGCTCGGGGTGCGCGCGTTGAGACGGCCGATGAGATTGCGCACGAAAGAAACTCCCGTCGAACGCGATTCGCGGTGCACGATTAAACGATCGATGCGGGGGGCAAGTAGAATCATACATGAAGATTTGCCCGAAGCGCTTTAAAAGATTTGGGGATTTCCATGGCATCACGAGCGGATGTGATTGTCGTTGGCGGTGGTGTTGCCGGCTGCTCGATCGCCTATCGCCTGGCGGAAGCGGGACGCAAGGTGCTGCTGCTGGAGCAGCGCGGCATCGCTTCCGGTGCGTCGGGGCGTAACGCCGGCATGACCGGTGGCGGCTCGGCGATGTACTCCGAGGCCGATCGCGCCGTCTACGCCATGACTACCGCCAATCTCGCCCTGATGAAGACACTCGCGGAGGAACTGCAGACCGATTTCGATCTCCGCTTGCCCGGCTCGATGGATGCCGCCACCTCCGAAGCGATGGTCGATCACCTGAAGGCCTCGGTGGAATCGCAGCGCGCCGCCGGGATGGACGTCCAGTGGCTCGATCGCTACGAGGCGCAGTCGCTGATGCCCGCGCTGAGTGATGCCATTCTCGGGGCGGAATTTGCCCCAGGACGTGGGCATTTCTGGCCGTTCGCGCTGGTCTACGGCTTTGCCAACGCCGCTCGCCGATTGGGCGCGGAAATCCGCACCGGTGTGCGGGTGGAGCGGCTCGTGATCGAGGGGGATCGCGCGCGAGGGGTGATCGCCGCCGGTGAGCGCATCGATGCCGACGACATCGTGCTGGCGACCAACGCCTACACCCCGCTGATCCTGCCCGATCTACCGAAGGGCGCAATCGTTCCGGCGCGCGGGCAGGCCCTAGTGACCCAACAGTTGCCGCCGCTGCTCCCCTATCCCTTCGGTAACAACTTCGACAAGGAATATGGCCGTCAAACCGCGAGCGGGCAGCTGCTCTGCGGCGGCTACCGCCGCCTCGATAACGACGAAGGGCTTGGACACTACGAGGAGCGGACCAATCCCGCCGTGCTGGCCGGGATCGCCCGCACGCTGATCACCCTGTTCCCCTCGGTGAAGCAGATCAAGGTGGTGCGGGCTTGGGCCGGCATCATGGGCTTCACCGCCGACGGTTTGCCCCTGATCGGTCCCTACGAGGCGATTCCGGGATTGACGCTGGCAGCAGGGTTCAATGGCGGCGGCTTTTCCTGGGCGGCGATTACCGGCAAGGTGATCGCACGCCTGTTGACCGGTCAGGAAGCGGGATTCAACCTCGATCCATTCATTCCCACGCGCTTCCACGGCGGCGCGACGGAGTGGAAAAATCCCTTTACCGCCGGTGAGCGCTCGGATCGCGATGGAGTCGCCGCCGCGGCCGTCTGAGTCGCAACGCGCGGTGGTGCTCGTGGCCCGGGCAAAACGCTCGCTGAAACCTGGAAGGTGATTCGTGCAGCGCTGGTACATCACATTTCACGGCGGAGAAAACGCGGAGGCATGGAACAACATCCACGCGTTTGGGCTTTCCGGCGAGTCGCTCGGAAAGATGCTCGACACCGATTCCTTGCCACACGGATTGCACCTGCGAGAGTTGCGCGGGTTCGCATTCGGGCCGGATGGCGAGCTCTACATTGCCAATGCCTATCAGGACGCCTCGCAGGTGTTGCGTTTTTCAGGGCAGCTCGATGCGCGCAACCGGCATAGCTTTCGCGATATTTTCATCGCCCAGCACCACACCAATCCGGGATTGGATCACCCCTTCGCGGTCACCTTCGGTCCGGACGGCCATCTCTTCGTGCCAAGTCAGGATACGAATGTGATTGGCCGGTATCGCGGACCGGCGAGGGAGGATGGGACGCCGGGCGAACCGATGCCGATCCCGACATCGCTTGCGGGCAGTGATGAAAAGAAACTTCTCCCCGGCACGTTTGTGGCGTCGGAGCGGCACGCTCCACACGGGTTGCGCGCTGTACGCGGCACGATGTTCGGCGCCGACGGCACGCTCTATGCCGTCGATCGCGATGCCAACAGCGTCAAGCGCTACGACGGCGAAAGCGGCGCGTTCATCCGCGAATACACGCACTCCCACCTCACCAGCCCGATTCACCTGCTCCCGGCAGGCGATGGCGCTCTCCTGGTCGGCAGTCGTGATGCCAACGCCATCTTCCGCATCGATACCGCGAGCGGAGATGTCCAGCCGCTGGTGAAACCCGGAGCAGGTGGGCTAAAGGGACCGGCAGGAATGGCTATCGGTCCGGATGGCAAGCTCTACGTCTGTAGCCGCGAATCGAAGCAAATTCTGCGGTTCGACGCGGCCACCGGTGATCCGGAACCCGCTCCGTTCATCGACAAACTCCCTGATTTCCCCGAGTTCATCGCCCTGGTCGACGACCGATCGTCGTGATGGGAACGGCGTCGGATAGAGTGGCCGATGTGAGCGCAGGCGTTATCTCTGCCGCTATTCGCTCGACGGCTGGTTCGGCGCGTCCGGCTGCTGATCCAGGCGAGCGCGCAGCACCGCAATCTGGTCCAGCAAACGCACCACCACTTCGACCCCGGGTGCGTTGAGCCCGAGATCGGTGGAGAGGCGGCGGATTCGCCGCAGCCGGGCCAGCTCGGCCGGGCCGAGCAGCGCCACGCCGTTTTCGACGTGCGCCGGTTGTAGCAACCCAATCTCCAGATACTGCCGCACCCGCGCGGGGGCGATGCCAACCATGCGGGCGGCGACGGTTACCCGGTAGTACGTGATATCGGTAGTGGTCTCGCTCATCACTGTCTTCCCGTCTCAGATCGTGGATTGCCGCTGGTGCAACCCGCGCTGATTACATCGATCCCGGCGTGCCCGCCGGTTCGAGACGTGCAAACTCCTCGATCAATTCCCGCTGGCGTGGGGTGAGCTGTTCCGGCATGCGGGGATGGACTTCGGCGAGGAGATCGCCGCGCTCGTTTTTCTTGCCCAGTCGCGGCATCCCCTGGCCGCGCAGGCGGAAGGTGCGGCCATCCTGGGTGGCGGCGGGGACATTCAGTTCGAGCGTCCGCCCGTCCGGAGTCTTCACACGGGCCGTGCCGCCCAGCAGCAGAACTGATAGCGGTGCGTGCACGGTGGTGCGCACATCGTCGCCATCCCGCTCGAAGGCCGGATCGGGGATGATCGAGACGACGAGGTAGAGATCGCCGCTTGGCCCACCGGCCGAGCCGGGATTCCCCTGTCCTGCCAACCGAATCCGCGTGCCGTCCTTGACTCCGGCCGGAATGGTCGGCTCGATCGTCCGGGTTGTGCCGTCGGGCATGCGCATCGTCAACCGCGTGGTAGAGCCGGTGGCGGCGTCGGCGAACGGTACCTCGATGGGATAGTCGATATCCGTACCGGGACGCGGGCGAGGCTGCCCTGCGCTACGGCGGCCGCGCGCGCCGCCGCGGAATTGCGCGCCGAAAAAGTCGGAGAACGGTTCGCGATCGCCGAAGAGATCTTCGAGATCCTCCTCGGACATGGAGTAGTAGTCGTAGCGATCGTTTCCGCCGCCGCTGCTGCCGCTACCACTCGTCTGTCGCCGGAAGAAGTCGCCGACATCGCCGGATTGCCCGGCTGCCTGCTGGGCTGCCTGCCACTGGTCGTACTCCCGCCAGTGCTCGCCAAGCTCGTCGTAGCGGCGGCGCTTTTCCTTGTCGGAGAGCACCTCATAGGCCTCGGCGACCGTTTTGAACTGCTCTTCCGCCTCGGGATTATCGGGATTGAGATCGGGATGATGGCGGCGCGCCAGTTTGTGGTAGGCGGTACGAAGCTCTTTCTCTGTCGCGGTGCGCGGCACCCCGAGCGTTTCGTAGTAATCCTGAAACTCCATTGCGTCCCCCGGCATTTCCACTTCCCCTGATTGCCGACCGGACCGCAGGCCCGCGGCGAATGTGGGGTACCAGCGGCAGAAACGCCGCGCGGCAAATCGACTGCCGATGCGTTACGGAAAGCATAGCGCGGCTTCTCACCGGGCTCGCGCGAAACCGCGCCGCGCGATGATTCATACCCTCGGGGTAAACTCGACAAATAGATCAAGAAATCATAGGATTCGCGAAGTGGCGCACGTACTGACAGGTAGGCTATCTGATTGGTAGCATGCTTCAGCAGATCAAAATGAACGCACGGGTTGTCTCTCGGTTCGGAAAGGAACGCAGATGTCCGGCAATCGCATTCGTCCCGTTGATTCGGCGCGCGGAGTGTTTGAATCCCGTCTCTCTCGCCGTCGCGTAGCGCAGCTCGGCGCGGCTGCCGCGGCCGCGGTATCACTGCCGCGACTCGCTAACGCCCAGGACGCTTCTCCGGCCGCTGGACCGGAGATTGCGCCGTACAACGGTGAGAAGGCATCGATCACCTACGGCTACTGGGATGCCGCGCAGACCGACGCCATCGAATCGCAGATCAAAGCCTTCAACGTGGAGTACCCCGACATCACGGTTGAGCCGCAGATCGTGCCCTGGGCTGATTACTGGACGCAACTGCAGACGGCAGTCGCCGGTGGCAAAACCTTCGATGTCTTCTGGATCAACACCGCCAGCCTGCCGGTTTACGCCTCGGTGAACGCGCTGCTGCCGATCACCTCGATCGTCGGCGCGAACGGCATCGACACCGCGAAACTACCGGCGTCGCTGGTCGAATCCTACGCCTGGCAGGGCGTGCAGTACGGTCTGCCGCGCGATTTCGACACCATCGCGCTGTTCTACAACAAAGACATTTTCGATAAGGCCGGGGTCGCCTATCCCGACGATACCTGGACCTGGGAAACCTATCGCTCGGTGGCCGAGCAGCTGACCGATAAGGACAACGGCATCTGGGGCGCCGGACTGCAAACCAGCTGGCAGGAGAACTACTACAACTTCATCTGGCAGAACGAGGGCCGGCTGCTCAACGACGATATGACCGCGTCGTTGGTCGGCGAAGCGCCGTCGGCGGAGGCGATCGCCTACCTCACCGAGTTCTTCACCTCGGAATTGACCCCCTCGATTGCCATCCAGCAATCGAATCCGGTGGCCGATACGCTCTTCCCCGCCGGGCAGGTGGCGATGCTCACCGGTGGCTCGTTCCGCGCCGGCACCTATGCGAAAGCGGAGGCGAAGATCGATGTCGCGCCGCTTCCACAGGGCAAAAAGCGCGCCTCGGCGATTCACGGTCTGGCCAACGTGATCTGGGCCAGCACGGGGCAACCGGCCGCCGCGCTGGAGTGGGTGCGCTTCCTCGCCGGTGAAGAGGGTGAGCAGCTGCTCGGGGCCTCGGGCGCCACCATCCCGGCCTACGAGGGATTGCAGGGGAGCTGGCTTGACGCCAGCCCGGAGCTCAATCTGCAGGTCTTCATCGACTCCGTGGAATACGGGGTGAGTGTGGAGAGCCCGAAGGTCGGCTTCCAATGGCAGATCGCCATTCAGGAAGTTATCATCAAGGGCTGGAACGGCGAAATTCCGGTGGATCAGATCGCGGCGGAAGCGGCCAAAGCAGCCGACGCCGCCCTCTAGGATTCCCCGCGCGAACGGGGCGATTTCGCCCCGTTCGCGTAGCACCCATCGTCCGCGTTCACTGAGGTTGGGTCATGAGCAGCGCAGATATACCGGAGGTGATCGGTCGCCCACCGGCGCGAGGTCTGCGCAACCGCATGGTGCGGTCGGAAGCGATCTGGGGCTACGCGTTGATCGGGCCGATGCTGATCGGCTTTCTGGTTTTCTTTCTCGTGGCGCTCGGCGCATCGCTGGTGCTCAGCTTCACCGAGTGGCGGATGATCGAATCGCCGTCCTGGATCGGGTTGGGTAACTATCGCGAGTTGCTGCACGATCCCAAATTCCGCACCGCGCTCGCCAACACCGTCGCCATCACCATCCCGTACGTGATTTTGCGCCTGTCGATTTCGCTGGCGTTCGCGATCGCGCTCAATTCTGGGATTCGCTTCCAAACCTTTTACCGTTTGCTCTTTTTCCTGCCGGTGGTGACGATGCCGGTGTCGATCGGCACGATCTGGAAATGGCTTTACGATCCCGCCTTCGGTCCGATCAACTCCACCCTGCGGCGTTTAGGGCTGCCGCAGCCGGAATGGCTGGCCCACCGCGACACCGCCATCATCGCCGTAGTGATCGTGCTGCTCTGGAGCGGTATCGGATACGACATGATCGTATTCCTCGCGGGATTGCAGACGATCCCGCGCGATTACTATCAGGCGGCCTCGCTCGATGGCGCCGGGAGCTGGCAGCAGTTCCGCGATATCACCCTGCCGCTCCTCACCCCGACCACCTTTTTTCTTTCGGTGATCGGCATCATTTACTCGCTGCAAATCTTCGATCTCGTCTACGTGATGACGAAGATCGATCAAACCAATCGTTTACCCACGGTGGTCTATTACATCTACGACGAAGGCTTCCGTAACTTCCGCATGGGCTACGCCATTGCCTCGGCCTGGCTACTGCTGCTGATCATTCTCGGCTTCACAATCATTCAGTTCCGCCTGCAAAAACGCTGGGTGAATTACGCATGACGACCTACCAGAAGCGGCGGCTTGCCGGTCGATTGGCGTTGCACGTGGTGTTGCTGAGCATCGGCGTGCTCTTCATGCTCCCCTTCGTCTGGTCGATCTCGACCTCGTTGAAATCGATGGGCGAGCTGTTTTCGGTGCAGCCGAATCTGATTCCGAAGAAATTCCGCTGGGATAACTACCAGGCGGTGTTCGACAACGCCCCCTTCACCCGCTTTTACCTCAACTCGATCATCGTCACGCTCGGGCGGACGATCGGGCAGGTGGCGATCGCCTCGCTGGCGGGGTTCGCCTTCGCCCAGATTCGTTTCCCCGGACGCGATCTGATTTTTGTCGGGTTACTCGCGGGATTGATGGTGCCGGATCAGGTGCTGATCGTGCCGCGCTTCGTGATCATGCGCGAATTCGGTTGGTTCGATACCTACCAGGGGTTGATCGTGCCGCTGATTTTCAGCTCATTCGGCGTCTTCATGCTGCGGCAATATTTTCTCGGTATCCCGCGCGACTATCACGAAGCGGCGAAACTGGAGGGAGCTAATCCCTTCCAGATCTACTGGCAGATCTACCTGCCGTTGGCGCGTCCGGCGCTGGCCGCGTTCGGTTTCCTGGCGCTGCTCTCGTCCTGGAACGAATTCTTCTGGGCGCTGACGGTGACGAATCAAACCGATATGCGCGTCCTGCCGGTGGGTATCGCGCTCTTCCAGGGGCAGTACTTCACCAACAACGCGATCGTGCTCGCCGCAGCGAACATGGCGACGCTCCCGCTCCTGCTCGTCTTCCTCCTCTTCCAGAAACAACTGGTCGAAGGCGTCGCGATCAGCGGGTTGAAATAGGGCGGATTCGTGGG
>JAESFN010000987.1_pt1 | contig 16585 bp, 18 predicted proteins | sample 9269411 | NCBI WGS metagenome assembly JAESFN01 (sample SAMN14505399, study PRJNA617100) | algae metagenome | isolation source: Iphinoe sp. HA4291-MV1 and co-occurring heterotrophs from trail next to... | place: USA: Maunawili Falls, Hawaii | collected 2009-07-25
CCTGCGCGAACTGGTACTCGACCCCACCAGGGACTACCAACCACGCGGCCTCAAACCCGGGCCCACAAAGCACAAAACCCGAACCCAATGAGGGTTCGGGCTATGCCTATGTCTCGCGACATCACATGGCGCGCCCGACAGGATTCGAACCTGTAACCTCTTGATCCGTAGTCAAGTGCTCTATCCGTTGAGCTACGGGCGCTCGTTCAGTTGTCCGGCCGGGGCCGGGTGGTGCGCGGAGGCTCCGGGATTTGAACCCGGGATGGGGGGTAACCCCAAACCGCATTAGCAGTGCGGCGCCATAGACCAGACTAGGCGAAGCCTCCCGAAGCCTGTCGCGGCCTCCGTCGTCCAGGTTACACAGGCGGTTCCGGGCCGCGCGAGGCGGTATCGCCCTGCGATCCCGGCGGCCACGGCGGTATCGCCGTGCGGCGTCGCATCGAACCGTCCGGCCGCCGGCCGCGAACGTCCGGTGATGCGAATCTCCGACCGCGCCCGGGCGATGTTGATGCACGCGGGCGCCCGGTGGACGGTCCGCTACGGCGACGAGCTGCGGTTCGCCGGGACGGAGCTGCCGGCGCCGGAGGTGTTCCGGGTGCCGACCCGGCACGGTCGGGTCCCGGTGCACCTCTACCGGCCGGCGGACGCGGCGCCGGGCAAACCCGTCTACGTGCACTTCCACGGCGGCGCGTGGTTGATGCGGTACCCGGCCATGGACGACTGGTGGTGCCGGTTCGTGGCCGCCACCGCCGGGGTCGCGGTGCTCAACGTCGACTTCCGCACCGGGCCGTACGTCACCTACCCGGTGTCCCAGCACCAGGCCCACGACGTCGCCGCCTGGACGGCCACGCACGGCCACGAGCTGGGCCTGGACGGCGACCGGATCGTGGTCGGCGGGTTCTCCTCCGGCGGCGGGATCGCGGCGTCGGTATGCCTGCAGGCCCGGGACGCGGGCTCCTTCCGGCCGTTGCTGCAGGTGCTCGGGGTGCCCGCGCTGGATCTGGCCCGGGACCCGGCCGGCGACCCGCCGGGGATGATCGACCCGGCGCTGCGCGGGCTGGTCCGGCGGGTGTACTTCCCGGACCCGGCCACCCGCACCGAGCCGTACGCCTCCCCGGTGCTGGCCCCGGACCTCAGCGGGCTGCCGCCAGCGGTCGTCTGCACCGCCGAGCGGGACGTGCTGCGGGCGGACGGGGAGCGCTACGTCGAGCGGCTGCGCGCGGCCGGCGTGCCGGTGGTGCACGACCTGACGCCGAAAACCGACCACTACTTCCTCAGCGAGGACCCGGTCCGGGCCCGGGGCACCATGGCGATGATCGCCACCGCGATCATCCGGGCGACGACGCCAGCTCCAGGAACGGGGTGAGCGCGTCGGGGTTGCGCAGGGCGCCCCGGCTGACCGCCCGGGCCGGGTCGTGGCCGGCCAGGATCTTCTTCACCGGCACCTCGCACTTCTTGCCGTTCAGCGTGCGCGGCACCTCGTCGATCAGCAGGAACCGGTCCGGCACGTGCCTCGGGGAGAGTTCCTTGCGGAGCGCGGTGCGCAGCGACGGCTCCACCTCCGCCAGCGACGCACCGGGGGCCAGCACCAGGAAGCACAGCAGCTCCCCGCCGCTCTTCCCGGCCGCCGACCCGAGCGCCGTCGTGTCGATCACCAACGAGTCCTCCACCTGGGGAAATCCTTCCACCACGGCGTAGAAGTCGGCGGTACCCATCCGCACGCCGCCCCGGTTCAGCGTCGAGTCCGACCGGCCGTAGATGACGAACGAGCCGCGCGGGGTGACCCGCACCCAGTCCCCGTGCCGCCACACCCCGGGGTACTCCTCGAAGTACGCCTCGCGCAGCCGGGCGCCGTCCGGGTCGTTCCAGAAGTACACCGGCATGGACGGCATCGGCTCGGTGACCACCAGCTCGCCCACCTCGTCGACGATCTCCTTGCCGGCCTCGTCGTAGGCGGTGACCGCCGCGCCGAGCACCGCGCAGGAGATCTCGCCCAGCCACACCGGCACGTTCGGCGCGCCGCCGACGAACGCCGCGCACAGGTCGGTGCCGCCGGAGGTGCTGTTGATCTGCACCGGACCCACCGCGTCCAGCACCCAGGCGAACCCCTCCGGGGACAGCGGCGCGCCGGTCGAGCCGACCACCTTCAGCGCGGACAGGTCGTGCGTGTCGCGGGGCCGCAGCCCGGCCTTGAGGCAGGACTGCAGGAACGGCGCCGACACCCCGAACACCGTCACCTTGTGCCGGGCGGCCAGCGCCCACAGCGTGTCCAGCGACGGATGCCCGGGGTTACCGTCGAACAGCACGATCGTCGAGCCGGTGAGCAGGCCGCCGATCAGCAGGTTCCACATCATCCAGCCGGTGGTGGTGAACCAGAAGAACCGCTCGCCCGGGCCGATGTCCATCTGCAGCCGCAGGCCCTTGACGTGCTCCAACACGATCCCGCCGTGACTGTGCACGATGCCCTTGGGCAGCCCGGTGGTGCCCGAGGAGTAGAGCACCCACAGCGGGTGGTCGAACGGCACCGGGTCGAACTCCAGCTCGCCGGGCCTCTCGGTGAACTCCGCCCAGGGGATCGTCCCGTCGAGGGTCGCGTCCGGCTCGAGGTACGGGATCAGGACGGTCCCGCGCAGCGTCGGCAGCTGGGCCTGGAGCGAGGCGACGGCGTCCCGGATGTCGTAGCGCTTGCCGCCGTAGACGTAGCCGTCCACCGCGATCAGCACGGCCGGCTCGATCTGGGCGAACCGGTCGTGCACCGCGCGGGCGCCGAAGTCCGGCGAGCAGGACGACCAGATCGCCCCGAGGGACGCGGCGGCGAGGAACGCGACCAGCGTCTCCGGCGCGTTCGGGGCCAGCGCCACCACCCGATCGCCCCGCGCCACCCCGAGCCGTTGCAGGCCGGCCCGGGCGGCGGCCACGTCGAGGCGCAGCCGGCCGTAGGTCATGGTGCGCTCGAGGCCGTCCTCCCGGACGTAGACGAGCGCGACGTCGTCGTCCGCCCTCGAGCCGTCCGGCGCCGGGCTGAGCGCGTGCTCGGCGTAGTTGAGCGTGGCGCCGGGGAACCACTCCGCCCCCGGCATCTCCCGGCTCCCGAGCACCGCCGTCGGCTCGTCGTGGAACGTGACGCCGCAGAACTCGACCACGCTCGACCAGAACGCCGGCAGGTCGGTCACCGACCACCGTTGCAGCTCTGCGTAGTCACTCGCGAGCACTGAGTGACGCTCGGCCACCCACCGGGTGAACTCCGCCAAAGCTGAGGACGCGGCGGGGTCAGGAGTCCAGATCTGCTCAGCGTTCTCGGCCATGGCGATCAGTATGGTTCCTCCGTGCCCGACGTCCAGCAGAACTGGTACTCGGTCCGCTGCCTGTTCGGTCGGACCGTCCCGCCGGATCCGGAGAGCACGTACGAGGAGCGGATCACGCTGTGGCGGGCCGCCGACTTCGACGAGGCCATCGCGCTGGCCGAGGCGGAGGCCATCGAGTACGCCAGCATGGTCGAGACTCGCTACCTCGACTATGCCGAGGCTTATCACCTGTTCGACGACGTCGGGCACGGCGCCGAGGTGTTCTCACAGATGCGGGACAGCAGCCTGTCGCCGGACGACTACGTCGAGCGCTTCTTCGACACCGGGGCCGAGCGGTAGGGCCGACTGCCGGGCTGAGTCAGCGCAGGTGCGAGTCGAACCAGTTCAGCACCCGGGTCCAGGCGTTGGACCAGACCGCCTCGTCGCCGGCGAAGTTGTGGTCCACCTCCGGGTAGATCACCACGTCGGCCACCACCCGGGCCTCGGCCACCGCGTTGCGCAGCTTCTCCACGTCGTCCGGGGAGGGGTCGGTGGAGCGGCCGCCGAACAGGCCCAGCCACGGGCAGGTGAGCTCCGGGGCGGCCTCCAGCGGCGAGGGCAGGTCGGCCGACAGGGGGTCGCTGATGTGGTCGCCGGCGATGGTGATCGCCGCGCCCAGCTTCCGCTTCGCCGCGACCACCACGGACACCGATCCGCCGAGGTCGAACCCGATGACGCCCATCTGGTCGGAGCGCACCCCGTGGTCGGCCAGCCAGCCGAACGCGGTGTCGGTGTCGGCGAAGATGCCCGCCCCGGTCAGCCGTCCGACGTGCGCCCGGACGGTCTCGTCACAGGCGTCGGCGCCCAGCTCGTCGGCGTCGTCGCGGTGGTAGAGATGCGGCGCGACGACCCGCCACCCGTTGCTGGCCAGCCGCTGCACCAGGCCGCGCACACCGTCGGTCATGCCGCGCGCCTCGTGCAGCACGACGATGCCGCCCCGGGTGGTGCCGTCCGGCTCGGCGAGGGTCAGCCGCAGCCGGCTGCCGTCGTCCAGCGGAACGGTCTCGGTGCGCAGCTCGGTCATGGGCGTCAGCGTGACACGCTGAGCCGACGTTCAGCCACCGCGGGCCCGGGCCGCGGTACCGGGGACGACGGCCCGGCGACTACCGTGCGCAGTCATGGACCCCACCATCCGGGCCGACCTGGCGAGCCTGCCGTCCTACGTGCCCGGACGCACCGTGCCGGGCTCGATCAAGCTGGCCAGCAACGAGGTGGCGCTGCCCCCGCCGCCGGCGATCCTGGCCGCCATCGCCGAGGCCGCCGCGAACGCGAACCGGTACCCGGATCTCGGGGTGGTTCAGCTCACCGAGCGACTCGCGACACGTCACGGGGTGGAGCCCGCCCGGATCGCGGTCGGCTGCGGGTCGGTGATGCTCTGCGAGCAGCTGGCCCAGATCGTCTGCGGCGAGCCGGGCGACGAGGTGGTGTACGCCTGGCGGTCGTTCGAGGCCTACCCCATCGTCACCCAGGTGGCCGGGGGCCGTCCGGTGCCGGTGCCGCTGGACGCCGGGCACCGGCACGACCCGAAGGCGCTGGCCGCGGCGGTCACCCCGCGCACCCGGCTGTTGTTCGTCTGCAACCCGAACAACCCCACCGGCACCGCCCTGCGCCGCGACGAGCTGCTCGAGCTGCTGGACGCGGTGCCGCCGGACGTGCTGGTCGTGCTGGACGAGGCCTACCGGGAGTTCGTCACCGACCCCGACGTGCCGGACGGGCTGACCCTGCTCGACGGCCGCCCCAACCTGGTCGTGCTGCGCACGTTCTCCAAGGCCTACCGGCTGGCCGGGCTGCGGGTGGGGTACGCGGTCGGATCCGAACCGGTCGTCGAGGCACTGCGCAAGGTGTCCCCGGCGTTCAGCGTGAACTCACTGGCCCAGGCGGCGGCGATGGCCGCGCTGGACTGCCTGCCCGAGCTGCTCGGATCGTGCTCTCTTGTGACCGGCGAGCGCTCACGGGTGCGTGACGCGCTGGTGGAGATGGGTTACGAGGTGCCGCCGTCGGAGGCCAACTTCGTGTGGCTGCCGCTCCGGGACCGGACGACCGCGTTCGCCGAGCACTGCGCGGCCGCAAAGGTCCTGGTGCGGCCCTTCGCCGGCGACGGTGCCCGGGTCACCGTGGCCGGCGCGGACGACAACGACGCCTTCCTGGCCGCCGCCCGCTCCTTCGCCGGGTAGGCGGCTACAGGTAGCCGTTGCCCTGGGCGGTCGCCAGCACCTGAATCAGGAAGGCACCACCCAGGATGGCCACGAGCGACAGCACGGCCCACACGACATAGCGCAGGACCGTCTCGACGAACCCCGGCCTCCGCGATTCATCCACCATGGTGGATCCTCCTCAGCTCGATCACCTTCGCGAGATCAAGAGCGTGCGAGAGGGCACCTCACGGCGAGTGCGGAACGCGGATCTATCACCCGTTCGGCGGCATGGGCTGAGCATCCCTTCGCCGGCGACGGTGTACGAGGCACCGCCGCCGGCGCGGAGGACAACGACGCGTTCCTGACGGCCGCCCGCTCGTTCAGCGGGGAGCCGAAGGCGGTCGTCAGCGCTTGGCGTAGATCCCGGAGACCACGCCGACGCCGACCAGGGCGAAGATGACCTGGAACAGGTGCCGGATCCAGTCGATCCCGGGGGTCTCCGCCACGCCGAACAGGCCGGCGACGTAGTTGCCGATCACGGCCGCGACGATACCGACCAGGATGGTCAGCCAGATCGGAACGGCCTGCTTGCCGGGCAGGATGAGCTTGGCGAGCAAGCCCAGGACCAGACCGACGATGATGGCGCCGACGATGCTGTAGCCGAAGATCACTGTTGCCTCCAGGAGCCTGTGGACGAGCGGTTTTCGCTCGTGAGGGGCCCTGGATACCACTTGATCAAGCCGGCTACACCTCGAGAGGCCGGAATGCACGGCAAAGAGTTACCCAAGCTTTGGGTAGTCGTCATCAGCGGCGCCGTGATCGCTGTCCCCGGCAGGCCGCTGGCCGCCTGCCGTCGCCGTACCCAACACCCGGCTCCGGTGTGATCATGATCGCCGAGAATGGAGCCCTTGCAGCGCTCAGCGCGGCTGAACCGCCATTTCCGGCGATCATGAATCGCGGTCGCGGACCACTCGACCCGCCGGCCGCGTCAGTCGCTTCCGCCGACCGCGCCACTCACCCCGGCGGACCGGCATTCCGGCCCCGCTCACCTGCCCGGATCCGGACCGGCACAATCGGCCGGGTGCATGACGCGATGACGTACCTCCAGGCCATCCCACCGGCGGCGATCCTGGCCGTGGTCGGCCTGGTGATCGGCTGCGAGAGCCTGGGCATCCCGCTGCCCGGGGAGATCGTGCTGGTCAGTGCGGCGCTGCTGTCCGCGCAGGGCGTGGTCAGCCCGGTCGGGGTGGCCGTCTGCGCCAGTGCCGGCGCGATCATCGGGGACACGATCGGCTACACCATCGGCCGGCGCGGCGGGCGACCGCTGTTCGAGCGGATGGGCCGGCGGTTCCCCAAACACTTCGGCCCTCCGCACCTGGCGTCCGCCGAGCGGGCCTTCGAGCGGTGGGGCGTGTGGGCGGTGTTCTTCGGCCGGTTCATCGCGCTGCTGCGGATCTTCGCCGGGCCGCTGGCCGGGGCCCTGCGGATGCGGTACTGGAAGTTCCTGGTCGCCAACGCGACCGGGGGCATCGTCTGGGCCGCCGGCACCACCGCGGTGATCTACTACCTGGGCGTGCTGGCCGAGCAGTGGCTCAAGCGGTTCTCCTGGCTCGGGCTGGTCGCGGCCTGCGCGTTCGGCCTGATCAGCACCATGGTGGTGCGCCGGCGCGCGGCCAAGCGGGCGCACGAGATCGAGGCGGCCTCCGCCGCCGAGCCCGGCGCCGTCGCCTGAGAATTCCTGCGGCGCCGGCCGCCCCGGCCTAGTGTCGAGGGACATGGACTACCGCAGCCTCGGCCGTACCGGAATGCAGGTCAGCCCGCTGTGCCTCGGCGCCATGATGTTCGGCGCCTGGGGCGAGCGCGACCACGACACCTCGATCAGCATCATCCACCGGGCGCTGGACGCCGGGATCAACTTCATCGACACCGCCGACGTCTACTCCCGCGGCGAGTCGGAGGTGATCGTCGGCAAGGCGCTGGCCGGTGGGCGCCGGGACGACGTGATCCTGGCGACCAAGTTTCACGGGCCGATGGACGTCGACATGGGCGCTCCCGGCGGCGACCCGAACCGGCGCGGCAACTCCCGGCGCTGGATCGTCCGCGAGGTGGAGGACAGCCTGCGCCGGCTGGACACCGATTGGATCGACCTCTACCAGGTACACCGCCCGGAGCGGGACACCGACATCGAGGAGACCCTCGCGGCCCTGACCGACCTGCAACGGGCCGGCAAGATCCGCGCCTTCGGCTGCTCCACCTTCCCCGCGCACGAGGTCGTCGAGGCGCAGTGGGTGTCCGAGCGGCGCGGGCTGGGCCGGTTCGTGACCGAGCAGCCGCCGTACTCGATCCTGGTCCGGGGCATCGAGGCCGACCTGCTCCCGGTGGCCCAGCGCTACGGGATGGGCGTGCTGCCGTGGAGCCCGCTGGCCGGCGGCTGGCTGTCCGGCCGCTACCGCAAGGACGCCGGCGTCCCCACGTCACTGCGGGCCCAGCGGATGCCGGCCCGCTACGACCTCTCCCGCCCGGAGAACCAGGCCAAGCTCGAGGCGGCCGAGGCGCTCGCCGTGCTGGCCGACAAGGCCGGGCTGTCGCTGGTGCACCTGGCGCTGGCGTTCACCCTGGCCCACCCGGCGGTCACCGCGCCGATCATCGGCCCGCGCACCATGGAGCACCTGGAGTCGCAGCTGGGCGCGGCCGAGGTGACCCTGCCCGCCGACGTGCTGGACGCGATCGACGAGATCGTCCCGCCCGGGGTGAACCTCAACCGGGGCGACGCCGGCTACCAGGCTCCCGAGCTGGAGGACGCCGCACTGCGCCGACGGTGAGCGGCGAATTTTCCGAACGCCGACTAGATTCGGCGACATGACGATCTCTGTTGGGGACAGGCTGCCGGACGTCCAGCTGCACACCATGACGGCGGAGGGACCCAAGCCGGTCAGCTCCCTGGACGCGCTGGGCACGGGCAAGGTCGTGCTGTTCGCGGTGCCCGGCGCGTTCACCCCGGGGTGCTCGAACGTGCACCTGCCCGGGTTCGTCGAGAACGGCGCCGAGCTGCGGGCCAAGGGCGTGGACACCATCGCCTGCGTCGCGGTGAACGACGCCTTCGTGATGGACGCCTGGGGCAAGGCGCACGGCGTAGGTTCCGGCGGGGCTGACATCCTGATGCTGGCCGACGGCAACGGCACCTTCACCGAGGCGATCGGGATGGTCCTGGACGGCAGCGGCTTCGGGCTCGGCCAGCGGTCCAAGCGGTACGCGGCGGTGCTGCAGGACGGCGTGATCACCAGCCTGGACGTCGACGGGGTGGCCGTCGAGGCGAGCGCCTGCAGCAACCTCCTGCTCAAGCTCTGAGGCTCAACCGGGCAGGTCCCGGGCGACCTCGGCGGCCAGTTCGGCCAGCGCCCGCCCGGGGTCGGCCCGGTCGGTGGGCCAGGCCGCGACGGTGGTCAGCGCGGGCAGCCCGCCGTCCGCGGTCAGCATCAGCACCGGCTCGCCGGTGAACGCCTTGGCGGTGGCCCCGGAGCCCACCCCGGCCAGTGTGAACGCCTGCCCCACGGCGACCAGCTGGGCGACCGCCCCGTAGTTGCGCCCCTCCACGATGGTCCGCTTGCGCACCCCGGCCCGGTTCAGCAGCTCGTCGATCATCCGGTACAGCTCCGGGGCACCGTCGGGGCCGACGAAGGCGAACGGCAGGTGGGCGAGCTCGTCCAGCCGCACCTCGGTCCGTCCGTCGAAGCCGACGCCCCGGCCCACCACCACCCGCACCGGCGCGGCGTGCACCGGCACCGAACGGATCCCCCGCCCGCCGACCGGCCCGTGCACCAGCGCCATGTCCAGGGCGCCCTCGAGCAGGCCGCGCAGCAGCGGCTCGGAGCTGGCCGGGTGCAGCCGGACGTCCAGCTCGGGACGGCGCTCCGCGGCGGCGGCCAGCAACCGGTCGCGCAGCGCCGGCGGGACGTCCGGGGCGATGCCGATCACCGCCGCCCGTCGGGGCGGTCCGACCAGCTCGCGGAAGCGCCGGGGCACGGCGTCGAACCGCGCCACCACGTCCCGGGCCAGCGGCAGCAGGGCCTCGCCGGCGGCGGTCAGCTCCACCCGGTGGTGGCTTCGGTGGAACAGCGGGGCGCCCAGCTCCCGCTCCAGGTCCTTGATCCGCCGGCTGAGCGGCGAGGTGGCCATGTGCAGCCGGGCCGCGGCCCGGGTGAAGTTGAGCTCCTCGGCGACCGCGACGAAGTAGCGCAGGTGCGACATCTCCACCCGCTCACGGTAGGCCCACGTGACCCTGGCGGTCACGTGCACGTTCGGACATCGGTCGTGGTCAGGGCCCCGGCGCCGGCTCTACCGTCGGAGCATCGACGAAGGAGGACCGATGACCACCCTGCTCCCGGCCGACCTGGACACCGAGCGCGCGCTGGCGCTGTTCGACGGCCTGCCCGCCGTCCGGGCCGAGGAGATCACCGGCGCCCGGTACCGCGGCGCGGCGGTACCCACCGGCCACCCGTTGGAGGCCGTGCTCGGCGCGGCCGGGTGGTACGGCAAGGAGTTCCAGGACCTCGAGACGGTGCACCCGCTGCTGGTCACCGCCCCGGACGGGAAGATCTTCCCGCTCGACCCGGCCCGGTTGCCGCTCGGGCTGGTCGACCGGCTGCCGGCCGACCGGGTGCCCCCGGCCGCGACCCGGCGGCTGATCGGGGCCGCCCGGCCGGTGCTCCGGGCCCGGGTCCCCGGCGCCCGGTTGCGCAACCTCGAGTACCGGGGGGTGGTCAGCGCGGCGATGATCTACGACGCGCACCCGATCATCGACGTGTTCCGCCGGCTGGACGAGCACACCCTGCTCGGCGCGATGGACCGCCGCGACGACCCCCGCCCGGCGTTCTTCACCCTGACCCGGGACTGAACCGGGCGCCTATCCCACCAGCGGCAACAGCCGCCGCACGCCCGCCTCCAGGCCGGCCGGAGCATCCGGATCCCCGGCCAGGTGGCGGAGCAGGGCGTGCTGGAACATGCCGTCGAACGCGCCGTACGCGGCGTCCTCGGCCACTAGCGCCGGGCGGCCGGACAGCTCCGCGTACCGGGTCACCACCCGCCAGATCATCGCCCGCATGGACGCGTCGATCTCCAGCACGTCGTCCTGGAACGACGCCTCGAACAGGGCCTGCGAGCGCAGGTCGTACCAGAGCCGGTGCATGGTGGCGTCCTCGACCACGGTCCGCGCCATCGCCTCGGCGAACCCCTCCACCAGCTCGGACACCGTGCCCGCCGACTCCACCACGGAGTCGTACCGGCGCACGCACACCGACTTGTAGCGGCGCACGCAGTAGGTGATCAGCTCGACCTTGTCGCGGAAGTAGTAGTGCAACACGCCGTGCGAGAACGGGGAGTTCTGCGCGATCTCCCGCAAGCTGGTGCGGGCGTAACCTAGCTCGGACAGGGTGACCAGCGCCGCGTCCGCGAGTTCGCGGCGGCGCTCTTCGAACTTGTCCACCGAGCGCCGGGAGACCCGGCCGGTGGCGTCCGCGGTGGTGGTCATCGCGGCGGAGCATAACCGGCCCGGGCGAAGTTTGGACAGTTGTCCAAGGTTTTCTTGACAGTCGTCCAAAGCCGGGCCTAGCTTGTGTGCCGCATCACCAGTGCAGCACCGACGGAAGGCACCGCCGCCATGAGCCAGTTCGACCTCACCGGCAAACGCGTCCTGGTCACCGGGGGCGCCCGGGGCCTGGGCGCCGGGATGGCGGAGGCGCTGACCGCCGCCGGAGCGCGGGTGATGCTCGCCGACGTGCTCAAGGACGTGGGCGAGGAGACGGCGGCGGGGCTCAAGGACGCCGGGTTCGTACAGCTGGACGTCACCGACGACGCCGGCTGGGAGCGCGCGGTCGCGCACACCGTCGCCGAGTTCGGCGGGCTCGACGTGGTGGTCAACAACGCCGGCATCGAGATCACCCAGCTGCTGATCGACACCGACGCCGACGAGATCCGGAAGATGCTGGACATCAACATCGTCGGCACCATGCTGGGCATCAAGCACGGCTTCCGGGCGATGAAGCCGGGCGGCGCGGCGGGCAGCGGCGGCACGATCATCAACGTGGCCTCGGTGGCCGCATCCATCGCCTTCCCGGCCATCGGCGGGTACTCGGCCACCAAGTCGGCGGTCGACCGGCTGACCCGGGTGGCGGCCGCCGAGTCCGGGGCGCTCGGTTACGGCGTGCGGGTCAACTGCCTGGCCCCCGGGCTGGTGGCCACCGACATGGGCGTGAAGCTGGCCGTGGAGACCGCCGGCCTCGGGCTGTTCGAAAGCCCCGACGCCGCGGTCGCCGGGGTAGTCGCGCAGACCCCGTCCGGACGGCTGGGCGAGGTGACCGACATGTCCGACGCGGTGCTCTTCCTGGCCTCCGACGCGTCGAAGTTCGTGAACGGCGCGCTGCTGCAGGTCGACGGCGGAATGGGGATGTGACCGTGTCCGATCTGACGTTCTACCTGGACAAGGGCGCCTCGCTGGGCCCCGACGCCCCCTGCCTGGTGGCCGCCGACGGCAGCCGCACGCTCAGCTACGCCGACGTCATCGAGCACAGCCACCGGGTCGCGGCGGCGCTGGCGGCGGCCGGCGTGCAGGCCGGGGACAAGGTGGCCATCCTCTCCGGCAACGACCCGATCGCGTTCGCCACGGTGTTCGGCATCGCCCGCCGCGGCGCGGTGTGGGTGCCGATCAACCCGCGCAACGGGGCGGCGGAGAACCAGGAGCTGCTGGACCTGTTCGACTGCGTGGCCCTGTTCCACGCCCCGGCCTACGCCGGGCTGGTCGAGGAGATGCGGCCCGGGCTGCCCAAGCTGCGGGCGATCGTCCCGCTGGTGGAGATCGACGCGTTCCTGGCGAAGGGCGAGGGGACGACCTACGACGCCACCCGGCCGGACGACACCGCGCTGATCGTCGGCACCGGCGGCACCACCGGCCGGCCCAAGGGCGTGCAGCTGACCGACCGCAACATCGAGACGATGACCGCGCTGACCCTGATGGGGTACCCGTTCGAGGGTCGGCCGGTCTACCTGGCCATGGCGCCGCTGACCCACGCCGCCGGGGTGCTCTGCTTCCCGGTGCTGGCGCACGGCGGGCAGGTCGTGGTGATGCCCGCGCCGGACCCGGGCGGGTTCCTGGAGAACGTCGAGAAGCACAAGGTCACGCACACCTTCCTGCCGCCGACGGTGATCTACATGGTGCTCGGCCACGAGAAGCTGGCCGGCACGGACCTCTCGTCGCTGCAGTGCTTCTGGTACGGCGCGGCGCCGATGTCGCCGGCCCGCCTGGAGCAGGCGCTGACCGACATCGGCCCGGTGATGGCCCAGATCTTCGGCCAGACCGAGGCCCCGATGATGATCACCATGATGCCGCCGGCCGACCACTTCCGGGCCGACGGCTCGATCGCCACCGAGCGGCTGGCCTCGGCCGGCAAGCCCGGGCCGCTGGTCACCGTGGGGGTGATCGGCGAGAACGGCGAGCTGCGGCCGACCGGCGAGCGCGGCGAGATCGTGCTCCGCAGCTCGCTGGTGATGAACGGCTACTACAAGAACCCGGACGCCACCGCCGAGGCGTCCAAGTACGGCTGGCACCACACCGGCGACATCGGCTACCTCGACGAGGACAACTTCCTCTACATCGTCGACCGGGCCAAGGACATGATCATCACTGGCGGCTTCAACGTCTACTCCGCCGAGGTGGAGCAGGCGCTGATGGCGCACGACGACGTGCGCGACTGCGGCGTGGTCGGGCTGCCCGACGACAAGTGGGGCGAGCGGGTGGTCGCGGTCGTCCAGCCGCAGCCGGGCGTGCAGCCGGACCCGGACGCGGTCATCGCGTTCGTGAAGGCCCGGATCGGCAGCGTCAAGGCGCCGAAGGAGGTGCTGGTCTGGGAGGACCTGCCGCGCTCGACGGTCGGCAAGGTGCTCAAGACCGAGATCAAGGCGAAGCTGAAGGCCGACCTGGGCTGAGCGAGGCCGTGATGCCGTAGTCGTCGATGTGGAGCAGTCCCGGGCCGTCCAGGCCGTCCAGCCGGTGTACGGCCTCGGCCAGATGCGTGGACACGAGGCTTCTCCACCACTCCATCGGCGACTGCGGCGTGTCCTCGAGCCAGAGCGTGCCGTCCCGATCGCTGATGTCGAGATCCCACTCACGACCAGCCTCGATCACCGAGCGCACCAGCTCGGCCAGCGTGGGGTGAGGCACGTCAGCGCTCCTAGTGAGCCAGGTCACAGTCTGGGCGTTCGGCCCCATGGGTTCGGCCGGTCGCGGGTCAATATCGACATGACTCATACCACGTACGACGCCCAGTTCAACTCACCCGCCTCCGCCGCCCCCCGGCGGTCCCGCACCCTGCTCAAGGTCGGGATCGCGGTGATGGTGGCGGCCGTCATCGCGATGGCGTTCCTCATTCCCGGCCTGATCTCGGCGGCCGGCAACCCCTACGGCGAGTCGGCCCAGCAGCTTCCGGCCAACCGGTACGGCACGTTCCAGGTGGCCAACGCCGGCATCCACCACGTCTACGTCGAGCAGATCGGGGCCGCGCCGACCACCCCGGACCTCGTGCTGGGCACCCCGGAGGGGCAGCGCATCACCCCCCGGTCGGGCGCGGAGGAGAGCTACAACCTCAACACCCGCTTCGGCAAGCGGATCGCCGACTTCGACGCCGCCGCCCCCGGCAAGTACCGGATCATCACCGCCAACGCCCCGGCCGGGAGCCGGATCGTGATCACCCAGGTCAGCGTGGCCGGGTCGATCGCCGGCATCGCGGCCCGGGGGGTCGGCGTGCTCGGCGCGGGCTTCCTGATGCTGGTCGGGATCGTGCTGACCATCGTCGGGGCGGTCCGCTCGCGGCAGCCGAAGCCGGTCGTCAGCTACGGCATCCCGAGCCAGCGCCACGACATCCTCGGCCAGCCCCACGCCACCCCGGGTCTGGACCCCGCCGCCCCGAACCGGGCCTACGCCAACACGACCCGGTTCACGGTGAACTGAGCGCCAGGACCAGGCGCAGGACGGTGTCCCGGTCGAGCAGCGCGTCGCCGTAGAGCTCGCGGACCTGGGCCATCCGGTACCGGACGGTCTGCGGGTGCACCCGCAGGTCCCGGGCCACGTCCTCGCGCCGACCCTGGTGCAGCAGCCAGGACAGCAACGTCTCGCTCAGCCGCTGCACGGTCGGCTCCGGCAGACCGGCCAGCGGCTTGAGCATGTGGGTGCGCAGGTCGGCGGCGGCCTCCTCGTCGGCGGTGAGCACCAGGTCGACCAGGTACCGCTCGGTGTCCGTCCCACCCGGGTCGGCGCCGTGCGTGCGCAGCACCCGGACGGCCCGGGCGTAGGACCGGTGCACCTCGTGCCACGGCCGGCTGGGCCCGACCACCGCCGGCTCGCTGCCCAGGCCGCGGAACACCGCGCGGCGGGACCCGGGCACCAGCAGGATCCGGACGTCGGCGCCGTCGTCCCCGATCAGGTCGGGGGCCAGGTCGGCGCCCAGGTTGAGGGTGCGCGCGTCCCACCCGCCGGCGACGAACCGGGAGCGTTCGCTGCTGACCAGCACGGCGGTCAGGGTGCGCGGCGGCTCCCACTCGGCGCGCTCGGCGTACACCGCGAGCTCGTCCACCGGCGCGGCGGCCAGCAGCTCCTTGCCCAGCCGTTCGAGGTACTGCTCGCGCACCCGACCGCGCTGGGCCTGCTCGTCGCCGTGGCCGGCCACGCTGGCGGCGGAGAGCTGGTCGATGTAGGCGAACAGCCGCTCGGCGAAGCCCACCATGCCCCGGGGGTCGACGTCCCGCTCGACGGCGGTCGTCCCCCACTCCCGCCAGGACACCCGGGCGCCGACCCGGTAGGCGGCCAGCAGCGAGTCGATACTGCGCCCGGAGCGGGCCTCGCCCCGGCCCAGCGCGTACGCCCCGTCCAGCGCGGTGGCCAGCGCACCGGTCGGGTCGCTGCCCGGCGTGGCCTGCACCAGGCGGAGGAACCCGTCCAGGGCCAGCTGGACCGCGTTGGTGATGTTCGCGCCCATGTTGCCCAGCTGCAGCGGGACGGCGTACTCGGCGACCTCGGCGACCACCGCCGCGATGGTCCGCTCCGCGACTACGGGCAGCCGGGCCCGGAGCGCGACGATGACCATGGGCGCGAGGACGACTTCGGAGTCCATTTGTCTCCAGCGAACAATACCGACGGAAAGATTGACACCGCCTGGTCAAGATTTATCCGTAGCGTAGCGACACCATGGAGCCATGACCATCACCAACGGGGCACCCTCGTCCGTGACCGCCACCCGGCCGGCAGAGAACCCGCAGCCGGCGGAACAGCCGAGGCTGAAGCCGTCGCAGCGGCCGGAGTGGGATCCGGAGCCGAAGGGCCTGCACGAGCGGATCCTGCTCCCGGTGTTCATCGTGCTGCCGTTCCTGGCGCTGCTGGCCGCCGTCCCGATGGCCTGGGGCGCGGGCCTGCTCAGCTGGACCGACGTGATCATCGGGTCGGTGTTCTACGTGACCACCGTGCTGGGCATCACCGTCGGGTTCCACCGGCACTTCACCCACGGTGCGTTCAAGGCCAAGCGCCCGCTGAAGATCGCCCTGGCGGTGGCCGGCAGCCTCGCCCTGGAGATGACCGTGGTGGACTGGGTGGCCACCCACCGCCGCCACCACAAGTTCTCCGACATCGAGGGCGACCCGCACTCGCCGTGGCGCTTCGGCACCGACTGGAAGGCGCTGACCAAGGGGCTGTGGTTCGCCCACGTCGGTTGGCTGTTCAACCAGAAGCGCACCAACCGGGCCAAGTACGCCCCGGACCTGCTGGCCGACAAGGATCTGACCCGCATCCACCACCTGTTCCCCGCGCTGGTCGCCTTCTCGCTGCTGGCCCCGCCGCTGATCGGTGGCCTGGTCACCTGGTCCTGGATGGGCGCGGCGACCGCGTTCTTCTGGGGCACCCTGGTGCGGATCGCCCTGATGCACCACGTCACCTGGTGCATCAACTCCATCTGCCACGTGTGGGGCGAGAAGCCGTTCATGACCCGCGACCAGTCCCGCAACGTGTGGTGGCTGGCCATCCCGTCGGCCGGTGAGTCGTGGCACAACCTGCACCACGCCGACCCGACC
>JAESFN010000988.1_pt1 | contig 16566 bp, 14 predicted proteins | sample 9269411 | NCBI WGS metagenome assembly JAESFN01 (sample SAMN14505399, study PRJNA617100) | algae metagenome | isolation source: Iphinoe sp. HA4291-MV1 and co-occurring heterotrophs from trail next to... | place: USA: Maunawili Falls, Hawaii | collected 2009-07-25
CCGGGCTGCTGATCGGGCCGCTCCTGCTGGGTGCGGTGATCTGGATCGCCGCCCGGATCCCGCAGATCCCGGCGCTGCTCACCGGCCCCGCCACGACCGCGCTGACCTGGCACCCGTACGAGCTGGCCGCCCTGGTCACCGTGGTGCTGTTCTTCGGCGGGATGGTGCTCTCGATGCTCATCGCGTTCACCGTCCCCCGGCTGCTGAACAAGCTGATCAAGCCGGACACGGTGTACCCGCTGTACGGGTTCCACCACGTGGTGCACTCGATGATCAGCGGGATGACCAACCTCGCCGGCCTGCTGCAGCTGTTCGGCGACAGCGTCTACGTCACCGACTTCCTGCGCGGGATCGGCTACCGGCTGCGCCCGCTGGAGCAGACCGGCTCGAACTTCGGCTCCCAGGTCCAGCACGACATCCCGTACCTGTGCCAGGTGGGCTACGGCACGGTGGTCGCCGACGGCCTGATCATGGTCAACACCGAGTTCACCGACAGCTCGTTCCGGGTCTCCCGGGTGAACATCGCCGAGAACAACTTCCTCGGCAACAACATCATCTACCCGGCGGAGGGCAAGACCGGGGCCAACTGCCTGCTGGGCACCAAGGTGATGATCCCCATCGACGGCCCGGTGCGCGAAGGGGTCGGGCTGCTGGGTTCGCCGCCGTTCGAGATCCCCCGCACGGTCGATCGGGACAAGAACCTCGAGATGCAGAGTCCCGAGGAGATGAGCCGGCTCCTGGGCCGCAAGACGCTGCACAACACCGTGACGATCTTCATCCGGCTGCTGTCCCGGTTGATGATGGGCTTCCTGATGATGGCGGTCTTCGCCGCCTGCGCCTCGCTGTACGGCACCCACAGGACGCTGGCCTTCATCCCGGCGGCGCTGGTGGCCGGCCCGCTTGTCCTGGCCTACATGGTGCTGGTCGACCGCGCGGTCCGGCACCTCCAGGTCCTCGTGCCCAACGGCTGCTCGATCCTGGACAAGCGGTTCTGGCGCCACGAGCGGTACTGGAAGGTGCCGTACACCTTCTACGAGGCGGCGTTCAACGGCACACCGCTGAAGGGCCTGCTCTGGCGGGCGATGGGGGTCAAGGTCGGCAAGCGGCTGTTCGACGACGGGTGCGCCGTCATCGAGAAGCGCTTCGCCTCCATCGGCGACGACTGCACGCTGAACACCGCGTCCATCGTCCAGTGCCACTCGCAGGAGGACGGCGCCTTCAAGTCGGACCGCAGCGTGCTCGGCAACGGGGTCACCCTCGGGGTCGGCGCGTTCGTGCACTACGGCGTGCAGATCGGCGACAACGCGGTGCTCGCGCCGGACTCGTTCCTGATGAAGGGCGAGGAGATCCCCCCGGGCACCTGGTGGGGCGGTAACCCGGCCGAGGAGCGGGGCAACGCCGCCATCGAGGCGGGTCACAATGCGGCGGGCCGCAACCGCCCGCCCAAGGCCATCGAGGCCCCCGCTCACCAGCCGGTATGAGCTGACGGGCGGATCGCTCAGCCATCCGTGACGCAACCGTGACCTGTCGGGGCTAACGGCTGGCCACTTCCGGGTGACACACGGAAGAGGACACAGCGCCTCGGCGTACGGCTCCCCGCCGCCCGATCCGGATGTGACCGGTTCACGTCGTCTCCGTTACGCCGACGGCCTCCGCTCGTTGAAGACAGGTGAGATCATTGCCATCCGGGACCGCCGTAGCAATCGTCTTCACAATCGGTCGCACGTTCGCGTGGCCGAGGAAGGTTCGGACGGTCGTGTGCGCGAGTGTGCCCGGGAACGTCCGAGCAGGTCGGTTTGATGACTGAGCAGTCCAAGTCGGTGCCCGACAAGATCAACGGGACGGCCACCCGCGCCACGTCCGGGGCGAAGTCCACCCCCCGGACGATCGGGGGCTCGTCGGCGAGGAAGAAGTCCGGCGAGTCGGCCGTGCGTCCCGGCAAGCCCACGACGGCCGGCGCGGTGACCGGGTCCGCCGAGGCGCCCACCTTGAGGACCAGGCCCGCGTCGACCAGGCCCTCACCGTCGCCCCGACCGGTCGAGTCGACGACCAAGCTGCTCGGATCGGTGCGGAAGGTCGACCGGTCGACCACCCCCGCCGGCCCGTCGGGCACCCCGGCCAAGTCGGTGGTCAAGGCCGCCGGCCTGGTGGCCAAGGCCGCCGGAACCGTGGCCCGGGCGGCCGCCGAGTCGGCGGCGCGGGCGGCCGCGGAGTCGGTGGCGAAGTCCAACGGGTCCGGGCGGTCCGAGGCCGAGACGACGAAGCTGGCCTCGGTTCCGGTGAAGCCGGAGCCGGAGACGACGAAGCTGGCCTCCGTTCCGGCGAAAGCGGAGCCGGAGACGACGAAGCTGGCCTCCGTTCCGGCCAAACCGGATCCGGAGACGGTGAAGCTGACCTCGGTTCCGGCGAAGCCGGAGCCGGTGAAGCCGGAGGTCGCTGCGGCCAAGCCGGAGCCGGTGAAGCCGGCGGCTGTTGCCGCTGAGCCGGAGCCGGTGAAGTCGGCGTCGGTTCCGGCCGAGTCGGAAGCCGATGCGGCCAAGCCGGACGTCGAGACCGCGAAGCAGGCGGTGGTCGCCGCCAAGCCGGCGGCGGAGACCGCGAAGCCGGTGCCGATTGCGGCCAAGAAGCCGGTGCCGGTTGCGGCGAAGCCCGAGGTGGAGGCCGAGAAGGCCGACGCCGTCGTGAAGCCGGCCGAGTCGGCGGCGGAGCCCGTCACCGGATCCGCCCCGACGGAGCGTGACCAGATCGCGCCGAGCAAGGCCGCCTCGGCGAAGGCCGGGCCGGTGAGGATCGCGCCGGTGAAGATCGCCACAGCGAGGGTCGCCTCGGTGAAGGTCGCGATCGGGAAGCTGGAGCCGGCGAAGGCCGAGCCCGCTGCGGAGAAGGCGGGGCCGCCGGCGAAGTCCGGAGCAGCGTCGACGGATGTCGCACCGGCGACGGCCGACAAGGCCGAGGCGAAGGCGGAGACGGCCGACAAGGTCGAGTCGGCGAAGCCCGAGACGGTGAAGCCCGAGAAGCCGGCGTCTGACCCGGTGAAGGCCGAGAAGGCCGGGGCCAAGGCGCCGTCGGCCATGCCGGTTCCGCCGTCGGCCGGGGTGCCCGTTGCCCCGGTGGCGGTGCCGATGGCGTCGATGCCGGTCCCGCCGGTGGCCTCCGGGCCGGTCCCGATCCCGGTTCCGCCCGCCCCGGTGGCGGTGCCGAGCGGTGGCGCGGTGGCCAAGTCGTTCGCCCCGGTCCCGTCGGCGCCCGGAGTTCCCGCTGTGCGGCCGGTGGCGCCCCCGACGGCCGGTGGCGGCGCGCCCCGCGAGCCGAGGCGTACCGTCGCCGTCCCCACCAAGCCCTACATCCTCGGCGTCGACCTGGGCACCACGTCCGTCGCCGCCGCCGTGTCCTACGGCGAGCAGCCCGCCATGGTCACGCTGGGCGAGCGTTCGGTGCTGGTCCCGTCGATGGCCTTCCTGGAGGACGACGGGCGGGTGCTCTGCGGTGAGGCCGCGCAGCGCCGCTCGCTGACCCGCCCGGAGCGCGCGGCGGCCGGGTTCAAGCGCCGGCTGGGCGACCCGACCCCGCTGCGGCTGGGCAAGCACACCAAGTCCGCCGCCGAGCTGCTGCCGTTGCTGCTCTCCGACGTGATCATCGGGGTCACCCGGGCGGAGGGCGCGCGGCCCGACCAGGTGGTGCTGACCCACCCCGCCACCTGGGGACCGCTGCGGCTGAAGATGCTGGAGAAGGCCGCGCGTCAGGCCGGCCTGGGTGACGTCGCGGTGGTGTCCGAGCCGGTCGCGGCGGCGGTGCACTACGCCGCGAGGCACAAGTCCCCGGACCCCAGGGTCATCGCGGTGTACGACCTCGGCGGCGGCACCTTCGACGCCACCGTGCTCCGCGCGCACACCGACCAGGTGGAGATCCTCGGCGAGCCCGAGGGGATCGAACGGCTCGGTGGGGTGGACTTCGACGAGGCGCTGTTCAAGCACGTCGACCACCACTGCGGCGGGGCGCTGACCGACCTGGACGCGGGCGATCCGACGGCGGGCGCGGTGCTGGCCCAGGTCCGGCTCGACTGCGTGCTGGCCAAGGAGCGCCTGTCCCGGGACACCAGCACGGTCGTCCCGGTGTTCCTGCCCGAGCGGCACTTCGAGGTCGAGGTCACCCGCGAGCAGTTCGAGGACCTGATCCGGGTGCACGTCGAGTCGACGATCGGCGCCCTGGAGCGGACGATCCGCTCCGCCGGGCTGGCCGCCAGGGACCTCGACGCGGTGGTGCTGGTCGGTGGCTGCTCGCGGATCCCGCTGGTCTCCCGGATGCTGGTCGATCGCCTCGACCGGCCGGTGGTGATCGACGCGCACCCGAAGTACGCGGTGGCGCTGGGTGCGGCGGCGGTCGCGGCGGGCTCCCGGTCGGCCGTACCGGCGGGCGCTCCGGCCCCGGTGACCGCTCCGACCGCCGGCGGATCTCCGGTTCCGGTCCCGGTCGATGCGGCCCGGGGATCGTCGGCGAACCTCCAGCAGGCCATCGCCCGGGGCACGCTCGCCCTGCCGCCGTCCTCGACCCCGGCGGTCGCCGGCCGATCCGCCCCGGTAGCGCCGCTCCGGGCTCTGCCGAGTCCGCCCGGCGTTGGTGGGGCTCTGCCGAGTCCGCCCGGCGTTGGTGGGGCTCTGCCGAGTCCGCCCGGTGCGGGCGTGCCGCGCCCGCCGGCCCCGGCGAACCTGCCGGTGCCGCTCGCGGCGACCCCGAGCTCCGACCTGGTGCCGGTCAGCTCCGCCGACGGCCCCGGCTCGGCGCTGCAGCTCCCGGACACCCCGAGGCGCTGGCCCACGGCCGGCCGGCTCGCGGCCGCGGTCATCCCGGCGGTCGCGCTGGCCGGGATCGGCAGCTACCTGATCTTCGGGTCCCCGGCCCTCGGAGTGAACGTGGCGGAGGCGGCCACCGTCTCCACCCCGGCGCCGGAGGTACAGGGTCCGGTCGAGGCGGAAGGGCCGGAGCCGGAGCTGAACGGGGCCTGCGACCCCGCGGCCGGCACCGACGCGTGTGACACCGGCAACGCCGAGGAGGTGGACCCGGAGCCGGCGCCCCAGGCGCTGCCCAAGCCCCAGGTCCGGCGCCCGCTGTCGGCCGAGCCCATCCGGGTACGGCCCGCCCCGTCGCCCAGGGCCACGCCGAGGCCCGAGCCGAAGAAGCAGGAGAAGAAGTCCGAGTCCAAGAAGGAAAAGAAGAAGGACAAGGACAAGGACAAGAAGCACACCTGAGCCGACGTCCCGGGCCACTCGCGGCCCGGGACCTCAACCGGTGAGCCTCAGAGCCGCTCCGCCCGGGCGGCGACCTTCTCCCAGGCCGACCGCCACAGGGTGCGCTGGTAGTTGGCCCGGACGTGCTCCCGCTCGAGCATCCGCCCGGCGACGAACGCCATCGTCGGATCGGCCTTCGGACCGGCCGCCGCGACCAGATCGCGGATCCGTTCCTGGGCCACGCAGGCGTCCTGGTGGTCGCCCAGCACCTCCTGCAACTCCTCGGTCGCGAGCAGCAGCCGGCGTACCGGCTTGCCCAGGGCCGGCTCGGCCAGCTCGGCCACGTAGCGCAGCTTCTTGCCGCGGATCCGCAGCGCGTGCAGCACCTCGTCCGGCGGGTCCTCGCCGGCCTTCTTCACCCCCCGGCGCAGCGACCGGTACTGAGCGCGCACCAGCTCAACCAGCTCGGGCTGGTCCTCGGTGGCGCTCGGCGTGGGCAGCGGCAGGCGCACCGCGTCGGCCAGCCGGTCGAGCAGCGCGCTGTAGCGGGTCGAGCCCAGCGCGGCCAGCATGTCCTCCCGGGCCCGCGCGTACTCCTCGTCCAGGGCGAGGAGGATCCGTTCGACGGCGGCCTGCTCGTCGGCGGGCAGGCCGGTGGCCAGCCCGCGCAGCCGGGGCAGCAGCACGTCCAGATCCCGGACCGGACCCAGCGCCCGGCCCAGCCAGCCCAGCTCGGCGCGCAACCCGTCCGCCCACTCCCGGTCCAGCATCGGCCGGGCGGCGGCCAGCGCGGCCCGCATCCGCCGGACCGACACCCGCATCTGGTGGACACCCTCGACGTCCGTGCCGACGCGGGCGCTCGCCTCGTGCCGGACCAGGGCCCGCAGCCGGGTGTCCAGCGCGGCCCGGACGTGGTGCACCGGGGCGTCGGTCGGCCGGGCCTTGAAGGGATCGGAGAGCAGGCCCGGCAGGGCGGGAGCGAAAGTCGTCACTGAGAAACCTTATGTTAGTTGTGGGCGTGTAACGCTGTGTTCAGCTCCACCATTTTGCCCGCTCTCGGCCGCACCTCCACCGTCCCGGTCTGGGAGTTGCGCAGGAACAGCAGTCCGGAGCGGCCGCTGAGCTCCCGGGCCTTCACCACGGCGCCGTCCGGCAGGGTCACCCGGGTGCCGGCGGTGACGTAGAGCCCGGCCTCCACCACGCAGTCGTCGCCCAGCGATATCCCCACCCCGGCGTTCGCCCCGAGCAGGCAGCGTTCGCCGACGGAGACGACCTCCTTGCCGCCGCCGGAGAGCGTCCCCATGATCGACGCGCCGCCACCCAGGTCCGAGCCGTCGCCGAGCACCACGCCGGCGGAGATCCGGCCCTCGACCATGGAGGTGCCCAGGGTGCCGGCGTTGAAGTTGACGAACCCTTCGTGCATCACCGTGGTGCCCTCGGCCAGGTGCGCGCCCAGCCGGACCCGGTCGGCGTCGCCGATCCGCACCCCGGTGGGCAGCACGTAGTCGACCATGCGCGGGAACTTGTCCACCGAGTGCACCGCGACCGGGCCGCGCGCCTGGCGGAGCCGGGCCCGGGTGAGCTCGAAGCCGGGGACCGCGCACGGACCGTGGTTCGTCCACACCACGTTGGCCAGCAGTCCGAACTGCCCGTCCAGGTTCACCTGGTGCGGCCGGACCAGCCGGTGGGACAGCAGGTGCAGCCGCAGGTAGACGTCGTGCGCGTCGACCGGCTTGGCGGCCAGCGAGGCGATCCCGGTGCGGACGGTGATCAGCTCGACGCCCCGGACGTCGTCCCGGCCGGCCAGAGCGGCCAGCTCGGACCCGGGCTCCGGCGCCGGCCCCGCGCCCAACCTCGGCTCGGGGAACCAGGTGTCCAGGACGGTGCCGTCAGCGGTGATCGTGGCCAGGCCGGCGCCGTGCGCGCCCTCGGTGAGAAACACGCCCGCGACATTACCTCGCCCGCCGCGGCCGCCCGTCCGGCACGATCGGCGGTTCCGGGTCCCGCCAGGTCTGCTTGACCCGTACCTCCCATCGGCTGCGGGCCCGCTGGGCGTCGCGGGTGCTGCGGTCCCGGTGGAAGGTCTCGGGCGGCCGGGCCAGCCCGTACCGGTCGCCCCACCACTCGCCCATCCTCGGGTCGAGGATGGTGTCCAGGTGGGTGGGGTAGAGCCGACCCGCGCCGTTGCGGACGTCCGCGGCCTCGAGCATCGGCAGGACCAGGCGGCGGTCCTCGTCCACGGCGGCCAGGGAGATCTCCGCGACGGCGAGCAGCCGGGCCAGGACGGTGAGCGACGGTGTCAGGCCGCCGGACTCGATCCGTCCCACCGTCGATGCCGCGATGCCGGCCCGCACCGCGAAATCCCGCTGGTTCAGGTCGGCGCGGCGGCGGGCCGCCCGCACCCAGCCGGCCGCCGGTACCGGTTCGAACGTGCTGCTCATGCCCGTAACGCTCGCTGGGAGATCGTGGACGGGCAAACCGAATCTGACGGCCTGTGGACAACTCCCGCCGTCCGGCTGGCGCGGCGAGGCGAGGCCCGGCCCGGCCCGGCCCGGGCCGGAGCGGACGAGTCGCACGAGTTCGCTTTGCTTTGCATACAGATACGCAACCGCGGGTTCTCTGGGCAGGACGAGCAGGTCGGCCGAGGGGCCAGGCAGCCGGCGATTGCGTATGTGTATGCAAAGCAAAGCGCTTGCATGTGCGTATGTGTATGCAGAGCAAAGCGCTTTTGGGCGGAGCAGTCGGGGAGGTGGCGGCGGGTCCGGCCGCCCCGCGCGCGTGTGCGGCGGCGACCGCCGGGGGTGGCCTTGTAGCGTCACGGTCATGCTGGACCTGACCGCCGATCCGGTGGAGCTGACCGCCGCGCTGGTCGACGTGCCCAGCGTGTCCGGCGAGGAGCACGTGCTCGCCGACGCGGTCGAGGACGCGCTGCGCCGCCAGGCCCCGGGTTACGAGGTGCTGCGCAACGGCAACGCGGTACTCGCCCGGACCACCGGCGACCGGCCCACCCGGGTCCTGCTGGCCGGCCACCTGGACACCGTCCCGACCGCCGACAACCTCCCCTCGCGCCGCGACGGGCAGCGGCTCTACGGCTGCGGCACCTCGGACATGAAGGCGGGCGACGCGATGATCGCCCACCTGCTGGCCACCGTGCCCGACCCGGCCCACGAGATCACGGCGGTGTTCTACGACTGCGAGGAGGTCGAGGCCACCCGCAACGGCCTCGGCCGGATCGAGCGTGACCACCCGGACTGGTTGGACGCCGACCTCGCGGTGCTCGCCGAACCCACGTCCGGCGTCGTGGAGGCCGGCTGCCAGGGCACCCTGCGGGTGGTGCTCACGACCAGCGGCCGGCGCGCGCACAGCGCCCGGTCCTGGCTGGGCGAGAACGCGGTGCACGCCGCCGCCCCGGTGCTGGAGCGGCTCAACCGGTACGAGCCCCGCACGGTCACCATCGACGGCTGCGAGTACCGGGAGGGGTTGCAGGCGGTGCGGATCGCCGGCGGAGTGGCCGGCAACGTGGTGCCGGACCTCTGCGAGATCACGGTGAACTTCCGGTTCGCCCCGGACCGCACGGCCGAGCAGGCGCAGGCGCACGTGCGCGAGGTGTTCGACGGTTTCCCGGTGGAACTGACCGACCTGTCCCCGGGGGCGCTGCCGGGCCTGGACCGCGCCGCCGCCCGGGCCTTCCTGACCGCGACCGGCGCCCGGCCGAGGGCCAAGTACGGCTGGACGGACGTCAGCCGGTTCGCCGCGCGCGGGGTGGCCGCGGTCAACTTCGGCCCGGGCGACCCCAACCTGGCGCACACCCGGGACGAGTACGTCGAGGTCGACCGCATCACCGAGTGCACCGACCTGCTCCGCCGTTACCTGGTCACGCCGGCCCAGTAGGGTCGCGGCGTGTCCGAGACGACAGCGTCCAACCAAGAAGAGTCCGACGAGCGACCCGCCGAACGCCACCGCGGCCCGGTGGTCCTGCGCCGGGACCGCCGCGTCGAGCCCACCACGACCGACCAGCGGCTGCTCGACTCCCGCGGCCCGACCGACTGGGTGCACACCGACCCGTGGCGGGTGCTGCGCATCCAGGCCGAGTTCGTCGAGGGGTTCGGCATGCTGGCCGAGCTGCCCAAGGCGGTCACCGTGTTCGGGTCCGCGCGCACCCCCCGCGACCACCCCGAGTACGCGGTCGGCCGGGAGCTGGGCGCGGCGCTGGCCGAGGCCGGGTTCGCGGTGATGACCGGCGGCGGCCCGGGCCTGATGGAGGCGGTCAACCGGGGCTGCAACGACGCGGGTGGGCTGTCCGTGGGTCTGGGCATCGAGCTGCCGTTCGAGCAGGGCCTCAACCCGTGGGTGGACCTGGGGATCAACTTCCGCTACTTCTTCGCCCGCAAGACCATGTTCGTGAAGTACTCCCAGGCGTTCGTCTGCCTGCCCGGCGGGTTCGGCACCCTGGACGAGCTATTCGAGGCGCTCACCCTGGTGCAGACCAAGAAGGTCACCAAGTTCCCGGTGGTGCTGCTCGGCTCGGAGTACTGGGGCGGGCTGTACGAGTGGCTGAGCAAGTCGGTGTACGAGACCGGGAAGATCGGCGAGAAGGACCTGCGTCTGGTGCATCTCACCGACGATGTGGACGACGCGGTGAAGGTGGTCGAGGAGGCCTACCGGTCGTGGGAGCGGGCGCACTGAGCGAGTCCACGAGCGGAGCGTCGGCACTGAGCGGGCTCGCGGTCTGCGTCTACTGCGCCTCCGCCGAGGGGATCGCGCCCGCTCACGTCGAGCTCGCCGAGGCGGTCGGCCGGGGCGTGGCCGAGCGCGGGTGGACGCTGGTCAGCGGGGGCGGGCGGCGCTCGATGATGGGCGCGGTGTCCCGAGCCGCCCGGGAGGTCGGCGGGCGGACGGTCGGGGTGATCCCGCGCACGATGGTGGAGCGGGAGTGGGCCGACCACGACTGCGACGAGCTGCTGATCACCGACACCATGCGGGAGCGCAAGGCGATGATGGACGCGCACGCGGACGCGTTCATCACCCTGCCCGGCGGCCTGGGCACCTGCGAGGAGCTGTTCGAGACCTGGAGCGCGCGGGTGCTGGACCTGCACACCAAGCCGGTGGTGCTGCTCGACCCGGACGGCCACTACGCCGGCCTGCTGTCCTGGTTCGACGGTGTGGTGGCGTCCGGGTTCGCCCGCGGCTCTGCCCTGGACGCGCTGGTCGTGGCGACGACCGTCGAGGCGGCCCTGGACGCCTGCGTGGCGTCCGGGTCCGTGTGAGGATCGGGGGGTGAGCACCGCGCTGCGCTTCGGTACCCGCGAACCCGCGGCCGATCGGGCGCTGGTGATGGCCATCGTGAACCGCACCCCGGACTCGTTCTACGACCGGGGCGCCACCTACGCCGAGGACGCCGCGCTGGCCGCCGTGGACCGGGCCGTGGCCGAGGGCGCGGACATCGTGGACATCGGCGGGGTGAAGGCCGGCCCGGGCAACACCGTGGACGCGGCCGAGGAGATCCGCCGGGTGGTGCCGTTCACCGCGAGGGTCCGCGACCGGCACCCGGACCTGGTGATCAGCGTGGACACCTGGCGCGCCGAGGTGGGCCGGCTGGCCTGCAAGGAGGGTGCGGACATCCTCAACGACACCTGGGCCGGGGCGGATCCGGAGCTGGCCGAGGTAGCCGCCGAACACCAGGTGGGCGTGGTCTGCTCGCACACCGGCGGCGCGGTGCCCCGGACCCGACCGCACCGGGTGAGCTACCCGTACCTGGTCGAGGACATGATCCGCGACCTGGTGGCCCAGGCCGAGCGGATGGTCGCCCTGGGGGTCCCCAGGGCGGGCGTGCTGATCGACCCGACCCACGACTTCGGCAAGAACACCTGGCACGGTCTGGAGCTGCTGCGCCGCTGCGACGAGCTGGTGGCCACCGGGTGGCCGGTGCTGATGGCGCTGTCGCACAAGGACTTCGTCGGGGAGACCCTCGGGGTCGGGCTGGAGGAGCGCGGCGAGGGCACCCTGGCCGCCACCGCGCTGGCCGCCGCCGCCGGGGCCCGGGTGTTCCGCGCGCACGACGTGGCGGCCACCCGCCGTACCGTGGACATGGTGGCGAGCATTCAGGGAACCCGACCGCCGTCGCGGGTCGTGCGGGGCCTCGCGTGAGGCCGGAGCTCGAGGACTGGTTCGCCCGCCGCACCTGGCAGCGCCCGGACTGGACTCCTGACGAGCTGTGCGCGGCCAAGCGGGGGCGCCGGGTCAGCGTGGTGCTGCCGGCGCTGAACGAGCAGGCCACTGTGGGGGCCATCGTGGCCGCGATCGTCCCGCTGACGCTCGGGGACGCCCCGCTGGTCGACGAGCTGGTGGTGGTGGACTCGGGCTCGACCGACGCCACCGCCGAGCGCGCCCGGGCCGCCGGGGCCCGGGTGGTGCACCGCGACAGTGTTCTTCCGGCGTTGCCGGCGGTGCCCGGCAAGGGGGAGGTGCTCTGGCGTTCGCTGGCCGCGACCACCGGGGACGTGCTGGTGTTCCTGGACTCCGACCTGGTCGACTTCGACCCCGGGTTCGTCCCGGCGCTGCTCGGTCCGCTGCTGGTCGAGGACGGCCCGGCCCTGGTGAAGGGTTTCTACCGGCGGCCGTTGCGGCTGGAGAGCGCCGAGCACGACACCGGCGGGGGTCGGGTCACCGAGCTCATGGTCCGCCCGCTGCTGGCCGCGCTGCGCCCGGAGCTGTCCGGCATCGTCCAGCCGCTGGGCGGGGAGTACGCGGCGACCCGGGAGCTGCTGGAGTCGGTGCCGTTCGCGTCCGGGTACGGGGTGGAGATCGGGCTGCTGCTGGACACCCACACCTCGCTCGGGCTGGATGCGTTGGCGCAGGTCAACCTGGGGGTCCGCAAGCACCGCAACCGTTCGCTGCTGCAGCTCGGGGTGATGGCGCGGCAGATCCTGGCCGCCGCCCTGCACCGCTGCGGGTTGCCCGACGCCGGCTTCCCCGACGACGCCGAGATCACCCAGTTCCGCCAGCTCGAGGGGGAGTGGCTGCCCACCGGTCAGCGGGTCGAGGTGCTCGAACGACCCCCCATGCGGGAGGTGCGCGCACAGGCTGACGGGGGTCGCCGGTAGTTTCACCGTCGATGGCAACGGCGTTGGTGTACCTCATGGTGCTGCTCGTGGTGGCAGCGCTGTTCTTCGTGATCGCCTCGGCGGTGTTCGGGCGCGGCGAGGAGCTGGCCCCGATCCCGCCCGGGTCGTCGCCGACGTGGTTGCCCGACGGCGAGGTCGGGCCGGGGGACGTGCGGGCGCTGCGCTTCCAGCAGGCGGTGCGCGGCTACCGGATGGCCGAGGTCGACTGGGTGCTGGACCGGCTGGCCGCCGAGCTGGAGCGGGTCACCGACGACCGGGACGACCTGCGTCACCGGCTCGCCGACCTCGAGGACGGCCCCGCCGGAGCGCCCGAGGACGCCGAGAAGTCCACCGAGCAACCGAGCGAGGAGCCGGAGCGGGCATGAGCACCGACCTGGAACTGACCGTCGACGTCGCGGCCGATCCGGAGACCACCTGGCGCGCGGCCACCGACTGGGCCCGCCAGGGGGCCTGGATCCCGGCCACCCGGGTCGAGGTCACCGGCGGCGACGGCCGCTCGGTGGGCTCCACCCTGGCCGCCAAAACCGGGTTCGGCCCGCTGGGCTTCCTGGACACCATGGAGATCACCGAGTGGGACCCGGTCGGGCACCGCTGCGTGGTGGTGCACACCGGTCGGGTGGTGCGCGGCGGCGGGATCTTCGCGGTCACCCCGAAGGCCGGCGGCGGCTCGGTGTTCCACTGGTCCGAGCTGCTCGACCTGCCGCTGGGCGCGGTCGGCCGGGCGGGCTGGCCGCTGGTCCGGCCGGCGTTCGCCGGGGGCGTCCAGCTGGCGTTGAAGCGGTTCGCCCGGTTCGCCGAGACGTACGACCGATGAGCTCCGATCTCGCCCTCGGCCCGGACGGCGCGCCGCGCTGCCCGTGGGGCCTGTCCGCCCCGGACTACGTCGCCTACCACGACGAGGAGTGGGGGCGGCCGCTGCGCGGCGTGCAGCCGATGTTCGAGCGGATCTGCCTGGAGTCCTTCCAGTCCGGGCTGTCCTGGCTGGTCATCCTGCGCAAGCGGGAGGGGTTCCGGCGCGCGTTCGCCGGTTTCGACCCGGCGGCGGTGGCCGGGTTCGGCGACGACGACGTCGCCCGGCTGCTCGGCGACGCCGGCATCGTGCGCAACCGGGCCAAGATCGAGGCGGCTCGGAAGAACGCCCGCGCGACGCTGGAGTTGGACACCCCGCTGGACGAGCTGGTCTGGTCGTTCGCGCCCGACCCGGCCGGCCGGGCCCGGCCGAAGGCGCTGGCCGAGGTACCGGCCGTGACGCCCGAGTCGACCGCCATGGCCAAGGAGCTCAAGCGGCGCGGGTTCGGCTTCCTCGGCCCCACCACCTGCTACGCCCTCATGCAGGCCACCGGGATGGTCGACGACCACCTCGAGGGCTGCGTCGTCGAGCCGGTCGTCGAGCCGGTGGTCGAGGCGCGCTGAGATCGTCACCGAGCCGCGCTGAGCCCGCGGCGCGCCGAATGATCGGCTCGGTTGCACCGCCGAACAGGTCATGAGGAAGAATGGACGCACCGAAGGTGGCGGTCCTTCCCGGAGCCGATGCGCCGGACCCCGACCGAGCGCCGCCGCGGCTTGAGCGTGATGGAGGGAGCTGGACATGGCGGCCATGAAGCCCCGGACCGGAGACGGTCCCCTGGAGGTGACCAAGGAGGGTCGGGGCATCGTGATGCGGGTACCGCTGGAAGGCGGCGGGCGTCTCGTCGTCGAGATGACGCCCGACGAGGCCAGCGACCTAGGTGACGCGTTGAAGGCGGCCTCGGGCTGAGCGCCCCCCAGCTGTCGCTGGCCGCCGGAGTCGTTCCCGAGGTTCCGACGCCGCTGCTGTCCGTGCTCGCCGTCGAATGGACGGCCGGCGCGGCCGCCGAGGCGGTCGTGCCGCTGCGCAAGCGCGGGTCGGGAGGCGACGAGCCCGGCGGACCGGACGGGGTGGACCCCGGGGTGATCCGGCGGTTCGGCGCGTCCGGCAAGGTGGGTCAGGTCCATCCACTGCCGGACGGGCGCTGGCTGGTCGGCATCGGCGACGGTGACCCGGCCGGCTGGCGCGGCGCCGGGGCCGCGCTCACCCGGAGGCTGATGTCCCGGGCCGAGAAGGCCCACGAGGACGCGGACGACCTCGACGCCGACCCGGACTCACGCGACGGCGCCGGGGTCGAGCCGGACGGAGGCCTCGAGCCGGACGAGCGCCCCGGTGAGGGGCCGACCGTGGACGTCTCCGGCTGGTCGGACCCGGACCGGACGGCGCTGGTCACGGCGCTGGTCACCGGGCTGGTGCTGGGCTCGCACCGGTTCCGGGTGAGCCGGAAGAAGGCGCCGGTGCCGCCCCGGGCGCGGCTGCTCGCCCCGGCCGCCGAGCTGGACGCGCTCAACCGCACGATCGCCGTGGCCACCGCCTGCGCCGAGGCCACCGCGCTGGCCCGCGACCTGGCCAGCATGCCCTCGGACGTGAAGACCCCGACCTGGCTGGTGGAGACCGCCGCCCGGGTGGTCGGGGAGCCCGGCGTCCAGGCCCGGATCTGGACGGCCGACGAGCTGGCCGAGGGTGGTTTCGGCGGGATACTGGCCGTCGGTGGCGGCTCGTCCCGGCCCCCGGCCCTGCTCCAGCTCGGGTGGTCCCCGGACCGGGTGGCGGAGAGCCGGCACCTGGTGCTGGTCGGCAAGGGCGTCACCTTCGACACCGGCGGCATCTCGATCAAGCCGGCCGACGGCATGCACCTGATGCGCACCGACATGTCCGGCGGTGCGGCGGTGATCGGCGCGATGCGGGCGATCGCCCGGCTGGGGTTGCCGTTGCGGGTCACCGCGCTGGTGCCGGCGGCGGAGAACCACGTCTCCGGCTCGGCGTACCGCCCGGGCGACGTGGTGCGGCACTTCGACGGCACCACGACCGAGGTGACCAACACCGACGCCGAGGGCCGGATGGTGCTGGCCGACGCGCTGGGTTACGCCGTGGCGCACCTCGACCCGGACCTCATCGTGGACGTCGCCACCCTGACCGGGGCGATGAAGGTGTCGCTGGGGCTGCGCACCGGTGGGCTGCTGGCCACGTCGGACGAACTGGCCGAGCTGGTCATCACGGCCGGCGAACGGGCCGGGGAGCGCTGGTGGCGGATGCCGCTGCTGGAGCACCTCGCCGAGGAGGTGCCGTCCGACATCGCCGACGTCCGGCAGGCCCCCAAGGGTCCGGGCGGGATCACCGCCGCGCTGTTCCTGCGGCACTTCGTGCGCGACATGCCCTGGGCGCACCTGGACATCGCCGGTCCGGCCCGGTGTGACAAGCCGTACGCGGAGGTGGCCGCCGGCGCCACCGGGTTCGCCGCCCGCACGCTGGTCGAGCTGGCCCTCGGCCTGGCGGACCCCGGCGGTTCCGGGGACTGAGCCGCGCGACACGTACCGCGCTCCCGAACAGAAGTGGAACCGGCGCAGGCGGCGCACTACTGTCGGTGTCGAAACGTCTGTACAACTGTGATGCGCTCCGATCGGTGGGCGCTTGTCGTCAGGCGGGCAACGGGTGCCCGGCAGCGGGCGCGTGTCCGTCACGGAAGACAGGATCGACCGATGAGCTCAGCAGCGCGGTTCCCGGTGGGGATACCGGGCAGCGTGCTCGGCATCGTCCTCGCCGGCGGTGAGGGCAAGCGGCTGTGGCCGCTCACCGCGGACCGGGCGAAGCCGGCCGTCCCGTTCGGCGGGAACTACCGGCTGATCGACTTCGTGCTGTCCAACCTGGTCAACGCGGGCCTGCACCGCATCTGCGTGCTCACCCAGTACAAGTCGCACAGCCTGGACCGGCACATCTCCACCACCTGGCGGCTGTCCAGCGTGCTCGGCCAGTACATCACCACGGTGCCCGCCCAGCAGCGGCTCGGTCGGCGCTGGTACACCGGCAGCGCGGACGCCATCTTCCAGAGCCTCAACCTGGTCTACGACGAGAAGCCCGACTACATCGCGGTGTTCGGGGCCGACCACGTCTACCGGATGGATCCGGCGCAGATGATCGCCCGGCACATCGTGTCCGGCGCCGGGGTCACCGTGGCCGGTATCCGCGTGCCGCGCGCCGAGGCCAAGGCGTTCGGCTGCATCAGTGCCGACGTGGACGGGCACATCACCGACTTCCTGGAGAAGCCCTCCGACCCGCCGAGCGTCCCGGGCGACCCGGAGATGACCTTCGCCTCGATGGGCAACTACCTGTTCTCCACCGACGTGCTGCTCGAGGCGCTGCGCAAGGACGC
>JAESFN010000989.1_pt1 | contig 16566 bp, 11 predicted proteins | sample 9269411 | NCBI WGS metagenome assembly JAESFN01 (sample SAMN14505399, study PRJNA617100) | algae metagenome | isolation source: Iphinoe sp. HA4291-MV1 and co-occurring heterotrophs from trail next to... | place: USA: Maunawili Falls, Hawaii | collected 2009-07-25
GAAGAGGAATTTCCTTCGAGGTTCAGAAGCCGTTGCCGGTCGTCTACGAAAGCGTGCGGCTCGATGCGGGATTTAGATTGGACCTTCTCGTTGAGGAGCAGGTGGTCGTTGAATTGAAGACCGTCGAGGCGATTCTGCCGATCCACGAAGCTCAACTCTTGACGTATCTCAAGCTTTCCGGCAAACGACTGGGGCTCTTACTGAACTTTAATGTGGCCCTAATGAAGGACGGCATACGTCGCATGGTTCGCTAGGCGAACGCAATCTCTTAGTGCCTTCGTGTCTTCGTGGTTGATCCGACCTGATGTCCACCGTCGAAAAGTATCTGAAGCCGGAAGTCGTGCGGCAGATTGCGCGGCTGGACCTGCGCGCACAGTTCATCGTGAAGGGCTTTCTGCAGGGGCTGCATGCTAGTCCGTTTCATGGCTTCTCGGTCGAGTTCAGCGAACACCGCAAGTACACCACGGGGGACGATCCAGACGACATCGACTGGCTCGTCTTCGCCAAGACTGACAAGTACTACATCAAGAAGTTCGAGGCCGAAACCAACATCACCGGCTATCTGGCGATGGACCTGAGCCGGTCGATGGGCTACACGTTTCGCCAGCAGCTTTCGAAGTTCGACTACTCGATCTGCCTGGCGGCGGCGCTCGCTTACCTGATGGTGCAGCAGCAAGACCCGGTGGGACTGGTGACCTTCGATGAGAAGCTGCGCGACAGCCTGCCCCCCAAGTCGAAGCGAACGCAGCTCGGCCGGCTGATGTCTCTCTTGGCGAAGCTCGAGCCCACCGGCCGTACCGACGTGGCCAAGAGCCTGGTGCAGCTCGCGGCCATGCTCAAGCATCGCAGCCTGGTGATGATTTTTTCGGATTTGCTGGCTGATCCGGAGCCGATCATGCAGTCCCTCCGCCGGCTCCGCCATGGCGGGCACGACGTGATTCTCTTCCATGTGCTCGACGAGGCCGAGGTCCATTTCCCATTCGAGGGGATGATCGAGTTCGAGGAGCCGGAGGAATCTGAAACCCTGCAGGTCGACGCCGAAGGCTACCGAGCCGCCTATCTGGCCGAGCTGGCCCAGTTTCGCGACACCTATCGCAAGGAATGCCGGCAAGTCGGCGTCGACTACGTGCCGCTCGACACGAGCATGCAGTTCGACCGGGCCCTCATGGAATATCTCCTCAGCCGCCGCGCGAGATGCTAAAGCCGGTCCGTGGCTATAATGGATTCGATGGCTTTCACAGACGGATTCTTCTACCGCAGAGGACGCGAAGGACGCAGAGCAGGCCACTCGATACTCTGCGTCCTTCGCGTCCTCTGCGGTAAAACTTGATCCGAGCTACAACCTTCCACGCTCGTTAGCGCATGACGTTTGTCGCTCCGACGATTCTGCTGGGCACGCTGCTGATCGCTGCGCCGATCGTGCTGCACTTGATCATGCGCCAGCAGCCCAAGCGGCTCGAGTTTCCGGCGCTGCGGTTTCTCGTGGCCCGCGCAGAAACGAACCGCCGCAAGCTGCAGTTGCGCAATCTGATTCTGCTGCTCTTGCGCTGTGCGGCCATTCTGCTGCTCGCGCTAGCGCTCGCGCGGCCCAGCTTGCAGTCAGGCGGGATCTTGCCTGACCAAGAGGCTCCGGTCGCGGCCGCCCTGGTGTTCGACACCGCGCCGCGGATGGAGTACCGCCAGGGGAATCAAACCCGGCTTGATGCTGCCCGCGAGACGGCCGATTGGCTCATCGAGCAATTCCCCGGCAACAGCGAGGTGTGGGTGCTCGACTCGCGCCCGGCGGCCAGCGCCTTCCCGCTCGACGTAGGAGCGGCCCGCGACCGCGTGGGCCGGCTCAGCGGAACCACTGCTCCCCGGTCGCTCGGCGAGACGCTCGACGACGCGCTCAAGCTGGTGCAGGAAAGCGCCCAGCAGCGCAAGGAGGTGTACGTCTTCAGCGACCTTTCGCAGGGCGCCTGGTCGGCTGATCAGGCAGCTCGTTGGCGCGAGCGGCTGCGGCAGCATCCCGAGATCGGCGTCTATCTGATCGACGTCGGCATCGAGCAGCCCAAGAACGCCGGTTTGGGCGAGCTGCGGCTGTCGCGGCAGTCGGTGGCCGAAGGCACGCCGCTGGTGCTCGAGACGGCCGTCGCCCAGGTGGGCGGCGACGGCGAGCGAGCGATCGAGTTGCTGGTGGCCGGCGCCGACGGCAAGCTCGAGAAACGGGGCGAGCAGAGCCGCACGCTCGTTGGCGAGCAGCCGCAAAGCATTGCCTTTACTTTGAGCGCTCTGCCGCCAGGCACGCACCAAGGCGTCGTGCGCGTGGTGGGTGAAGACGGCCTCGCGGCCGATGATGCGAGGTTTTTCACCGTGGCCGCCGAAGCGAAGCAAAAAGTTCTCCTCGCTGCGCCCGCGCCGCCAGCCGAGTATGCCCTCTGGGTTCGCAGCGCGCTTTCGACAAGGTTTGATTGCCGTGTGGTGGGGCTCGAGGAACTAGCAGGCATCTCTCTCGACGAGTTCGCGGCCGTGTTCTTGCTCGACCCCACGCCGCTCGATGCGAGCCAGTGGCGGCGGCTCGCCGAGTATGTCGATGGCGGCGGCGGATTGGCGCTGGCGCTCGGGCGCAACGCTCAACTCGAGGCCTTCAATGAGCCGGCGGCGCAAGAACTCATGCCGGCGCCCTTGGCGCGTCAGTTTCGCGCCGGAGGACGCCGGGTTTACCTCGCGCCCGAGACATTGGACCATCCCGTGTTGGCGCCGTTCCGCAGTCGGCAAGGAAGCTTGCCGTGGGAGGACTTCCCGGTCGAAAAGTACTGGCAGCTCGGAGAGCTCGCAAGCGGCGCGAACGTTCTCGCGCCCTACTCGAACGGCGACCCCGCCGTTGTCGAACGGCCGGTGGGCAAGGGCCGGGTAGTGCTGTTTACCACCAGCCTGTCCGATGCGTCGTCGCGGCAAGACGCATGGAGCTACCTCATGACGGGCATCGCTCAGACGCAACCCTGGCCCGGCATGATGCTGACGATTCTCACGACCCAGTATTTGGCGGGCGGCAGCGATTCGCGGCTCAACTACCTGCCTGGCGAGTCGGCCGTGGTGCCGCTTGGCGGCGAACGTGCCCTCGGCATGTATCTGCTGTCCACGCCTAGCGGCGAACAGCTTCGCCAGACCGCCGGCGGCGAGCAAGACGCGGTGACGATCAGCGCGACCGAGTGGCCCGGCAACTATCAGTTACGCAGCGGCTCCGACCAAGGTGGCTTCGCCCGCGGCTTCAGCGTGAATCTTCCGCCGTCGGCGACGCAACTCGACCGGCTCGACGCCGAGCAACTCAAAGCCCTGACCGAAGGTCTGCCGATCCGCGTTGCCCGCGGCCGCGACCAGATCGACCGCAGCGTGAACCTGGGCCGCGTGGGGCTCGAGTTGTTCCCGCTCTTGATCGCGCTCGTGGCGATCGTGCTCGCCGCGGAACACCTGCTGGCCAATCGCTTTCACGATCGACCGCCGGCTGCCGACCCGCAGAAGGCGACAGGCTGGTTCAAACGGCTCTGGCCCAAGGGCGCCGATCGCTCGCCGCCGCTGACGACTTCGGCATAGTGCGCGAGTGGTTGCTGTCGCTCTCCCTCGTCAATGACGGGGGGAATTTTACCGCGACGCCCGTGCTCGCACCCAGCGGGTTGCGCAGGCGCTCAGAAGTCGTACCAGAGCCCGATGCCGACCTTGCGGACGTGTTGGTTCCAGAACTGGAATTGGTCGTCGTAGCCCTGGAAGTATTCGCAGCCGACGCGAAACAAGCCCCCGTTGGGGCGTCCGCGCCAAGCCCAGCCGGCCTGGGCCACGAAATGGCCTCCGTAGTCCACCTCTTGCCGCAGCAGGCCGTTGACCGCGGCAAAGGGCGCACCCGTTATGCCGGTGGGAAGCGCGGGTGCGTAGTCGACGCCGAACTGAAACTCCCAAGGCTCGCCGACATCGCTATACATGGCCCAGCCCGCTTCGCCGTACAGGCGGAGGTTGTTCGTCCAATAATAAGAATGCCCCCAAACCAACACGTCGCGCGAATAGTTGTAGCGTGGCACTTGGTCGTTTTTTAGCATCAGCTCGTCGCCTAGGTGCGAGCTCAAGTGATAGAAGGCGAACTTCATCTGGTATTGGCCGACGCCATAGGTGAGCGGCACCCCGAACCGGTAGTCGGTGGCCATGACGTCGCGGTCTTCTTCAGGGTCCATGCGAAGCAGCGCCGCGCCTTCGATATCGAGCTGCCAGCCATGCGGCCGCACGGGGTCGTTGTCTCCATAGCGCAGAATGCCGGCGCGGCCGCCGAGGGCCACATCCCACCACCAACCTTGCGGCGACCCGTTGTTCCACACGCTGGCGAACCGCGGTTCCTTCACGCCTGCTAGATACGAGTGCCAGATCAGGTCGCGCGGCAGGAGTTGCCACTCGTAATCGTCTTCGGGCCACGAGCCTCCGATCGGCGCATAGCCGTCGTTGCCCATTTCTTGCACCTCTTCGACGGGCACGTAGCCCGTTGTGCCGTCCTCGGTCGGAACGACTGGCGTTGGCGGCATGGGGGGCTCGCCGGGAAGCGGTCCGGACGACAACAGGTCGTCTGTGCCGTGATAGCCTTCGAGCTTATCGCAGGCGCAGCGCACGCTGCTGGCCGGCCAAGGGGCCAGGCCGCGCGGCGCGCCGCACGAGGCGCAGTAAGGCTGATACCAACCCCACATGCGGATATACCAGGCCTGGTCGGCGCACGTCGGCATGCGGCAACCGGGGCCCGAGCAATAGGGGCCCAGAATGCGCGGATCGGGCGGCACCGGACGCGCCGGCAACACATGCTGCGCCGTGTTGCGCGTCAGGTCGAACACGTCGTAGCCCAAATTCAGCGTTGGGCCAGGCACAGGGCCGCACGGGTTATAAGGAAACAGGGGCGGCTGCCGATAACGCAGCGGCGCGCGGGCTTCGCTGGCCGGCGTTGGGGCGGGGGCGGTTACGCCCTCCACCGGCGCCGTACGCGTGGCGTCGGGCACGTAGGGCAGCCCCAGATCTTCCGCTTCCTGCCGGTTTGGCGCGGCGGGCTCTTCGCGCGTGTCGGCCGGCAGGTCGGGAAAGTCGACGTCTCTCGGCGGAGGTGCGCCGGGCTGAACCGTCGCTGGCCCGCCAGGCGGTGGACCAAAGATGTCCTGCGCTGTGGCGCTGCTGACGCCATGAAGGCAGAGCAACCCCAAGGCAACGCAACCAAGTTTCCAGCGGGTCAGTGCTAGCATCATTGGTAGGGGGCGAAGGCGGGAGCGAGGGCGCGGCTCGAGCAGCCGGCCGGGGGTATAGGATGCACTCCGTCCGCGCTGCGGGACGCGGACGGAGTGCAGGGTCGTTCGCTACACGCACTATCGGCACAAGCCGCGCCGCTCGCACAATGCGGCTGCCCCTCATTCTGCGTTTGGAAGAGTTTGCCGCCCGGGAAGTTTTGTCTGAAGGTTGGAAGCAGGAGACAGGCCTTGCCAAAGCATTGTCACTGCCCGAAATTGCCTTCGCGACAAAGCCCGACGCAAGTAATGCGCAATTGCGCTGATTCGGGTGAAACGCAGCTCCCGTTGTTGCTTTTGGCGAGAGTCGGCTGCGTGCAGCCCCGGCAGGGGCGACTCGAGAATAGCCCCGGGCAAGGGCAGCGTTAGCTAACCGCAGCCCGGGGTCCATGTGTCAACGTGGCCACGAAGCCCCGGAGGGGGCGACACAGGCCCTGCTCACTACTCCCGATCGGCCGTCTGAATTTCTGTCGCCCCGCTGGGGCTCTTTGCTTTCGTGGGGGCGTAACCCCGGGCGGCGACCGGCTCCCGCCGGCCTTGCCCGGGGCTATTCTCGAGTCGCCCCTTACGGGGCTGCATCCTTTCCATCCGCGGCTTCACTCGCACGCGGGTTCCCGCCTGGCCGTCGACGGCAAACCTTTCCCCGCTTCTCCGACGCGCAGTTCTGGAGAGAGTCGCGTGCGCTGCGCATCCGCCGGGCTTCACGGCAGATTTCCCGAGCCGCCCCAGTTCTCGTCAACCGCGCGCTCGCGGACGCTCGATGGATTTTCTTGAGCGGAAGCGACCGCGAGCCGTGAACAGACGGCTGCGCTTGCTCGCTGGATATCAGAAAACTCTGCGGGGAGTTGTTCGCGTGAATCTGCGCCGTTGGTTACTGTCGTTGTCGTTAGTGCTGGTCCTCGCCGGCTCCGCTTCTGCCGGGTTCCCGTTTGGCTTCTGCCGCTGGAGCGGGTTCGGCTACGGACCCGGCATCCACGCTTATAATTGCTGCCCGACCTGCGTGGCGCCTGCCCACTATCGGGGCGGCTGGGCACCGTATGGATCGCCGCTATTGCTCGAGCCGACTCCGGCGCTGCTCCCGTCTCCCTCGCCTGCTCCGCGGGCCAGCGAGCCAATCGTGAGCCCGGCGCCGCAGGCCATGCACACGCAGGGTTGGACCACGAGCGGCGCGTCGTTGCGGTAAATGGTTTGTGCGTTGGTGCTTAGTGCTGCGCCACAGCTTGGCTTTCGGGTTGCGACACGAACTCGTCTACGATCCAGGAGTGCTCGTGGGTTTGGGACGAGATGCAGCCCCGGTAGGGGCGACTCGAAAATAGCCCCGGGCAAGGCCGGCGCGAGCCGGACGCCGCCCGGGGTCACGCCCCCAACGAAAACAAAGAGCCCCAGCGGGGCGACAGAAATTCAACGCCGATCCGCGGTGGCGAACAGGCCATCTGTCGCCCCATCCGGGGCTTTGTCTTCGCATCGATCGATCTACCCCGGGCTGCGGTCAGCTAACGCTGCCCTTGCCCGGGGCTATTCTCGGGTCGCCCCTGCCGGGGCTGCACGCTTGCACGTCGCCTGACAGTTGCAAACTCGCAACTTCAAGACTCGCGCTGCGCGCTTGGGTATGCACAACCAGAAGCTTGACCGGTGACAGAGCACTCGCGGCTCGCGAGTGAATCCCCCGCAGCTAGGGGTGGCGGTCCGCTGCGCGAGGCGGGAAGATGGTCGGCTGCAATCCGACTGATTCGATCCCACTCGTCTTGGAGCCCGCTATGAGCAAGCCCCAACCCGTTCCCCCCGGCATGGACGGTCTGATTCCGCACCTGGTGTGCGATCCAGCGGCCGAGGCCCTCGAGTTCTACAAGAAGGCCTTCGGCGCTGAGGCCATGGGCGTCATGCCCAGCCCCGACGGCAAGCGGATCATGCACGCGGCGCTGCGAGTCGGGAGCAGCACGTTGTTCCTCGTCGACGACTTCCCCGAATTCTGTGACGGCAAGTCGGAGTCGCCGAAGTCGCTGAAGGGAACGCCGGTCACCATCCATCGCTATGTGCCTGATTGCGACGCCGCGATCAAGCGCGCTCAAGACGCCGGCGCTACGGTGTGCATGCCCCCCATGGACATGTTCTGGGGCGACCGCTACGGCGTGGTCGTCGATCCGTTTGGGCACAAGTGGTCGTTCGCCACGCATATCCAGGATCTTACGCCGGAGCAGATGCAGGCCAATATGAAAGAGGCTTTCAGCCAGGCCGGGCAGTAGGTCAGAGCGGTGCGTGACTCTAACGATCCGTTTGATCTCGCGCGGTTCGTGCATGCGCAGGCAGGCGTGTACGACCGCGCGCTCGCCGAAGTGCGCGCCGGACGCAAGCAATCGCACTGGATGTGGTTCGTCTTCCCGCAGCTTGCCGGGCTGGGTTCGAGCGCGATGGCCCATCAGTATGCGATTCAAAACGAGGCTGAGGCTCGCGCCTATCTGCAGCATCCCGTGCTCGGGCCGCGCTTGAAGGAAATCAGTCAAGCGGCCTGCGACCTCGACCACGGCTCCGCGCTGGATGTTTTCGGCTCGCCCGACGACCTCAAGCTGCGCTCGAGCGCTACGCTGTTCGCTTGCATCGCCGAAAGCGAATCCGTGTTCACGAAGCTGCTCGAACGCTACTTCGACGGCGCCGCTGATCCACAAACGCTTCAGTTGCTCGGGAAAAGCGAATAGCTATTGCCCTTCGCCCAGTTCCTCTTGCAGTGCGCACCAGCGGTCTTCCGCCGCGCTGAGTTGCTGCGAAAGGTCCGTCACCTCGTTGTGCAGCCGCAGCGCTTCGGCTGGGTCGGTGGCGTTCATGAGCTGCGCATTCGTTTGCTTCTTTTGCTCGTCGAGCCGGGCGATCGAACGCTCGACGTTCGCCAGCTCCTTGCGCACCTCGCGCTCGGTGCGCTGCGGGGCGGCGGCAGCAGCTTTGGCCGGCTTGCCTTGCCGGGCCGGCGACTTGCTGAGCTTGCCGCCCTGGTCGCGCTCTCCTTCCTCGATTTCCTTGTTCACCGAGTACAGGTAGGCATCGTAGTCGCCGCGGTAGTTCGTCACATGGCCGTCGCGAACTTCGATGATGCAGGTGGCCACGCGTTTGAGGAAATGGCGGTCGTGGCTCGTGAAGACCACGGTGCCTTGGTATTCGACCAAGGCCTCGGCAAGCGCTTCGATCGTGTCGACATCCAAGTGGTTGCCTGGCTCATCGAGCACGAGCACGTTGCACTGGTTCAACAGCAAGCCCGCCATGCACAGGCGTGCTCGCTCTCCTCCGGAAAGCACAGAGATCCGCTTCTTCATGGCGTCGCCGCGGAAGCAGAGCGCGCCAGCTTGATCGAGAATCTCCTGCGTCTTCTTGCCGGAGCTGGCGGCCGACTCGAGATACTCGAGCACCGTCTGCTTCTCCGGCAAGCTCGTGTAAACGTGTTGGGCGTAGATGCCGAGTTGTACGCCGTGGCCCCAGCGGGCCTCGCCGGCCAAGGGTTCGAGCGAGTCGACGATCGTCCGCAGAAACGTGGTTTTGCCCTGGCCGTTGTCGCCCACGATCGCTGCCCGCGAGCCGTGCTCGATTTCGAGGCCGATGTCTTCGGCGATGCGCTTGCCGGCATAGCCCATCGCCAGCCCCCGGCAGCGCAATGCCGAGCCCTTGCGCGGCTCGACTTGCGGGGCGCGAATCCGCGCGGTCGGTTCGTCGGAAGCAATCTCCACCGTCTGCAGCCGCTCGAGCTGCTTGCTCTTGCTGCGGGCACGCGTGGCGGTGCTGGCGCGGGCCTTGTTCTTGGCGATGAACTCTTCGAGCTGCTTGCGCTTGGCCATCACCGTGGCGTTGGTGCGCTCGTCGTGCTCGCGGCGCTCCTCCTGGAATTCTAGAAAGTCGTCGATCTTGCCGGGGAACATCGTCAGTTTCCCGCGCGACAGATCGAGCGTGTGGCTGCAGGTCGAACGCAGGAAGGCCCGATCGTGCGAAACGATCAGGCAGGCTTCCTGATAGCCGCGCAGGAAGTGTTCGAGGAGAATCTGGGTGCGCAAGTCGAGAAAGTTCGTCGGTTCGTCGAGCAGCAGCAGGTTGGGCTCGTGCAGCAGCAGGGCCGCCAGCTTGACGCGGGTTTGCCAACCGCCAGAGAGCCGGCTGATCGGCCCTTCGAGATAATCGTTCTTCACCTCGAACTGGCCGGCGACCTCGCCGCACTTCCAGTCGGGCTGGCCGCTGTCGCGAATCAGAAACTCGAGCGCGGTCTCGCCCGGCTGAAACGGATCGTGTTGCCGCAGGTAGCCCAGCCGGAGCTTGGGATGCCGGATCACTTCGCCGGTGTCGAGTTCCTCCTCGCCGAGCAGAACCTTGAGCAGGGTGCTCTTGCCGGCGCCGTTGCGGCCGACGAAGCCGACCTTGCCGTCGTCGGTGATCGTCGCCTCGGCGCCGTCGAGCAGCACCTGATCGCCGTAGCTTTTGTGGGCATTTTTGATTTGCAGCAGAACGGCCATACGAGACCGGGCCTCTTTCTCAATGAATCAAACGTTTCTAACGCTAACCCTTCACCCGATCACCTTGAGCGGGTGCCTGGGGTCGAGCGAAGCGAGCCCCCAGGAGAGCCCACCTTACTTGCGATCATAGTTTTCTCTTACTTCACCGCGCTGGGGGCTCGCTTATGGCTCGACCCCAGGCACCCCCCACACAAACGGCAAGGCGATGTCACTACCCCTTCACCCGATACCCGCGCTCGGCAAGTGCCCCGCGTACGCGGTCGAGATGCTTGCCTTGGATCTCGAGTTCATCGCCGGCCAGCGATCCGCCGGCGCCGCAGGTCGACTTGAGCCAAGCCAGCAACTCCGCCAGATCGTTGCCGACGGCCGGCAGCCCACGCACCACGGTGACTACTTTGCCTTTGTTCCGTTTCTCCACTGCCAGGCGGGCCGTTTGTTCGCCCGGCGGAATCCGGGGCGGCGGAGGTGGCGGGAGCGGCGGACACTTGCAATCGGCCTCGAGCGCGCCGCAGCGATCGCACTTGGGCGGAATGTCGAAGGGCGTGCCGGCAAACAGGCGAGTCATGGAAGTCTGAGTTGAATTCTTACGAAGTCGGGTGCCTGGGGTCGAGCCGACAGGCGAGCCCCCAGACCGGCCAACACTTGTCTCGGTGGTTTGCTGGGGGCTCGCGTTGCTCGACCCCAGGCACCCGCACCGTTTTCCAACCGTAACGGTCCTTGTCCCCCGGCGACTCGCCGGGGGCTAATATTAGCCCCCCGTCAATGACGGGGGGGATTCCACCGCAACGCCACCATACACTAGCCCTGCTCCAGCGATTCCCAACGTTCGTACGCCGTGGCCAACTGATCTTCCAACTCCTTGAGCCGTGCCTGTTCGGCCGCAATCTGTGGCCCCGGCTGCTGATAGAAGGTGGGCGCGGCCATGGCTTGGTGCAGTTCGGCGATGGCGGACTCGCACTTCTCAATGGTCGCTGGCAAGGAATCGAGTTCGCGCTGCTCCTTGAACGAGAGCTTGCGTTTGACCGCCGTGGCCTGGTTCGCCTGCTGGGCTGGCCGCTGGCTCGGTGTTTCCGCGGAGCGCTTTGCAGGCGGCTTGCGCTGGCGGAGCCAATCGTCATAGCCGCCGACGAACTCACTGACGCAGCCGTCGTCGAACACGATCGTGCTCGTGACCACGTTGTTCAAGAACGTACGGTCGTGGCTCACGAGCAGCACGGTGCCAGAGAACTCGACCAGCCGCTCCTCGAGCATCTCGAGCGTTTCCATGTCAAGATCGTTCGTCGGCTCGTCGAGCACGATCACGTTGGCCGGCTTGGCGAACAGCTTGGCCAGCAGCAGCCGATTGCGCTCGCCGCCGGAAAGGAACTTGACCGGCAGCCGCACCCGCTCCGGCGTGAACAAAAAATCGCGCAGGTAGCCGATCACGTGGCGGGAGCTGCCGCCGATGCTCACGGTGTCGTTTCCGTCGGCCACGCAGTCTTGCACCGCGGCTTCTTCGTCGAGCTGCTGGCGAAGTTGGTCGAAGTAGGCGACCTGCAGATTCGTGCCGAGCCGCACCGAGCCTGACTGCGGCTGCAGCTCGCCGAGCAGAATCCGCAGCAGCGTGGTCTTGCCGGCGCCGTTGGGGCCGATGACGCCCACCTTGTCGCCCCGCATGAGGCTGGTGGAAAAGCCTTTTACGATCTGTCGATCGCCATAGGCGAACGACACGTCCTTGGCCACGGCCACGAGCATGCCGGAGCGCTGCTCCTCTTGGATCGCCAGTTGCACCTTGCCGGTCACCTCGCGGCGCTCGCTGCGCACCGCGCGCAGTCGTTCGAGCGCTCGCACGCGGCCCTCATTGCGCGTGCGGCGGGCCTTGATACCGGTGCGAATCCAAACTTCTTCTTCGGCCAGCTTCTTATCGAAGAGCGCGTTCTGCTTTTCTTCGGCGGCGAGGTCGGCCTCTTTCCGCACGAGGAAGGTCTCGTAGTCGCAGGCCCAGTCGAACAGTCGCCCGCGATCGATTTCGAGGATGCGCGAGGCCAGCTTGCGCAAGAAGGTGCGGTCGTGGGTGACGAACATCAAGCTCGCCTTCCACCGCGACAGAAACGTCTCGAGCCATTCCACGGCCGACAGATCGAGATGGTTCGTCGGCTCGTCGAGCAGCAGCAGATCAGGCTCCGAGACGATGGCCCGCGCCAGCAGCACCCGCCGCTTCATGCCGGAGGAGAGCCGCTCGAAGGGGGCGTCGCCGACGAGTTGCATGTCTTCCAGAATTCGCTCGACGCGCCGCTCGGCCTGCCAGGCGGCGTCGTGGTCGTCGGCGTCATAAGGCGCACCCTGAGCGACGATCGCCCGCACGGGGCCGTGCAGATCCTGGGGCACGTCTTGCGGCAACAGCGCCACACGGCTGCCTGGGGCGAAAATGATCTGCCCGTTGTCAGGCACGACCTGTCCGCCCAGCATCCGCAGCAGCGTCGTCTTGCCGGCGCCGTTGCGCCCGAGCAGGCCGATGCGCTCCCCCGGCTCGATCTGGCAGGAAACGCCGTCCAGCAACGACGGCCCGCGAAAGGCAATGTGAAGGTCGCGAAGAGTGACAAGCGGCATGAGGCGAACCGTGGTGACCGCGGCCCGCCGGCCGCATACGAAGGCTGTATTATGTTCCAAAGCCTAAAGCCCTGGGCAGGGCAAATTGTGACGGCCCGCCTGCCCAAGAGGAACCGCTAAGCTGGGGCGACCAAACCACTTTCCGAGGATCACGACATGGCGAACACGGAGCATTTCGACCTCCTGGTGCTCGGCAGCGGCGAGGCCGGCAAGTACTTGGCCTGGACGCTCGGCGCTGAGGGTAAGCGCGTGGCGGTCGTCGAGCGGCGCTGGGTTGGGGGCTCGTGCCCCAACATTGCCTGCCTGCCGAGCAAGAACATCATCCACAGCGCCAAGATTGCCTCGCTCTTTCGCCGCGGCGCGGAGTTCGGCATGGTGTGCCCCGATTGGCGGATCGACATGTCCGCGGTGCGCGAACGCAAGCGGCAGATGGTGCGCGAACTCGTCGATATGCACCTCGAGAAGTTTCGTGCCAGCGGAGCGGAGCTCATTCGCGGACAGGGAGCCTTCGTCGAGCCGAAGACCATCGAAGTTACCCTGGATGAAGGCGGAACGCGGCGGCTGCAGGGAGACGTTGTGGTCATCAGTACCGGCTCGCGGGCACGAGTCGACGACACACCTGGCCTGCAGGCGGCGCGTCCTCTCACCCACATCGAAGCGCTCGAACTCGACCAGGCCCCCGCACACCTCGTCGTGCTGGGGGGCGGCTACATCGGGCTCGAACTGGCTCAGGCCATGCGGCGGCTGGGAAGCCACGTAACGATCGTGGAACGAAACGCAGCACTAATTCACCGCGAAGACGACGACGTGACCGCGGCCGTGGCAGACCTCTGCCGCGATGAGGGAATCGAGGTGTACACCTCGACGCAAGTTCTGCGCGTGGAGGGTACCTCGGGCAGTTCCGTGCGACTCGTGTGCAGGCACGGCGACCTCGAACTCATGCTCGCGGGCTCGCACCTACTCGTCGCCGGAGGCCGCACCCCGAACACCGACGGCATTGGCCTCGAAAAAGCCGGTGTGCAAGTCGATGCGCGGGGCCATGTGCAGGTCAACGAGCGGCTGGAGACAACCGCGCCTGGTGTTTGGGCGGTCGGCGATTGCGCGGGCAGCCCGTACTTCACGCACATCGCCTTCGACGACTTCCGCATCGTGCGTGACAACTTGGCGGGCGGCAATCGGGTGACGACCGGCCGGCAGGTGCCCTTCTGCTTGTTCACCGATCCGGAGCTTGCCCGCATCGGGCTGAGTGAGCAGGAAGCGACCAAGCAAGGCGTGAAGTTTCGCGTGGCCAAGCTGCCGATGAAGGCGGTTCTCCGCACGCGCACGCTTTCGGAAACGCGCGGCTTTCTCAAGGCCTTGATCGGCGAGGACGACCGAGTTCTCGGCTTCACCGCTTTCGGCGTGGAAGCGGGAGAGCTGATGGCGGTGGTCCAAGTCGCCATGACCGCCGGCCTGCCTTATACCGCGCTCCGCGACAGTGTGTTCACGCACCCGACGGTTGCCGAGGGACTGGTTGGGTTGTTCGCGGCAGTGCCGAAAGCAAACTGACCATGAGTCGGCGGGTTCACCTGCGTCTTTCTTAGCGACGCAGTCGTCCAGCGGTATGATTGATAAAGAGCAGCATCCTATTTATCTATTGATCGAGGTCGCGAATCATGGCCAGGCGCGGGGTGATCGTTGGCTGGGCGCACACGCCCTTTGGCAAGCTGCCGGAACCGGACACCGAATCGCTCATGGCGCAGGTTGCCCGTGCCGCCCTCGACCATGGCGGCGTTGGCCCGCCCGACCTCGACGCAATCTACGTTGGGGTGATGAATGGCGGGTTCTCGCGCCAGGGCTTCCAGGCGTCGCTGGTCGCGTTGGGCGAACCGGCGCTGCGTCATACGCCGGCCACGCGGCTGGAGAACGCCTGCGCTACGGGTTCGGCGGCGATTCACGCGGCGCTCGACTTCATCGAATCCGGCCGGGGAAGGCTGGCGCTGGTCGTGGGCGCGGAGAAGATGACCGCAATCTCCACGGCCGAGGTGGGTGAGGTGCTGCTGTCCGCTAGCTATCGCCAAGAGCCGGCCGGCCCTGGTGGCTTCGCCGGCATCTTCGGCCGCATCGCTCGCCAATACTTCGACCGCTACGGCGATCGGAGCGAGGAACTGGCGCTGATCGCCGCCAAGAACCACCGCAACGCAGTCGACAATCCGCTGGCTCAGGTTCGCAAGGATCTGGGCTTCGAGTTCTGCAATCAGGTTTCGGAAAAGAATCCGTACGTCGCCGAGCCGCTGCGCCGGACTGATTGCGCCCTGATTTCCGATGGCGCTGCAGCGCTGGTGTTGGCCGACGAGGAAACCGCGCAAAGCCTGCGCCGCGCTGTGGCGTTTCGCGCTCGAGTGCAGGCGAACGACTTTCTGCCGCTCGGCCACCGCGATCCGCTTGCATTCGCAGGTGCAGCCCGCGCTTGGGGCGCCGCCAGGTCGGCCGCCGGCATCACGCTCGACGATCTCGATTTCGTGGAAACGCACGATTGCTTTACCATCGCCGAGCTTCTTGAATATGAAGCCATGGGCCTGACCCCTGCCGGGGAAGGCGGTCGTGCGGTGCGGGAAGGGTGGACGCAGAAGGATGGGAAGCTGCCGATCAATCCGTCGGGCGGACTCAAGGCCAAGGGGCATCCGATCGGCGCGACCGGCGTTTCGATGCACGTGCTCTGTTGCCTGCAACTGATGGGCGAAGCGGGCGGCATGCAAATTCCCGCGGCCAAGCTTGGCGCTGTGTTCAACATGGGGGGCGTGGCGGTCGCCAACTACGTGAGCGTGCTGGAGAGAGTAAAATGACGTTTGATCTCAACGGGGCCGGCGTTCTGATTACAGGCGGCGCATCGGGCCTGGGTGCTGCGACCGCGCGGCGGCTTGCAGCCGGCGGAGCCCGCGTTGTCGTGGCCGACTTGCAAGACGCAGCGGGCCAGGCGATCGCGTCGGAGGTCGGAGGTCGCTACCTGCGAACCGACGTTACCGATTCCGAATCGCTCGCGGCCGCGGTTGCAGCGGCGGGTGAAGCAGAGCGAGGGCTGCGCGTGGCGGTCGCTTGCGCCGGCATTCTTCGCGGCAAACGCCTGGTAAATCGCTCCGGGCAAGCTGCGCCGCTCGACTCGTTTCTCGCCGAAATCCAAGTCAATTTGCTCGGCACGATCAACACGCTCCGTCTAGCCGCCAGCGCGATGGCCGGCAATCAGCCCACCGCCGATGGCGAGCGCGGCGTTTGCGTGTTGACCGCATCGGTCGCGGCGTTCGAGGGGCAAGTAGGCCAGGTGGGGTACGCGGCATCGAAAGCCGGAGTGGCGGGGCTCGTCTTGCCGGCCGCCCGCGACCTGGCTGAGCTGGGCATTCGCGTGGTGGCGATTGCCCCTGGGGTGTTCGATACGCCGATGTTCAACACCTCGGTGGCCGAGGCGGCCCGCGAAGGCTTGCTGCAGCACACGCTCTTTCCCAAACGGGTCGGCGCACCGGAAGAGTATGCGCAACTCGTCGAGCAGATCGCGGCCAACCCGATGCTCAACGGCACGGTGCTGCGCCTCGACGGCGGCGTGCGCATGCCGGCGAAATAAACTCCACCCACTTTCGCTTCCTTGGAACTGGTTGCATCTCCGATGCGATTCCTAGCCAATCGCTGGCTGTGGCTGGCAGCCGTTGTCATTCTCCTGCTTGCCGGAGGAGAAACGGCATTCCGCCACCTACGTGCGGGTCACCGCTTGCGCGAGGCGCGGCGACTCTTCGACGAGGCCAAGTACCCGGCAGCGATTGCCCAGCTCGACGCGGTTCCCCAGGCGAAGCTAACGCCTGAATTGCTGACGCTACGGGGCCGGGCGCACGGGCGCAACGGCAAGCCGGATGCCGCTCGGGCCGACGCCGAACGGGCGCTGCAACTAAACCCGCGTTACGCCGAAGCCTATTTGCTGCTCGGCGCCGTGGCTTTCGAAAAGGCTCAGTGGGACCAAGCGATCCAGCGGTATACCGAGGCCCTGCAACTCGATCCTAAACTGAGCCGCGCGCACTTCGGCCGCGGCGCCGCCTATGCCGAATTGAAACGGCTCCCAGAGGCCATCGCAGACTTCACCGCTGCAACTCAGCTCGATCCGAACGATTTCGACCCGTTGTTGCAGCGCGCGATTGCCAACCTTGACTCGAACAACCTGCCTGCCGCGCTGCAGGACTGCAATGCAG
>JAESFN010000990.1_pt1 | contig 16543 bp, 14 predicted proteins | sample 9269411 | NCBI WGS metagenome assembly JAESFN01 (sample SAMN14505399, study PRJNA617100) | algae metagenome | isolation source: Iphinoe sp. HA4291-MV1 and co-occurring heterotrophs from trail next to... | place: USA: Maunawili Falls, Hawaii | collected 2009-07-25
GGACGAAGCTGTGGCTCGACAGTTTGAACCCGGCCTCGTCGCCCTCGTCGCCGGCGAGATCGTAGGTGAAGCCCCATGAGCCGCCCGGACGGTGAACGAGGTGGCCGATGTCGTCCTCCTCGTCGCCCCAGAAGCGCACCACCCGGCAAAGGTCGCGATGCTTCTTCCAGCCGTCGGCGTCGAGATGGCCGCTCGCGTCGAGCGGCGCGGTGAAGCGGTAGCCGTGACGATCGCTCCCGTCGGGAAAGTCCTTGGTACGGGCGAGATTGAGCCTGATCGTCTTCAGGCCTTTGGTGTCGGGCATGGGCACATCTCCGATGATGGAACCGAGACTAGCCGCGGCGCCCGCCTGTTTCCAGTTCGGGGTTCCCCGCGGGGAAGGCGCAAAGTAGAGTGGCCGGGGCGATTCGAGGAGGAGCGTCTTGTCCCCTGCCGCGCCAGGACTCTTCGCTGCACTCCTGCTCTTTGCGGTTGGCCCGGCGCTCGCTGCCGACGACGGACCGCATTTCCCCACGACCGAATTCGAGGAGGACGCGAACAGCGCCAGCGTGACGGTCGGCGACGTGACGGCGACGGTCGGCATGGTCAGCCGACCGAAGGTCGATCCCGATTTCGACGTGCCCGTGCTCGACGTGCTCGTCGGCGACAAGCGTGTGCTGGAGGCGGTCGGCGTCGCTTCGGGCTTCGATTTCCCCACCGCCGAGGCGAGCATCGCCGAAATCGACACCGGCAATGTCCGGCCGGAGGTCTATTTCACCAGCTATTCCGGCGGCGCGCATTGCTGCACGCTGGCGATCGTCGCCACCCAGGTGGGCCCGAAATGGACCGCGGTCACCGTCGGCTCGTTCGACGGCGACGGCGACTTCCTCAAGGACATCGACGGCGACGGGCTGGCCGAGATCGTCACCGTCGACAACCGCTTCCTCTACGAGTTCGACTGCTACGCCTGCAGCGCCGCGCCGCTCCAGGTCCTGACCATCCGCAAGGGCAAGGTCGTCGACGCGTCGGCCGAGATGCAGTTCCTGCCGGCGCATCGCGAATGGCTCGCCCAGATCGAGGCCGGCATCGCGCCGGACGAGCGCTGGACCTCGCGCGGCTTCCTCGCCGGTTGGGTCGCGGCGAACGCGAGGGTCGGCAAGGGCGCCGACGCCTGGGCCCAGCTCGACGCCAAATGGAACAAGGCCGCGGACGAAGGCGAGGAGGTCTGCCTCACCGGCGGCGACATCGAGAACTGCCCGAAGCGCCAGCGGAAAGTGCTCAAGTTTCCGGAGCGGCTGAAGCTGTTCCTCGAGCAGAACGGCTACCCGCTGACCTGACCGCCAGCGCGCCTCAGCGGCGCCCGCCGGCCGGCCGGAGCGGCGGCAGGTCGGCAGCGATGGCACCGGCGACGGCGATCACGGCGACCCGGATCGTCTCCATGTGTGCCGGCGGCGACCCGAGGAGGAACGGCACCGAAAGCGCCGCGACCACCTTACCCTTCCGGTCGCGGATCGGGGCCGCGTAGGCAAGGATCGACGGCGAGTACTCGCCGCGATCCTCGGACCAGCCCTCGCGGCGGACCCTCGCGAGTTCCGTCGCAAGGCGCTTCCGGTCGGTGATGGTCTTCGGCGTGTAGCGGATCAGGTCGCCCTCGCCGAGGACGGCATCGAGTTCCTCCTTCGGCAGATGGGCGATCAGCATCTTGCTCGCGGCGCCGGCGTGGAGCGGCTGGTGCTGGCCGGGAACCACGGTCAGCGCATATTCCCGCGTACCCTGCACGGCGGCGACGACCAGGATGGCGGTACCGTCCAGGACCGAGACCTTGGACCCCTCCCCGGTCTTCTCAGCCAGCGTTTCGAGGTGCGGCCGGGCAAGCGCCGCAAGGTCGTAGTCCTCCGCGTCCGGCAGCGTCCGCGCGGCAAGCGCGAGCAGGCGCGGGCCGAGGCGGTAGGCGCCCTCGGGCGTCCGGCGCACCACGTCGTGATAGTGGAGCGTATTGAGGATGCGATAGACCGTCGTCCGCGGCAGGCCGAGATGATCGACCAGTTCGCGGATGCTCGCGCCGTTGTTGCGCTTCTCGAGAAGGGCAAGCACATCCATCATCCGGTCAATCACCGGGATGCGATGCCTCGCGATGGGCTCGGCCGACATTTGATGCTTCCCCGAACTGTGCCTGATTGACTTCCCCGACATTACCTCTATCGTCCAAAGTTGAATACATAAAGTTCATATTTGAATTGACGATCAGAATCGCTCGGGCGCCGGTCGAAGCGCAAAAACGACGGCGACGGGTGTTGGCGTGGCGTCATTCCGGCCAACTGGCTCGAGGAGGCGGTCGCGAAGATGGAGAAGACGGGCGCGCTCGAGGACATCGTCCGCGAGGCAGTGCGGAACGGCGCGGACGTGAAGGAAGTGCACGACAAGTACGGGCGTCTCTGAACCGGGACGGACAAGGCTCGAAAGGGAAGGACAGGACGATGAAGGGCATATCCTCGCTGGCCCATGTGGCGCTCAAGGTCAAGGACATGGACAAGTCGCTCGACTTCTATGTCGGCAAGATGGGCTTTCCCGAGATGTTCCGGCTCCACCGGGACGGGAAGCTCTGGATCGTCTATCTGCGGATCACCGACGACCAGTATCTCGAACTGTTCCCCGACGGCGCCGACGACCGTGCCCCCGGCCGCGATGCGACCGGCGTCAACCATATCTGCCTCGGCGTCGACGATATCGACGTGGTCGTCGCCGAACTGAAGAAGGCCGGCATCCCGCTGACCGCCGAGAAGAAGATGGGCGCCGACTTCAACTTCCAGGCCTGGATCGAGGACCCCGACGGCAACCGGATCGAGCTGATGCAGATCATGCCCAAAGCCATGCAGCTCGATGCCATCAAGTCGATGAAGGCCGGCGGCCACAAGGTGCCGGTCTACACGGTCTGAGGTCCGGCCCGCCTGCCGCGGCCTTCACCCGCTGAGCCGTTCGCCCGACGCGCGGAGTCTCGAGAGGATGAAGCTGAAGAACGGCATCCCGATGATCGGCTTCGGCACGTCGGGGCTCGGCGAGCAGGCGCACGAGGCGATCGCGACGGCGCTCGAAGTCGGCTACCGTCACCTCGACACGGCGCAGAGCTACGGCACGGAGGAGACGATCGGCCGCGCCGTCCGCGACAGCGGCCTCTCGCGCGCCGAGGTCTTCCTCACCACCAAGATCGCCGATGCCAATCTCGGGCCGGACCGATTCGGCCCGAGTCTTCGCCAGAGCCTCGACCGGCTCGGCACGGACCATGTCGACCTCCTCCTCATCCACTGGCCGTCGCCAGGCGATGCGGTGCCGCTCGGCAGCTATCTCTCGGCGCTGGCGGACGCCAAAGCCGTCGGCCTCGCCCGGATGATCGGCGTCTCCAACTTCACCACCGCGCTGCTCGACCGGAGCCTCGCCATCCTCGGGCCGGCGACGCTGGCGACGAACCAGGTCGAGATGCACCCGCATTTCCATAACCGGAAGGTCCACGCCTGGTGCGAGGCGCAGGGCATGGCGGTCACGGCTTACATGCCGCTCGGTCTCGGCCGCGTCCTCTCGACACCGGCGCTTACCGCCATCGCCGCCCGTACCGTCACCTCCCCGGCGCAGGTCGCGCTCGCCTGGCTGCTCCAGCAGGGAGTCATCGTCATCCCCGCCTCCAGGAGCCGCGCCCACATGGAGGCGAATCTCACTGCGGCCGACATCACCCTCAACGACGAGGAGATGGCGGCGATGGCGCGGACCGACCGCAACCACCGCATGATCGACCCGGCCAAAGCGCCCGCCTGGGATTGAGGGGCCGGGGCGCGCCCCTCGGATTCTCGATGTCGTCGAACCGGGCGCGCCGCCTCGCCCGCCCTACCCCGCCTTCACCGCCTCGATGCGCTTCCGCATCGCGGCGGCGCCGGCAGGATCGAGCGCACCGAACTCCATGGTGCAGCGCCACTCCGCGCCGGGGGCGAGCATCAGCACGTTGCCCTTGGCCTTCTCGGCCGTGTAGCCGTCCGGCTCGGCCGTGGCCGGGAGGACGATTCCGATCGCTTCCTGGTCACCGGTGCGCGTCGTCCAGCGGACACCCTTCGGCAGCTCCTTCGGCCGGTGGCGAACGAAATCGGCGCCGCCGTCGGGATGGACCTGCATCGTCTCCGCCCAGCCCGAGGCATCGGCCGGGTAGGTCAGCGTCATCACCAGCTCCGGGTCGACCCCGCGTCCGATCTGACGGTGCACCGCCGGGTTCGCGAGAACATCGGCGAGCAGGCGCTTGTGCGCCTCGCTCTGGACCATGTTCGAGGGAACCGCCGTCCGCACGTTGATGTGCTCGAGGTCGTCGGGCACCGCGTCGACCAGCACCGAGCCGTCCACCGGACGGAAATTGATGTGGGCGAGATACATCAGCTCCATCGGCTTCCGCATCAGGTTGCGGACGACGAGCTCGGCCCGGATCGACGTCTCGCCGCCGCGGAGCGTCAATGTCGGCGTGGCGACGTAGTTGTGCGAGAAGGCGACCGTATCCTGGTAGGTTCCGGTCAGCGTCATGAACGGCTTACCGCCCTCGTCGCCCACGACCAGCCGCGCGGTGAACGGCGCGTTCGGGATCTCGCCGTGGAGGGGATGGGCGTCGCCCGCCCCGGGATTGCCCATCGCGGTCATGCCGCAATGGATGAAGAAGGCGCCATAGGTGCCGAGATATTCCGTGTCCGGCCGCGGCTCGGGGAACATCGAACCCATGGTCAGCGACCGGCCATTGAACACGGCGTCCCAGATCTGCTGGCCCTGGAAGGGGAGAAGATCGATATGGCCGGCCGCGTTCCGGACTCGGAGCGCCGGCACCCCGGTGCCGTAGCGGAAGGTCGACGCGGTCATCTCGCCATGGGTCACGAGCAGGCGCTCGGCCTCGGTGAAATGCTCCGGGCGCAGCTCGATGGTGGTAACGGTCATTCGCGTGGCTCCGCCCTATTCCTTGATCAGCTTGTGCCGGATGAACTTCGGCTCGAGATAGTCCCTGATGCCGAGCGAGCCGCCCTCCCGCCCGTAGCCCGATTCCTTGACCCCGCCGAACGGGATCTCGGCGGAGGCGAGCAGCATCTCGTTGATGCCGACCATGCCGGCCTCGATGCGGTCGGCCGTCCGCTGGGCACGTTCGGCATCGTTGGAGAAGACGTAGGACGCGAGCCCGAAGGGCAGCGCGTTCGCCCGCGCGATCACCTCGTCCTCGTCGGCGAAGGTGGTGAGGGGCGCGATCGGCGCGAACGGCTCCTCGACCATGATGCGCGCCTCGTCCGGCACGTCGGCGATCACCGTCGGCTCCATGAAATGGCCCTTGTTGAGGTGGGCCGGGCGCCTGCCGCCGTGGAGCAGGCGTCCCCCCTTTTCGACGGCGTCCTGGACCAGCGTCAGCGCTCCCTCGACCGCGCTGCCGCGGATCATCGGCCCCATGGTGACGCCGTCCTTGAGGCCGTCGCCCACGACGATCCCCCGGGTGAACTCGACGAAGGCCTCCTCGAACGGCGCCTTGATGCTCTCGTGGACGTAGAAGCGGGTTGGCGAGATGCAGACCTGGCCGGTGTTGCGGAACTTCGCCATGGCCGCGGCCTTGGCGCTCGCCTTCGGGTCGGCGTCGCGATGGACGATCACCGGCGCATGGCCACCGAGCTCCATCGAGGCGCGCTTGATGCCCTCGGCGCACTGGGCGAGCACCTTCCTGCCGACCGCGACGGAGCCGGTAAGCGACACCTTGCGGATCACCGGCGAGGCGATCAGCTCGGCCGCGAGCTTGGACGACGGTCCGGTGATGACGGTGACGACGCCGGGCGGCACGCCGGCATCGATCAGCGCCTGGGCGAGGTGGAAGCAGGAGCCCGGCGCCTCCGACGCCGGCCGTGCCACCACGGCGCAGCCGGCGGCGAGCGCGGCAGCGATCTTCCGCGACGGCAGGAGCGCGGGGAAGTTCCACGCCGACAGCGACAGGCAGACGCCGACCGGCTGGTAGACCACGCTCAGCCGCTGGTCGCCGGCCCGCGCCGGGATGAGCTGGCCGTAGACCCGCTTCGCCTCCTCGGCAAACCACTCGTACTGGTCCGCAGCGGCATTGGTCTCGCCGCGCGCCTCGGCCAGCGGCTTGCCGGTCTCCGCGCTCATCACCCGGGCAATGTCCTCGAGCCGCTCGCGGATGAGGTCGGCCGCCTTCCGCATGATCTTCGCCCGGTCCCACGCCGCCATTCCGCGCCACGTCGCGAAGCCGTGCTCGGCGCTCTGGAGCACCAGCGCGATGTCGTCGGAGTCCGCTGAGGGGATGGTGCCGATCTCTTCCTCGGTGGCCGGCGAATAGACCGGCATGGTCTTGCCGGATCGTGCCGGTCGCCACTCGTTGTCGATCAGGAGACCGAACTTCTCAAACATCGTGGATGCCTTCGCTGGAGGAGCGTTCAGGAGGCGGTGGTAACCCTCCGTCTCCCCCGCGGCAAGACGTGAGGGTGGGGGAGAACCATCACGCGGCCGGGCCGCCGAGCGCAATTGCCGTATCGACAACGAAATCGCCGGGAAGTTGCGGCTGGACGAAGATGCAGATCGTATCCACCGGGAGCGGCCGGCCGATGAAGGCCGCGAGCCGCGAGCGGAGCAGCGATTCGACCCGGTCCCACTGGTCCTCGGGCACCGGCCCGGTGAGCGTCAGGTGGAAGCGGAACTCTTCGAAGACGTATGGGTAGCCCCACGTCGCAAGATACTCCCGCTGCCGCTCGCTCAGGCGCTCGGGGCGGCGGCGCGCGGTCTCGGCGGCGGAGAGCGGCGCGCGGAACGGCTCGAAATCGCGAACCGCGGCGGCGGCGAGATCGGAGAGGCCCTCGGCCTCGCCACCCGGCACCAGGGCGAAGAACAACCCGAGCCGGGCGAGCGTGAGGTTGTCGATGACCACGGGCTCGCGCCCCCGGCAGAACGCCGCGAGCGACTGGCGAAGGCCGTCGAGGCCGGTTCCCTCGGCGAAGCGGAACGGCGGCTTCAGCGTCGCATGGAACCCGTAGCCGCGGGGCTCGGCGGTCAGGGCGGCGAGGGTCGCTTGGTCAAAGCCGCCGGCTTCCCCGCGTTGACTGACCGCGCCGGACCAGGCGTCCCGCCCAAGCCAGCGGGCCGCAAGGAGCGACAGGGGATGATCCGACGGGGGGGCATAGTAGATGGCGGCGCGCATGGACGGGCTGGTATCACGGGTGCATGGCCGCCGGCCAGCGACTGGGCGCGTCATCGCCGACACAAGCGTCTCTGACCTGCACAAGGGAACCTCGTGCTCCGAGGGCAGGAAACTGCGGCGGCGCCCTGCGCCGGTGGCTCAACCGTCCGCCACGGCGCGGAGGCAGGCGCGGGCCTTGGCGATCTCCTCCCGCGTCACGTAGTGCGCCCGGTCGGCGAAGATGCGGAGATCGACCGGCGCGCCGCTCATCTCGAGAATGCCACGGGTCTCGCGCGCGCGGGAGGCGGGGACATGCGGATCGACCTCGCTGCCCGAGAGATAGACCGGGGTTCCGGCGAGGGCCGGCTGCACCGACCATTCCGTTCCCGGCGGCCCGATCAGGCCGCCGGTGAGGATGAAGGCGCCGCCATAGCGGTGCGGGGCGCGGATCAGCGTCTCGGCGGTGAGGCAGGCACCCTGCGAGAAGCCGCCGAGCACGATCCGCTCCGCCGGCACCCCTTGCCCGAGCACGTCGGCGATGAGGCTCGCATGGTTGGCGAGGGAGCGGCTGAGCCACGGCTCGTTGGCGGCGAAGGGCGCCATGAAGCTCTGCGGATACCAGGTGTGCCCCGGCGCGCCGGGCAACAGGAAGGCGACATCGGGACAGTCGAGGGCGCCCGCGAGCTGCGCCATGTCCTCGGGCGAGCCGCCGCGGCCATGGGCGAGGATGGCGACCGCCGGGGCGTCGGCGACCGTGGGACCGAGGGCGAGGAGGCGGAATTCGGACATGGGCGGACGCGATCGGTGGTTCCGGTGGTGCCTGATCTCGGCCATAGTAGACGGGCCAGGCGACAGCGTCACCGCCCTCGGGCGTGCAAGCGCTGAGCTGAGCCGATGTGCACCGCTCGACGCGCTGACCAGGAGACGACCATGCCCGCCGGACTGACGCGACGCGACTTTGCCGTGGCCGCCGGCGGCGGCACCCTCGCCCTTCCCGCCGCCGCCGCATTCAAGAGTGGAGCCGTGCAGGCCGCCACCCCGTCGCCGCCGGCGACGGCGCGGACATTCCCGGACGGATTCCGCTGGGGGACGGCCACCGCCGCCTACCAGATCGAGGGCGCGGTCGATGCGGACGGACGGGGCGAATCGATCTGGGACGTCTTTTCCCACACCCCCGGCAGGGTGCGCGACGATGCCAATGGCGACGTCGCCGACGACCACTACCACCGCTATAGGGACGACGTCGGGCTGATGAAGGCGCTCGGCGCCAGCATCTATCGCTTCTCGATCTCGTGGCCCCGAATCTTTCCGGATGGACGAGGCGCGCCCAACCCGAAGGGCGTCGCCTTCTACGACGCGCTGGTGGACGAACTGCTCGCCAGCGGCATCACGCCCTTTGCGACCCTCTACCACTGGGACCTGCCCCAGGCGCTCGAGACCTCGGTCGGCGGCTGGCAATCGCGCGAGACGTCCCAGGCCTTCGCCGAGTATGCCGGCTATGTCGCGGCGAAGCTCTCCGACCGGGTGAAGCACTTCTTCACCCTCAACGAGTTCTGGACCTTCATCGAACTCGGCTATGGCTACGGCGTCCACGCGCCGGGGCTGAAGCTGCCGCCGGCAGCGCTCGCACAGGCGCGGCACCACGCCCTCCTCGGGCACGGCCTTGCGGTCGAGGCGATCCGCGCGGCAGCGAAACCGGGCACCAAGGTGGGGCTCGCCGAGAATATCGGGGTCTGCGTCCCGGCGATCGAGACGCCGGAGCACATCGCCGCGGCGAAGATCGCGACCCGCGAGCTGAACGCGGGCTATGCGACGGCCATGCTCGAAGGACGCTACACCGACGCCTTCCTCGCGGCGGCCGGCGCCAATGCGCCGAAGTTCACCCCCGAGGAGATGAAGACCATCGGCAGCCCGCTCGATTTCGTCGGCATCAACGTCTACCTGCCGGGGAACTACATCCGGGCGATCGACGCCGAGCCCGGCTACGAGGTGATCCCCTTCCCCGCCTCGTTCCCGCATATGCAGTCGGACTGGCTGAAATGCGGTCCCGAGGCGCTCTACTGGGGCCCGCGCATGCTCCACGACGTGTGGGGGATCGAGGAGATCTACATCACCGAGAACGGCACCTCGTCGGCGGACGTGCCCGCGGATGACGGCATCGTCTACGACACCGACCGGATCATGTATCTCCGCAACTACCTGTCCCAGCTCCAGCGCGCGACGGCGGAAGGCGTGCCGGTGAAGGGCTACTTCCTGTGGAGCCTTCTCGACAATTTCGAATGGGCCGACGGCTACAACAACCGCTTCGGCATCCACTATGTCGATTACGCCACCCAGACCCGGACGCCGAAGCTGAGCGCCCATTTCTACAAGGCGGTGATCGCGGGGAACGCGGTGGTCTGAGCGGGCGCGCCGTCGGCCACCTTGCGGACAGACCCTGGCCTGCGCGACAAGGACCTCGGCGCCGCGCATGCCGCCGGCCGTGAACCATGAAGGCCACCGACAACGCCATGCCCTTCTCGCCCAGCGTATTCGCCGCGTTCCGCCTCGATGGAGAGGCGGCCCTGATCACCGGCGCCGGGGCCGGCATCGGTCGCGCCTCGGCGCTGGCCTTCGCCGAGGCCGGCGCCACGGTCGCCGTCACCGACATCGATGGCGAGGCGGCCAGGTCCGTGGCCCGGGAGATCGCGGCGGCGGGGGGACGGGCCGAGGCCTATCCGCTCGATGTCGCGGACGAAGGGCAGATCGTCGACGTGGTCGATCGGGCGGCGGCACGCTTCGGCCGCCTCGATGTGCTGGTCAACAATGCCGGCGCTGCGAAACGCGTGCCGACGGTGGAGCTCGACAGCGCCGACTGGCGGCGCGTCCTCGACATCAACCTTACCGCGGCGATGGTCGGAAGCCGCGAGGCCGCCCGGCACATGATGCGGGCGGGCGGCGGGCGGATCGTCAACGTCGCCTCGATCATGGGCCTTTCCGGCGGCGGGCTCTACCCCAACGCCGCCTACCACGCGACCAAGGGAGCGCTGGTCAACCTCACCCGCGCGCTCGCCGCCGAGTGGGCGCCGCACGGCATCCGGGTCAACGCCGTCGCCCCGACCTTCCTCAAGACCAAGCTCACCGAAAAGCTCCGCGAGGACCCGGCGATGGTCGCCGCGATCGAGGCCCGCACCCCGCTCGGCCGCTTCGCCGAGCCGCACGAGGTGTCGCCCGGCATCCTCTACCTGGCATCGCCCGCCTCGGCGATGGTCACGGGCCATACGCTCGCGATCGACGGAGGCTGGCTGGCGATCTGATCGGAATGTGGGCCGGCCTCTCCCGGGACGGCTGCCGGGCCTGCTCCCGGTGATCGCGGGCGCAGCGGGTGACACCGCGGACGTCGGGATGCTATGGCCAGTTCAGTCGGAATCGCTGTGCATCCTCCGCTGCCGCCGGGGGCGAAAGCGGCCTTGCGGGCGAGGGCGGGCACAGCCAGTCGAGGGCGCGACAGTCGGTGGTGAGGCTTTTCGACAAGATCACGAAGGCGCTGCCGGGGAAGCTCCGGAATGAGCCGCCCAGGACGATCGTCCAGGGCTTCTGGTATGGCGACCCCATCCCTCCCCTCAACTGGGCCTGTCTGAACTCCTTCCTCGACAACGGACTGGGCTTCGACCTTTACGCCTACCAGGAGCTTGCGGTACCGAACGGCGTGAGACTTCGCGACGCGGCGGAGATCGTGCCCAAGGAGGAGATGTTCTTCTTCGCCAACCCCCACACCCGACGCCCCGACGTCGCTCCGTTCGTGGACTATTTCAGGCTGCTCGTGCTCCACCGGCACGGCGGCTGGTGGTGCGACGTGGATACAATCTGCCGCACCGGCGCCTTGCCGCTCGGCGAACGGGCATGGTCGCGGCAGTCTCCCGAGTACCGTCCCGAGTCGGTAAGCAACGGGCAGCTCCACTTCGAGAAGGGCGACAGCCTGCTCGAAGTCCTGATCGAGGAAGCCCGGCAGCTGCGCAGCAACTATCCGCGGCGCGAGTCGCTCGGCCCCGAACTCCTGTCGAGCGTGCTCAAGCGGATGGCGCTGCCGCTCGACATGGGCGCGACGGCCGATACGTTCTACCCCATCCGCTTCATCGAGGCGTTCAAGCTGTGGCTCCCCGAGTTTCGCGACGAGGTGAAACTGCGCACCCGGGACGCGGTCTTCGTGCCCGTGTTCCAGTCGTTCCCGACGCGATTCGGCCTCGCCAACGACAAGCTGCCGCCCAAGCGGAGCTACCTGGGCCGGCTGATGAAGAAGCACGCGCCCGACATCACCGGCCCCGCGCACAACGCCGCTGCGTTCCGGAGCGCGGTCCGGCAATGGTTCAAGGCGAACCCGATCTTCATCGGCCAACTTCGGGCGGTGTCCCCGCCGGGCATCGAAGGCTGGCTCGACGGCGTCAAACCACCCCGCCCGGAGAAGACGACGACCGGCCCCGGCTCCAGGCCGTAGTCGGCCGCGGCGTTCCCTCCCATTGACTCCGGCCGTGACCGGCGGCCCCCAATCTGGTTGACTTGCCCCTCCAAACAGGCACACCACCACCCATGGCCAGTTCCCTTGACCTGAAGGCCGGATCGATTCTCGACTCGCTCCGATCCTCCGGCCTCTACAAGACCGAGCGCCCGCTCGCCGGGCCGCAAAGCGGGCACATCGCTGTCGCCGACAAGGGCGCCCGGCGCGAGCTCCTCAACCTCTGCGCCAACAACTATCTCGGCCTCGCCGACCATCCCGAGATCATCGCCGCGGCGCGCGACGCCGCCGACGAATGGGGCTTCGGCATGGCCTCGGTCCGTTTCATCTGCGGCACCGAGACGCTGCATCTCCGGCTCGAGCGGGCGATCGCCGACTATCTCGGCAAGGACGACGCCATCCTTTTCGCCGCCTGCTTCGACGCCAATGGCGGCCTGTTCGAGGCGCTCCTCGGCGAGGACGACGCCATCGTCTCGGATTCGCTCAACCACGCCTCGATCATCGACGGCATCCGGCTCTCGAAGGCGAAGCGCTACCGCTACCAGAACCGTGACATGAACGAGCTGGAGCAGCGGCTCAGGGAAGCCGACCAGGCCGGCGCCAGGGTGAAGATGATCGCCACCGACGGCGTCTTCTCGATGGACGGATATGTCGCCGACCTGGTCGCGATCTGCGACCTCGCCGGGCGCTACGATGCGACCGTGATGATCGACGACTGCCACGCCACCGGCCATCTCGGCGAGAAGGGCCGCGGCACGCCGGCGCTGACCGGGGCGGGTGCACGCGTCGACATCGTCACCGGCACCTTCGGCAAATCGCTCGGCGGCGGCATCGGCGGGTTCATCGCCGCGAGCCAGCCGGTGATCGACCTCCTGCGCCAGAAGGCCCGGCCCTATCTCTTCTCCAACAGCCTGCCGCCGCCGCTGGTTGCCGGGGCGATCAAGGCGATCGAGATTGCCGAGGCCGCCGACGACCGCCGCGCGCTGCTGGCCGACCATGCGCGCCGCTTCCGCGGACGGTTGTCCGCCGCGGGCTTCGACCTTCTCCCCGGCGAGACGCCGATCATCCCGGTGATGCTCGGTGAGGCCGAGCTCGCGCAGCAGATGGCCCGCGCGCTCGACCAACGCGGCGTCTACGTCGCCGGCTTCTTCTTCCCGGTCGTGCCGATGGGCAAGGCGCGGATCAGGACGCAGATGTCGGCGGCGCTGACCCCGGCCGACATCGACTTCGCCGCCGACGCCTTCATCGATGCGGGCAAGGCGCTCAAGGTGATCTCGTGAGGAACTCGATGAAGGCCCTCGTCAAGCTGAAACCCGAGCCGGGCCTCTGGCTCCGCGACGAGCCGGTGCCGGAGATCGGCGAGGACGATGTGCTGATCCGGGTGCGGCGCACCGGGGTCTGCGGCACCGACCTCCACATCTACAAGTGGGACGAATGGGCGAGCCGCACCGTCCCGGTGCCGATGATCATCGGCCATGAATATGCGGGCGAGGTCGCGGCCGTCGGCGCGGCGGTCCGCAACATCAAGCCGGGCATGCGCGTCTCCGGCGAGGGTCATGTCATCGGCATGCGGAGCCGCGCCGCGCGCGCCGGCCGCTTCCACCTCGATCCCGAGACCCGCGGCGTCGGCGTCAACATCCCCGGCGCCTTCGCCGAATATGTCCGTATCCCGGCCTTCAACGTCGTCCCCCTCCCCGACGAGGTCGATGACGAGATCGGCTCGATCCTCGACCCGCTCGGCAACGCCGTCCACACCGCCCTCTCCTTCGACCTCGCCGGCGAGGACGTGCTGATCACCGGCGCCGGGCCGATCGGCATCATGGCGGGGGCGATCGCCCGTCACGTCGGCGCCCGCCACGTGGTGATCACCGACGTCAATCCGGTGCGCCTCGAACTCGCGGCGCAGGTCGCCGATGTGGTCCCGGTCAACGCCACCGACGAGGATCTCTCGGCGGTGATGGCGCGGCTCGGCATGAAGGAAGGCTTCGACGTCGGGCTCGAGATGAGCGGCGTCCACGCCGCCTTCGACCAGATGCTCGACCATCTCGTGGTCGGCGGACGGGTCGCCCTCCTCGGCATCCCGGCAAAGCCGGCGCCGCTCGACCTCAACAAGATCATCTTCCACCAGCTCACGGTGAAGGGCATCTACGGCCGCGAGATGTTCGAGACCTGGCACAAGATGCTGGCGATGCTCGAAAGCGGGCTCGACGTGCGGAAGGTCATCACCCACCGCTTCAGGGCGGAGGAATTCGAGAGCGCCTTCGACGTGATGAAGCGCGGCGAGTGCGGCAAGGTGGTGCTCGAGTGGTGAGCGCGGCCTGACGGTCCCTTCGACCCCTAATACTCCTTCTCGAAGGTCAGCCCGACGCTGCCGGAACCGTTGGCGCCGCCCTCGACCTGCGCCTTGAGGTTCTTGGTGAGGTCGACGTCGAGGGTGACGCTGGTGGTGCCGTCGGTGTCGGTTTGGACGCCGACCCTGACGTTGTCGGTCAGGCGCTTGCCAATGCCGATGGTGGTGCCGCCGGTCGCATTCTGCTGGATGTCGAGGTCGTCGACGCCGACGAGGCGCCGGACGCGGGCGAACACGCCGCCGTCGCGGCCGAAGGCGCCGGAGAACTGCGCGATGGCATCGACGAGTTGCACCGCCTGGAAGGCCGAGAGCGACCCGATGCTCCGGCCGAACAGGATGCGAGAAATGATCTCCTCCTCCGGATAGGACGGCACGGAGGAAAGCGAGATGTCGGGATCGTTGGCCGGACCGCTGACCAGGATGGTCGCGGTGATGTCGCCCGTCGTGGTGGTCGCGACGAAATCGAGCACCGGGTTGAGGTCGCCTTCGAAGGTGAGAATGCCGCGGGTGAAATCGAACCGCCGCGCCAGCACCTCGATCCGGCCGCGGCGCATCTCGAAGCCGCCGACCGGCTGGGGATTGGCGGTGGTGCCGGTGACGCGGAGCGAGCCGCCGAGCTCGGCGTCGAGCCCGAAGCCGCGGACGAAGACCGAGTTGTTGGCGTTGACCGTGACGTCGAGATTGAACCCACCGCTGCCCGAGGCCCGTGGCGGCGGCGCGCCGGGCCGCACCAGCGTCTGCATCGGGGGCACGAAGCCCGGCTCGGTATGGATGTGCTCGACGGTGAGCGGCGGGCCGCCGCCGAAGCTGTCGGGAAGGAGGATCTCGGTCCGTCCGAGGTCGATGCGGCCGCCGACCGTGCCGCCGCCCATCACCGGTCCGGTCAGTGTCAGGTCGGCGTTGAAATTGGCGTTGATCATCACGCCGTCGAGGTAGCGCCCATTCCGGATGCGGATGGTGAGATTGGCCGGGAACCCGCCCTCGGGATCGACCGCGACGGTGCCGGCGACGACGAGTTCTCCGCCCTGGGTCAGACGGCCGTTGAGGCTTTCGATGCGCGCTGTGGTGCCGTCGAAGCGGATGCGGCCATTGATGCCGGCGACGCCGATCCCGTCGGTGGCATCGGCGGCGCGGGCATCGACCAGGTCGAACGTCCCGTTGATCGCGGGGCGGCTGGTCGAACCGGTGACCGCAAGGTCGATCCGCGTGGTTCCGCTGACGGCGAGGTCGGCGCTCGAATCGGCGGTGAGGAGCGCGAGCGGTGCGGTGCCCTGCACCCGCACGTTCAGCCCCGGGCCCGAGAACGGCACCGTGCCGGTGACGCCGAGGGACACGCCACCGCCCGCGAGCCGCGCGTCGACCGTGGTCGACGTCATCCCGGCCGCGCCGGATGCGGTCAGCGCCATGGCGGGCACGCCCGCCTTCCGCGCCGCGGTGACGTTGAAGCCGGCCCAGTCGATCCGCCAGGCGACCCGCGGCGCTGCCGGCGTGCCGGTCACGGTGGCGCTGCCGGAGATCGTCCCCTCCGCGCCGAGGCCGGGCGAGAATCGCTCGATGAAGGCTCCGGCCACGCGGTCGACCGCGATCTTGAGGTCGATCTGGTCGCCGACCGTGCCGTTAACCGCAACCGTGCCGCCGCCGACCGCGAGATTGACGCCGGAGATCTCGGTGACGCCATCGGCGATCCGCACCGTCGCCGGCGCAGCGATGTTCACCGGAAATCCATAGGCGTTCCCGACCAGCCGGGTAAGGCGGATGACCTCGGCGCCCGAAACGTCGACAAGGCTGCCGCTGCCGCTGAGGTCGAGATCGGGGCCACGGGCCGAAGCCTGGAACTCGGTGCCGCCGTCGACCAGCGCGGCGGTGACCGAGGCGGTGTCGAGGCGGATCGAGCCGACGGTGAGCCCGGTGGCCTGGGCGTTGCCCTGGACGGCGGGGATGCCGAAGGCATTGTCGATCTGGAGCTCGGCATCGACCTTGGCGGCGGCGAGCGACGGCATGGCGATGTTGCTGCCGTTGAGCGAGACCGAGATCGACTGGCGGTCGCCATCGGGCGCGAAGACGATGCGGCCGTCGGCGGCGCCGGTCGCCTCGACCAGCATCACCGCAGCGAGCGAGCGGATGTTCGGGGCGACCAAATCGAGCGAGCCCGAGAGCAGCCCCGCCGCGGTCCGCTCAATCGCGCCGGTGATGCGGTTCTCGCCGACGGCGAGATTGACCTCGGGGAACGACAGGCCGCCGGTGTCGGCGAGCTCGGCGCGCGCGGTGCCGTCGAGCGGGTAGCCGGCGAAGCTGCCCCCGAGGGTCAGGGCGCCGCTCCACCCCCCGGCCTCGGTCGGCGCCCCCTCGAACCGGACCGATCCGTTCGCGACCGGCTGGTCGAGGATGGTGCCCTCGGCGACGATCACCGTCGCGTCGACCGTGGGCCGGACGAGCGAGCCCGCGATCCTGGCGTTGAACTCCGCCCCGCCCTCGGACTCCGGGGCCAGCAGCGCGAGGTCGGCGATGCGCCCGTCGATCCGCCCGTCGATCGTCTCGCCTT
>JAESFN010000991.1_pt1 | contig 16538 bp, 14 predicted proteins | sample 9269411 | NCBI WGS metagenome assembly JAESFN01 (sample SAMN14505399, study PRJNA617100) | algae metagenome | isolation source: Iphinoe sp. HA4291-MV1 and co-occurring heterotrophs from trail next to... | place: USA: Maunawili Falls, Hawaii | collected 2009-07-25
CGGCCGTCCATGGGTGGCCCTCCGCCGACCGACCTCATCGCGCGCGGCCGAAACGGCCGCTCTACACTCCGGCGCAACGCCGCAGGCGCGATGCGTCGGCCTGGACGCTCGTGCAAGGCATTCTGGCCCCAGTCCAATTCGCAATCTTCTTGGCGAGCCTCTGCTTGGTGGTGTGGTTTTTGGCAACCGGCGATGGCTTGGTTGCCGCCACCATCTCAGTGGTGATCAAGACGATCACGCTCTATGCCATCATGATCACCGGCTCAATTTGGGAGCGTGATGTTTTCGGCCGTTACCTGTTCGCCGAGGCCTTCTACTGGGAAGATATGGTCAGCATGCTCGTGCTGGCCTTGCACACATTGTATCTGGCGGTTCTGCTAAGCGACGCAGCAAGCGCTCGGCAGCAAATGCTTATCGCGTTGTCGGCCTATGCCGTCTACGTGATCAATGCCGCTCAATTTCTGCTGAAATTCAAGGCCGCCAGGCGCGAGGGCAATGATGCCGCCGGCGGGGATGCGAGCATTGTCGCATGAACGAGATGGTAGACCTCGCTTCGGTGGCAGTAGGAGCGAAATGCGGCGAGCATGCCGTGCTGCGTGAGCGCGGTCCGCGCGAGGTCTTCTGCGGCCTAACCGGCATCATTTGGTTGTACCGCAAGATCCAAGACGCCTTCTTTCTCGTGATCGGATCGCGAACCTGCGCGCACCTTATCCAGTCGGCTGCCGGCGTCGTCATATTCGCCGAGCCGCGATTTGCCACGGCGATTATCGATGAACGCGATCTCGCTGGACTGGCTGATCTCGACGCGGAGCTCGATCGGGTGGTTGACAAGCTGTTGCAACGGCGGCCGGACATCCGCCTGCTCTTCCTTGTCGGCTCCTGTCCATCCGAAGTCATCAAGCTTGATTTGTCACGCGCTGCCTCGCGCCTCTCGCAATCCCTCTCGCCCAATGTTCGCGTCCTCAATTACTCGGGAAGCGGAATTGAGACCACCTTCACCCAGGGCGAGGACGCCTGTCTCGCCTCCCTGGTTCCAATCCTGCCGTCGGGTTCCGATCAGGGGCCTAGCTTACTTGTTGTCGGAGCCTTGGCAGATGTCGTTGAGGATCAGTTCCGCCGCCTCTTCGACGCTGCCGGCATAGCACCCGTGCATTTCCTCCCGCCGCGCCGTTCGGGGGATCTGCCTTCGGTTGGGCCTGCGACCCGCTTTCTGCTAGCGCAGCCTTTTCTTGGTGATACCGCCCGTGCACTCAGCGAGCGTGGCGCCAGGCATCTGGCCGCACCGTTTCCGTTGGGCGAGGAAGGTACGACGGCGTGGCTTCGTGCTGCCGCCACGGCATGGGGTGTCCCGCATGCGCGCTTTGAAGCAGCGGTTTCGCTGGGCCGCGATCGCGCAAAGCGTGCGCTGGCAAAGTATCGTTCGCAGCTTGCCGGCAAGCGCGTCTTTATCTTCCCCGACTCGCAGCTGGAAGTGCCGATCGCGCGCGTCTTGTCGCGCGAGCTATCGATGCAACTTGTCGAGGTGGGCAGCCCCTATCTGCATGTTCGCCACCTTGCAGAGGAGCTCAGCTTGCTGCCGAAAGGCATCAAGTTGTGCGAAGGACAGCATGTTGAAAACCAGCTTGACCGTTGCCGGGCCGCGCGGCCGGACCTCGTCGTCTGCGGTCTTGGCCTGGCTAATCCTCTCGAAGCGGAAGGGCTCACTACAAAGTGGTCGATCGAGCTGATCTTCACTCCAATCCAAGGGTATGAGCAGGTCGGCGATTTGGCCGAGCTATTCGCTCGTCCGCTGGTACGTCGAGACAGATTGATGGTCTAGTCATGCAACTCGCCGTGTGGACATACGAAGGACCACCGCACGTCGGCGCAATGCGCATCGCCGCCGCGCTCAAAGACGTGCACTATGTGCTCCACGCGCCTCAGGGTGACACCTACGCCGACTTGTTGTTCACGATGATAGAGCGTCGTCGCCAGCGTCCACCCGTGACCTACACGACATTTCAGGCCCGCGACCTCGGCGGGGATACCGCCGAGTTGTTCAAAGCGGCGGTGCGCGAAGCTTACGAGCGCTTCAGGCCGAGTGCCATGTTGGTCGGGGCATCTTGTACGGCTGAGCTGATCCAAGATGACCCAGGTGGTCTTGCGCGTGCGCTCGACCTGCCGATACCCGTGATTCCTCTGGAGCTTCCCGCCTACCAGCGCAAAGAGTTATGGGGCGCATCGGAGACCTTTTATCAGTTGGTGCGCGCCCTGGCTGGCCCGCGCGCACGAGAGACTGGCGCGCCTCGCGCTGCCAATCCCCAGAAGCAGCGTCCTACGTGCAATCTGCTGGGTCCGACAGCATTGGGGTTCAGACATCGCGACGACGTGCAAGAGACGTCACATCTGCTGGCTGCAATGGGCATCGACGTTCATGCGGTCGCACCCTTGGGCGCGACCGCCGCCGACATTGCTGGCCTTGGCGAGGCCGACTTCAACATCGTGCTCTATCCCGAAATCGCCGCCCAAGCGGCGCAATGGCTGCACCGCGCGTACGGTCAGCCCGCGGTCAAGACCATTCCTATTGGTGTCGGCGCGACAAGGGACTTTATCGCGGAGGTGGCGGCCATTGCCGGCGTCGATCCCGCGCCCGCACTGGCAGGCGCTGCGGCGGCGCGACTGCCGTGGTACTCGCGCTCGGTCGACTCGACCTATCTGACCGGCAAGCGCGTCTTCATATTCGGTGATGCCACACACGTCATTGCAGCGGCGCGCATCGCGCGCGATGAACTTGGCTTTGCCGTCATCGGGCTTGGAACCTATTCCCGCGAGTTTGCTCGTGAGGTTCGCGCGGCCGCCGAGGCCAACGGCTGCGGGGCGATGATCACAGATGACTATCTTGAGGTGGAGGCGCGGATCAGCGAGCTGCAGCCAGAGCTCGTTCTCGGTACCCAGATGGAGCGCCATATCGCCAAACGTCTGGGCATTCCCTGTGCAGTCATCTCATCGCCCGTGCATGTACAGGACTTTCCGGCGCGCTATTCGCCCCAGATGGGCTTTGAAGGTGCCAATGTGATTTTCGACACGTGGGTCCATCCTCTCATGATGGGTCTGGAAGAACATTTGCTCGGGATGTTCCGTGAGGACATAGAGTTCCACGCCACAGCCACCCCTTCGCATTTGGGGGCTGCCGTAACCCGGCTGCCGCCAGAAGCAACGGCTCAGTCGGCGATGTCACTCGCGGCGCCGCCAAACCTGACATGGTCCGATTGCGCTACGCAGGAGCTGAACAAAGTGCCCTTCTTCGTCCGCGGCAAGGCGCGCCGAAATACCGAGCGCTTCGCTTCGGAGCACGGGTTGACCACGATCACCATTGAGACCCTTTACGATGCCAAAGCGTACCACGCGCGTTGACGCGACACCCGTCAGGGTCGTCATCGTCACCATGGATAGCCATCTTGCCGGCGCTGCGGCGCGCGCCCACCTCGACCTGCGTGCCGAGATGCCAGGACTGGAGCTGTGCGTTCATGCTGCCGACGAATGGAGCACCGACGCGGCGGCGCTGGAGCGTTGCCGCGCAGACATCGCTCGGGGCGACATCATTATCGCCACCATGCTTTTTCTTGATGACCATATCCGCGCCGTGCTGCCAGCCCTGACGGCGCGTCGCGACCACTGCGATGCCATGCTCGGCTGTCTCTCTGCTGGCGAGGTGGTGCGGATCACGCGCATTGGCAAGTTTAATATGAGCACCGAAGCGCTGGGCGCCATCGCATGGCTCAAGCGGCTGCGCGGCAGTCGAACTGGCACAACCTCGAGCGGCCACGGCCAGATGGCGATGCTGCGCCGACTGCCGCGAATTCTTCGTTTCATTCCGGGTACGGCGCAGGATGTAAGGGCGTATTTCTTGACTTTGCAGTATTGGCTCGCAGGCTCTCAGGAGAATCTTGCCAACATGGTGCGGCTGCTTGTGGGACGCTACGCCCGTGGGCGGAGCGCGGCCGTACCCGCTGCGTCGCCGGTGCAGTATCCCGATGTCGGCCTCTACCATCCGCGTGCCGCCTCGCCCGTCCTACAGCGTGCGGGGGCCGTGCCGGCAGCGAGCGCGGACGCCGGCACGGTCGGTGTTCTACTCATGCGCTCCTACGTACTTTCCGGCAATGCCGCCCACTACGACGGCGTGATTGCTGCGCTGGAGGCCAAGGGGTTGCGCGTGATCCCGGCGTTTGCGAGCGGCCTCGACTGCCGTCCGGCCATTGAGCGCTACTTCATGCGAAAAGGCCTGCCGTGCGTGGACGCTGTTCTATCCCTCACCGGGTTTTCGCTCGTGGGCGGGCCAGCCTACAACGATGCTCGAGCGGCTGAGGATATCCTTGCACGCCTCGACGTGCCTTATGTCGTGGCTCACCCCCTCGAGTTTCAGACACTGGAAAACTGGCAGGCCGACGCCCGCGGCCTCACCCCGGTCGAGTCCACCATGATGGTGGCCATCCCGGAGCTCGACGGCGCCATTTGCCCGATGACATTCGGTGGCCGCTCGTCGCGCGCGCCGCATTCGAGCCGGCGCGACATGGCCGCCTACGAAGAGCGCGCGCAAATGCTCGCGCGTCGCGTCAGCAAGCTCGTCGCGTTGCGCAAAAGCTCGCGCGCATCGCGACAGGTCGCGATCGTCATTTTCAATTTCCCGCCAAACTCGGGAGCGACGGGCACGGCCGCGTATCTCAGCGTATTCTCGTCGCTGTACAACACGCTGCAGGCGATGGCGCGTGGCGGCTATCGGGTTGACCTCCCACCCTCGGTCGATGCCCTGCGCGCCCGAATACTCGAGGGAAACTCCGCGCGATTCGGTGCGGCGGCCAACGTTGCTGTCAGAATTGGCGTCGACGACCATGTGCGCGCCGAGCGATGGCTGGCGGACATCGAGCGGCAATGGGGGCCGGCGCCTGGCAAGCATCAATCCGACGGACGTGGGCTGTTGGTGTTGGGCGGCGTCTTTGGCAACATTTTTGTCGGCGTCCAGCCTGCCTTCGGATACGAGGGCGATCCCATGCGCTTGTTGTTCGAGCGCGGCTTCGCACCCACGCATGCGTTTTCCGCTTTCTATCGATGGATTCGCGACGATTTCGGTGCTCACGCGATCCTCCATTTCGGAACCCACGGCGCCTTGGAGTTCATGCCCGGTAAACAGGCTGGCCTTTCTGCCGAATGCTGGCCCGACCGACTAATCGGCGACCTGCCCAATTTCAATCTCTATGCGTCCAACAATCCCTCCGAAGGCGCGCTTGCAAAGCGCCGTGGCAGTGCGACGCTCATCAGCCATCTCACCCCGCCTGTCGCGCACGCTGGTCTTTATCGTGGCTTGCAGGATCTTAAGTCTTCGCTCGATCGCTGGCGTATGCGCGAGCCTGATGCCGACCTCGAGCAGACAAACAGTTTGGCAGCGCTCATCCAGGCGCAGGCCGCGGCCGTCGAGCTGGCCGAGGCCGAGCCAATCTGGGACACCGACAGCGCCGACCGAATAGCGATTCTGGGGCGACAACTGGTCGAGCTCGAGACGACCCTTATTCCGCATGGTTTGCATGTTGTCGGGGTGCCGCCAGGCCCTGCCGAGCGGCGCGAGATGCTGGATCTCATCGGCGTGACCGAGCCAAACCGGCGAGCCGCTCTCGATAGGCTGCTTGCCGAAGATCACGAGCTGCCGGCCATCTTGAAAGCCTTGGACGGGTGTTATGTGCGCCCGGCGCCGGGGGGCGATCTGCTACGCAATCCCGACGTGCTTCCGACCGGGCGCAACCTGCATGGATTTGATCCTTTCCGTATCCCTAGCGCGTTCGCGGTTAAGGACGGCGCGCGGCAGGCGGATCGGCTGCTTGCTCGACATGCCCAGGAGCACCGCACGCTCCCCCAATCGATAGCCATGGTCCTGTGGGGCACCGACAATCTCAAGACAGAAGGCGGCCCGATCGCCCAGGTGCTGTGGCTGATCGGTGCGGAGCCGCGTCACGACAGCTATGGGCGTGTCACTGGCGCCCGGCTTGTTCCGCTTGAGCAGATCGGCCGGCCGCGCATCGATGTTGTTGTCACGCTCTCTGGAATCTTCCGAGATCTGCTGCCGCTGCAAGTGCGCCTTTTGGCAGAAGCCAGCCTGCTTGCGGCCACTGCTGACGAGCCGCCCGAAATGAACTTCGTGCGCGCCCACGCTTTGTCCTTCCAGGCGAAAAACGGCGGCAGCCTCGAGCAGGCGGCCCACCGTGTCTTCAGCAATGCGGACGGTGCCTACGGCGCCAATGTCAATCACCTCATTGACCATGGTGGCTGGAAAGACGAGGACGAGTTGGCCGAGGCCTACATCCGACGCAAGGGGTTCGCCTATGGTGTCGACGGGCGCCCAGCGCGTCGTGACGATGTCTTGGAGCACGTTCTCGCCAGCGTCGACATTGCCTATCAGAATCTTGAGTCCATCGAGCTCGGCGTCACCACGGTCGATCACTACTTCGACACGCTGGGTGGCGTCAGTCGCGCGGTGCGGCGCCTGCGCGGTCAGCCGCTGGCCATCTACATCGGAGATCAGACACACGGTGATGGGCAGGTGCGGTCGCTCTGCGAGCAAGTAGCGTTGGAAACGAGAACGCGGGCCCTCAACCCGAAATGGTATGAGGCGCTGCTGGAGCACGGCTACGAGGGTGTCCGCCAGATCGAGGCGCACGTCACCAACACGCTGGGCTGGTCAGCGACGACCGGCCAAGTTCAGCCCTGGGTCTACCAGCAACTCACCGAAACGTTCGTGCTCGATCCGAATATGCGCAAGCGTTTGACCAGCCTCAATCCCGTGGCTTCGGCCAAGGTGGCCAATCGCCTGCTGGAGGCGCATCACCGCAGCTATTGGTCTCCGACCGCCGCTATGCTCGAAGCCCTGCAACAGGCAGGCGACGAGATCGAAGATCAACTCGAGGGTGTCGAGCAGGGAGCCGCAGCATGACAAATGTGAGAGCGCCACAACTGCTGCAGCGCCCTCGGCGCGCCGACGGGGAAGGTAGCGTGCAGGTCAAGCTCGATCCCGATGTGAGGATCGGCAACGCCAAAGTGTTTGCGGTCTACGGCAAGGGCGGGATCGGCAAGAGCACGACATCATCGAACCTGTCGGTGGCATTCTCCAAGCTCGGCAAACGGGTGCTGCAGATTGGTTGCGATCCCAAGCACGACTCGACCTTTACGTTGACCAAGAAACTCGTCCCAACGGTGATCGACGTCTTGGAGTCCGTCAACTTCCACTCCGAGGAGTTGCGCGTCGAGGACTTCGTATACCAGGGCTACAACGGTGTGATGTGTGTTGAGGCCGGCGGCCCGCCCGCGGGCACCGGCTGCGGCGGTTACGTCGTCGGACAAACCGTCAAGCTGTTGAAGGAGCACCACCTGCTGGAGGAGACCGACGTCGTCATTTTCGACGTGCTGGGCGACGTGGTGTGCGGTGGGTTTGCCTCACCCCTACAACATGCCGGTCGAGCGCTGGTCGTGGCCGCCAACGATTTCGATTCCATATTCGCCATGAACCGCATTGTCGCCGCTATCCAAGCCAAGGCGCGCAACTACGAGGTTCGCATGGGAGGTGTCATCGTTAATCGCAGCGCCGGCACCGACCAGATCGAGAAATTCAATCAACGCACCGGCATGCGGACGCTTGCGCGCTTTCCCGACCTTGACGTGATCCGCCGAAGCCGCTTGAGGAAATCGACGCTCTTTGAGCTGGAGCCGACGCCGGAGCTCGAGGCAGTGCAGAGAGAGTATCTGCGCTTGGCGGCTGGGCTATGGGCCGGCGCCGAGCCGCTCGAAGCCTCGTCCCTCAAGGATCGCGAAATCTTCGACCTGTTGGGATTTGACTGATGCCAAGCGTTTCCTACATCGAGCGGCGCTGGGAGCTCGAGGCCTATTTCGATCGAACGGCCCTTGAAACATGGGCGCGATTGACCTCCGATGCGCCCGTCGGCCGCATCCGCGCGACAGTGCGCGCTGGGCGCGAGGCCATGCGTGCAACCTTGCTCGATTGGCTTCCCGCAGACCTGACAGGCATACGCATTCTCGATGCCGGCTGTGGCACCGGCGCGTTTGCGGTCGAAGCAGCGCGGCGAGGCGCCTCAGTGCTCGCGATCGATATTTCTCCATCGCTGATCGCGCTTGCCAAAGAGCGAATGGGCGCAGTGGAGGGTCCCGGCTGCGTCGAATTCAAGACCGGTGACATGCTCTCGCCCGCCATCGACCGCTTCGATCATGTGGTTGCCATGGACTCACTCATTCACTACCAACCGCTCGACGTTATGCGGGCTCTCCGGCGGTTCGCGTCGATGACCACAGGCAGCTTGCTGTTGACGTTTGCTCCCCGAACGCCGGTGCTCGCGACCATGCACGCTGTCGGGCGGCTGTTTCCCAAAAGGGACAGGGCGCCATCCCTCGAGCCGATCTCCGAAACAAGCTTCCGTCACCTGCTGTCATCCGATGCCGCTCTCACGGCGTGGCGGCCAGCGCGCAGCCACCGCATCAACCGCGGCTTTTACATATCGCAAGCCCTGGAGCTCGTGCACGCATGAGGCGGTTCACCGATATTGCCGCCAATGCCTGGACGGGTGTTGGGCTGCGGTTTCTGCCCTTCGCCGACGCAGCGTCACAGGCTGTTCCGTTGTCGCGCTTGTTACGCCTGTCGTTGTTCCAGATCTCGGTTGGAATGGCTGTCACGCTCCTCAATGGCACCCTCAATCGCGTGATGATCGTCGAGCTTGGCGTGGCCGGCTCGTTGGTGGCGCTCATGGTATCTCTACCGCTCCTCTTTGCTCCAATGCGAGCCCTCATCGGATATCGCTCCGACACCCATCGCTCGGTGCTCGGCTGGCGCCGTGTACCCTATATCTGGATCGGCACGCTGCTGCAATTCGGCGGTCTTGCCATCATGCCGTTCGCACTGATCGTCCTCTCGGGCGATACACATGGGCCTGCATTCATTGGGCAGGTTGGAGCGGCGCTGGCCTTCCTGCTTGTCGGAGCCGGTCTGCACACCACGCAGACTGCGGGGCTCGCGCTGGCAACCGATTTGGCACCCGTTGAGACCCGCGGACGGATCGTGGCCTTCATGTATGTCATGCTGTTGGTCGGCATGGTCGCAAGCTCGCTGATCCTTGGCGCCTTGCTGGCTGATTTTGGTCAGATCAAGCTGATCCAGGTCGTTCAAGGCGCGGCCGCACTCACCATGATTTTGAACATCATTGCTCTATGGAAGCAGGAGACCCGTAATCCGTCGCTGACCGACCCGCAAAGAGAGAGAGTCTCGTTCGGTGACGCCTGGAAGAGCTTCAGCAATGCCGGACGTTCGCGCCGAACGCTGGTTGCTGTTGGACTTGGAACAGCAGGTTTCAGCATGCAAGACATCCTGCTCGAGCCCTACGGCGGTGAACTCTTGCACTTGTCGGTGGCGGCAACCACCATGCTCACGGCCGTTCTAGCGACCGGGACGCTCGCAGGTCTCGGGTTGGCGGCGCGCCAATTGTCCCGCCGCGCAGACCCCTATCGTCTTGCTGGGTTCGGAGCGCTGGCTGGCGTTGTCGCCTTCCCGATCATAATTTTTGCGGCACCCTTTGAATCATCCGTGCTCCTGTGCACTGGCACTGCCCTGATCGGTTTCGGCGGCGGGTTGTTCGCCGTCGGCACCCTGAGTGCAGCCATGCTGCTGGCCCGCGATGGCCACACCGGCATTGCGCTCGGATCCTGGGGTGCGGTGCAAGCGACAGCTGCGGGTCTCGCCGTCGGCTTCGGCGGGATGATCCGTGATGGTGTCGGTTGGCTTGCCGTTGGAGGGGCCTTGGGCCCTGCACTGACGGCATCGTGGACAGGCTACATCGTCGTCTACCACATCGAGATCGTTTTGTTGTTCGCCACGCTGGCGGCAATCGGACCGCTCGTGCGGTCGTCGTCCAGAGAGGCGCACGCTTCACAGTCGAGCTTCGCGCTCGCCGAAATGCCCGCGTAAGGGGAATGGAGGCAATCATGCCAAGGGGCGCCATCACCAGCTACATCGACGTCGCGCAGGTCGTGCTGTATGTATTTTGGATCTTCTTCTTCGGGCTCATCTTTTATCTGCGCCGCGAGGACAAGCGCGAGGGCTATCCGCTGTGGGCGGAAAGCACCCAAACTGCGCCGATCCTCAATTTTCCACCAATGCCGGGGCCGAAGTCGTTTCGCCTTCACGATGGCTCGACCGTCGTGGTGGCTGGCGGACGGCCGGACGTCCGCCCCGTACGCGCCGTACCGGTGGCTCAGTGGCCCGGTGCGCCATTGGTTCCGACCGGCAACCCGATGCTCGATGGGGTCGGTCCGGCGTCGTACGCGGAGCGGGCAGATATCATTGAGCTCACCTTCGAAGGTGAGCCGAAGATCGTGCCGCTGCGCGCAGCGCACGGATTCTTTCTTGATGCACGCGATCCCGACCCCCGCGGTCTGCCAGTCGTGGGAGCCGACGGCAAGGTCGCTGGCACGGTTCGCGATGTCTGGGTGGACCGCGCCGAGGTTCTGATCCGTTATCTCGAGGTCGAGGTGCCGGCTGCCGAAGCATTGCGCGTTGTATTGTTGCCGACCAATCTTAGTCGCATCGATGCCGCAGGCGGCACCGTCAAAGTCAAGGCGATCCTAGCGGAGCAGTTCGCCAGCGTGCCCGTGTTGCGCCATTCCGATCGGATCAGCCGGCTGGAAGAAGAGCGGATTTGCGCCTACTACGCCGGCGGCCACCTGTATGCAACGGCGCGTCGCTCGGAGCCGCTGCTATGAGCAGTGTAGTACGACAGTGTCGGAGCTCACGCGAGTTCGAGATTGAGCCCGTGCGCGGCCTGCCCGAAGCATTGCCACTCGGGGAGCGGGCGCTGTGGCAGGGATCGCCAACCTGGCGAGCGCTGATGCGGCACGCTTTCCACGTGCGCGCGATCGCACTCTATTTTGCAGCTCTGCTGCTTTGGCGCCTCGTCGATAGCATCGCGGCCGGTCAACACGCCGTATCCGCCGCGGTAGAAGCGACGCCCCTCCTGCTTCTTGCCGCAAGCGCGACCGGGATGCTGGCCGGCTTGGCGTGGTTGGCGAGCAGAGCAGCGGTCTATACGATAACGACCCATCGCGTGATCATGCGCATCGGCATCGCCTTGCCGATAACCATCAACATCCCATTCCGCATGATCGAGTCGGCGGCAGTGAAAGTCTTTGCCGACGGTGCCGGCGATATTCCTTTGCGGATAGCGCCGAGTGATCGCATTGCTTTCCTGCTGTTGTGGCCACACTGCCGTCCATGGCAAGTGAGCAGACCACAACCCATGCTGCGCGGCATACCCGCAGCGGCCGAGGTGGCGCGAACATTGTCGTCGGCGCTGGCCAGCTTCGCCGAACCCCCGGCAGCCGCCATTTCGCGTCAGCCGCTGGGCGAGGCTGGCGCAGCCCCGCTCAGCCCAGCGGCAGCATGAGGAGAGCTCATGACGCGCAAGGCTTCCAATCGGTTCCCGCGCGGGCCGCTCATTGGTATGTGGGGCCTTGCTGGATTTGCCCTCGTCGCAGCAGCTGCGGTGCGGCTGAGCGGCAACGAAAGTAGCCGGCCCACGTCGGCACCGGTTCTGGCAAAGGAATTCCGTTTCAAGGATATGGCCGATGGCAGTGTGGCGGTGCTCGGCCCGAGCTCGGAACGGCCGGTCGATGTTGTCTCGCCTGGCAGCAACGGTTTCTTGCGCGCCACGCTCCGCGGGCTCGCCCGCGAGCGCAAGCGGCAAGGCATCGGACAGGAGCAACCATTTCGGCTCACCCGTTGGTCCGATGGGCGCATCACCCTCGAGGATGATTCGACCGCGCGCCATGTCGACCTCGGCTCCTTCGGTCCCACCAACGCGCAGGCTTTCGCGCGCCTGCTGACCATCACGGATCAGACACCATGATTGCCAACCGGAATGGTCGTGCGCGAACTGAGCGTGTCGCATGCACGATCGAGATTGAGAACACGTTCGACAGCTTGCATGCTCATGTCGCGCTCGATGGCGACGTCATTGTCGAACCCGGTGACGAGGTGATCGTACACGGGGATCCCATCCATGCGGCCTTTGGTGAACGGATCGTAGTGCGACGGGAGGCGACGATCGTTCGCGCACGTCCGATCGAACGCCTGCTGACCAAGGCCCGCGCCTATCTCGATATCACTGAGCTCTACGAAGTGGGCTTTTCCGCAGGGAGGACATCATGATCCCAATGGAGGGCGGCGGCGGCCCCAATGCCACGACACGCATGGCCCAGGAAAATACGGTCCTTAGTCCACGGTTCTACACGACCGACTTTGCAGAGCTCGACCGAACCGATGTCGGTCCCGTTCGTGCGGAGTGGGATTCTCTGTTGTCTGAAATGCGCAGCGATCCCAACAACCGGCACTTTGTGCGCTCGGCGGGATGGGAGCAAGAGCTGACGCGCTTGCCCGACGGCCTGCGAAAGGAGTTCATCGACTTCCTTGTCAGCTCGGTGACAGCCGAGTTTTCGGGCTGTGTGCTTTATGCCGAAATGAAGAAACGCGCCACCAACCCAGATATCAAGGAGTTGTTCGGGTTTATGAGCCGCGACGAAGCGCGCCATGCCGGGTTCATTAACGACTCGCTCAAGGATTTCGGCATCGGCGTCGACCTTGGCTTTCTGACCAAGGCGAAGAAGTACACGTACTTCAGGCCTAAATTCGTTTTCTATGCCACCTATTTGTCGGAGAAGATCGGCTACGCTCGCTATATCACCATCTATCGCCAACTGGAGCGCCATCCCGAGCGGCGGTTCCATCCCATCTTCCGCTGGTTTGAAAAGTGGTGCGACGACGAGTTTCGCCACGGCGAGGCCTTCGCCCTGTTGATGCATGCCAACCCAAAGGTTCTGCGCGGCTTGAACAAGCTTTGGGTTCGATTTTTCCTCCTGGCCGTGTTCGCGACCATGTATGTGCGCGATCATGCACGGCCCGAGTTTCACGAGGCGCTTGGCCTCACTCCGACCGACTACGATTTCGAGGTCTTTCGCATTACCTCGAAGATCTCCGAGCAAGTGTTTCCGCTTTCGATCGATATCGATCATCCAGGCTTTCACGCAGGTCTTGAGCGCTTGCGTCGCATCGCTCAGGCTGGCGCAGCAACGAATGGTCAGATCGGTGTCTTTGTCCGTTTCAAGAAGCTCGGCCTCGCAATTGCAGGTGCTGCCGCATTCACGCGCCTTTTCCTATTGCCGACCAAACCCAACACGGTGCCGCGTCGGGTGCGCCTTGCCCCCGCCTGGTGACGAAAGGCTGGATCTCACGTGGCCACTTACCTGCTTCCCGCGCTATACGCTTTGCTCATTTGGTGGTTCAGCACCGGCGCGGTTCTCTACCTCGATGGGCTTCCCCAGCGGACGTTCCGCCACAGTATGCTCGGTACAACCCTCGTGGCGATCGCTGCGCTCGGCGTGCTCTTCGCCGCTTCCGCCGATCGTTCCGTCGGCGGCGCCTATACGGCTTTCACATGTGCCCTGCTCGTGTGGGCATGGACGGAGATGAGCTTCTACATGGGCATGGTCACCGGACCGCGGCGCACGGCCTGTGCACCCGGCTGCTCGGGCTGGCCTCATTTCGGTCATGCCGTGCTCGCCAGCCTGTATCATGAGCTCGCTCTCGTCGCGGGTGCGAGCGCCATTGCAGTCGCAACATGGAGCGGCGACAACCAGATCGCGATCTGGACTTTTGTCGTGTTGTGGTGGATGCACCAAAGCGCACGCCTCAACGTGTTCCTTGGTGTGCCCAATCTCAACAAGCATTTCTTGCCGGAGCACCTGGAATATCTCGGCAGCTTCTTCCGGCACAAACCCATGAACCTGCTGTTTCCCATCTCCGTGACGATATCGACTGTTTGTACCGCGTGGCTGGTACATAAGGCGGCTGGTGCAGAAAGCGGCTTCGAGGCGACAGGCTATACCTTGCTGGCCTCACTGATGGGTCTCGCCGTGCTCGAGCACTGGCTCCTGGTCCTGCCGCTGTCCGCGGTCGCGCTTTGGAACTGGAGCCTATCATCGCGCGGCTCCACCCCAGCTTCCACCGACGAGCGCACCCCACAATCGCCAATCTCTGAAACGTCCAACCGTCGGCCGAGGGGCACGCAACTCGCCAACGAGCACCTCACCGCCTGTGGCCACCTGTCAGAGGCGCCGCCGCTGCAGGCCATGCGATTGAGCGAGGACCTGAGCCGATCCAAGGGCACCACCGAGCCCGGACGTGCCTGACCAAGTCTGAGGGGAGACGACGATGAACTACGAGAGGTTCTTCAGCACAGCGCTCGACAGCTTGCGCGGCGAAGGTCGCTATCGCGTCTTTGCTGATCTCGAGCGCAAGGCCGGGGATTTCCCGCGTGCCGTCTGGCATCATGCCGCAGGCGCAACCGAGGTCACGGTATGGTGCTCGAACGACTATCTTGGGATGGGCCAGCACCCAACGGTGCTGGCGGCGATGCACGACGCCCTCGATCGATGCGGGGCGGGAGCCGGCGGAACGCGCAATATTTCCGGCACGAACCACTACCATGTGCTGCTCGAGCGCGAGCTCGCTGCCCTGCACACCAAACAAGCCGCTCTCTTGTTCACCTCCGGCTACGTGTCGAATTGGGCCGCCCTCAGCACCTTGGCATCGCAATTGCCCGGGTGTGTCATTCTCTCCGACGCGCTCAATCACGCGTCGATGATCGAAGGCATACGCCACAGCGGCGCCCCCAAGCGCATTTTTGCCCACAACGATCCCGAGGATCTCCATCGCAAGCTGGCAGATCTTCCGCCGGAGACGCCAAAGGTAGTGGCGTTTGAATCGGTCTATTCGATGGATGGGGATATCGCTCCGATCGCCGAGATCTGCGATGTCGCGGAAGCGCACGGGGCGATGACCTACCTCGACGAGGTGCACGCGGTCGGTCTTTACGGTGCACGGGGAGGAGGCATCGCCGACCGCGCTGGGCTAAGCCACCGCCTGACGGTGATCGAGGGCACCCTAGCCAAGGCGTTTGGTGTGGTCGGGGGCTACATCGCCGCGTCACACGTCCTTTGCGACTTCGTCCGAAGCTTCTCGTCGGGCTTTATTTTTACATCGGCGCTGCCGCCTGCGGTTGCCGCCGGGGCACTGGCCAGTGTCCGGCATCTGATGGCCAGCAGTGCCGAGAGAGACAGGCATCAGGACCGCGTGGCGCGGGTGCGCCGTCGCTTGACGGCCGCGCGCATCCCGCATCTTGACAATGACAGCCATATCGTCCCGGTCCTGGTGCGAGACCCCGTGCTGTGTAAGCTGATCAGCGACAAGTTGCTGAGTGACTATGCCATTTACATTCAGCCAATAAATTATCCGACCGTGGCGCGCGGCACGGAGCGGTTGCGCATTACACCATCGCCGCTCCACACGGACGCCGATATCGACCACCTTGTCGAGGCGCTGACCGCATTGTGGTTCGAGGCGGGCCTGCGTCAAGCGGCGTGAGTGCAAACACCGTCGATCGGCACTCGGCCAGTTACTTTGCTGGCTGGGTCTTGAGGAAGGCGATGACATCTTTGCGCTCCTTCTCGTCGACTAGGCGGAAGGGCATCTTGGTGACCCCGACAGCGAGCTCGGGCTTACCTTTGTCAGTGAGAAATTTTTTGAGAAACCCGCTTGGGTCGGCCAGATAGTTGAAAATGTTCTCTTCCGTCCAGATGAGACCGTTCTCTCCTGCCGACTTGTTCAGGTTTGAGTAGGCGTATGCCTCGTATGTGCCCGCCTGGCGCCCGATCAGGCCGTTCTGAACAGGTCCGACGAGGTTCCTCGCGTCGGCCCCGACCATATGGCAGGTGCGGCATCGCTTGAAGACCTCGGCACCGTTTTCCGCATTGCCCTCCTGGGCGAGAGCGACGTCCCCGAAGGTGATGAGCAAAATCACAGCGGACAGTGCGGCGGACAGCCGTTTCTGGGCGCAGGTCAATGCCTCATTCCTCCCGGTCCCGAATGCCAGTCAAATGTCAAGATGACATGACTAATGACTGTCTAATGTGATTGTCAATTCGATGGTGTCAAGGCCCTACCAAAGTCGACGTTGATCTGTGCACTTGACGCACTTGATGAAAGTCAGTCTTGACAACGCTTTAGAAAGCGCCGTTGCTCATGGCGGCGGCGTTGCGTCCCGAGGCCGATACGAGAGTGCCGAGCGGACGCCGCGATGAGGTCTGGCATGCAGAAAGGACGATATGAGCGCGACCCCTATTGCACAGCCAGACATCACCCTTCTGCTCGATGCGGACGGGGTCATAAAGAGTGCGCATCTTTCTAAACTCGTCTCTCGCGAGAACGTTGAGCCATGGCTCGGCCGCCGGTGGGAGGACACGGTAGGCGATGTCGGTGCGGAAAAGGTTCGGCGCATGATCCAGGATGCGCGCTCGGTCGGCGTTTCCGCCTTCCGTCAGGTTACACAACTGATGCCGAGCGGCCTCGAAGTGCCGATCGAGTTCACGACAGTCCGGTTGGGCCCAAGAAGCGGTTTCATGGC
>JAESFN010000992.1_pt1 | contig 16525 bp, 24 predicted proteins | sample 9269411 | NCBI WGS metagenome assembly JAESFN01 (sample SAMN14505399, study PRJNA617100) | algae metagenome | isolation source: Iphinoe sp. HA4291-MV1 and co-occurring heterotrophs from trail next to... | place: USA: Maunawili Falls, Hawaii | collected 2009-07-25
GATGTCTTACGCCGGGCTCAAGAGCATGATCTACGCCGGCCTCAAGGCCGACGATCCGCGCGTGAAGGCGGCCGTCGATTGGGCCCGCGACCACTACTCGCTAACCGAGAACCCCGGCCTGGGCGACGCCGGCCTCTATTACTACTACCAACTCTTCTCGAAAGCTCTGGCGGCCACCAAGCAGCCCGAACTGACCGACGCCCAAGGCAAGGCGCACGACTGGCGGCGCGAACTGGCGGCCGAGCTCATTCGCCGTCAGCAGCCCAACGGCTCTTGGATCAACTCGAACGCGCAGTGGCTCGAGGCCGATCCCAATTTGGTAACCGCATACTCGCTGCTGGCGTTGGCCGACTGTCGGGCCGGTGTCGCCGGACAGTAGGGACACGCATGGCTGGCGGGCAACGTCGCTTCGCCAGCGTCTTACTTGCCGCTCGAACCACCCCAACGGACGTTGCTTCATGTCGGCTCGTCAGACCGTGCGATTGCTTGGATTCTTGGGCGTTTCGCTCCTGGCGGCGACTGACGGCCTCGGTTTGGAGCCTTCTGCGCCCGAGCCGATCGAAGTCGAACTGCAGCCGCTCTTTCCCAAAGAGGGTCTGGTCTTGGAGGGCTGGACGATTCGCGAGTGGGACGACGTGAGCCGGCAGCCGCATAAGCCGGTGGTTTGGGAGGTGAAGAACGGCGTCCTGCATGGCACCGGCGGCCTGCCGGACGACGAGTGGATCGGCACTTGGCTCTTGAGCGAGCGCGAGTACGAAGACTTCGTGCTCGATTTCGAGTTTCGCCTGGGCGGCAAAAATGGGAACGGAGGGCTCGCGCTACGAGCGCCGCTCAAGGGCGATCCGGCCTTCGACGGCATGGAGCTGCAACTTACCGATCCGCGCTATCAACTGTCGCTCTTTCCCGACGCCACGCCGGCCCAGCTCACTGGTGGCATCTATCTGGCGATCGCTCCCAAGGAGCAGGCCTACAAGCCCGAGGAATGGAATCATCTGCGTGTGGAGCTGCGCGGCCCCAGCTTGCGGGCGTGGCTCAATGAGCGACTAATTCACGATGCGAACTTGGACGAAGAGCACGTGGCGGTGAAGCGTCATGAGAGCGACGAGCCCGTGCTGCCTGTGTCGAAGCGTCCGCGGCGCGGACACATCGGCTTTCAAGACCTGAGCGGCGAGGCCGGCAAGCTGCGGGTGCGCAACGCCCGATTCGCGGAGTTGAAGTGACCCGCCGACGGCGACCGGAATGACTGGCGCCGCGCGAACCCACGGGCTCAAAAAACGCCCTTGAATACGGGGCTTTGACACTGCAAGTCCGTAGGCTAGAATACTAGACCCTTGGTAAAAGCCCTCGCCCCGGTTGATCTAACCTGGCGAGTGCAAATACCTTGGGCGCATAGCTCAGTTGGTTAGAGCGCGTCCCTGATAAGGACGAGGTCCCAAGTTCGAATCTTGGTGCGCCCACTCCATCTAAGCCCAGCCGAAGCCTAGTTTTAGGTTACCTGTCGATGGTCGACAGTGCGGCCCGTAAGTGAAGCCCTCGGGGGTAGTCCTACCCCCGGGCCAACTCGGGAGCACTACCCAATGCAGGTCAAGCCGCCTCTCTATCGGCATCATCGCGGCAGCGGCCAAGCACTCGTGTGCATCAACGGCCGACGCATCTATCTCGGCAAGCATGGAACCGCGGAGAGCAAGGCGAAGTATCGCCAGCTCGTGGCTGAGTGGCTGGTGCGTGGCGAAGCAGCATCGCCGGTTTCGGTGACAATCATCGACCCGACGCCGATCACGATCGCCGAAGTCTCGCTCGCCTACTGGAAGCACGCTGACGCCTACTATCGCGACGACCGAGGCGAGCCCACCGGTCACCACCATCAGATTCGCCACGCATTGCGCCGACTCAACGCTCTCTACGAGGCGACGCCCGCCGCTGAGTTCGGGCCGCTCGCCCTCGCTGCCTTGCAGGACACCGCCGTCCGGGAAGGCGCGCTCTCGCGCAATAGCATCAACCGCACGGCCAGCATCGTCCGCCGGATGTTCCGCTGGGCTGCAGGGCGCGAACTGATCGCAGAGTCAGTTTGGTTGCGGCTCAAGACCGTCGAGGGGCTCAAGCGCGGTCGCACCACGGCGCGCGAGTCGAAGGGCGTGAAGGCCATCGACGACGCCACGGTGCAGAAGACGCTCCACTACCTGCCCGCCCCGGTTAGCGACATGGTGCTCGTGCAGCGATTGCTCGGCGCCAGGCCCTCCGAAATCTGCCTGCTCCGACCCGCTTATATCGACCGCTCCCGCGACGTGTGGCTGGCCAAGCTGCCGGTCCACAAAACTGCCTACGCTGGACGCGACCGCGTGCTCGTCATTGGTCCCCAGGCCCAAGCCCTGCTCGGCAAGTACTTGCTCAAGCCGGCCGACGAGGCGTGCTTCGTGAATGGCCGGGGGCGACCGTACGACCGCGACCAATATCGACGCTGCATCGCTCGGGCATGTGACCGAGCAGGCATCGCTGCCTGGGGGCCTAACCGACTGCGCCACGCAGCCGCCACGGCTGTTCGTGCTGCCGGCGGACTCGAAGCCGCTCAAGTGATTCTGGGGCACGCCAAGGCCGACGTGAGCCAGGTTTATGCGGAGCGTGACTTAGAGAAAGCAATCTCGGTTGCTCGCGCGATCGGCTAAACTATCGCCTTGCCGGGTTTGCAGGGTAGCTCCCTGCCTGGCTGGCCGCTGTCGCGTTTCTCTCCATTTACGCGATGGCGGCCGGCCGCCTGGTGCCTCAAATGGAGATTCTCAGATGGCCAAGAAGCCTGTACCACAGAACAGCGCGCAGCGCACGTTCTCATCAATCGACGAAGCGATCACGTTTGCGCTCTCTAACGGCGACACGCCGGCAATTCGAGCAACGAACTATCTCAATGTTGTAGAGGCCGGCTTGCACTTGGACCTGCAAGGCGGTGGCAATGACGAATACAACCAGGACGCAAGGACAATCTTGGAGATGTTGCGCAACCAAGTTCGCGACGCCCCCGAACAGATCCACGTGCTGATCTATTTGGCGGCCGCACTTGGGCAAAGCTGCGTAGGGGCGAGCAAACTCAAGCCGTTGAACCCGTTCTTGCAACTCAAAGCCAATCAAGTGGAAGGTGGTAGGAGGACAAGGAAGATCGACCCCGCCTTTCGTAGCCAAATTGAAAGCAAAGCCACGACTTTGCGCAACACTGAGCCCAAGCTCTACAAGGCGATGATGCCGCTTTGCAAGCGCATCGCTGCTTGGCTCAGCGAAGACAAGTCGTTCACGTACGGCAAAGCCGTGAGCTGGCAAACCGTTCGCGATTTCCTGGACAAAAGCGGCTACCTCGACGCGCATTTCGAGCGGCGAAAGTTGTCGAGCCTCTAGCGTTCGACAACTATTAACTGGAAAAACTGTCGAGCAGTGGGCGTTCGACAATCGCACCCGCCTTCGTTCGCTTCTGCACTCACCTCGTCGTGAGAAGATTTAAGTAGTGGCATCAAGCACTACTTGGAACTTCTCAAATGACGATCGATCTCTCGACCGAAACGCCGGTGGCCTTCAGCGAGGCCAAGTTTCCCGGCAATCCCCACATCTCGACTCGGCACCGCTGGCGTCTGCAAGGCGTGCGCGGTGTGAAGCTCGAGACCTTCCTGTGTGGTGGCCGGCGATTCACGACCGAAGAAGCGGTCGGCCGGTTCATCGCTCATCTCAACGGCTCGACTGAGCCATCCGCCTTCGCGCCATCTCGCGCCACGACTGCCGCTCAGCAGAAGCGGATCGAAGCCGCTCGACGCGAGCTTCGCGCAGCCGGCATCGCCTGATCCACACCTCTGCCGCCTTGGCGGTGCCGCGCATAAAGCGGGCCGCCACGTCTTGCCGGACGGGCGGCCCAAGAAGGATGCACATGAGCAATTCTACCGCTCCCACGTCTCCGCTGCCCAGTTGGCAGCAACTCGTCGAACGGGAACCAAGGCTGCAGGCGCTCGAAGCCTGGTGCCATCGTCAGCCAACGTGCGGCCGCGAGTTCTGGGTGATGTACTCGAGTGCGTGTGAGCGGCGGTCCAAGCCCAGCTCGTGCAGAGAAACTCGTCACGCACACATCTTGGAGGGCGGCCGATGATCGCAGGAGCGCGCAAGGCGACTACTCCGAACTGCGACCGAGCAGAGATCGTGCGGGCGATGCGTGCCGTGTTCCGAAAGGGCATGGTGACGGAAGTCCGCGTGCTCAAGGGCAAGACGCCGCAAGACCGGTTCGCGGGAACGTACAGCGGTTACTTCGACAACGCAGAAGCCTTGGCCGACGCGGTGGCCGAAATCGACTGGGCCACGGGCGTCTACTTCGTACCTAACGAGGTGCGGAAAGACTTGTTGGCCAGGTCGGTCAACAAGTTGCGGAAGGTCCAGAGCGAGCCGCTCACGTCGGATGCCGATATCGAGCGGCGGCGGTTCCTCCTCGTCGACTGCGACGCCATCAGGCCATCCGGCAATTCGGCCAGCGACGAAGAGCACCAAGCGGCGCTCGATAAGGCGCAGGAGATCAAGGCCTATCTCTCGGAAGCTCTGTGGCCCGATCCGATCGAAGGCAACAGCGGCAACGGCGCTCACTTGCTCTACGCCATCGACCTGCCGGCCCAAGACGATGGCCTCGTGCAGCGGTGCCTGCAGGCGTTGGCCGCGAAGTTCACCGACGAGCGGGTGAAGGTCGATCAGAGCGTTTTCAACCAAAGCCGCATTTGGAAGCTGCCAGGAACTTGGGCCCGCAAAGGCGACGACGCACCCGATCAAGGCCGGCCGCATCGCATGGGGCGTTGGCCCAAGATCCCCGACGAGCTGCAGGTGACGCCCACGGTGTTGCTTGAGGATCTAGCCGGCGAAGCGCCAGACGGCGGGCACGGCGACCAGAAATCGGATAGTCAAAATGATAATCCGAAACCTGGTGGTGCCTTCGACATCGAGGCCTGGATGCAGCAGCACGGCGTGGCGGTGCAGTCGGTCCGCGAGCGTGGAAACGGCAGCACGTTCTGGATTTTAGAGCAGTGCGTCTGGAACCCGGACCATCGCGACAAAAGCGCGTTCATTTGTCGGCTGCAGAGCGGAGCGATTGCTGCCGGCTGCAAGCACGACTCCTGCTCCGGCAAGGGCTGGAGAGAGCTTCGGGCGACCGTCGATCCCGCGTGGGCGGAGAAGCAGGCGAGTTGGGAGCAGCGATCAAAGGGACAATTTGTCCCTTTGGTAAAGTCGCAAATTGCAACTTCGCCGAGCTATCAAAATGATAGTTCGGGCGACGCCGACGACTCTCCCGCCTCGGGCCCACCATGGCCAACACCACTCGGCGACGCAGCATTCCACGGCCACATCGGCCAGTTCGTCCGATCCCTCGAGCCACGCACCGAGGCCGACCCGGCGGGTTTGCTCGTGCAGGCGCTGGTGGCCCTGGGGAACTGCTTCGGCAGAAACGCCTACTTTCAGGTCGAGGCCAGCAAGCACTACCCCAACCTATTCGCCACGCTGGTCGGCGTGACCGCGGGCGGCAGGAAGGGCACGAGCTGGGGACGCATCGAGGAAGTGTTTCAGGCCGTGGCGCCCAACTGGGCCGAGCACTGCGTTTCGAGCGGCCTGAGTTCAGGCGAAGGGCTGATCTATGCCGTTCGCGACGAAGTCACCAAGCAAGAGCCGGTCAGGGACAAGGGCTTCAACGGCAAGCAACGGCAGATCACTGGCTATGAAACCGTGATCGCCGATCCCGGGGTGGCGGATAAGCGGCTGCTCTGCCTCGAATCCGAGTTCGGCGGCGTGCTGCGAGTCATGCAGCGATCGAGCAACACGCTGTCGGTGCTGATCCGGCAATGCTGGGATTCAGGCAACCTGCGGACGCTCACAAAGAACAACGCCACCCGGGCCACCGGCGCGCACGTGTCCGTCATCGGCCATATCACGGGGCCGGAGCTGCGGAAGTTCCTATTGCTCGAAGATGCTTTCGGCGGCGTGGGCAACCGCTTCCTGTGGGTCTGCACGCAACGCTCGAAGCTGCTCCCCATGGGCAGCCGGTCTTCGGCCATCGACTGGGAACTGTCGTCAGGCCTCACGAGCGCGATCAACCATGCCACAGACCTAGGCGAAGTCCGGTTCGACCTGAACGCGGAAACGATCTGGTGCGACGTGTATGCGGAGCTGAGCAGCGGCCGACCTGGGCTGCTCGGGGCCTGCACCTCGCGTGCTGAGGCCCAGGTGGTGCGTTTGGCGCTGCTCTACGCCCTGGCCGACTCTTCATCTCTCATCGCCAGGGAGCACATCGAGGCCGCGTTGGAGGTGTGGCGGTACTGCTTCGACTCCGCTCGCTACATCTTCGGCGACTCGTGCGGCGACGCCACGGCGGACGCAATCCTAGGCGAGCTGAAGAAGCGTGGGAGCCACGGCCTGGGGCGAACCGAGATCGTCCGCCTGTTCGGCAACAACCGGCCGGCCACCATGATCGACGGCGCGTTGGCCTTGCTCCAAGGCATCGGTGCAGCGCAGAGCGAACGAGTCGCTAAAGGGACCGGTCGGCCGGAGGTGCGTTGGTATGCCGTCTGACTTCTCTTTCGTTTCTTTCGTACCCCAGATGCCAGGGGACTTCTTTCGTTCTTTCGTTCTTTCGTAGGCCGATCCTTCGTTTCCTTCTACGTGAATTCGAAAATCAATGTCAATATAGATGATTTATATATGACTAGAGAAAGAAGTGTTTTGTGATTTGTCCTACGAACAAACGAAAGAACGAACAAATGCCAAGCAACCACCAGGCCACCCCCGCAGAGCGATTTGAGGCGCTGCGAGGTGTCGTCAGGCACCAACTGGAGAAGCGATTACCCACGGCCACGGTCCACGCGGTGCTCGATGCGATCCGCGAAGCGAGACGCCTCGACGCCTTCCCCGACAACGCGGCTGACGTGGTCGATGAGACCGAGCTGCAGACTTGGGCTGACCTCGTGAAGTTCCGCGACGCGCTGGAGGTGAGCCAGTGATTCGCATCAGTGAACTGCTCGCCCTGCCTGCTCAACCGCTCATGGTGCCGACCGAGGCCGACACCGCAGCCCTATGGCCCCGCGCGATCGACGCTCCGGTTCGATGGCACGACGGCGAGCGAATCAGCTACCGCGAGGCCAAGCGTCGCATCCGCGGCCTGGGAGGCTTTATTCGCCGCCCTGTAGTGCGGTTCGGCGACTGGATCGTTTGCCGTGGCAGTGTCGACGCCCTGAGCCGTCCCTACTGGGTCGAGACCGATCGGCTCAGCGAGGACTGGGAAGAGCATTTCGCCGGCAAATCCTGGCCTCGCGACGAGATCGTTTCGGCGTGTGCGGCGATTCGATCCGCCCGCAGGGAGGCTGCCCTGTGACACCAACTCGAAAGCTGCTCCTGGAAATCCTCTCGAACCAGCTTGGGCGCGACCTGCCAGTCGAGGTGCTCGGCGTGGTGCATACGGCCTGCAGGATGGCCGGCGCGGTGGAGCCCATGCCTGGTGCTGTGCTCGAGCGCCTCAACGGCCTTCGCTCGTGGTCGGACCTACTGGCTGTGCTCGAGCACCTGGAGGGCGACCAGTGACCACGACCACGCGAAGGCGGCGAAACCAGACAAGCCCGGTTTCTCAACCGATGGCCGACTGCTCGGCGATGACGTGGATGGTGTGGCCGAGCGAATGGCCGTTGCCCGACGCAGCCACGATCGCAGCCGATGCACGCAAGCGAGCACGGCACTACGTCGGCTCGAAGTTCTGGGGTCGCTCGACGAAGAGCCTGACGCTCAAGCCCAAGGTGCAGAAAGGGCTGTTCGAATGACCTGTTCACACTGCGGCCAACCGTTCGACAGCGATAAGCACTGGGCGAAGTTCTGCTCTGCGAAGTGCCGTGTGTACTCTGCGCGCGGTTCTCATTTGATGACCATGCGTAACAGTGGCAAGGTGGAAGATATGAACGCTCACATTGCCACTGACGAACGCCTGCTATCCCGTCCGCAAGTTGCCGACTTGGTTGGCTGCTCGCCGGCGCACGTGCGACGCATGGAGGTTGGCGATCCCAACTTCCCCAAGCCTGTGCGTGTATCGGCAGGCATCACACGCTGGCGGCTGAGCGATATGCGTTCGTATTTCGCGCAGCTCAAGCAGGTGACCACGTGATGGTTGTTACCCCACGAGAGAGCGGGCCGACGCCGGTGCGGAATACCTTCGCATGCGAACTATCTCGGCCACGAAATACCCCCATATGCGAACCATTACCACCCGAACGGGGGGGGCGGGTCTAAACTTCCAGGATTGCCGGCTCCGACCGCAACCCGGCAATGTCGATTTCTGACCGTCCCCGGATGAAACGAAAAGCCCGATGACCGCCCTACCCGCCACCTATGAGCCCGAATTGCCGCCCGCTCCGGTGCATCTGCGCCCGGAAACGGCTGCCTGGTGGGTGCTCGTGGTCGAGGAGTTCGGCCTCGAGCAGCACCACCTGAAGCTCTTGCGGCTGGCGTGCGAAGCATGGGACCGAGGGCAGGCCGCTCGCGAGGTGCTGGAGAAGGACGGCCTGACTTTCACCGATCGTTGGGGCCAGCCCAAGGCTCGACCGGAGGTTGCGATCGAGCGTGACGCTCGTATCGGCTTCGCTCGGTTGCTTCGAGAGCTGGGCCTCGACGCGGTGCCGCCGCCGGAGGACTCGCCTCGGCCGCCGATCTTGCGTCACAGCCGGAGGGGTGCCTGATGCCGCCGCGCAAACGCAACTTGGGACGTGCAAATCGTGGTTGGTCGGATGCTCACGTCGAGCAGCTACGTAGCGGCCATTGCTTCTTTCTTGGAGAGGGCTTCGGCGGTCACGGCCTAACCGATGACGGCAACAGACGCGACCCGTTTCGAGAGGAGCAGGCTCGCCAATGCTGGGCAGAGTTGGGTGAGCAGATCACAGCGGAGTGGATTGCAGAGCGACCTGGCAGCAGGCCTTGGGCGTGGTGGCGTTGGTCGAGCCCTGAGCCGCGTCTCGTCGTGAGCGGCAAAGAGGCCCGCGAGTCTGGCTGGCCGCCTTACAGGCCGGAGCTGACGCAGCGGGAGTACTACTTCGGCGTGCCGAATCCCTCCGCTCCCGGCGACACCGCCATGTATGAGAGCGAGGCCGATTACCTCGATCGACTGAACTTGTTGACTCAGGAAGAGCGCCACGCAATCGCCGTGGCCCAAATCACACACGGAGAAACCGCATGACGACCGCCACGAAGACCAAGCCAGCGGCCAAGACGCCGTTCATCAACCGCCTGCGAAGCACTGGCAACGCCACGTTGTCGGAGGCCTTGGTGCAGTATCGCGGCCTGGTGACCGCCCTGGCCGACGATCCCTGCTACGAGACCGATGAGGAGTCGGTGTTCGAGTTGCTCGGCACGCTCCGCCTCACGGCCGATGACCTGCAGGCCGACGTGCAGGCGCTGCTGCAACTCAAGCTCGACGAGCAGCAGCTTGCGGAACTGAAGGCGACCGACTGGAACGCCAAGTACATGGCGGCCGGCAAGGCTGCGAAGGAAGCCCAGGCGGAGGCATTGCGGCAGACCGGCCTGCAGGCTGACGCGCAAGCGAAGATGGCATCTCGCTCGCACCTGGACAATCACACCAGCACGGCGCGAAAGCGGCTGTGGCGGCTGTTCGACGAGCCGAACGAGGCCATGGGCAAGATCCTCAACCCGGCCAAGAAGCCTGTGCTTCTGCCCGACTTCGTGCTGCCGGCCGGCGCGTTTGATCTCGACGCCCTGCGTCAGAAGGTGGAGCGATGAACACTAACGACCTGAATCCGATTCCGCCCGCTTGGGCGAAGAACGCCGCGGCGATTGAATCCGCGGAATGCTTCACGACGGAGATGCTCCCGGACGAGGAAGCGTTCACCCTCGACACCGCCCCTGAGGACGGGGTGTTTCTCAACGGCGAAGAGGCGGGAAATGCTTGAGGAATGCTGTTTGTTTGCGCCGATCGGCAGCTCGTCGCCTGAGAGTTCTCCGTCTGTCGGCATGGATCGCGGCGGCGCGAATCGCAACATTTCGCGTCGCGTTGGCGGCCATGCTCACATCTACGGCGTGCCGACCAACTACGTCGCCCCTGGCCGGCGGCTGAAGGTGCTCCCTGGCGCCTTCGCGGAGTCGATCCGCACGCGGAACGTGTTCATGCTCTACCAGCACGACCGCGCTCAGCCGCTCCTCAACACGTCGTCGGGTTTACTCAGGGTCACGGATACGCAGAAGTCTGTGCAGTTCGTGGCCAATCTCCCGGCCACGGGCTTGGGCGACCACGTGTACGAGCTGATCCGCTTGGGCGTTCTTCAGTCCATGAGCATCAAGCTGGCCTGGCTTCGCGAAGATGCCACCGACGAACGAAAGGACGGCGACACGATCACCGTCATTCGCCGCGCGGTGCTGTGGGAGGTGTCGCCCGTCACTTGGCCGAGCCAGCAGGAAACGTCGGTCGGCGTGCTCTTGAGCCGGCACCCCGAGCACGAAGACTCGGAGCTGTCGTTCATCCATCAGCGACGCTGGCAGGAACTCGACGATCCGGGTTATCGGCGTCGCGTGCATGAGCCTGTGAAGGCCGGCCCGACCGTCCGCGAACTCTACAGCCACCAGCTGCGCGGCAACGATCGCACGAGCTGCGACGGGCAAGTCTATTTCGCAACCACCGGCGCAGTTGGAGGGATGTTCGGCTAATGGCCCTCATCGGGATGATCAATATCGGCATGCAGATGATGACCGGCGGTGTGAGCAAGGGCTCCCAGTCGGTGGTCAAGAATCTGCTGTCGGTCTTCGCTGGCATCGTGGGCACGGTGGCTGCCGCCTGGTGGGGCGCGCAGGCAGCGATTAAGGCCACCGCCATCGCTTCGGCCATGGCTCAGGCCATGATGGGGCCGGCTGGCTGGATGTCGCTCGGCATCAGCCTGGGGGCGGGCACATACGCCGCGTACACGGTCGAGCAGATCCTTAGCTCGATGGGCAACTCGCTTGCGCCCGCAGTCACGGGCATGCCGAACCCATCGCATCAGCCGCCTAAGCCTGTTCAGGCCCCTGCGGTGCCCAACCACGCGGAGCGCGATCTCAACGAGCTGAACAAAGAGACCAAGCAGCAGACCAAAGTGCTCAAGGGCATCCACGATGACCTCATCATGCGTGGCAAAGGCCCGGAGCTGAAGGTCCTGAAGCTGTAGACCAAGTGCTCATCGACGCCAACAAGAAACGGAAACCCAAACATGCAAACCCGGAAGCTTCACTCTGTCATCCCATCCCGTTCGGCCGCGTGGCTGATGCTCCTGCTCGCCATCGCAGGCATTGCTGGTGTCGTCTCGTCGGGCGGGCGGTTATCTGACGTAGGGCTCTTGCTCTCGGTCGCTGGCGGCGCAGTCGTGTCGTCGGGTGGGCGCTACCCCAGCCCCTACGTGGATGATTGGTCCGACGTAGCGCTGGTGGGCTCCGGCGTTGATGCCTCCGCCCCTGTCGCAGCGTGCTTGGCGGCCAGTGGTCGCGCCATCTTCCGCGAGGGCACGTACACGATGGCCCCGGGTGGCGTTCAAGCTGTCGTGCTTGCCGACGCCAGCGTGGTTACTGGCGCGGGCATGGGCCGGACGATTCTGCAGATGCCGTCTGGCGAGACCGGCGCCATCTTCACCCTGGGCAACGACTGCCTAATCCGTGACTTGACCCTGGCCGGCCACGACGAGTCGAGCACGCTGGGCGCTCGCGCCGTCGGTGGCAAGCATCGCGTGAGGTATGAGCGGGTCGAGTTCAAGGACTTTAGCACGAGCCTTCAGGACGGCGGTGCGGCCGTCAATGGCGTGTCGGTGGTTGCCTGCAAATTCACCAGCAACGGCGTGGGCCTTTCGATCTCCTTCGCTTCCCGCGGCGTTGTGATTCGCGACAACGTTTTCAACGGCAACAACATCGCGCTGACTCTGCAGGGCGGTCCGATCGGCGGCGTCATCGACGGCAACTTGTTCGTCTCCGAGACGACGGCAATTGCGTTGAACTCAGCCTCGCGATTCGTGATTCGCGGCAACACCGTGCTGAGCGCCACCACGCCGATCAACATCGGCACGGCGACCGACTGCGAGTTCGGACAAAACGACACCAACAGCAACTGGCCGGCGCTCGTGTCGGGTACGCGGAACTTCGTTCAGGGCCGACTCTACGGCAACGCCGCGCCGTCGACCGGCACTTGGCAGACCGGCGACGTGGTTTGGGATATCTCGCCGACGAGCGGTGACCCGGCGTTCTATCAGTGCTCTGCCGGTGGTTCGCCAGGGACTTGGAAGGACGGGCCGGACGTGCCGTAGGCGCGGAGCTAATCCATGTCCTTTTCAGCCTCTAGCAGCTTCTGTCGTGCAGTCTCTGTGCGTTGCTCGGCTTTGGCCACGGCAGCCTTCGCTGCTTCCAGGTCGGCCAGGATCGCAGCCTTGTCGGCCTCCGCGGCGGAGGAGAGCTGCAGCTCGAGTTGCCCAACACGCATCGAGGTAGACGTAAGCTCGTCGCCCGCCGCTTTCCATTCGGCAGCGATTACGTCATAGGCCGCGCCCTTGCTGACCGGGGCCGGTGGGTTGGGAGTGCAGCCGGCCAGGAGCAACGTGGCCAGGAACAGCAGGCGGTGGGGCATGGGCATGGCCTCGTCGGTTGGAGTCGCTCGTCATCGTAGCCCGGAGGGCATCGGCCATGCCAGAACAGACGCCAGACCCCAGCCCGGACGAGATCGAGGCCATGACGGCGGAGATCAGAGCCTCGTGGACGCCAAAAGAACGCTTGAGGCGGGCGACAGGGAGCGTTGCGGGGTGGCTGCCGCAAGTGTGGGTGGAAGGCGAGGATGATGGTGCGGAGCGGGGCTGGTGAGCGAGACGTGCGATGGGATACCATCGTCCGTCATGAACAAGCTAGCTCAATTGTGGTCGTCGGTCGCAAAAGCTGTAGGCTCAGGCGACTTGATTGTTAAGGCCTGGAATTGGGGGACGTGGTTGGTGGGATTAGTGACCAGTGTTCTCTTGGCGTTTCAGGCGAGTGTTGGGGACAAGATTCCCCTTTCAGCGGCTATCGCGATTGGATTGGTGGGCCTTGCTGCAGTCTTGGCGATTGGCCGGATTGCCGGACCATCGGCAAAAGGGCTGCTCTTCTCCAAGAGTGACAACAAGCCGCCATTCGATGCACCGGAGGGATTCGAGGTGCCATGGGCGACAAGTGACGAGCTTAAGGCCAATGTCATTTCCGGCCGGAGGCTGTTTCTCTACGACCTTCCTCGCGACAGCCAGTCCGTAATTCGGGGAAAGGTGATCGAACAGTGCGTCGTCTTCGGCCCAGCGATCATTGCTGCCGCAGGTCCCGGGAACTATTTCACTGGCACGAACTTTAGCACGGCTTCCCCCGAAACAACGTTCATTTCACTTCACGCGCCAAACGGCACACCGCTTGTTGGCGTCATTGGCTTGGCGCACTGCCACATCATTCGGAGCAAAGTGATCAACGTTGCGTTCATCGGCCCTCCGAATGCTATGGCTGTTGCCAGGCGAGACGTTCTTGGCGACCACGATCTGCCCTCCTAAGCCCCTCCTCCCGCACCCGACTCTAACCCCGCCCAACCCTCTCGGCGCTCGTTAGGCGCAATCCTGGTGCGTTGGTTTGCGGGGCAAAGGGCTAAAAGCTTGTAACCACAAGCCTCGGCACGTAAGTTGACCACCTGTCGCATCTTGGCACGGGGGACGGGAACGATGCTTGGACTTGGTACGACAGAGCTGCTTGTAATCGTTGCGGTGGCCGGCGTAGTAGTGTGTCTCGCGGTGACCGGCGTGGTAATGTGCGTTGCGTTTTTCCGCCAGGCGAGGGGGCGGGGTTCGTTGACGCCGTGTCCCGATTGCGGCCGCGGAGTGTCTCAACTGGCCGTGGCCTGCCCTCAGTGTGGCCGGCCTCTTCGATAAGTTGCCGGGCCAGAGCGGGCGCATGAAAAAACCCGTCGAGCGTTGGTGTGCTCTCGACGGGCTGGTTCTCGGTCGTTGTCGGTCTGACGCGGCTCGCGGCGCGGTGGGTTCGCCGAAGGAAATACGTTGGCCCGCACCGCTAGGGGCACCGTCCGAGCAACTTCCGAGGGCGGGAAACCGCCTTTTCCCAAACAGCCCGCCAGATGTTGTATCGGCTAGGGGATGCGTGCGGCTTTGCTAGACTCGCTGGCACTTCGGAAAGGCGCATGAAAAACCCGCCCGTCAGTCTCGCCAAAGCCTGCCGGGCGGGTTCGGAATCCTCCCGCCCGTGCATCAATTGTGCTGGGGCAGGTCTGGGCCGACGAATGCCAATAGACGGCCCTACTCTCACTAACGCTTGGACCTAACAGGCTTGCGCAAGAATCTTGGGCGGCGCATAAAAAACCCGCCCGACAGCTACTCTGGCTGCCGGACGGGCCTGAGAGGTTTCACCGACCATGGCCGGTGGCCTGGCCGCCTCGAATGCCTAAGAGACGGCTACTCTATCTAACGCTTCGATCTAACACGCATGGCCACGAGGCCGAGGCCGGCCAGGGTGGCGAGCAGCCAGGTTCCCGGCTCGGGGGCGTAGACGATGTCGATAGATCCACTTGGGTCTTTCCACGCTGCCGACGTGCCATTTGAAGGCGGCAAGACGCTGAACGGCTTGCCGATGGCGAACTTGGCACCGGGCTGAATCGTCGCCATGCCTGTCAGGCTGAGTTCGGACAGACCTGTGGCGGTAGCACCTGCCTCACTAAAGCCGAGGGAGCCAGCGCCAAGGCTCGTCAGCAGCAGGTCCGTTTCGCCATTGGCGAAATAATCGCTGACGCTCTTCCATCCCGACGGGTCCAGGTCGGAAGTCTCCGACAGAATTGAGTATCCCTCGAATGAAATGGGGCTGCTCGTGGTATTCCACAGGGATGTCGTCCCATCCAGTTCCACATACAGCGCCAACGGGCTTACCGCACTCGCGTGGGATGAGCACATTGCCACCAACGTCGCCGCCAACAATGCTCGCCTAATCATCGTTTCGCCCTTTTGAATTGCTGCATGCTTGGTCTTGCCGGAACGATTATGGGCACGGCTTCCCCCGGCGGCAACGAATTGGCGGGCGATTGCGGTAAACCCTAGGCTCGCTCGTGGATTGCCTCCCGCTAAACCGTCTCGCGCTCCTCCTGCATCTTCGCCGCCACGTCCTCGATCGCCTGGACGGCCTGCAGCGGGTCCGCCGATTCACAGAACGGGGTCAAGGCAACGGCCATCCGAATGTGGCCAGAGCGACGCAGGGCCTGGCTGCAGCGTTCTACGATTCGCCCGGCGTGCTGTCGCCAGTCCCCAGGCACGTCATTCAAGGCGCGAAGCTCGCGGACGGCCAAGTCGAGGCGGTTGTCGATGGCGGCCATGGGGTCATTCCGAAGCGAAAGGTTGGTGTCCTACCTTTCTTAACGCTCCGACCTAACAGCGGGCTGGATTGACCCAAGGGAGGCGGTGCCGCTAGACTTGCGGCGTTGGCCAGAATGCCGGCTGCGGATTAGTACCCCGCTGTCGGACTGCGGCATAAGGAACACCGTCTTGGGTCTCTCGATCCGCCAAAACATGAACGCATACCCCGACCGACCGGGCGCAAGCGGCGACGCTGCGCACGTGCTTCAACGCCTCTGGTGTTCCTGGCACGGGTACTAACTGTGTCGGTCGGGGCTGCGCCGAAAGGCGTTTCCCATGACCGACTGCAAGCGAGAATCAAGATATCTTGATTCGCCCCAGCGTCTCGTTACCGTCGAACTCGACGGCTCGATCACCACGCTCACGCCCCGGCTGAAGCCCTGCCAGGCTGAAGCCTTGCGTGGGTTCCTGAAGACTGTCAGCAAGGCCAAGCTGCGCGTGCTGCCTCTGACGCGGGAGGTGGCCCAATGAGCAGGCCCCTCAACACGCCCGAGCCCCATGAATGGCACGAACGACGGAGGGCCACTTCAACCATCGCTGCCCTATCTGCAGCGCGCCCACCTCGTGCCGCGGCGAACATCGCCTAGTTGATCCGGGAAGCAACGGGCTCAGGCCGGCTTGGCTAGCACGGCGACTGGACGGAACAGAACTGCCCTACGGCCGAAAGCTTCCCAAGCCCAAGCCGGGCACGCCGGCGCCAGACCTGGCGTTCGGCACGCTGGCCGACTATGTGTTCGATTACTTTGCCGAACGCGAGATCACCAAGGGCTACCACGACGAGGTGGTGTGGATGGTCCGCCGGATCGACGAGTGGCATGGCCGGCACGTGCGGCTGAATGAGCTGAGCGAGCAACTCATCGACCAATGGCTCGGTACGCTGCGAGCTCGCAGCCGCAATCCGTGGTTCCGGTCGATCTTCTGCACACTCTGGCGGGATGCCTTCGCTCACGGCGCATGCCCCCACGAAGCGCCAGCCATTCGTCGGCCCCGGCGGGCGAAGATCATCAAGGCCGCCAAGCAGCCGCCCAAGCAGGGCACGGTCATTACGGCCGAAACGCGGGCCAAGCTCGTGCAGGCCGCTCAGCTCGTCAGCCAGGGAGTGACCCACG
>JAESFN010000993.1_pt1 | contig 16480 bp, 14 predicted proteins | sample 9269411 | NCBI WGS metagenome assembly JAESFN01 (sample SAMN14505399, study PRJNA617100) | algae metagenome | isolation source: Iphinoe sp. HA4291-MV1 and co-occurring heterotrophs from trail next to... | place: USA: Maunawili Falls, Hawaii | collected 2009-07-25
AGCTGGCCAAGAAGTACCTGATCGCCGATCCGAGCATTCCCGAGATCACGCAATGACACGACGACCCGGCAAGGGACGCCGGCAGATCGCTCTCAAGGACCGGCTCGCGCCGGTCCTTATTAGTTTGATCAGCGTCGTCGTCGTGTTCGGCGCCATCGCCTATTTCGTCGGCTCGGCCGAGCAATGGCCGCGCATCCAGAACCAGTTCTTTTCCATCGAGGCGATGCTCGAGGCGGCGCCGGGCGTGGCCCGCGGCTTTCTTGTCAGCCTCCAGATCTGGCTGATCAGCCTCGTCTGCATTGGCATCTGGGCGCTGGTGCTCGCCATCTTCCGCGCCATGGGCGGCCCCTGGTTCGCCCCGCTCCGCGTCTTCGCCATCGTCTATGTCGATCTGTTCCGCGGCCTGCCGGCACTGCTGCTGGTGCTGCTGTTCGGCTTCGGCATTCCGGCGCTCAACCTGCCCGGCCTGCCCAAGGAAGGGCTGTTCTGGGGCGGCGTGGCGCTGATCCTCAGCTATTCGGCCTATGCCACCGAGGTCTACCGCTCCGGCATAGAGGCCGTGCACGAAGGCCAGGGCATGGCGGCCAAGGCGCTCGGCCTCACCCAGTGGCAGACGCTCCGCTACGCCATCCTGCCGCAGGCGCTGCGCAACGTGGTGCCCGCGATGCTGAACCTCGTCGTGGCGCTGCAGAAAGACGTGGCGCTGCTCTCGGTTCTCGGCGTCCGTGACGCGGTGCGCGAGGCGCAGATCTACACCGCCCGCACCTTCAACTATTCCTCGCTTGTCGTCGCCGCGATCCTGTTCCTGCTCGCCACCATTCCCCTGGCGCGCCTGACCGATCATCTCCAGCGCCGCGACCGGCAGCGCCGCCTTCAGGGTGCCCGCTAGCATGAACCGCATCGAGATCGAAAAGCTCACCAAGTTCTACGGCGAGCGCCAGGTGTTGAACGCGGTGGACCTCAACATCGCGCCACACGAGGTGGTGTGCCTGATCGGCGCTTCCGGCTCCGGCAAGTCGACGCTGCTGCGCTGCATCAACGGGCTCACCGAATTCGACCAGGGCACCGTGCGGCTCGACGGCGTGGACATCTACGACGACAGCTTTGGCCGCACCGGCCTCTACAAGCGCGTCGGCATCGTCTTCCAGGCCTACAACCTGTTCCCGCACATGAGCGTGCTCGAAAACATCACGCTGGCGCCGATCCGGGTGCACGGACGAGATCGCCGTGAGGCCGAGGCGGCCGGGCTGAAGCTGCTCGAACTGTTCGGCCTCGGCCAGTATGCGAAGGCCTACCCCGAGCAGCTCTCGGGCGGCCAGCAGCAGCGCGTCGCCATCGTCCGCTCGCTCGCGACGGAACCCGACGTGCTGCTGCTCGACGAGGTGACGGCGGCACTCGACCCCGAGCTGATCGGCGAAGTGCTGAAGATCATCCGCGACCTGAAGACCAGCGGCATGACCATGGTGATCGTCACCCACGAAATGGGCTTCGCCCGCGACGTCGCCGACCGCGTCTGCTTCCTCGACGGCGGACGCATCGTCGAACAGGGCAACCCGCACCGGCTTTTCTCGCGCCCGGAGAACCCGAGGACGCAGAAATTCCTCGAGCGGATCATCGCCGCAGGGCGGCTGGAGGCAACGGTCTAGCCACTGTCGGTGCCCCTCGCGTCCCCTCTCCCCGCTGGGGAGAGGGCCAGGGTGAGGGGTAGCCAAGCACACCCCATTGTGCCGCCCTACCCGTTCGCCGCCAGAAAATCCTCCACCAACGCCACCCAATATTTCGCCGCCGGCGCAATGATCGCGTCGTTGAAATCATACCGCGGGCTGTGCAAGTCCGCGCTCGGCCCATTCCCCACGAACAGGTAGCTCCCCTTCTGCTTCTGCAGCATGAAGGCAAAATCCTCGCTCACCAGCAGCGGCGCCAGCGCCCCCACCTTGTCCTCGCCAAAGTGCCGGATCGCCGTCTGTCGCGCGAACACCGTCTCGTCGTGGTGATTGTTGAGCGCCGGAAACCCTGGTGGGTGGTTCACCTCCGCCACCGCGCCAAAACTCGCGGCCTGCGCCTCGGCCAGCACCTTGATGCGCTCGCGGATCTTGTCGCGCACCGCATCGGTGAAGGCGCGGGTGGTGATCTGCAGCTCGACGCTGTCGGGGATCACGTTAGGCATGGTGCCGCCATGCATCATGCCCACGGTGAGCACTGCCGTTTCCAAGGGATCGATGCTGCGCGAGACGATTGTTTGCAGTGCCAGCACCAGCGACGAGGCGGCGACGATCGTATCGACCGCCTCGTGCGGCATGGCGCCGTGGCCGCCCTTGCCCTTCACGGTGATGATGATCCAGTCGACCGACGCCATGGCCGGCCCGTCGATGAAGCGGAACTCGCCTTCCGGCACGCCCGGCCAGTTATGCAGCCCGAACACCGCATCGACCGGGAAACGCTCGAACAGCCCCTCCTCGATCATCTGCACTGCGCCGCCAGTCTCCTCGGCCGGCTGGAAGATCAGTCGGACGGTACCCGAGAAGTTGCGCGTCTCGGCCAGTTCCTTCGCCGCAGCGAGCAGGATCGTCGTGTGCCCATCATGCCCGCACGCATGCATCACACCCGGGTTGGCGCTGGCATGCGGCAACCCGGTCGCCTCGCTGATCGGCAGTGCATCCATGTCGGCACGCAGCCCTATGGTGCGTTCCCCTGCCCCGTTCCGAAGCGTCGCCACCACCCCGGTGCCACCGATGCCGGTCGCAACCTCATAGCCCCACCCGGTGAGCAGTTCAGCCACAAGCGCACTGGTCGCAAACTCCTCGTGCCCCAGCTCGGGCGCAGCGTGCAGGCGCCGGCGCAGGGCGATGAAATCGGCAATGTCGTGCGGGGTGGATAAGGGCGGAGTGACTTTCATGGCGAGCGCCTGTATCGCAGACTTCTCAACCCGATAGAACACTTCTCCTCAGGCGTCATGCACCACCCACTGCTCGATCTCCTCACCGGCGCCGCCGAGGGCCGCTTTCCTCCCGTGGATGGCGCCGTCACCGTGCTGCCCCCGCTCGCCGGAGGCTGGGAATGCTCGGTGGCGTTTACCGGTCATGCCGCCGTCGCCACCTCGCGTCCGGCCGACGAGGTGCTGCAGCAGGGCCCCGATGGCTACGGCGCCTCGATGTCGCCAGACTTCCTGCGCTGGCTTGCCGGCCCTCAAGGCTTTATCGGCGTCATCGACGTAATGCTCTACACCCGCGGCACCGGCATCTCGACGCTGCCACTCCGCACCGATGCCGACGACCACTCGCGGGTCCAGTATGCCCGGCAATACCGCTCCGACGTGCGCGTCTATGGCGACGAGCGCGGCCTCATCACCATCGGCGCCGGCCTCGCCGGGCGGCGTGAACTGAGCGTCGAGGCAGACACCCACAACCAGGGCCACGGCACGTCGCTGATCAAGGAAGCGATCGGCCTCGTCCCTGAGGGCGAACTGCTGTTCGCCGCCGTCTCCCCCGGCAATGCCCGCTCGCTCCGTGCCTTCCTCAGCCTCGGCTTCACCCCGATCGGCAGCGAAGCCCTCATTCGCCGCGACGCACCGGCCTCGCATTGATCCTCCCCCGCGTGGCGGGGGAGGGGGACCAGCGAAGCTGGTGGAGGGGGCGGCCAGAATCGTCGGCGGCGGTCAGACAAACCGCGCCGCATTATCCGCGACGTAGTCCACCAGCCGCCGCGCCGCGCGCCCGGTGACGCGGGACACGTCGCCGGTATCGGCCGCCACCCAGCCCTGACTGACCGGGTAGAAGATCGGCGCGATGTGCTCGGCATATTCGCGGGTGATCCCGGTCCGCTCCGCCGCGGCGATGAACGCGGCAGCCTCGACCGGCTCATAGCGCACTGCCTTGCCGCTGACCGCCGACAGCACCGAGGCGGCGTCGGCATAGGTGAGGCTCTCGGATCCGGTGAGAGTCAGCGCCTCGCCGTTGAAATCCGGCCCGGTCAGGGCCATCGCCGCCACATCGGCAATATCGCGTGCATCGACGAAGCTGGTGCGGGTCTCGCCCGCCGGCAGCTGGATCAGGCCGCGCTCGCGGACATCCTTCAGCCAGTACGTATGGAAATTGTCGAAGAACCAGTTCGGCCGCAGCAGCACATAGGGCGTCCCCGAGGCCTCGATCTTCAGCTCCAGCTGGCGGAACGGGATCGCCTCATCCGCCTCCACCCCGATAGCCGATTGCAGCACGATCTTGATCCCCTTTTCCGCCGCCATGTCGACGAAGCCGCCGAGCAGGTGCAGCGGGTGATGCGGGCCCGTCGGCACCACCAGATAGATCGCATCGACGCCATCGAGGGCCGGTGCGAAGCTCGCGGGCGCCTCGAAATCGAGGACAGTCGGCTCGCCGAGGCTGGCCCGGCCGGTGCGGGATGCGGCGCGGACGCGATGGCCCTGCGCCAGGAGGCGCGGGACGAGATGCTTGCCCACCGTGCCGTTGGCGGCGGTGACGAGAATGGTCGAGGACATGTGATTGCTCCAGTTGTTGGCCGGCCACATGTCGGTCACCCCAGCGATCCGATCCATGCTCATCGGGCGCAATTCCATTGCCGATCGTCTCATTCGGCACTATCTGTCGCGGCATGACAGTGCTCGATCAATGGATGCGGATGTACTCGCGGCCCCAGCTCACCCTGGTGCGCAGCGCCGTGGTCGGCCGCTGGGGCTTCAGCCTCGACCCCGGCGCTACCGTCGCCTTTCACCTGGTAAAGAAGGGCACCGCCTGGTTACGCCGCGCCGGCGTTCCCGTCGTGCGACTGGAGCAAGGCGACCTCGTCGTCATCGCCAATGGCGAGGCCCACGACGTCGTCGATCGCAAGGATGGCATGGCCGAACCGGTCGCGGAGTTCGCGCTGCGAACGTTCGAGCTGAGGGATCGCGAACCCGACGCGGTGATCTTCTGCGGCACGCTGCGGGCCGACACGGCGCGGCGCCAGACCGGTGTCTTCGCCATCCCGCCCTTCATCCATCTCTCGGGCGCCGAGATCGCCGACGACCCAGGCATCGCCGGCCTCGTCTCGCTGCTCAGCGCCGAGCTCGAATGTACGTCACAGGGCAATGAGACGCTGATCGAGAGCCTCACCTCAGGGCTGATGATCTACGTACTGCGCCGCGCCGCCGAACAATCGGGCCATTCCCCCGGCTGGCTGGTGGCAATGAACGATCCGCAGCTGGCGCGGGTGTTCCAGGTCATCCACGCCACGCCCGCCACCCAATGGACCGTCGAGGACATGGCCAGTTCCGCCGGTCTCTCCCGGGCCACCTTCTCCCGCCGCTTCGCCGAGCGCGTCGGCGAGCCGCCGCTCAGCTACCTCACCGCCTGGCGCATGACCCTGGCCGGCCGCCGCCTCCTGCAGGGCAAGCAACCCCTGTCCCGCATCGCCGCCGAAGTCGGCTACAGCTCCGAAGCCGCCTTCAGCCGCGCCTTCAAACGCCACCACGGCGTCGCGCCGGCGGCGTATCGGAACACGCCGGCAGGCTGACCCGGCTCAAACCCGTCGGCACGAATTCCCCGGCACGAACTTCGGGCTCAGCACGAAGTCCTGCGGCGGTTCCGCCGCTGCGTCCGGGCTGCTGATCCGATGCAGCAGCCGCCGGGCGATGATGCCGCCGAGTTTCAGCGTGTCCTGTACCACCATGGTGATGCGCGGCGTGATGACATTGCTCCACTGCACGTCGTCGATCATACAGAGCGAGATATCGCCCGGGCAGTTGAAGCCCAGCTCCTGCATCGCCTGCAGCGCCGCCAGCGCCACGGCGTTGTTGGCACCGAGGATGGCAGTGGGCCGCTCGGGCTGGATCAGCAGCCGCATTGCCGCTTCGTAGCCAGCCGAGCGCGTGAACTGGCCGTCCACCACGTAGTTCGGGTTCACCTCCACCCCAGCGCTGGCCATCGTCTCGACGAAGCCGCGATGGCGCTCAGACGCCGTGTGCATGTGCTGCGGGCCGGCGATGAACGCGATCTTGCGGTGTCCCAGCTGCAGCAGGTGCTCAGTCAGCATCGCGCCGGCGAGATAGTTGTCCGAGCCAACGAAATCCCGCTCGATCCCCGCCACCTTCTGGTCGAAGCAGACCATAGGCACCTTGATGCTCTGAACGAAGCTCACATAGTCCGCCCCGAAGCTCGACGGCGCCAGCGCCAGGCCCGCGATCTTCAGCCCGATCAGGTGCTCGACCAGCGCCTGCTCGCGCTCGCGCTTGCCCGAGGAGTCGGTGATCAGCACGAAGTGCTCGTGCTCGAGCGCATAGTTCTCGAGTTCGCGGCGGATATCGCCGAAGAACGGGTTACCCACATTGCCGACCACCAGCCCGATCATCTTCGATCGCCCGCGCGCCAGACTCTGCGCCAAGGGGTCAGCGACATAACCCACTGCCGCCACGGCGCTGCGGATCCGTTCGAGCGTTTTCTGGCTCACCCGACCCGGATTGCTGAGCGCCAGCGACACGGTCGAGACCGAGACTTCCGCGAGCCTCGCTACGTCACGAATGGTGGCCATCAGTCTGTTCTCGAACCGTTTCTATCCAACGTGGGAACTGTGCGGGCGGGACGTTCGGCAGATAATTCTCTTGCAATACCTAGCAGTTGCAGGGCTTCGCGCAACTGAAATCCACCAAACTGGTGTGTCCCAGATTCCGCCTTGACTCATGGCGCAGTCGCCATCAGGATGAAAATCGAACCGGTTCGATAGACCGGACTATGGAGGATAGATTGGATAGCGCACTCACCATCAGCGGTGGCATCGACTCGTCGGCGGGCAAGGCCTGGTTCACGAATGACCGCTTCGGCATGTTCATTCACTTCGGCCTCTACGCCCTCGCCGCGCGCCACGAATGGGTGCAGCATCGCGAGGAAATCTCGCCGGAAGCCTATGCGAAGTACTTCGAGAACTTCGATCCGGACCTCTACGATCCCAAGGAATGGGCGCGCCGGGCGCGCGAAGCCGGCATGAAGTACGTGGTGCTGACCGCCAAGCACCACGAAGGCTTCTGCCTGTGGGATTCGAAGTTCACCGACTACAAGTCGACCAACACTCCCTACGGCAAGGACCTGTTGAAGCCTTACGTCGAGGCGTTCCGCGCCGAGGGGCTGAAGGTCGGCTTCTACTATTCGCTGATCGACTGGCACCATCCGGAGTTCCCGGTCGACGGCATCCATCCGCTGCGCAACCATCCCGACGCGCTCGAGATGAACAAGACCCGCGATGTCCGCAAGTACGCCGAGTACATGCGCAACCAGGTCACGGAACTCCTCACCGGCTTCGGCGAGATCTCGGTCATCTGGTTCGACTTCAGCTACCCCAAGCGCGAGTACAAGGGCATGCCCGGCAAGGGCCGCCTCGACTGGCAGAGCGAGGAGCTGATCACGCTGGTGCGCGATCTGCAGCCCAACATCATCGTCGGCGACCGGCTGGACCTGCCCACCGACGGCAATTTCCCCAAGGACCTCGCCACCCCCGAGCAGTACACGCCGCGCGTCGCGCCCACCATCAACGGCAAGCCGGTGCGCTGGGAAGTCTGCCACACCTTCTCGGGCTCGTGGGGCTATCACCGCGACGAGAACACCTGGAAGGACGCCGGCCAGCTGATCAACATCCTGATTGACACGGTGGCGCTCGGCGGCAACCTGCTGATGAACGTCGGCCCGACCGCTCGCGGTACCTTCGATGCCCGCGCCGTCACCGCGCTCGAGACCTACGGCGAATGGCTGCACGTCAACGGCCGTTCGATCTACGGCGCTGGTCCGTCGCAGTATAAGGCGCCGAACGGCACCCGCTTCACCCAGAAGGGCAACCGGCTCTACCTGCACCTGCAGTCCTGGCCGTTCCGCCACGTCCACATCGAGGGCCTGGGCCGCAAGGTGAAGTACGCGCAGTTCCTGCACGACGCGAGCGAGATCCACTGGCTCGACCCCGATGCGGAGGTCGACTCCAACATCGGCGTCGCGGTCGGCGACGGCATCCTGACGCTCGAACTGCCGGTGCTGAAACCCGACGTGGTGACCCCGGTCGTCGAGCTGATCCTCAAGGACTGACGATCTTGCCGGTAGCATTGGCTGACGCGATGGCTCACGAGGCCGAACTGATCGCGGCGATGACTCCGCTCATCGCCGACCTTGCCGAGGACGGCTCCGGCGCGGTCGCGCTCGCCGGGTCGCGCGGCAAGGGCCGGTCGGACCGGCAGTCGGACTACGACTTTCGCGTCTACGCCCATGCCTACCGGCAAGACCTGAAGCGGACCGCGCAATGGAACCGCTTCGAGGCGGCCATGACGGAATGGCAGGGCGAAGGCGTCCGCATGGACGGCGTATGGATGCGCAGCTACTCGGGCGTCGAGCGCGATCTCGAGGCCTGGCTGGGCGGCACCGCCATCCCCAAGAGCTTCGAGTGGACCATCTGGGGCTACCACCTGCCGACCGATCTCGCGAGCCAGCAGATCGTCAACGACCCCGAGGGAAAGCTCGCGGGCTGGCGCACCCGGCTCACCACCTACCCCGAGCCGCTGCGTGATGCGGTGCTCAACCAGTACCGCGAAATCCTGCAGTACTGGGCGGCCGACTACCACTACGAGAGCAAGGTCGCCCGGCGCGACCTGGTATTTCTCGTCGGCATCGCCGGCAAGCTCAGCAACGCGATCCTGCAGGTCGTGTTCGCGCTCAACCGCGCCTACTACCCGGGCGACGGCTGGAACCTGCCGATGGCGGCAGACCTGCCGCTGCTGCCGCCCGATTTCCTTTCCCGCATGACGGCGATCCTGGAGCCGGGGCGCGACCCCGACGCCTTTCACCGTCAGCGCAACGAGCTCATCGCCATGATCGCCGATCTGGAGGTGCTGATCGCGGCCTGAACCGGCCGTGTAGACGCCCCGGAGCCGAGGACTCCGGAACAACGACCAAACAACGCAAATACGACCCGTGATTGAGGAGACACACCGTGAAGTTCACGCACGCCTTGGCTGCCCTGGCTCTCGCCGGCACCGCCATCATGTCCACCGCCACCTTCGCTCAGGAGCAGGTGAACCTGACCTGGCAGATGTGGGGTGACGAGAAGGACACCCCGCTCTTCCAGAGCATCGCCGACCTCGTGACGGCAGAATACCCCAACATCAAGGTGACGCCGCAGTTCTCCGGCTGGACCGACTACTGGACCCGCCTCCCAGTGCTGGCTTCGTCCGGCCAGATCGCCGACCTCGTCGCCATGCAGTCGATGCGCATGCCGAGCTTCTACGGCGTGCTCGAGCCGCTGGATCCGTTCATCGCTGCGGACAATTTTGACAAGTCGGTGTTCGAGACCTCGATCATCAGCGGCCTGTCGCAGGAAGGCGTGCAGTACGCCCTGCCCTACGACGTCGGTCCGTGGCTGGTGTTCTACAATCGCGACAAGTTCGCCGAGGCCGGCATTGCCGAGCCGGCGATGGACTGGACCTTCGCCGACTTCCAGGCGGCGGCCGAGAAGCTGACCAGCGGCGAAAACTACGGCTATGCCGTTCAGGCCTTCGACTTCGTCGCCGGGCCGGTGGCGCTTGGCGCCGAGTACTTCAACGACGGCAACCAGTTCGACGTGACCAATGCGGGCTATGCCGCTGCGGTCGGCAAGCTCGTCGACCTCGTGGCGGTCGCCAAGGCATCGCCGGTCTTCGCCTCGGGTGCCGGCGCCGCAACCGCCAGCGGCCGCTTCGCCTCGGGTAACGCCGCCATGTACATCGACGGACCGTGGTCGCTGATTTCGACCCAGGGCTCGGTGAACTTCAAGATGGGCGTTGCACCGCTGCCGCGCGGCGAAGGCCCGTCGCGGTTCATTACCGCCGGTTCCGGCTGGGGCATCTCAGCCGCCAGCAAGCACAAGGAAGAAGCCTACAAGGCGCTGAAGGTTCTCACCGGTCCCAAGGCCGCCGAGATCCTCGCCTCAGCCGGTCGCGCCCTCCCCGGCCGCCTGGCCGAGCAGAGCTTCTGGTATGATGTCGCCGCCAAGGACGTGAGCGGCACCCGCGAGACGCTGCAGTACTCGTTCGAGCACTCGACCCCGTTCCGCCTCAACGAGAACTGGAACGAGTTCGAGAACCTGCTGACCCAGTACATCCCACTGGCGCTCAACGGCGATAACACCACGGACGCGGTGCTGGCCGATATCCAGAGCCAGCTGCCGTAAGTCCCGGCGCCCGGCCGGGCCCGAATCCGGCCGGGTGCTTCATCTGCGAGGGAGGAGGTGCCCATGACGCTTATCCAGGATACCGCGGTCGCGACCAGCGCCCCGGCCGCCCGCCAGCGCCGGCGCAGCGGACCACGCGAGGGCCGCACGGCCTTCTTCTTCCTCTTGCCCAGCCTGTTGGGCGTGCTCCTGTTCCTGGTGCTGCCGATCATCGCCTCGCTGGTGCTGAGCTTCACCAACTGGAAGCTGCTCGGCAAGCCCGCCTTCGTCGGCATCCAGAACTACGTCCGGCTGTTCACCGCCGACCCGCAGTTCTGGACGATCCTGCGCAACACGCTGTTCTTCACCGTCGAATACCTGGTGCTGAACATCATCATCTCGGTAGGGCTCGCAACCTGGATCGCGAGCCTCAAGCGAGGGCAACGGTGGTTCCGGGTGGTGTTTTTCCTCCCCACATTTACACCCGGAATCGCCGTCGCCATCGTCTGGATGCTGATCTTCGCTCCCGGCGGCTTCTTTGATTTCATCATGAAGTCGCTGTCGCTGGGCGTGCCGAACCTGTTGACCGACCAGACGCTCGCCATGCAGGCGGTGATCATCGTCTCGCTCTGGGCCAACGTCGGCTACAACACCGTGCTGTTCAACGCCGCGCTCGACATGGTGCCGCCGAGCTACCTCGAGGCCGCCAAGATCGACGGCGCCACCGCCTGGGACCGCTTCTGGAAAATCCGCCTGCCGCTGATCTCGCCTACCCTGTTCTTCGGCACGGTGATGACCGCCATCACCTCGCTGCAGGTGTTCGACCAGATCTACGTCATGACCCGCGGCGGCCCGGGCAACGCCACTGCCACGCTCGGCTACGCCATCTACCAGCGCGGCTTCCAGAACTTCCAGATGGGCTACGCCTCTTCCATCGCCTGGGTGATGTTCGCGCTGATCATGGCGCTGACCGCCCTCCAGTTCTGGCTGCAGCGCAAGTGGGTGCACTATGACAACTAAGGCCCGTTCCCGGCGCGTCGCTCTGGCGCTCGATATTCTCAACCACGGCGCGCTCATGCTGGTGGCGCTGCTGTTCCTGTTCCCGTTCTTCTGGATGGTCTCGAACGCCGTCCGCTCGAACGCCGAAGTGATGGCAATCCCGGTGCGGATCCTGCCCAACGTGTTCGAGTGGGACAACTTCGCCAAAACCTGGTCGGAGCTGCCCTTCGGTCGGTTCTTCCTCAACTCGATGGTCGTCGCCGGCAGCGTCACGGTGATCACCGTGGTGGTTTCGTGCCTCGCCGGCTACGCCTTCGCCCGGCTGAAGTTCCCTGGCCGCGATGCCCTGCTGCTCGGTTATGTCGGCACCCTCATGGTGCCGTCCATCATGCTGATCATCCCGCTGTTCCTGATCGTCAACGGCCTCGGCATGGTCAACACCTTCCAGGGCGTCATCCTGCCGGTCGCCTTCGGCACCTTCGGGGCCTTCCTGCTGCGGCAGTTCTTCCTCTCGATCCCCATGTCGCTGGAAGAGGCCGCGCTGATCGACGGCGCCTCCCGCCTCCGCATCTTGATCAGCATCATCGTGCCGCTGTCGATGCCGGCGATCGGGCTCCTGTCCCTCTTCACCTTCATCGCCCAGTGGAACAACTTCCTCTGGCCGCTGATCGTCATGACCGGCCAGGAAAACGCCACCCTGCCCGTCGGCCTCACCCACTTCCAGACCCAGCAGGGCACGCAGTGGAACTACATCATGGCCGGCGCCGCCCTCTCCATGCTCCCCGGCATCGTCCTCGCGATCCTGCTGCAAAAGCTGATCTACAACTCGATCGCCCTGAACGCCGGCATGGGCGGCCGCTAAGGCGCCCACCACCGCAGACGCAAAGCGCGCCCCTCTCCCCACTGGGAGAGGGTCACGGGGGTAGCCAAGCACGCCGGCTTAGATTGGCCTAATTCTCATTCGTCCTCATGCGCCAACGCGTGCAACTCGTTGAGGATCGCTTCGATCTGCGTTGGCCCGAGGTTGGTCTGCGGCATCTCGGTCCCCGGAGCGAAGTCGCGCGGCGAAACCAGGAATTTGGCGAGATTCTCCCGAGTCCACGTCCCTTCGACCCGCCGAAGCGCTTCGCTGTACTCGATGCCCGGCTGCGAAGCGATGTCATGATCCGCAACCGCAGAGAGGCGAGGCCTGGTCGGGTTACCGTGACAATCGAAGCAGCCGGCGTCGGCGAGTGCAGTGCTGGTGTCCGATAGCGCCGGTATGTCGTCCAGCATTTGATGCGGGGTCAGGTAGCCGAACCGTCCGTCGTCGAACAGGATGTAGATCCGTCCGCCCGTGATAGCGATGTCCCTGATGCGGTGCCCGAGGCTGATCGCCTCTTCATAGACGACATGATCGCCGGCCAGCCGCAGCCGACGAAGGCCCTCGCCCGCCAAAGTGCTGACCAGCAGGTCACCATCCCAACGTGGACTGACGCCTTCGATAGGCGCGATGGACGACGGAGCGACCGACGGCACCCACGAAAAGCGTGGCGGCTCGTAGCCGTCGTGCCGCCCCTGCCGGGGGTTCCTTGGCCAGGCCTTGGCGTCACTCTCAGGTTCGGAGTACATCGTGCCGAAGGTGACGATCGGCCAGCCGTAGTTCTTTCCAGCCTCCACCAGGTTGAGCTCGTCGCCACCCTGTGGACCGTGCTCCACTGACCACAACCGCCCCTGATTGTCGAAGGTCAGCCCCTGCGGATTGCGGTGACCGCGAGAGATGACTGTCATCGCCCCGTCGGCGTCAAACCGCAGCACGCGACCCAGATCGCTGGCCGCATCATCCATCTGCGATACCAGCAGCGGCTTTCGCCCAATGCCGTCGAATTCAAGATCGCCCGTGGACACCAGTACACTGCCGTCGGACGCCTGAACGATCCGGCCGCCCGCCTGGAACCCGCCGAACGTGTTTCGGTCCACGCCAGGCGGCACGCACGGAACGGTTTTGCGCAGCGTATGCCATGACAGCACCTCCGCCGGCGGTGCTTGGGTCTCCCAATCCGGCGGTAGCTTCGCTTCCTCGATTTGGACGCCGAAACAGACCTTACCCGGATCGTAGTAGTTGTGGGTGACGAACAGGTGCGGCCCATCCGCGAAATGGACCAGCTCTATGTCGTGATAGCGGCGGACATCGGCCCGAATGCTGCGCCCGCTATCGAACCGCTCCGGGGCCTCGTCGGAACCAAAGACCGGCGGCAGCCGATAAGGGAGCTCAACCAGCTTTCCATCCGCTATGGAGAAGTCCTCGAGAACCCCATCCGTGCGCCGGCCGATCAGGATGCCGTGCTCCGTCACCGACAGGCCGCCGGCGTAGCCCTCGATCGGTTCCGCATCATTGACGATGGTGAGATCGAAATTCACCAGCGCTGTAGTGACTACGCTGGTCTCCGGCTCAGCGGGACGCTCTGCAGCAGGCGGCGCCAGGACTGCCCGAATGGACGCCAGAACGGTCGCACCCACTGGCTTGATGACGTTCCAGGGAAATGCCTGGTACTTGCCGACAGCGACACCCCACACGAAGGCGCCAGCGAGAACAACGGCTCCCGCGGCTACCAGTATCGAGCGCTTCACGTCGACCTCCTAGCCAGTTGCTACGGCCAGACGACACTAGGCGAAGCGGCCGCCCGCAATCAATCGCGGGCGGCCGATAGCAGCTTACTTCAGCATGCCGGTCTGCACCGAGCCCTGCAGCTGGCGTTGGAAGATGATGTAGGTGACGAGCACCGGCAGCACCGTGATCACCACGGCGGCGAACAGCGCGCCGAAGTTGACCGCATAGCCCGCCTGCGAGGCGAACGATGCCATGCCCTGGCTCAGCACGTAGTTCGACGTGTTGGTGTTGAGCGCGATCGGCAGCAGGAACTGGTTCCACAACCCGAGGAAGTTGAAGATCGCCACCGACGCGATGCCCGGCTTGGCCATGGGCAGCATGATGGTGAAGAAGATGCGCCACGGGCCGGCGCCGTCGATCATCGCCGCCTCGGCGATCTCCTGCGGCAGGGTGCGGAAGAAAGCGTAGAGGAAGAACACCGTGAACGGCAGCGCGAACGCCACGTAGGTGATGATCAAGCCGGGGAACGTGTTGAGCAGGCCAAAGCCGCGCAGCGTCTGGAACAGCGGCACCACGGCAAGGAAGATCGGGAAGGTCAGCCCGGCCAGCATCAGGTAGTAGATGATCTTGCTGCCCCTGAACTCGTAGCGCGCCAGGTAATAGGCGCACATCGAACCGAGCAGCATGACGATGGCGAGCGCGAAGCCGACGACGATCACCGTGTTGAAGAAGTAGGTGCCGATCGACGCCGAGGTCCACGCCGACACGTAGTTGTCGAAGTTGAAGCTGGTGGGCAGCGTGAAGGGCGATGCGAAGATCTGCTGGGTCGTCTTGAACGAGCTCATCAGCACCCACAGCAAGGGCGCGCAGATGATGACGACCCAGGCGATCAGCGCGATGTGCGAAATTGTGGCGACGGTCTTGTCGGTCCAGATGGTTTTCTTCGCCACCGGGTGCTCGAACACGCCGGCGGTCTTTGCCTGCGTCGCGACCGGAGCAGAGCGCACGAGCGGCGCCACGGCAGTGTTGACCGGTCCCGACTTGGGGGTGCGGCCGGTCCACCAGAACACGAAGAACACCAATGCCGCGAAGACCAGGGTAATGATCGCCAGCGTCGCGCCCATCGAGGTCGCGTAGCCGAACTTGCCCTTCTTGAAGGCGGTGTTCAGCAGGTGCTGCGAGATGACGACGGTGGAATTGGCCGGGCCACCCGACGGGTTCAGCGCCTGCATGTAGACGAAGGCGTCGAGCGCGAGGATGCCGAGATAGACATAGGCGGTGCGGATGTTGTCGCGGATCATCGGCACGGTGATCGAGATCGCCGTGCGGAAGCGGCCGGCGCCATCGACGCGCGCCGCCTCGTAGACCTCGGCCGGGATGCCTTTGATCGCCGCGATGAACAGCACCATGTAGAAGCCGACCATCGACCAGGCGATGACGAAGATCGAGGCGCCCATGGCGGTGCGCTCGTCGCCGAGCCAGGCGAAGGACTTGAAGAAATCGAACCCCAGGCCCGTGAGGATACCGTTCAAGAGGCCGCTCGACGGGTCGTACATCTGCGCCCACAGGATGCCGATGACGATCGCCGGCACGGTGTAGGGGAAGAACGAGATGACCCGGTAGATGCCGGAATGCTTGAGGCCCTGGATTTCGCCGCGGGTCACGCCGCCGATGGTCACCAGCGTCGCCAGCGTCACCGACAGGATGATGACGAGCGGCGGCAGGATAAGCACCAGCACTATGGAGTTGTAGACGGCCTTGGTGAAGACCGGGTCGCTCAGCAAGGTCACATAATTGGCCAGGCCAACGAAGTTCATCTTCTTCGAAAAGCCTGACCAATCAGTCATTGAGTAGTAGAAGGCTTGCACGAATGGCGAGATCACGAAGATCACGTAGATCGCCAGGGGGAGCCCGAGGAACACCAGCGCGAAGCTGGAGCCCTCCAGGCTCGGAAGTTTCCACCGACGGGTTGTTGTCGTGGTCGGTGCCCTCGCCATCGTGCTGTCCATTACTTCACTTCGACTTTCGTGACGGAGGCGTCGTTGTAAACGGCGCTGGTGATCGCCTCGAGAGCGGCGGTAAAGGCGGCGACGTCAAGCTTGCCATCGAGGAAGCTGTTCCAGACGACGAGTTCGTCCTGGTTCGTGCCGTAGAGGTCGAACGAGTTCCAGGTGAACACGTCGTTGCCGGCTTCGGCCAGCAGCTTGCTCTGCGAGACCAGGGCGGTCGAACCGAAACCGTCGGCCGGGACAGTGTCCTTGACGATGGTCGGAGCGAGCTTGGTCTTGGCAAAGTTCGTTGCTGCTTCCTTCGACAGCATCGTGCGGAGCAGTTCCTTGCCACCGGCAAGGTTCAGAGCGCCGGCCGGGATGATGAACGGCTCGCCGGCAGTGGCGTGGAGAGCCGTCTTCGGCAGCTTGTCGTTCGCGTCGATCGACAGTTCCGCCATACCGGTCATCTTGAAGTCCGCCTTGGTGGCCGGCTTCATTTCGTTCTCGATCCACGAGCCCGACGGATAGAGCAGGAACGACTGGTCGTTCGACCACTGCGCCTGAGCAGCGGTGAACTGGGTGCCCGCGCCACCCGGCTTCATCATGCCGCCCGAGATGATCTCGTGCAGCGCGGTGAAGACGGCCTGGAACGCCGGATGCGACCAGAAGCCCGGGGTGAAGTTGTCGACGGCGAGACGCACCTCGTCGCCGCCCGCCTTGATCGCCGAGGCGACCGCGGTGGTGCGGTAGTAGG
>JAESFN010000994.1_pt1 | contig 16480 bp, 14 predicted proteins | sample 9269411 | NCBI WGS metagenome assembly JAESFN01 (sample SAMN14505399, study PRJNA617100) | algae metagenome | isolation source: Iphinoe sp. HA4291-MV1 and co-occurring heterotrophs from trail next to... | place: USA: Maunawili Falls, Hawaii | collected 2009-07-25
GTTGGCCGTCAATCGGGGTCGGGACGCCCGCGTGGAACCGGCGTGAGGACAAACAAATCGAGCGCAGCCGCAGATACTGCGGCTGCGCTCGATTGACGATTCGGTGGATTGATAGCTAATGCGCGCCGGCGGCGATCAGCTTGTCGGCGATGATGGTGTAGCCGCGGTTCAGCGCGTGTTGCAGTGGGGTGACGCCGTCGAAGTCGGCCAGGTTCACATCGGCGCCGGCGTCAATGAGAAGTTGCACGATCTCCTGGTGCGCGGGACCGCCGTCACTGAGAATGATCGCCTCCAGCAGACCGGTCCAGCCGAGATTGTTGACGTGATCGATGTCGACCCCGGCTTCAATCAGAATCTTCACCGTCTCCACGTGCCCGCGCTCGCAGGCCGGAATCAGGGCGGTGCCGCCGAAGCGATTGGTGCTTTTGAGATCGGCGCCATGCTCCAGCGTCATTTTCAGAATCTCGTTGAGCCCGCGCGCCCCGGCGTAGAGGTACGGGCTGTCCTGAATATTGTCCTTAGCGTTGACATCGGCCCCCGCTTCGATCAGCTCACGGGCGATCGCGATGTTGTTGTCGTTTGTGGCGATCATCAGCGGGGTGCGCCCGCGATCGTCGCGATCTTCGAGATAGGCGTTATTCGCGATCAATTCCTTCGTCTCCGCTTCATCGCCAGCCAGCACCGCCAGCACGAGATCGTCGCCGAGCGAGCGATCGCGCTCGGGTTCCGGGGACGCTCCCGGGGTGGCAACATGCCCGGCAAATGCAACTATCACCAACAACGGGAGTAACAACGCCCGTACCATCAATACCCACGCTCCATTTCAACACCCGTCACGAGAATGGTATACCAAATTTGCCCAATCGCCCACGCGCTTGGTTGATGAGCCTAAAGAAGCCGATGGACGGATGGATGTGTTTCTGTAGCCGGCAGTGAACACCATGTACAACGTAGAGGGTCGTTTATGAAATAGTGGCGTGAGATCCAGCTCGTGAGGGGACGCGTGCAATGGAGAAGCGCATTCTGTTCGTGCACGGAGCGTGGTTGACTGCTGCTTCGTGGACCGATTTCATGGAACCGTTCAACGCGGCCGGCTACGAATGCATCGCGCCGCCGTGGCCCCACCTCGATCGTCCCGCCGACGAGCTGCGTCGCAATCCAGCGCCGGAGTTCGCGAAGCTGGGGATCAACGACATCGTCGAGCACTACGATCGCATTATCGCTACCCTGCCGGAGCAGCCGATTTTGATCGGGCACTCCTTCGGTGGTTTGATCGTGCAGCGCCTGCTCGATCGCGGCCGTGGTGTTGCGGGCGTGGCGATCGATCCTGCCCCGCCCCGTGGCGTGCTGGCGACCCCGGCGGCGGTGATCAACAGCCTGCCGGTCTTTTTGAGCTGGCGGGGCTGGTCAAAAATCCACACTATGTCCGAAAAGAACTACGCCAAAGGGTTTGCCAACGAGCTGACCCCCGAGCAGCAGAGCGCCACCTACCGTGCCTACGTTGTGCCCACACCGGGCAAGATCTTCTTCCAGGCCGCGTTTGGCATCCAATCGGCGGTGAATTTCAAGAATCCCCATCGCCCGCCGTTAATGATCACCGCCGGTTTGTCTGATAAGACGGTACCACCAGGAATGGTGCGCTCGAATTTCAAAAAACAGTCGCGTGCCGGTTCGAAAACCGAGTTGCTTGAGCTGCCGGGCGTTTGTCATTTCGTGATGAAGCAGGATGGCTGGCGTGACGTGGCCGCGAACATTCTGGAGTTCCTCCGCACCAACGCCCGCTAAATCCTGCCCGGGAAACTCCCCGGTTTGAGGCAGGTCCATCTCGCGGCGTATTGCCGCTGGCTGGTCGATTCGGAAACGGCGCGCCTGCGCTGGAAATGGGGGATCGAGGAGAGGAGTAATAATGAACAAGCAAACAGTGTCACGCCGGTCAGCGTTAGCCGGCGCGAGTGCGGTTGGTCTCGGATTGATGGCGTTCAATCAGTCGCCGGTTCGTGCGGCGAAGCGAGGAGTTCCCGCGATGCAGGCTTCCCCCGTGGCATCGACCACCCCGACCGTTGTTTTGGTGCACGGTGCATTTGCTGATGCATCCGGCTGGGCCGGGGTTATTACCTCCCTGGCCAAGAGTGGAATTTCATCACTGGCAGTCGCGAATCCGCTCCGCGGCGTGACGACTGACGCAACCTATCTCGCCGCCGTGGCGAGCGCCATTCCCGGCCCGGTGCTGCTGGTGGGGCATTCGTACGGTGGGGTGGTCATCACCAACGCCGGGGCGAACATCCCGAACGCGGTTGGGCTGGTGTACGTCGCCGCGTTCGCGCCGGACGAAGGCGAGATTCTCCAGGAACTCCTCGCGGCAGCTGGCGAAACGCCATTCTCGAAGGCGTTGCGCCCGGTACCGGTGCCAACCCCCGGAGCGCCTGACCCGGTGCCGGAATTTACCATCGATACCGCCTCGTTTCATGAGCTGTTTTGCGCCGATCTACCGGACGAGCTAGCGGCGACGATGGCGGTTTCGCAGCGCCCCGCTTCGGCGCTCGGGTTCGCCGAGCCGACGACCAATCCAGCCTGGAAAACCCTGCCGTCCTGGTTCGCGGTGGCGACGGAGGATGTGACGATCGGGGCCGATCCCGAGCGCTTCTTCGCCCAGCGCGCCGGGAGCACGACGGTGGAGATTGTCGGTTCGCACGTGGTGATGATTTCACAGCCGGAGGCGGTGGCCGATCTGATTCGAACCGCTCTCGCAAGTCTCGCCTAAGCGCGATCTGCCGGATCGGGCGCCCGCCCGATCCGGCTGCAGGCGCCGTCGCCCGCGATGGGTTGACGGCGCCGCAAAACGTCGGGGGTAGATCGCCTCAGACTAGGGTGTTTTTCCTGCCCCTATGGGGAAAACGGCATAGGACGAATGCCCCTGTTGTCGTTGCCCGAAATGCGGAAGTACTGTGCTAGGATTCGGCATTGCATCCGGTGAAACAGGCTGTGACCCCAAGCCCCTGGGCCATCGCTCGTTGATCGGTTCGCTGCGCAGCGGCGCCCCCGCGCATTGATGTGAATCGTCTAGACGATGCCTGTGCCAGCTCCACGTTCCCAATCGATTGCGGTGGGGTCCCCGCATATTCCGCACCTTTACGCGGATCGCGGTGAGATCGCCGACGCCGTGGTTCGGCTGGCCGCCGAACTGCGCTTCGACGTGGTCGAGACCGACCCGGAATTCTGGCCGACCCCCAACGCTGCCGAATTAGTGATTCGCCTGATCGGGGGACTTCCGATCGAGCGGAACGGCTGTACTGGTAGCGAACCAGGACCCGTATCTGGCGACGGTGATGGACTGGTGGTGGTACTCGCGTACCGCGGGATTCCGGTCGAGATTCCTGAAGTCGTCGACGATGTTGCCGATCTCGATTCCCCTCACGATCTGCGTCGCGCGCTCACGCGCGCGCTTCGTTTGGCGGTGGAACGACGCGCTCAGCGCATGAGCAATCTCGCGGGGCATGCCGCGCTCTCCGTGTTCGATCGCATTCCCACCTATCTCACCCTGCTCGATGCGAATGGCAATCGCCTGTGGTCGAACCCGGCGGTGGCGCGTGATTTTCAGGTCGAGATGGCGAGCTTCATCGGAACCGATTACCTGGAGCCGCAGCGCCAGGGCCGGAGTATGCTCACGTCACGCGTGCTCAACGAACTCTTCCATGCTGTCGTGCATCAACCGGGGGCGACTGTCACGGATGAAACCGAAGCGCAGCTTCCCGGTGGAGGTACCCATCGCTTCAGCATCCGGATGACGAATCTGCTCGATGATCCCGCGGTCGGAGCGATCGTGGTGATGACCGAGATGATCCCCGATGCACCAGCGCACGCCACGGCGGTTGCGAATGCCGAATCGGTGCCGTTTCAGACGATCGTCGAACGCGGTCCGTTGGTCGCCTTCATCAACTCGATTGCGCCGACGGATCGCATCATCTTTGTCTCCCCGCAGGTGGAGCGCCTGCTCCACCTCTCGGTAGAAACCCTCACTCACCCCGATTTCGATTGGACCGAGCGCATTCACCCGGCCGATCGCGAGCGGATCGTTCGTGATAACACCATCGCCGATTCCGGAGTGGAAGAAGTCACCGCTGAGTATCGCTATCTCACCGGGCTTGGCGATTACCGCTGGATTCGCTCAATCTATCGCATGGCGCGCAATGCCGCTGGGGAGCCGATCTGGATTGGCTACCTGCTCGATATCGAAAGCGATCGCCGCCTGCGCGCCGTGGCCGAGCGTCACGATGTCGAGCTCCGGGTGCTGCGGCAATTGCGGCGATTGGTGACGCTGGAATCCGATCTCAACGTGATCTTCGATCACGCGGTGGCGCAGCTGGCTGATACCTTCGCCTATCCCTTCGTCCATCTCTACAGCCGTGACGACGATATTCCGTGGTTGCAGAGTGCCGCGGGTCCGGCTGCATCCGGGGCAATGCATCCCGAGCACGCCCTGCTGATCGGACGAGCCTCGCGCGACGGTACGGTGCTGGTGGCGGGACCGATCACCGATGGCGGGGCGTCGCTCCTGACCGCCGATGGCAAACCGGGCGCGATCACCGGTGAGATCGTGGCGCCGCTGCTTGATCGCGATCGTGTGCCTGGCGTGCTGGTGGTGGGCGGCACTCGCGAAACTCCGCTCCTCCCAGCCGATATCACGCTGATCGAAACCGTCGCTGAATATCTCTCGATGGCCACCACCAGGGCGCGGCTGCGCGCCGAAGCCTACGAGCAGGGACAGACCTACCAGGCGGTGGTGGAGCGGGTTCGCGATCTCATCTTCCACCTTTCCGCCAATCTCGATATTCGCTACGCCAATCCTGCCTGGGCGGCAGCGCTTGGCTACGCGCCGGATGCGCAGGTCGGCACCTCGCTGCTCGATGTCATTCACCCCGACGATCGCGGGCGGATCGAAGGCCTGTTCGGCGCGCTCGATCGTGCGGAAACGGGTGAGATCGTCACCGAAACACAACTGCTCACGCACGACGGGCAAGCGCGGTGGATGGAGCTGCGCGTGCGCGTCGATAACCGCTTCGACGACCGGCGCGAATTTGTCGGCATGCTGGTCGATATCACCGAGCGGCGGCAGTCGGACGAAGCACTGCGCGAAAGTAACGCCCACTTCCAGCGATTGGCCTTCCAGGATCCGCTGACCGGGTTGCCGAACCGGCTCGTGTTCCACGATCGGCTCCAGCACGCGCTGGCGGTGGCCGCGCGGCGTGGCACCGGGGTGGCGGTGCTGTTCCTCGATCTCGATGGCTTCAAACCGGTCAACGATCGTTACGGGCATGCCGCCGGTGACAAGGTGCTCCGCGTAGTGGCGCAGCGGCTGCAACGGCGGATGCGCGACGGCGATACGATCGCGCGATTCGGCGGTGACGAATTCGCGATCATTCTCGAAGATCTCGCCGATGCGTCCCACGCGATGGCGATCGCCTCGGAGCTGATCGAATCGATGCAAACCCCGATCGAGCTGAGCAGCGAGAGTATCGATGTGGGGGTGAGCATCGGGGTTACCTATCTCGGCGACCGGGTTGTGGACACCGAAGAGGCCGTAGCCGAGGCCGACGCCGCGCTCTACGACGCCAAAAACCGTGGCCGCGGCCGGTACGAGATTTTCGATCAGCCCGGGGTCTCCGCGGCGGATGGCGAGTATCGTTCCGATCTCCGCCGCGGCATCGCCAGCAACGAAATTCGCATGATTTACTCCCCGATTTACGCGCTGGCCGATCGCCGGCTGGTGGCGGTGGAGGCGCGTATTCGCTGGGATCACCCACGGTACGGTCGCCTGATTCCCGGACACTTTCTCCGTCGCGCCGATGCCACCGGGTTGCTCGATCTGCTGGGCGAGCACGTGTTTGGCTTGATTGCGCGCGATCTGATGAGCTGGCACGCGGCTGGGCTGAATGTGCCGCAGGTGCGCTTCACCCTCTCCGGGCGGCAGGCGCTCGATGCCGATCTGCTCCGGCAGCTCACTGGTGCGCGTGAACGCTTTGGCTTTCCTGGCTCGCTCTTCGCCATCGAGCTTTCCGACGATGGCACGAGTTCACCGGAACGTGCCGCCGTGGAGCAACTGGTGGAAACGCTGCAGGCGCACGGCATTCAGGTGGGGCTGGATAGCTACACCGATTCACCGCAGGCGATCGCCGCGATTTTGCGCCTCCCCTTCGATTTCATGAATATCGACCTCACCCCGCTCCTTGCCAGCGGGATGAATCGCCGCACCGCCGCCCTGATGCGCTCCTTCGTCCAGCTCGCTCACGATCTGGAGGTTCCGCTGGTGGCAAAAGTCGCCGACGCCCCTGGCGTGGTCCCCTGGCTCACTGGCCTCGGGGTCACCTACGCCTCCGGAGCCGAGCTTGGCGCCGAGCTCACCCCAGACGAGATAGCGAAACTCCTGGCGGACTAAGGTTGAGTTGCCGGTGTGAAAATCGGGAATACACAAGCGCGCACGCCCCCGGGGAGGCGTGCGCATCGGGTGCTTGCTGGTATCAGACGCGCGGGAATCAGCGCTAGAATTCGTCCAGGTAATACCAGTCGCAGACGGTTTCTTGTCCCGCGGTGGTGGTGATCTTGAGCCAATTCGTGGTCGTGCGGCCATCGAACAGCACAGCGCCGGTGACCTGATTGGTGCAGACCACGTAGGACGCCGAACTGAAGTCGAGGGCTTTGATCAGGTGAAATCCTGCGCCGGGCCGCCACTGCGCGAACCCGTCATCGGTCGCGCGAGTCACGCCCGCGACACGGAATCGCGCGCCGTCGATGGCATTGCTATTCCAGCGGTGACATGAATCGAAGAGATTCTCGCCGCCGGTCGGGCAGTTGAACACGTGAAAGGTGATGGTCGCTCCCGATGCGGCATTGGCGGAACCAATACCGCCCACTGCCAGTAACCCGGCCACCATGAGGGCGGCGAAGAACAGTCGGGTGCTGTGGATAAGCGTACGCATCGCAGGGTACTCCTTCAGCAACGAATGTGAGCGGCACAATCGCCTGCACTGGCGACGGTGCGATTGCCGGCTTCCCCCAGATTGCAGTCCGTGAGGGGAAGCGGCGGCATGAGCGGGGCCTTGCTTGCGGGGTGAATCAACCCCTCAGTCCTTGAGCTGCTTCACGATCGGCGAACGTCTCCTTACGCCTCCGCTCAGCACCGGCCGCGCCGTTTCGCGGGGCCGATCGGATGAATGTCACCGCCCTGGTGTTACTCGCCTTAACTCCCGGGGATACTGCATTGGTTTCGGGGAAACAACAGCACATAACGTATCACTACCTTTGGGTTCAAAATATTCCGATTGGAAACAGGTTGTTGCCTGTAAGAGCACCAGCCGCGCCGGGCTTATGGTGACGACACGCTCGTACCGGTGAGCTGCGCGTTGCGTTGGCTCCGGCTTGGCAAGCTCGACATCAAACGCGCGATCGATCCGTTTGGGATCGATCGCGCGTTTGATGTGGCGGATCAAAATCGTCGAGCGTTACAACGGGTCGAGCGCTGTTACGCCAGCAGATCCATCATGTTGATCAGACCCTGCATGTAGCCGATGGCGTGGGCGCGACCGCGGTGGTTCCAATCGGTGTCGCCGTCCATGTGGGGAACGTGGTCATCGAGCAGGAAGCCGGTGAAGCCATTTTTCTTCAAGAGCAGCATGATTTCGGCGGGATCGTAATTGCCTTCGCCGATGAAGCACTCCTGGAAATTCGGCACCGTTCCCTGAACATCCCGGAAATGGATGTAGTGAATCTTGCCCTTCGGCCCGAAGAATTCAATCATTTCCTTGACGTTGGCCTGACCGCCCGGCATTTCCGAGCAGCAGCCGAGGCAGAGATCGAGCCCCCATGACGGGCTGTCAGGATTGAGCTCGTAGGCGCGTTTGAACCCGCCTGGTTCGCGGAAAATGCGGCCCACGCCGCCCAGCATCGGGATCGGCGGATCGTCGGGATGCAGTGCCAGCTTCACTCCAGCTTCTTCGGCTACCGGCAGCACGGCATTGATGAAGTAGACGTAGTTCTCCCACATCTGCTCCTCAGTGGCGATCACCTCGTCATCGGCGGTGGCGATCGCTTCCACGCGCTCGTCGAGCTTGGCGACGAACCCGCGGATACCGCCCTCACCCGCCGCGCGATCGACCTCGGCGAGATCGAATTTGGTGCAGCCGGCGCCGCCACGCCCCGGGGAGAACATTTCGGTACGCCAGACTGAGTTCGGCATCCAATGGAAGCCGAGCGTCGGAATGCCCGCTTTCCCGACATTGCGGATGGTGGTCTGGTAATTGGCGATCTGCTCGTCGCGGCCAGGGCGGCCGAGCATCGCATCCTGATAGAAGTGGATCGGCACGTTCTCGATCGCTTCGAGGGTGAGATTGTATTCCTGCGTTTTCAGCACCAGCGCGCGCAGATCCTTTTCCTCCCAGTGGGTTTCGCCCGGGAGTTTCGGGGTGTTCATCTGCACCCCCTTGACGCCGATCTGCTCGGCGAAGCGCAGTTTTTCATCGGTAAGCTCGTTGAATTGACCGATCGCGACGCGCAATTGCGGTGCAGCCATCTCCCCGTCCTTTCGCATTCCGAGATCGAGCGGTCGATCCCGCCCGGGTAGCTCCTGAGGCGGTCCCGAGCGCAGTGCATCGTTGGGGCTGCATCTTACCGAAAATGTGGTCCGACTACTCGACCATTCCACCTGTCGGGCAACGAGGCCATTTCGATCGACGAATGTCCCGCCTGGGAGGTAGCCCGAGGTCGCTAGGAGCGAGGTACTACGGACGGTTTTATGTGATGTACGATATCGACGGTTTCCCAATCTGGCCAATCGAGGGCCATGTGATTTGCCGGGCGTAATTGTGCGCACCGGCTGTGGTTCTGCGTGAGGACCTGGAATGCTGTCACGGTTGGTGCGGCTGGTTGCCGTGGTGATCTGTTTGGTCGCTCCATTGGGATGGGTCGCCCGCGCCGACGCCGGCACGACGGATACGGTGGAGGTCACTGGCGAGGTGATCGACACCGCACTCTCATTGACGATAACGGCGGCCACGTTTTCGCTGGGTACGGTCGATGCCACCGGGAATTCGTATGACCCGGTATCGTCACTCGCCGAGCCGTTCACCGTTGGCTCGAATGCACTGGGCGTTCCTGAAGGGATCGCCTGGGTCGCGAAAGCGCCGCTTTCGTACACCGTGACGAGCCCAGCCTTTTGGCTGCTGACGTTTTGCTCGAGCACCGAATCGGGCACGCTCGACGGGGCGACGCCGTTGCTCTATCTGCCCGGTGCGCGGCCGAGTGGCTCACCGGCCGATGCCATATCCGGACGCGGGGTTAGGGCATGCTCATCCGGCAATCCTGGGTACGACGGATCGTTCGCCGGTGTCAATCAGACCTTTTCGTTCTACCCGACCTACGTTGTGCGGACCACCGATACACCACACACCTTCTCGGCGACGATTCAATTTGCGCTCTCGCTGCTTTAGCGCGGCCGACGCATCCGACCGAAGCGAACGGACGATGGCTGACTGCCGGCGTGTATGGACGAGCCGGCGGCACGTTGTGGATGTGAGGGAACCATGGTGAAACGTGTTGCGCGGCTGGTTGCCGTCGTGATCTGTTTGGTAGCCCCGTTGGGATGGGTTGCGCGGGGAGATGCCGCCACCACGGCGACGGTCGAGGTGACGGGGAACGTCGTCGATACTTCGATGTCGTTCACGATCAACACCACGACATTCTCGTTTGGCGATGTTGATGCAACCGGGAATTCGTACAACCCCTCCAGTTCTGCCGCTCAGCCCTTCACTATCGGCAGCAACGCCTATGGCATTCCGCAAGGGGTAGCCTGGGTGGCGAAACAACCACTCTCGTTCACCATTACCTCCCCGGATACGTGGATTCTGCGGTTCTGTGCTACCAGTTCGACAAATGTGACGCTGAGCAGTACGAGCAGCCGGATGTATATGTCCCAGCGCCTGCCGTCCGATGAAGCCGACGCGCTGAACGCGTTCAATACCTCGACTGTCCAGAATTGCGTGGACAACCCGTCGAGCGGAGTTGTTGCCGGGGCGACCGTCAATCAGACAATCCCGCTTTCGCCCGCCTACATCGTGCTCCCGACCGACGGGCCGGGCGCGTTCTCCGCGTCGGTGCGTTTCACGCTGTCGGTGTTCCCATAACGTCGTGTTGGTCCCGGCTTGACGCATGCAAGGACCGGCCGGCTTATGCCGGCCGGTCCTTGATGGCCCGATCGCTGGGCGATGACGGTGCTGACGCGACTGTGAGCGTCAGGTGCGATCGTGCGTATGAGGGGTGAAATGGCGAAGCGTTTTGTGCGGCTCGTTGCCGCCGCGATCTGTTTGGTCGCCCCGCTGGGATGGGTGGCGCGCGCTGATGCGGGTACCACCGCGACCGTGGAAATCACCGGTCAGATTGTCGACACCGCCATGTCGCTCACACTCAGCACCTCGTCGTTCTCGCTGGGCGATGTCGATGCCACCGGCAATGTCTACAATCCGGCCACATCGCTGGCGGCGCCGTTCGAGATCGGCCCCGACAATGGGTATTTCATTCCCGAGGGACTGGCCTGGGTGTCGAAACAGACGCTCGGCTTCACCATAACGAGCAGCGTGGATTGGACCCTAAGTTATTGCTCCACCACGCAATCCGGCACGCTGGACGGGGCGACCTCGCTACTCTTCCTGGCCCTGGGTATGCCGCCGGATGCCGCGTCAGCCCCAGCCTACATCGGGAGTTTTGCGAGTGTGACCGCCTGTTCCGGCCTCCACGCCTCCATTTCGGGCAATGGGGGCGCCGATATGGAAACCACCGTTCACCCAACCTATATCGTGCGCGCGACCGATACGCCGCACCCGTTCTCGGCAACGATCCAGTTCACGCTTTCACCGATCTAGCCCGGTTCCCGGTCGATCGGTGATTGGGCCACACCTCGGAACGTTTTGAACCCTACCGTTTGTCGTAGATTGTGAGAAATGGCAATGCGATCACGTTTGGTTCGGTTGATGGCGCTGGCGATCTGTTTGGTCGCCCCGTTGGGATGGATCGCGCAGGCTGATGCCGGAACGACGGCCACGGTCGAGGTGACCGGTCAGGTGGTCGACACATCACTGGCATTGACGTTGACCACCACGACATTCTCGCTGGGTGATGTCGACGCTACCGGAAACTCGTATGACCCGGTGACCTCGCTCGCCGAGCCGTTTCCGGTCGGCGCCAATCCATACCTTGTCCCACAGGGGGTCGCCTGGGTGGCGAAGCAGGCGATCCAATACACCGTGACGAGCCCGGCAATGTGGGTGCTGCGGTTTTGCTCGACCACGGAATCCGGTACGTTGGATGGGAGCACAGTTCTACTCTACATGCCCGGCTCCCGCCCGCCTGGCTTCGGTGATCCGGTCGACTACTTTGGTCCAAACGGCGTCAAAGCCTGCTCAAGCGGATATCCTAATGGTGTGGTTGCCGGGCCTGGGATCAATCTACCCTATTCGATCTACCCAACCTTCGTCGTCCGGCCGACCGATACGCCGCGCGCCTTCTCGGCAACGGTTCAGTTGACGCTCTCGGTATTTCCGTAACGAGGGGCCGATCAATACATGACACGATTCTCCAGCCTGGGCTGGAGAATCGTGTGTGAGGGACGTCATGTTCGCGCGTATTACAGTCGCCGTCGGTATCATCGTTGCGATGGTTGCAACCTTCGCGCGGGCGCCATTGCCCGCATCGGCCGAGGTGACGATCGCGGTCTTTCCGGCGCTGATGGACCTCAAGGCGCCGGCTGGCGCTACCGGTCAGCAGACAATCACCTTTTCCAACGATGGCGACGAACCGGTCGCGGGGACCGTGGCGGTGAATGCGGTCGCCGGGCTCGATGCATCGCACTCGGCGGCGGATTGGATCACCCTCTCCGCCGATTCGGCGCAGCTCGCACCCGGCGAAAAGCTTGATGTCGTCGCATCGATCGCCGTTCCGGATGACACGCCATCCGGAGGGTACTACGCCCAGGTCACGCTATCGACCGATGCCCCCGACGCCGGGAGCAACGCCGGTGCGGTTTCCGGAAGTATCAGCAACGGCATCATGATCACAGTCGACGGCGATGGCGACATCGTTCGCAGCGAGACCATCGATCACGTTGCTCCGATTATCGAAGCGGACGGCCGCATTGGGTTTCGCGCCCAGGTCACCAACAGCGGCAACGTGCATTTGCTCGAACCGTCCGGGCTGATTCAAGTGTTGAATGAGGATGAATCGCCGCTCGGCAGTCTCGAGATTTTACCGACTACCCCGCTCCTCCCGGGGCGAACTCAGCTGTTTGGCACCCAAGGATCACTGCCGCTGACCCCGGGGACGACGTATAAAGCGCAGGTCTCGCTCACCTATTTGAATGCCGAGAAACCCGTCACCAGCGAATTCACCTTCACCGTCGCCAGCGATCTCGCCGTGGATAATCTGGCTATCTGCGAAAATCTCGATCGTGGTCCATCGATCACGCTTTCGTTGCGGAATAACGGGACTGTTGCGCTTCAACCGGGGATTGCGGTCTCGGTGAGTGATCCCAGCCGCGAGCTCGGCCAAGCCGCGCCGGATCAATCCAGGCTGATCTGGCCAGGGGAGGCGGTCGATGTGGCGATCGACTATCCGCAGCGGCTCGAAAGCGGAACGTATTCGCTCACGGCCACCATCGCGGCCGATCCCACGGGGCAACCGATCGTGCAAGCGTTGCCATTTCAGATTGGTGGTTTGAGTGGAACGCCGATCCCAGTGTGTAGCAGCTAAATGAAGCGCGTGATGGTCCGGCGGTTGGCGCTCGCGGCGGCGATCTGGTTCGCCTCCGCTGGTGTTGTGGTGGCGCAGGATTCGCCGCCCGCTGCCACGCCGATCGCGACCGAGCCCGGCGGTATCGTCGATAACGGCGGCGATCCCGGCACCCTGTCCCTGACGCTGGACACCGCTGCGACGATTCAGCTCGACGATCTCGAACCGGGCGTCGAGCGGGTGGTGACGGATGCGGTTTCGCTGACGATCGCGCCGGGTGGTGGCGAATGGGTAGTTATGTGTTCGGTCGCGCTCGGCGTCGATCACGAAACCTCCGCCGGGTTGGAGAGCGTGCGACTCCGCCTGGCTGGAACGACTGATTGGTACGCGCAGGGAGCAGACGCCGCTCCCTGCGCCAGCGGAGGCAACGACGGCGCCACCGTCCAGTTCGACCTCAGCGTTCTCGTGCCGTCCGATGCAACCCCCGGCACGTTCGATCTCGTTGTGACGTTCACGGTTACCGCAGTCTAAATTCCCGGATCGTTCCCGAAACAGACTCCCGCATCAGCCGGAACACCCCGAGCTGGCCAGCGCATTTCACACGTCTCGGCGCGCGAATGCCCCGGGTGATTTTCGTTGGGTTTACCAGGCAAGCTAACCAGATACGGACGGTTCATTTTCGCAAAATTGCAAACTTGACAAGTCATCGAACCATTGATAGGTTGCGGCCAGTTCACGGTACGCACGTATGGGTCCCAAGCGAACAACAGAGAGCAGCGCGCGTTGGCGCGTCTGTTGGCGTCGTCGCAAAAGGAGCAGCAACGATGGCGAAGCGGACAGGTTTGACACGGCGCCGGTTGATCGGCACCTCACTCGCCGGGGCTGCCTCGGCAACCCTCGGAGCCAGCCGCCTGAACGAGGTGCTGGCCTCCCGGCGCGCGCCGGCGTTTCTCCAAATGAGCGGCAAGGTCACCTACTGGGGTGGGCTGATCTTCTCGGACGATGCCAACAATCTGCTTTCCGACACCATCAACCAGTGGGGCAAGGACAACGGTGTCGAAACCGAAGTCGTGATGATCAACCAGAACGAAACCCTGCAGAAGGTTTCGGCGGCGCTGGAATCGAACACCATGCCCGATGCCCTCGATCTCGGGCTCGATCTCCTGCTCCAGCAAGCGGCGAACGACAAATTCCTGCTGGTCGATGATCTCTACACCAAAATCGGCGATGCCCAGGGCGGTTGGTACGAATCTATCGCGTTATCCACCGATACCACCACGGTCGCGGGTGGGCGCGTTGGCATCCCGTTCGGTGCCTCCGGCAACCTGCTGCTTCGCCGCAATGACGCCCTGACCGAGAAGGGCTTCACCGCCGCTCCTACCACCTGGGAAGAGCTGGTGACGCAGGCGGCTGCCGTGCAGGCGCCGCCGCTGTATGGCTTGGGGCTGGCGCTCTCCAATGTCGGCGACGGCAACGTGCAGATCAGCGTGATGCAGTCGTACGGCGGTCGCGTAGGGAATGATGCCGGTACCGATGCCGCGATCAAATCGGAGGAAACGCGTACCTACCTGACCTGGTTGAAGGATGCCTGGGACAAGGGCATCTTCCCGCCGGGCAACACCACCTGGGATGGCGCGGGTGACAACCAGGCCTACCTCTCGGGTCAGGCGGCGTTCATCGCCAACACGGGCTCGGTAGCGATCGCCGCGAAAGCGGATGATCCCGATCTCTTCGACGCCACCGCCTATTCGCCGCTGCCCGGTGGACCGAAGGGGATCATTTCCCCGGTCGGCCCCAATCTGCGCGCGATTTCGGCGGATAGCAAGAACCCCGATGCCGCCAAAGCGCTGATCGAATTTCTGGCCCAGCCGGAATTTATGGAGAAGTACTTCGAGGTAGCGATCTACGCGCCGGTGCTGAAGAACCAGGCGACCCTCGCCCCGTTCAACGGCGAAAACCAGATTCTCAAGGGATTGATGGATCTGGTGACGAACGGTACCGCGCCGGGCTTCCCCGATGTTTACAACACCGCCTACAGCGAAATCGGCTCGAACTTCCTCATCCCGAAGATGGCGCAACGGGTGGTGATCGACGGCTACGACTTCGACAAAGCGATGGACGAAGCCCAGGCCGCCGCTCAGGCGATCTACGACAAATACAAGTAACCGCCGAGGCGCGTTATCCGTCGCCCGGTTTCCGTAGCTGTGGACGAGGTACGAACCCTCTCCCAATGCTGGGAGAGGGTGGCCGCGAAGCGGACGGGTGAGGGCAGCTCGTTCCCAGCAGCCCTCACCCCGGCTAAAGCCCACCCCTCTCCCGCTCCGGGAGAGGGGCCGAGCAGCGCGTTCTCCGTAGGCTCGTCGCCTGTCGTTTGTAACGACGGAAAACGGGCGACGGAGAATGGACAGCGAAAGGACTCCTATGGCTATTGCCACCGGCGCACCGGAAACGGGTCTCCGGCGATCCCGGCTCAGTTTTGCGGGCCGGCAGGCGCTCTGGGGCTACTTGCTGGTGCTGCCTGCCATCGCCCTCGTGCTTGGGTTGGTGGCCTATCCCTTTTTCTTTGCCATTTACATCTCGTTCACCGATCGCATCGTCGGCAATCCCGGCGATTGGATCGGGTTCGATAATTTTCGCTACCTCTCGCACAACCCCAGCTTCACCCGCTCGATCCGCAACACCGTCACGTTGGTGCTGGTCACCGACGCGCTGAAGCTGGCGATCGGGTTGGGGCTGGCGCTGCTAGTCAATCAGCAGATCAAAGGGCGAGGAATTTTCCGCGCCTTCATCATGATTCCCTGGGCGATGCCGGGATTCGTGGCCTTCCTCACCTGGCGCGTGCTCTACCAGCCGATCGGCGGCGGCATCAATCTCGTGCTCAGCGAAACCGGGCTGCATTCCGAGGTGATTGACTGGCTCGGGCAGAAATCGACCGCGATGCCGGCGGTGATCATCGCCAGTGTCTGGCGCGGGTTCCCCTTCTGGTTTATTTCGCTGCTGGCGGCGCTGCAAACAGTGCAGGGCGATCTTTACGAAGCGGCGCGGGTTGACGGTGCGAATGTCTGGCAGCGCTTCTGGGCAGTCACTTTCCCGGCGATTCGACCGGTGATTCTCGTCACCACTCTGCTCTCCTCGATCTGGACCGCCAATTCCTTCGAAAACATCTGGTTGCTGACGGCGGGTGGTCCGTCCGATGCCACGATGGTCTTCCCGGTGCTCGCCTATTTCGGTATGCAAACGCAGCGCTTAGGCGAAGCCGCCGCGGTTTCGGTGGCGATGCTGCCGGTGCTGCTCATCCTCGTGTTTGTGGTAACAGGGCTGATGCAGGAGGACGAATAATGGCCGCCGCTCCTGCTGCGCGCACGCCACGCGAACATTCGATGCGCCGCAAAAAGCTGATCGGCAATCTGGCGACCTATCTCGTACTGCTGATCATCGTGGCGCTGATTCTCTTCCCGATTTACTGGATGGTGATTACCTCGCTGAAGTTGCCGCGCGAGATTTATCGCGTGCCCTCGCTCTGGCCGAAGGTGTTCACCGATCGCAACTACCGCACCCTGATCGAGGAGGAGAATTTCCTCACCAATATCAAGAACAGCCTGATCGTGGCGAGCACGGTGACGGTGGTGTCATTGATGGTGTCGTCGTTCGCGGCCTATTCGATCGTGCGCTTCAAATATCGCTTCAAGGGGATCATCGGGCGGTTGATTCT
>JAESFN010000995.1_pt1 | contig 16403 bp, 16 predicted proteins | sample 9269411 | NCBI WGS metagenome assembly JAESFN01 (sample SAMN14505399, study PRJNA617100) | algae metagenome | isolation source: Iphinoe sp. HA4291-MV1 and co-occurring heterotrophs from trail next to... | place: USA: Maunawili Falls, Hawaii | collected 2009-07-25
GAAGCGCAGGCGGGCCCAGCCAGCCGACACAAGTCGGTGATCATGGTCTACCTGGCCGGCGGCATGTCGCACCAGGACACCTTCGATCTCAAGCCGGAGGCGCCGGTCGAGATCCGCGGCGAGTTCAAGCCGGTGTCGACCTGCGTGCCTGGCATTCAGGTCTGCGAACACCTGCCGAAGCTGGCCAGCATGATGGACCGCTTGGCGGTGATCCGTTCGGTCGTGGGACTGCGCGATGAGCACTCGAGCTTTCAAACGGTCACCGGCTTTCCTATGTCGCAGGCGCAGCGCGAACAGCGGCCGCACTTCGGCTCGGTGGTCACGCACCTGCAAGGCGCGGTCGACCCGGTGGTGCCGGCGTTCGTCGACCTGTTTCCGACGATGCAGCATCGGCCGTACAACAGCCCCAGCCCAGGCTTCTTGGGGCACTCGGCCGGCGGCGTGAAGGCCGATGGCGAGGAACTGGCCAGCATGAAGCTCCGCTACGTGTCGCCAGAAGAGTTCGGCGGCCGTAGGCGGCTGATCGGCGAGTTCGACCGCTTCCGCCGCGCAGCCGATGAGGCTGCCCGCAGCGGTGAGTTTGACGTGCTCGACACGGCCTACGCGCGGGCGTTCGACGTGCTCACGTCTTCGAAGCTCGTCGACGCGATGGACCTGGAGAAGGAAGACCCGGCGGTGCGCGACCGCTACGGCCGCGGCTCCTCGCAACCGCAGGGAGACGCCGGGCCGCTGATGAACGATCAACTGCTGCTCGCCCGCCGACTGGTCGAAGCCGGCGCGCGCTGCGTGACGGTCGCCTATGGCTTCTGGGACACCCACGGCAACAACTTCGGCCACCTCAAGAACAACCTGCCGATGCTCGACCAGGGGGTGAGCGCTCTCGTGTCTGATCTGCACGAGCGCGGACTGGACCGCGATGTGACGGTGGTGGTGTGGGGCGAATTCGGCCGCACGCCCAAGATCAACAAGGACGCCGGCCGCGACCACTGGGCGCCGGTGAGCTGCGCGCTGTTGGCCGGCGGCGGCCTGCGCACCGGCCAGGTCATCGGCAGCACCGACAAGCTCGGCGCGTACGCGGTGTCACGGCAGGTCCACTTTCAAGACGTGCTGGCCACGCTCTACCACCAGCTCGGCATCGATCCCTACTCGATCGTCCACGAGGTCGGCACCGGGCGGCCGGTCAGCATTCTGCCGGAAACGGCGCGGGTGATTGGGGAGTTGGTGTAGAAAGCAGTTGATCCGCGGGTACGAGACCAGGCGTCACTACGACACGCCGGATTGCGGCGGCGCAGGCGGGATCTCAATTTCTTCCGCAGGCACCCAGCGAATCTGCCCGTCCTGCCAAAAGACGACAGGATTGCCGGCGCGTTTGTGCTCGATGAGGGCCTGGCGAACGGCGCGCTGGGCCGCGGCCTCGATTTCTGAATCGAGACGCAGATGCTCTGCCGAAAGGTCGCGACCAGCAGTCGTCATCGTTCAGATTCCTCGAAGAGACTCCAGGTCGTCTCGTTGAGCACACGCACGGCATCGCCGGCTTGGCCGGAAAGTCGTACGACGCGACTCGACATAACTTGCACCGCGACACCGCTAGGGGAAAGTATGCGCCGAACTGTCTGCACTGGCTAGACTTGCGCGGTACGCTGGGATATGGTTTGTTTGTAGGCCAAGCGCGGAGTATCTGCCAACCGATAAGCAAAAGATAGGAAGGCCAAATACCTGTGAAACAAGCAGTTGTGCGATGAACGCAGATATCATTAAACGCCTCGTTCGCGCAATCGCAGATGGATCGCAACGTGACCTTGAAAGCCTTGCGACGTTGGTAGTCGAATCCGAACGCCGATTAGGCCATACCAAGCTAGCCGATCAGTTGGCTGGCATTCTCGCGAGATCCCGACCAAATAGGTCGTCGGCGAAACCGGTTCAGAAGCCGCTAGCTGAACTTCCCACTAGCCGTAGATACGGCGAGTCGCTTGTTACGCTTGTTCCGCGAGAACTGCTCGAGCATTACATGGTGCTTCCGAGCGAAATCGAATCTCGCTTTGCTCGTATCGAGAAGGAATACGCTGCCCGCGAGAGGCTGGGGGCCTATGGACTCCGCCCTCGCAAGACCATCCTTCTCTACGGCCCTCCAGGCTGCGGCAAGTCACTAGGCGCCAAGCGACTAGCGTGGAACGTCGGCTTGCCCTTGCTTAAGGTCCGCTTCGATGCGTTGATCTCTTCGTTTTTTGGCGAGTCCGCGGCCAACCTGCGTTCCGTGTTCGAGTTGGCGAAGGAACGCCCTTGTGTGCTGCTGCTCGACGAGTGCGACTTCATCGCTCGCTCGAGAACGACATCTAAAGACATCGGCGAGGCGTCGCGCATCGTGAATTCATTGCTGACTTTGATGGAAGAGTATGACGCGCCGGGACTGCTCGTCGCCACGACCAATATCGAGGACTCGTTGGACTTAGCATTGTTCCGCCGGTTCGACGAAGTATTCCAAGTGCCGCCACCCGGTGACGCTGAGATCGAGCAACTCCTCAAGCTGACCCTATCCGCCGTCGCCGTTGCCGAGAACCTCGAATGGCGACCGATTATCCAGTCCTTGTGCGGTGGCTCTGCGGCAACGGTCGTCAAGGCGGCGCAAGACGCGGCCAAAGCGGCAGTGCTCGGCGGCCAGAAGGTCGTTACGGCCAGCCATCTGAAGGTGGCGATCGCGGAGTTGAAGCGAGAAGACAAGCCGTCGCGAAACAGATAAATCAGCCATGCCGGATCCCCATCAGTTTGAGCACCTGCCATTGGTCCGCCGCGAGGACGGAACCGCTCGATATGGGCGCCCACGGATCGTCGAATCTCAGGTCACGAAGGACAATCGCGCCACGCAAATAAGTCGCGGAGCACATAGTGGGAAACTCCGTACCCAGGTGACCTCGGTCACTGGAAGCTGGATAGCGCAGCGCGACGCCCGTACCGCGGCCGGCCTGCCCAAGATCGACAAGGGCATCCCGCTTTTGCTGCAGATAGATCCCGTCTTGGACATCGACGACCTGCGGCACTACTTCGGATTCGAGATTATTTCCGAACAAGATAATGGCTTCGTCATCGTCGCCTCTGAAGACGAATCCCTTGCGTACTTCCAGGGAAAGCTCAACGACTTCATTGGAAGCATCGATGAGTCGGTCAAAGGCTCGGCCGGCATCGCTAAGATTCATGAATTGCGGCAGGACCTGACCCAGGAAGAGCGGTTGCAGCGCATTTTGACCGAGCGGCTATTCACCGAATTGCCATTGCTTGGCACCGACACGCCTTACATCGTCGATGTGAGCATCTCCTGCCAGGGAAACTGGGTTGTGCCCAAGAAACCCAAACGCGGGCGGCGCACCGATAAGACTTGGGCAAAACTGGAAGCCGAGTGGTCGCAGAAGCGCACCGAAGCCTACGAGCAGTGGGACAAACTTAAAGACGAACGGCTCGAAACAGTTTGGCAATTCATCGATTTCTATCGCGGCGAGATCATGGGCGATACGGCCCCGAATTCGGACGTTCCACCCGATTACTTCGAGTTGCGAATCAGGATTTCGGGCCGCGGCCTCAAGGACTTGGTTGTCAACCATCCCTACATCTTCGAGGTGGCCGAACCGGACGACACCGAGCTTCCCCAGGCCCATGCCCGCCAACTCCGGGACATTCAAACCCGGCTGACCATCAACCCGCCCACACAGGACGCGCCGTTCGTGTGCGTCATCGACAGCGGCATTCAGGAGGGGCATGTCCTGCTCGAACCAGCCATTGATAAGGCCACTTCACGCTGTTTCCTGCCAAACATTGCGAAGACGGACGTAGCCGACTACGTTGCCAGCGGCGGGCACGGCACTCGTGTCGCTGGCGCAGTTCTATATGCCGACGATATCAGGGACCAGGGCACCGTCGATTGCCAAATGTGGGTTCAAAACGCCCGCGTGCTGAACGACCGATGCGAACTGCCCTACGAGGTGTTGCCCCCTGCGCTCATCCGCGATGTTGTGCGGCACTACCATACCGGCCCACGGCAAACTCGCATCTTCAACCACTCGATCAACGCTGACGCTCCGTGCCGACGTAAGCACATGTCTGCCTGGGCTGCAGAAATCGACCGCCTCTGCAACGAGCACGACATCCTTATCATTCAGAGCATCGGCAACCTCCGTTTCTCGCACCCCGCTCCAAAGGCAGGCGTCGCCGAACTCCTGTCTTCAGGAAAGAGCTATCCCGGCTACCTCGGCGAAGAATGCTGCCGGCTGGCAAACCCTGCGCAAAGCCTTCAAGCTCTGACTGTGGGATCTGTCGCGTACAACTACTTCAGCCACGAGGACTGGCAGAGCTTTGCGACGCGTCCTGGAGAGCCTTCGGCGTTTTCCCGCTCCGGCCTCGGAATCTGGGGTTCGATCAAACCGGAGGTCGTCGAGTTCGGAGGCGACTTCCTGCGGACGCCAGGCGACGCGCCCATCGTGTCCGCCCCTGGGCACGCGAAGGACTGCTATCCGCCCCTTGTGCGATCAACTCTCCACGGTGGCCCGGCTTTCGACCGCGATGCCATCGGCACTTCCTATGCAGCCCCCAAGGTCACTCGTATCGCGGCGAAGCTCCAAACCGTCCTGCCGGAAGAATCCTGCCTGCTATACCGTGCCCTGATTGTCCAGTCCGCCCGGTGGCCGGAATGGGCGCGTGACCTACCGCCCGAGGAACAGACGGCACTTATGGCCCGCATCGGCTACGGCGTACCCGATATCGATCGAGCCAGCATGAACACTCCTCACCGCACCACCCTGATCTCCGGAGGTGAGCAGGAAATAAAGCAGGGCGGTTGCCACGTTTACCAAGTGCCGATTCCGAACGAGATTCGAAGGGCTGGTTTGGACTACACCATCCTTGTTGAAGTGACCCTATCCTATTCCGCCGAGCCGCGCCGAACGCGGCGTACCCACCGGGGATATCTTTCGACATGGCTGGATTGGATGAGCAACCGCAAGGACGAGTCGCTGGAATCCTTCGTGTCGCGGGCGGTTAAGGCTGAAGACCCGGCTGTGCGTGAAGGCACGAGTTTAGGTTGGGCCGTCAGTGCCCGTTCCAGTGACGGCCAGATTGCGGACGTTCGTCGCAGCATCGGTACCATTCAGAAAGACTGGGCGTACATCGGTTCGAACGCCTTGCCCGAAGACTTCTGCATAGCCGTTCGCGGCCACAGGGGCTGGAGTAAAGATCCGGACAATGCTGCCAGCTATGCCCTGGCCGTTAGCTTCGAGGTAGTCGGAAAAGAAATCGAAATCTACGACCCACTCCGTACGGCCGTACAGCAACTTCAGGTTGAACTTGGTTCTGGCGACCTCGAGGCCGAAACCGATATTGGTGAACTCGCCTGAGGCCAACTGCCCTTCCTTACGGCTTTTTCGGCCGCGGAATTCGCCCGCCACTCTTCCCGCCCCTCCCGCGTCCTTTCCGCCCTCCCTTGGCATAGGCCCCTTCGCGCCCGGCGGCTTCGTCCACGGGTTTGCCGACGTTGTCGCGCATTTTCATGATGCGGTCGCGCAAGCCGGCCGCGCGTTCGAACTCCAGCGACTCGGCGGCCGCCAGCATTTCGCCTTCGAGCTCCGTTAGGTATTCCTCGGTGATGTACTGCGTCTCGTCGCTGCGGCCCGCCGCGGCGTTGGCGCGGGCATGGGCGGCCGCTTCGCTTTCGATGCCGGCGCGGATTGCCTTCTTCACCGTGGCCGGGGTGATGCCGTGCTCCTTGTTGTACGCTTCCTGAATCGTGCGGCGGCGAGCGGTCTCTTCGATCGCTCGCTGCATCGAATCGGTCACCTTGTCGGCGTAGAGAATCACCTTGGCGTTCACGTTGCGGGCAGCGCGGCCGATCGTTTGCATCAACGAGGTTTCGCTCCGCAGAAAGCCTTCCTTGTCGGCGTCGACGATGCAGACCATCGACACTTCCGGCAAGTCGAGCCCTTCGCGGAGCAGGTTCACGCCGACGAGCGCCTCGAACTTGCCCTCGCGCAGGTCGCGGAGCAGTTCCACGCGCTCGAAGGCATCGAGCTCGCTATGCAGCCACTTGCAGTTGACGCCTTGTTCGGTGAGATAGAACGAAAGGTCCTCGGCCAGCCGCTTGGTAAGCGCGGTGACGAGCACGCGCTCGCCCACGGCCGCCCGCTCCCGAATCTGCCCCAGCAGATGCGGCACCTGACCGCGGGCCGGCAGCACTTCGATCACGGGGTCTAGCAGGCCCGTGGGCCGAATCACCTGCTCGACGAACTCGCCGCCCGTCTTTTCGAGCTCGTACTGCGCTGGAGTCGCAGAAACGAAGACGACTTGTCCGGTCTTCTGCTCCCACTCCTCGAACTTGAGCGGCCGATTGTCGAGCGCGCTTGGCAGGCGGAAGCCGTGTTCTACCAGCGTCGTCTTGCGGCTTTGGTCGCCGGCGAACATGCCGCGCACCTGCGGGACCGTGACGTGCGATTCGTCGACGATCATCAAAAAGTCGTCGGGGAAGTAGTTGTAGAGCGTGTCGGGCGTGGAGCCCGCTGGCCGGCCGCTCAAGGGACGGCTGTAGTTCTCGATGCCGGGGCAGAAGCCGGCCTCGAGCATCATCTCGATGTCGAAGCGCGTGCGGGCGGCCAGCCGCTGGGCTTCGAGCAGCTTGCCTTGGCTCTTGAAGAGCTCGAGCCGATCGGCCAACTCCTGCTTGATCGAATCGATCGCCGCGCGAATGCGATCTTCGGGCATCACAAAGTGTTTGGCCGGATAGACGAACAGCTCGTCCTGGCGGCCGATCACCTCGCCGCTCGTGGGATTGATCATCGAGAGCTGCTCGACGTCGTCGCCCCAGAACTCGATGCGCCAGGCGAACTCCTCGTAGCTGGGCCAGAGCTCCACGCAGTCGCCACGGACGCGAAACTTGCCGCGGGCGAACTCGATGTCGTTGCGGTCGTAGTGAATGTCGACCAGCTTCGAGAGCAGCTTGTCGCGCTCGATCGTGCCGCCCCGCTTCAGGCTGACCATCATCGAGCGATACGCTTCAGGCGAGCCCAATCCATAGATGCACGACACGCTGGCCACGATCACCACGTCGCGCCGGCTGACGAGCGCGCTCGTGGCCGCCAGGCGCAGGCGGTCGATGTCTTGGTTGATCGAGGCGTCTTTCTCGATGTAGATGTCCCGCTGGGGGATGTAGGCCTCGGGCTGGTAGTAGTCGTAGTAGCTGACGAAGTAGTTCACCGCGTTGTACGGAAAGAACTCCTTGAACTCGGAGTAAAGCTGTGCGGCGAGCGTCTTGTTGTGCGAGAGGACCAGCGTGGGGCGATCGAGGGCCTGGATGACGTTGGCCATCGTGAACGTCTTGCCGGAGCCAGTGACGCCCATGAGCACCTGGTTCTTGCGACCGGCGCGGGCGCCCTCGACGAGGGCCTCGATGGCGGCCGGCTGATCTCCGGCAGGCTTGAACGGGCTGACGAGCTGAAACGGCACGGCAAAGGCTCGGCGGGGATCAACGTGCTGGCCAAGATTCCGTTAAACCCACCATTCTACGCGGCGGAGCTTCCGGCGGCAGGTGGCAGAATCGTGGCACAGGCATCTTGCCTGTGCGCATTAGGCCGCCGGACGGCTCGGTTTGACCCAACTTGGATCGAGACCGATAATTGCGGCGACACTTACCCCTCCTAGCCGCCGCGCCAGCCCGTGAAACTTCTTCGCAGTCTCGACCGACCGCTGTTGGAATGGGGTGGAGGCGCGCTGACCATCGGCAACTTCGACGGGGTCCATCGCGGCCACGCCGAGATCATCCGCCAGCTCTGCCAGCGCGCCCAGGCCTTGGGCGGTCCGGCCGTGGTGTTTACGTTCGATCCGCACCCGGTGCGGCTGTTGCGTCCCGAGGCCGCCCCGCCACCGCTGACCTGGACCGATCGCAAGGCCGAGCTGCTCGCCGAGCTGGGCGTCGACGTGATGATCGCCTATCCGACCGACGAGGCGCTGCTGAATCTGACGCCGGTCGAGTTCTTCAACCAGATCGTGCGCGAGCGGTTGCAGGCGCGGGCACTGGTCGAAGGGCAGAACTTCTGCTTCGGCCGCCAGCGCGCCGGCACGATCGAGGTGCTCGAGCAACTGGCAGCCGCAGCCAATGTGGCCCTCGAGGTCGTCCCGCCGGTCGTGATCGATGGCGAACCGGTGTCGAGTTCTCGCGTGCGGCGGCTGATCGCCGCGGGCAACGTGCAATCCGCCGGCAAGCTGCTGACGCGGCCCTATCGCGTGCGCGGCATGGTGGTGCATGGGGCTGCCCGCGGAGGCAAGCTGGGCTTCCCCACGGCCAACATCGACGCCATCGACACGCTGACGCCGGCCGTCGGCGTTTATGCCGGCATCGCCCATACCAGTCGAGAGCCGTTTCCGGCGGCAATCAACATTGGCCCGAATCCCACATTCGGCGAGCATGCCAAGAAGGTGGAAGTCCACCTGATCGGCGCGAACGAGTCGCTCTATGGGCAGCCGCTCGAGGTGGATTTTCTAGCGCGGCTGCGCGACGTGCGGCCGTTTGCCGGCGTCGAAGAGTTGCTTGCGCAGATCCGCGCCGACGTGAGCGAGGCGGAGCGCTTGGGGCGGAAGGCGATGTCTGTCGCATCGCCTAATTCAGGCACGCGAGAAGAGGCGTGAACTCGGGGTGGCCGGGGTCGAGCCGACAGGCGAGCCCCCGGAACGGCGACCGCCCCGTCGGCGTGCCCTTCTTGATCGATGTGTTTGCTGGGGGCTCGCCTGCTGGCTCGACCCCAGGCACGCGAATTAGGACCTGCCTTGAATCTGCGGCCCGACGGGTCGAGGCGGCGTGTTGTGCGGGGGATCAAATCGCAGCACCGGCTTCTTCGCAGGATCGACCGCAGGCTTGCGCGGAGGTGTGTTCATCGTCGTCATCCTTGACGTTGTACGGCTATCGCGAGCGGCTTCCGGCCGAGGGGAAGTGTATCGCGAGCGGCCGCCGCCGGGCAACGCCGGTTGGGAGGTGCTGGCAGCACGACTTATTCCGGTCGAAACGTGCGGCCGCCGGGGGCCATTTCAGTTTGAAGTAAAGTTGCAGGGCAGGGCGTCGAACACCTCCTACTTCGAACAGGGGCTGCTGCATGCGTTCGCTAGCGTTGGCATTCGGACTCGCGTTTTCGCTTCTGACCACGAGCGCCGCTCAGGCGAACGAGTATCTGTTGGCTGATGGCCAGGCCTGGCCGGGACAGATCATCACCTGGCGCGACGGCCGTCCGAGCCCAACCTATCTGCGGCCGCAGCAGGTGGGCGACGATATTCCTCGCATCCAAAGTCTGACCCGCCTGACCGACGGCCGGCTGATCTTTGCGAGCGGGCTGGATCGCAGCGTGATGCAGATCGAGGCCGGCCGAGAGCGTCGGCTGCACCATGGCGGCGGCCTGGTGCGTCAGGTGCGCACCGACGCCGACGGCGCGCTCTACTGGAGCGGGCTCGAAACGCCGCGCGACGGCAACCCGCTGCCAGACGGTTTTATCTACCGCTTGCGGCCCGACACGAACGAAACCGAGACGCTGCTCACTTTTTCACAAGGCGACGTGGGGCACGATTGGTGGGGCGCCTTCGACGTACGCGACGGCAAGGTCCACGTCGGCACGCTGCAAAACCGCACGCGCATCTATGACGTGAGCGAAAGCCCGGTGCGGCTCGTTTGCGAACTGCCGATCGCGGCCACGGCCTTCCGCTTTGGCCCCGGCGGATGCCTCTACGCTTGCGATGGGCAAGGCGTGCTCTATCGCTTCGACGACTTGAGTCGCCCCAACGACTTCCAAGAAGTGTTGCGATCGCCCACGCCGTTTGCTGATTTCCTCGTGGAATCACCCCGCCGCTAACACGGTTAAGGGTAGGGGCAACGTACGGCCAATGTGATCGGCCTGGCAATACAGCGGCAGAACCGCCGTGGATTCTGCCGGAGGCAGAACGTGAGATTAGCCCCGCGTTTCAACGCGGGGGCAATCGCAGGGCGCGCATTTTTTCACCGCGTGCCGGCTGGCACGCGACGAAGTCGACCGTCGACCGTTACACCCGCAGTGAACTGCGGGCCTATTCTCGGTTGTCGCTCCGCGACAGCAACAACAGTGTTACACGCACGAAGAACTTTGCATCAAAAGCGGCTTTCGTCAGCCGGCTTACGCCGGCCGCTCGCCAGACAACGTGCTCGCACTGTGAACCGCCAGCCAGATCGTCAACTCGGCCGGATCGGTCCACTCCACGCGGTGCCGCCGGCCAGCCGGGATGAATAGGTAGTCGCCGGGGCGCAGCTCGACGGGGTCATCGCCTTCGAACCTTAGCCGAGCAGCGCCGCTCACGACGAGCACCCATTCGTCGTCCGCCTGGTCGTACCAAAACCCAGGGGGCGAGGCTTGCCCGCGCGAAACGATGCGCTCGATCCGCAGACCGGCTCCGCTATGCAAGCAATCGGTCAGTTCTTGCGGAACGTCGGCCGGAATGCCGGCGAACAGATTCATCGGAGGAGCAGGCATGCCAGGCGTAGCTCCTATTCCTTATTGAATAGCGCCACGCACTCTTCGTGCCGCGCGCCCTGTGCGTCGGCCACGGCGAATTTGCGTGGGCCGCGAAGCGCCACGCCCGCGTAGCGGCCGTCCTTGGCCATGACGTAAAGCTGTAGATCGAAGTTCGGCCGCCCTTTGGCGTCGCGCAGCCGCGGCGCTGCTTTGCGTTCCACGCGTCGCAACACCTCGAGCCCGGCCTCGAGCGGCGAGAGCCCCGAGCGCATCAACTCCACGGCGGCAAAGCTCGCCAGATGGTCGAGGCTCGCCTCTCCGCGGCCGGTGGCACCGCAGGAGCCGATCTCGTTGTCGACATACAATCCTGCGCCGATCACCGGCGAGTCGCCGACGCGCCCCACCAGCTTGAACGCCAGGCCGCTCGTGCTTGTGGCACACGAGAGATCGCCTTTGGAATCGCGCGCGGCGAAATGGACCGTGCCGGTGGTGCGTTGGAACCAGGCCGCGGCGTCGGGGTCGATCTTGTCGGGCGTGGGGGCGAGCCAGTCTTCGTGCGGCCCCCGGGTGCGTTTCCAGTGCAACCAGATGCGGCGGGCCTTTTCGGTCAGCAGGTTTTCTTCCGTGAACCCCTGCGCTCGGGCAAAGCGGTTGGCGCCTTCGCCCACGAGTAGATTGTGGTCGGTTTGCTCCATGACCAGCCGGGCCAGTCGTGTGACATGGCGGACGTTGTGGACCGCGGCGACTCCGCCGTAGCGATGCGTGGGGCCGTGCATCACCGCCGCATCGAGTTCGACGACGCCCTCCTCGTTGGGCAGGCCGCCGTAGCCGACGGTCAGGTCGTCGGGATCGTCCTCGACTTGGGTCGCCCCCACCACGCAGGCCTCGAGGGGGTCGCCGCCGCCGGTGAGCAGCTCATAGGCCAACCGCGCGCCTTCGAGCCCGTTGTGTGAAGCGATCACCCGCAGCGACATGCAGAACTCTCCCAAATACTGATGGCCGACAAACTGAGGACGCCGAACGCGGCAGGCGCCTGGGGCTGCTTCATCGTTCTGGCGGCACAAAGTATACTCAGGTGTTCCGCCGCCCGCGCGTGGGCCGGCGGCTACCGAGCTTTTCCCAGCGAGCAACTGCCCATGGCCAATGAGTTCGATCCCTACCGCGAAGCGCTAGTCCTCGAGCAACTGACCGAATGGCCCGACGACTACGACGGCTGGGAAACGGCGGAGAAGCAGCGCGTGGCGAGCGCCCTGCAGGCGGAGCCGCAGCAGGCCGCGCAGCTCGAGTACGTGCGCATTCACAGCGGTTTCTGCCGCAAGATCACCGTGACGCCGGAAGACCTGGCCCGTCTAGGCGTAGCTGTCTAGCGCCATGAACGAATCTTCCACCGTCGTTCACGTCGCCTTGGCGGACCGCAGCTATGAGATCGAGATCGGTGCTGCGCTGCTCGACAGCGTGGGCAGTCGCTTGGCGTCGCTTCGCAAGGTGACGCACGTGGTCGTCATTACCGACGACAACGTGGCTTGGCCGCATGGCGAGCGCGCGGTGACGAGCCTGCAGCAAGCTGGCCTGCGGGCAGACATGCTGACCGTGCCGGCGGGCGAAGGGAGCAAGTCGCTCGATTCGGCCGACGAGTTGTGGAACGACATGCTGGAACTCGGCGCCGATCGACGCACCGTGGTGCTGGCGATCGGCGGCGGCGTGGTGGGCGACCTGGCTGGATTCGTGGCGGCCGGTTTTGCCCGCGGCTTGGCCTTCGTGCAGATTCCCACCACTCTGCTCGCGCAGGTCGATAGCTCGGTCGGCGGCAAGGTGGGCGTCAATCTGCCGCGCGCGAAGAACATGGTCGGCGCTTTCTGGCAGCCGCTGGCGGTGACGATCGACACCGACCTGTTGTCGACCCTGCCTAACCGAGAGTTCCGCTCAGGCTTAGCTGAGGTGGTGAAGTACGGCATGATTCTCGACGCCGACTTCTTCGGCTATCTCGAAGTGAACGCCGCGGCCTTGCTGGCGCGTGATCCAGAAGTACTGGCTCAGGCGATTGCGCGCAGTTGCCGGCTCAAGGCCGACGTGGTCGAGCGCGATGAGCGGGAAGAAACCGGCCTCCGCGCCGTGCTCAACTACGGCCACACCTTCGGCCATGCCTTCGAGGCGGTGGCCGGCTATGGCGAATTGCTACACGGCGAGGCGGTGTCGATCGGCATGGACTGCGCGGCCCGCCTGGCGGCCGCGCTCGGGCGAATTCCTGAAGCGCTCGTGCTCCGGCAGCGGAAGCTGCTCGAAGCCTTGGGCCTGCCGGTCGTCGCGCCCGCTTTGAGCGAAGAAGCCCTGTTGGCGGCCATGGCCCGCGACAAAAAGGTGGAGCACGGCAAGCTCCGGTTCATTCTGCCGAGCCGCCTGGGGCACGTCGAAGGCGTAGACGACGTGCCTGTCGAAGCCGTACAGCAGGTGCTGCGCGGGAAATAGCAGCGTCGGGCCGCCGGCGTGGCCGCCGCCGCCCGTAGCCAGCGGCAGACGAAACTGCCGCCCGTAGCTAGCGGCGGATGAAGTTGTCGCCGTCTTCAGTCCAATAGCCGCTCCAGCCGCTGACGAAGAGCCGCGGACACTCCGCCTTGACGTACGCCACGGCCTCCTGCGGCTTCATTCCCTGGTCAATGGCATCGCCGACGAGCTTGGCGGCAGGCAAGCGATTTCCGTTTGTCAGGCCGTCGAGTCGGCCAAACGCGAGAATCTGGGAAGGCGTGAGATTGAACGGATTGCTGGCGACCACATTGATCATTCGGGCATTCACCTTGGGTTGGGAAGCGGGGAACCCTTGATCGTACTATGAACGTGGCTCCGTTCCTATCGGAAAAAGACGAAAGCTCGCCGCCCCGGTCCGACCTCCTCCATTTGCAAAGTCCAGGCGGGGGGAGCTAGCCCGCCGCTCGCGAGCGAGCAGGGGGGCTAAAAGCCCATCCCGCAGCCGCCGGCGCCGCACTGGGGCTTGCCGCAGCCGCTGCGCGGCTCGAAGACAGGCAAGGAAGAGCCCGCCATGTGCGCCGCTGGCACGCTCAGCCGCTTCGTCAGCTTCACGCTGCCGCATTCGGGGCACTCCGGCCGCTCGCCGCCACGCACCAGGATCTCAGAATCCTGGCGGCACGACTCGCAGGTGTATTCGTAAAGCGGCATGGCGTAAGTCTCTCGCGAAGGATTTCGGCTGGAACCATTTTAGGCGGAGACGGCCTCGGCAGCCAACGCCGCTCCGCCGCAGCGAACTTGGCCGCCGCGAACATGGTACAATCGCGAGAGCCGCCCTCTTTTTATCGTGGAACGGCCTATGGCCATCGCCAACGACCTGCTCACCGCCGAAGCGTTTTTTAGCCTGCCGGATGACGGCCAGGTGTATGAACTCGTACGAGGGTGTTCCGTGATGATGGTTCGCCCGGGGTATCGGCACGGCAAGGTGTGTAACCTGGTGGGGCACGTCTTGCGGACCTTTGTTATGGAGCACGATCTCGGCGAAGTAATCAACAACGACGCCGGCGTGATCACCGAGCGCAATCCCGACACGGTCCGCGGGCCCGATGTCGCCTTCTATAGCTATGCGCGGGTGCCGCGCGAAGCCGATCCGGTGGGCTATCCAGCGGCCGCGCCGGAGATTGTTTTCGAGGTCCTGTCGCCCCACGATCGTTGGCCAGCGGTGCTCGGCAAAGCGGCCGAGTATCTCGACGCCGGCGTCTTGGTCGTGTGCGTGCTCGAACCTGAACTTCGTTCAGCAACCGTTTGCCGCGCGGCCCATCCGCCGCAGACGCTTACTGCCGACAACGAGTTGCTGCTGCCTGAGCTGCACCCAGGCTTCCGCGTGCCCCTGGCTCGCTTTTTCGGCTGAGTTCGCCCCTGTTGCCTGATCAAGCGGCTTCCATGGCCATCGCCAACGACCTGCTCACCGCCGAAGCGTTTTTCAGCCTGCCGGATGACGGCCAGGTGTATGAACTTGTACGAGGGTGTTCCGTGATGATGGTTCGCCCCGGGTATCGGCACGGCAAGGTGTGCGGCTACGTAGTGCGGCTGCTCGGCAACTTTGTCGCCGAGCACGACCTGGGGAGCATCGTCAGCAACGACGCCGGCGTGATCACCGAGCGCAACCCCGACACGGTCCGCGGGCCGGATGTCGCCTTCTATAGTTATTCGCGGGTGCCGCGCGAAGCCGATCCGGTTGGCTATCCTTCGGCCGCGCCGGAGATTGTGTTCGAGGTTCTCTCGCCCCACGATCGCTGGCCGGCGGTGCTCGGCAAGGCGGCCGAGTATCTCGATGCCGGCGTGCTTGTCGTCTGCGTGCTCGAGCCCGAACTGCGCTCGGCCACGATCTGCCGAACGAGCCAAGCGCCTCTCGCGTTGGCCGGGCACGAAGAGTTGTTGCTGCCTGAACTACATGCCGACTTCCGCGTGCCGCTCGGCCGCTTCTTCGGGTAGCGCCCGTTGAGCGGCTTCGGTTAGCCGACCTTACCGTCGACCATATTCCCGCAGGGCACGAAGCCGGCCTTTTGCAGTGTGCGGCGAGAAGCCAGGTTGGTCACATTGCAGCGCGCCGCCGGCACGCTGCCGCGCTCGTAACACACGCGCTTGAGCTCTTGCACGAGATACGAGCCGAACCCACGGCGGCGGAACGGTTCGGCCACGCCCATATAGATGTCGCCATAGGGGCGATTGTAGTGATAGAGAATGCCTCCGCTGGCGGCGACCTGCCCCTCGCACTCGATCAGCCACTCCCCTTCCTCAACGCGGCGCTCCTCGGTACTGCGGGCAACATCGTCGGCCGTCGCCGCTCGGAATAGCGCGCCCGGAGGACTGAGCGAAGTGGTCAGCCGATCGTGATAGAGGATCGCCTCGACCGAGATCTCGCGGGCGTAGGTAAGGATCATCGGCATGAACAGCGGATCGCTCGACTGTCCGTGCAGCCAACTCACGCCGGTGGCGGCGAGCAACGTTTCGAACAGCGCGAACATCTGGCCGCGATGCTTGGGAAGGACGTAGAACTCGAAGAGCGTCGACTTGTCCTTCCAAGGACCGCCGAGCACGACCGAGCCATAGCCGACGCGCTTAGCACCGTCGAGTAGCCAATACTCCTGGCACCAACCGGGGCGCGGGTGGAGTGAGTCGCAGATGATTTGGCAGTTCATCTCCTGGCGATACAGGTCGCGCCAAGAGAGCAGTTCGCTCAGCGTGGTCGGCTCGGCGGAAAGCGGCATAACGTTTCTCGCTGGTGGGATGCGAGAAATATTGTAGCGGCGTTCCTGAGAGGTTGGGGCGAGCGGGGGACGAAAGTCCCCCGAGCAACGCAGCGAGTGAGTTGAGCGTCCCCCGAGCAATCCAGGGAACTCCCGAGCAAACGTCTCCCGAGTCGTGCAGCGAGTCCGCGAAGCGTATGGCGGAGTTGCTCGCGTGGCCTACGTTTCGCGCCGGTTTCTCGGGGGACTTTCGTCCCCCGCTAGTCAGAACTGGAGCCAGACCATCACCACCAGCCACATCATCACCACCACGTCGAGCGACGACTTTTCTGGCTCCCGATAGCTGGTCGCCAGAGCGTCAAGCGGATCGAGTCCCTGAGCAATCAACATCCAATAGTCCTGCCGAGCGTCCATGTTTTCCTGCCTACGTGGTGCGAACGAAGCGGTTGAATCGCGGCATTGTCTCGCATGCGAACGGAATGCCGTGACCGACCCGGGTCTTTGCCTAGATCGGTAGGGATGGAGTATTCCGAAAGGCCAGTGCTGAGCGCGAAGTCTAACTCTCGAGGAACCGCGCGATCCGGTTTCGAAGCCGCGACAATGCAGATGCGTTGGTCTGACATTCCCAAACGACCAAGACGCGCCAACCGTCGCGCCGAAGTGCCCGGTGAACACGCCGGTCTCGAGCGGCGTTCCG
>JAESFN010000996.1_pt1 | contig 16357 bp, 11 predicted proteins | sample 9269411 | NCBI WGS metagenome assembly JAESFN01 (sample SAMN14505399, study PRJNA617100) | algae metagenome | isolation source: Iphinoe sp. HA4291-MV1 and co-occurring heterotrophs from trail next to... | place: USA: Maunawili Falls, Hawaii | collected 2009-07-25
CGCGAGGTCGCGGCCGGCGAGGAGGCGGTGTTCGACGCCTCCGGCTCCGGCGACGCAGACGGCGGCCTCGTCGCCTATGAGTGGGACTTCGGCGACGGATCGACCGCGACAGGGATCGAGGTCCGCCATCGCTACGCGGCGCCCGGCACCTATGCGGCGAAGCTCGTCGTCCGCGACGAGGCCGGCCTCGCCAATTCTTCCGCCGAGGATACGGTGACGGTCACGGTCAACCCGCCGCCCGCGCCGGCCATCGCCGGGCCGGAGGTCGCCTGCGTCGCCGAGGACGTCGCCTGGGCGCCGGCCGATCCGGCCACCGGCCGCGCCTGGCGCTGGCTGTTCGGCGACGGCAGCGAGGCCCGGACGATGGAGGCCACGCACGCCTTCCGGGCGCCCGGCCGCTACAGCCTCGTGCTCTCGGCCGACGACGGGCTCGGCCAGGCGAACAGCGTCCAGCAGGTGGCGCGCGTGATCCACGTCAACCGGCCGCCCTTCGCCGAAGCCGGGCCGGACCAGCTGGTCTGCCCGGGCGACACCGTCGGCTTCGACGCCTCCGCCTCGCGCGACCTCGACGGCACCATCGCCAGCTATCGCTGGGACTTCGGCGACGGCGCCACCGCCGAGGGGGCCTCGGCCAGCCATGTCTTCGCCGAGCCCGGCACCTACCGGGTGGCGCTGACGGTGACCGACGATGCGGGCTCGAGCTGCTCGGCCACGACCGACGTGACGACGGTGGTGGTCAACGCGCCGCCCGTCGCCGAGGGCGGCGGTGACCGTGAGGTGTGGATCGGCGGCGCCAATGACGCGATCCTTCTCGACGGCAGCGCCTCCTACGATCCCGACGGCGACGCGCTGAGCCACGAATGGCAGATCGGCGCGGATGGCCTCGAGACCGGGGCGCGGGTCCGCACCACCCTCGGCGCGGCAGGTGCGATTCCGGTCACGCTCACGGTCCGCGACACCTCGGGCCTTGCCTGCGGCACCGCGTCCGGTACGTTCACGGTTCTCGCCAGGCCGCGGTAGCGGCCCGGCGACGGCGGGGCCGGGTAATGCCGAGGCTGAACCTTCGCAACAAGCTGATCCTGTTCGCGGTGGTGATCGCGATCATTCCGCTGCTCATCGCCGGGCAGTCGCTGATCCGCATCGCCCGCGACGAGATGAAGAGCTCGGCCAACGACCAGCTCGTCGCCACCACCCGCCAGGTCGCCGACGAGATCGACACCTATTTCGAGCAGACGCTGATGGCGCCGCTGCTCCTGATCCGGAGCGCGCTCGACGACGAGAAGCTCGGCATCGAGGAGAAGATCGCCCTTCTCACCCACGGCATCGCCGACCTTTCCGACGTCGTCGCGCTGCAGATCACCATCGAGGGCGGCAACCTGCCGCTCGTCGTCTCGCAGGACCGCTACGCCGACGAACTGCGCGCCGCGGGCGTCGATCCGCTCACCGTGCTCCGCACCCCGCCCGACATCATGGACGCGTTCATCGCATCGGAGAGCGACCGTCGGATCGGTGTCGACTACGTCCCCGAGACCGACGACTGGGTGGCGACCGTGATGCTGCCGCTCGCCGCACCCGTCGCCAACCAGCGCGCCGCGCTCTCGGCGCGGGTCGATCTCGACCGCCTCCGCCAGGCCGTGGCGGGCCACCCGTTCCAGCGGACCGGCACCATCGACATCGTCGACGAGAGCGGCATCGAGATGCTGGGCGAGCGGCCGGAAGACCTGTCCGGCCGCGCCATCGTCAAGGAGGCGCTGCCGCGGATCGCGACCGGGACGCCGATCATCGCCGTCGAATCCACCATGCGGGCGGATGGCGAGCCGGCGCTCGGCGCCTTCGCCGTGCCCGGCGCCATCCCGTGGGCGGTGGTGGTCGAGAAGAGCGAGGCCGACGCCTATTTCGCCGTGGGGGAGATGATCCGGAGCCTCGGCATCTGGATTGCGGTGGGGCTGGTGGCGGCGGCGATCGGCGCCTTGATCTTCGCCGTCCGCATCAGCCGGCCGATCCTCCGGATCGGCGAGGCGGCGACCGAGGTCGGCAAGGGCAACTTCGCCGCCCGCGTCACCGACGTGCGCACCCGGGACGAGATCGGCGACCTCGCAAGCCGGATCAACACCATGATCGTCCAGATCAACGAGCGCTTCCAGCTGGCGAAGTTCGTCTCCGGCGGCACCATCGCGGCGATCCAGAAATCCGATGCGGGCGGCGTCCGGCTCGGTGGCGAGCGCCGGGAGGTGGCGATCCTCTTCGCCGACATCCGCGGCTATACGGCCTTCGCCGAGCCGCGTTCGCCCGAGACCGTGGTCGAGGTGCTCAACTCCTACTTCCAGCGGCTGGCCGACCTCGTCTCGGCGCATCGCGGCGACATCGACAAGTATGTCGGCGACCAGATCATGGCCGTCTTCCACGGCGAGGAGATGGCGGCGGACTCCGCCGCCTGCTCGCTCGCCATCCAGGATGCGATGGAGGCGGTCAAGGCGGAGCACCCCGAATGGGGGCTCGACATCGGCATCGGCGTCGACATGGGCGAGGTGGTGATGGGCGCCATGGGCTCGAAGGAGCGGATGGACTACACCGTGCTCGGCGACCATGTGAACCTCGCCGCCCGGCTCTGCTCCTACGCTGCGGCGAAGCAGACGATCGTCTCGGAAGCGGTCGCCGCCAGGATCAGGACCGACCCCGCCTTCACGCTCGAGGGGCTGGAGCCGATCAAGGTCAAGGGCAAGAGCGGCGCGCTCAACGTCTATTCCGTGACGCGCGGGCCGGGGGAGGCCCACCGCGGCGCCAGGCGCCCCGGCGTGGCAGAAAAGGCGCTGAGCGGCTGAGGGCGCTTCTCCTCCTGTCGCTCGATGCGTCGCAATCATGCCAACATGAGGTCGACTGCCTGGGCGGGCTGCGAATTGCCCTCAGTGCGCTCGACACCGTGCCGGGCTTGACTTAAGACGGCGCTCCCATCCGCACTCCAGGTCGGGATCGATGACCGAGCATCCATCCGGCATGAGAAAGGGCCTCGCCAACTACGGCGACGCCGGCTTCTCGCTGTTCCTCCGCAAGGCCTTCATCAAGGCCATGGGCTATTCGGACGAGGCGCTCGACCGGCCGATCGTCGGCATCACCGACACCTTCTCCGGCTACAATGCCTGCCATAGGAACGTCCCCGAGCTGATCGAGGCGATCAAGCGCGGGGTGATGCTCGCGGGCGGCCTGCCGATCCCGTTCCCGATCGTCTCGATCCACGAGGCGTTCTCGCATCCGACCTCGATGTTCCTCAGGAACCTGATGGCGATGGATGCCGAGGAGATGATCCGCGCCCAGCCGATGGATTCGGTGGTGCTGATCGGCGGCTGCGACAAGACGGTGCCGGCGCTCCTGATGGCGGCGGCGAGCGTCGACCTGCCGGCCATCCTCGAGGTCACCGGGCCGATGATCACCGGCAGCTGGCGGGGCGAGCGGCTCGGCGCCTGCACCGATTGCCGCCGCTTCTGGGCGATGCACCGGGCCGGCACGGTGAGCGCGGCCGAGATCGCCGAACTCGGCGACCGGCTCGCCCCCGGCCCCGGCACCTGCATGGTGATGGGCACCGCCTCGACCATGGCGCTCACAGCCGAAGCGCTCGGCATGATGCTGCCCGGCGGCGGCGCGATCCCTGCCGTCGACGCCGACCGGCTCCGCCATGCGGAGGCGACCGGCGCCGAGGCGGTGCGGCTCGCGAAGACGGGAGGACCGCGGCCGAGCGAGATCATGACCGAACCCGCCTTCATGAATGCGCTCCGCGTCCTCCAGGCGATCGGCGGCTCGACCAACGGCGTCATCCACCTCACCGCCGTCGCCGGCCGCCTCGGCATCGCAATCGACCTCGAGGCGTTCGATGCGCTCGGCAAGGAGACGCCGGTGCTGGTCGACCTCAAGCCCGCCGGCCAGCACTACATGGAGGACCTGCAGAAGGCGGGCGGGCTCGCTGCGATCCTCCGCGAGATCGCGCCGCTCCTCGACACCGCGGCCCTGACCGTCAGTGGCAGGACCCTCGGCGAGACCATCGCCGCCGCGCCGGCCCCCTGGCCGCAGGACGTGGTGCGCCCGCTCTCCGACCCGATCCACAAGGGCGGCGGCATTCGCGTGCTTCGCGGCAACCTCGCCCCCAACGGGGCGCTGATCAAGCAGGCCGCAGCGACGGAGCGCCTCCTCACCCATACCGGGCGGGCGGTGGTGTTCGATTCGCTCCGCGACCTCGCCGAGCGCATCGATGCGCCCGATCTCGATGTCGGCGCGGACGACGTGCTGGTGCTCCGGAACGCCGGGCCGAAGGGTGCGCCGGGCATGCCGGAAGCCGGGTATATCCCGATCCCGAAGAAGCTCGCCGCGGCCGGCGTCAAGGACATGGTCCGCATCTCCGACGCGCGGATGAGCGGCACCGCCTTCGGCACCATCGTCCTCCACATCAGCCCGGAATCCGCGGTCGGCGGCCCGCTGGGGCTGGTCGAGACTGGGGACCGCATCGCCCTCGACGTGGAGGCGGGCCGGATCGACCTCCTGGTCGAGCCGGCCGAGCTTGAGGCGCGCCGCGCGCGTTGGCAGCCGCCCGAGCCGCCGCCGGGCAGCCACCGCGGCTACCTCAAGCTCTACTTCGACGAGGTGCTCCAGGCCGAGCACGGCTGCGACTTCGACTTCCTGCGGAAGCACCCGGTCGCGACAGACGCCGGCTGAGGCGAGGCGATCCCGCCCGCACTGCCGGCAGGGTCAGCGATCCATCCCACGCCCGCGGGCCACCGCGCGCCGGGGCCACCGGCCGGCGCCAACCCCTTTTCGCAGGGCGAGGCGATGCTTATTTACGGTCTTGTCCAGCCGGGCCTTGCTATGTATGGTCCGCGCCGACCACGGAGAGGTGCCAGAGTGGTCGATCGGGGCGGTCTCGAAAACCGTTGAGCGCGCAAGCGTTCCGAGGGTTCGAATCCCTCCCTCTCCGCCAATCCATTGTCGCGTCGGCAATGCCGACCTGAATCTTCAAAGCGTCCCCACCACGCGCCCGCCTGACGCCGGATTGATGCGAACCCGCTTCCGTGGGCTCGCGCATGGTCTCTGTCGGGCGACCTTATCTCATTGGCGAGTCAACCTTCGCCGGAGAAGCCCCGGGCGAGGCTTGCAGTCAGTGGGGCGGCCCTCCCCGGCCAGGGCCACTGGCAAGACGGGCCGCCCCGATCACATCTCCCCCCTTTCGGGAAGCGCTCGCTCCGCCGGTTGTGGCGGAGCCGGCGGAGCGGTTACGAGCCGCTCGCCATGCCCTTGACGCGGATGATGCCGTCGGGCACCGCCACGAAGCCGTTGAGGCCGGCGTCGAGGCCGAAGAACCGCTTGTGGTGGTAGAGGTAGATCACCGGCAGGTCCTGCATCCAGGTGTCGGCCGCGAGCGTGTAGAGTTCGTTGCGCTTCGCGACATCGCTGACCTTGGAGGCGTCCGAGAGCGCCTTCTCCGTCGCCTCGCTGCAGTATTTGCCGAAGTTCTGCGAGCCCTTGCAGCCGAGATAGGTGTAGGCATTGGCATCGGGATCGGCCCGGCCGCTCCAGGTCGACAGCGCCGCCTCGAACTCCGGCGATTCCATGATGCTGAGCGCGGTGGCGCCTTCGACCGGCTGGAGCGTGACGTTGATGCCGACCTGGCCCAGCATCGACTGCACCACCTGTCCGGCGCGCATGAATGCGGGCTCGTTGTTGACGACCATGGTGAAGGCGGGCGACTCGAGCCCGGATTCCGCGAGCAGGGCTTTCGCCTTCTCCGCGTCGGCCGGCTTCACCGGGTACTTGGCCGCATAATACGGCGAGGTCGGCGCGACCGGCTGGTTGCCGGCGACGAAGTTGCCGCCATAGACAACCTGGTTGATGATGTTGCGATCGACCGCGGCATCCACGGCCTGGCGGAGCTTCTGGTTCGCCACCACCGGGTGATCGCCGGCGACGTTGAACTGGATGTGGACGTGGCCGAGGCCGGTGATGTCGACCACCTTCGCCGCCTCGTTGGCCTTGAGGCCGTCGAGGTCGCTGGTCGCCACGCCCTCGATGATGTCGAGTTCGCCGGAGAGGAGGTTGTTGAGCCGCACCGTCGAGTCCGGCATCGGCCGGTAGACGATCTCGTCGAAGTTGATGGTGTCCTTGTCCCAGTAGTCGGCGAACCGTTCGACCGTGACGTGGTCCTGCACCACCCGTTCCTTGAACTTGAACGGACCAGAGCAGACCGGCGCGTTGGCGAAGGTGATGGTGTCGACCGCCTTGATCGCCGTCGGCGACATCATCATGCCGGCGCGGTCGGCGAGCGAGGCGAAGAGCGGCGCGAACGGCTCGTTGAGCACGAGCTTGACGGTGCCGTCGTCGACCACGTCGACCGACTTGACGGCGCGGAGTTCGCCCTTCCGGGCCGATTCCTCGAGCGTCGCCGCACGTTCGAGATTGAACTTCACCGCTTCGGCGTTGAAGGGCGTGCCGTCGTGGAAGACGACGCCGGGCCGAAGCTTGAGCGTGATTTCGAGCTGGTCGTCGGAGATGGTCCAGTCGGTGACGAGCTGGCCGACGATGGCGCCCTGCGGGTCGAGGTCGAAGAGCTTGTCGCACAGCGCGGCAAACATCTGGCGGCCGCCGAAGGTGCGCCCCTGGGTCGGGTCGAGGGTGTCGGTGTCCTCGCTGATGCCGATGCGCAGCGTCTCGGCGAGCGACGGCGTCGCCGCCGCCAGGATCGATGCCGCCGACATGGCGAGCAGGGCGGTGAGGTGACGTTTCTTCATGTTCAGTCCTCCTTCTTCGCTTCGGGCCGGTTTGGCCCACCCCTTCGGAACTGTGACCGTCTCAGCGCCGGTCGAGCGACTGGCGGAGGCCGTCGCCAAGCAGGCTGAAGCCGACCGTGACCAGGAAGATGCAGAGCCCCGGCCAGATCGAGAGCCAGGGCGCATTGGCGATGTAGTCCTTGCCGACGGTCAGCATCGCCCCCCAGGACGGGGCCGGCGGCGGACGCCCGAGCCCGAGGAACGAAAGGCTCGCCTCGGCGATGACGGCCACCGCCATCGCCAGCGTCGCCTGCACGATGATCGGCGGCAGGAGGTTCGGCAGGACGTGGACGAAGAGCAGCCGGAGCGTGCGCACGCCGACGGACCTCGCCGCCTCGATATAGGGCTCCGCCATCACCTGGATCGTCCGCGCGCGCGAAAGCCGGATGAAAGCGGGGGCCGCGGCGACGGCAATGGCGAGGGTGGCGTTGAACAGGCTGCCGCCGAGAAAGAGGGCAAGCGCGATCGCCAGCATGATGCCGGGTATGGCGAGGAGCGTATCGGTGAGCCGCGAGATTGCCGCGTCGGTCGCGCCGCCCGCATAGCCGGCGACCATGCCGACCGGGATGCCGACGGCCAGCGCTGCCGCCACCGAGCCGAACGCCGCGATGAGCGGCGACTGGGCGCCCCACAAGAGGCGCGACAGCACATCGCGGCCGAGCTCGTCGGTGCCGAGGAAGTGCGCGGCCGATGGCGGCTGGAGCACTGCGAGCCAGTCGTTGGCGAGCGGGTCGTAGGGCGCGAGGAGCGGCGCGGTCATTGCCATGGCGACGAAGAACGCCACCAGGATCAGCCCGATCCGGCCGGGAAACGTCCGCCACAGGCGGCGGAGCGGCCCTTCGTGGACGGCGATCGTCTCGGCCCGCGCGCTCATCAGGCGGCCCCCTTCCGGATCCGGGGGTCGAGCGCCGCCTGGGCGAGGTCGGCGAGGAGGTTGAGGGTGATGTAGACCGCGCCGGAGCAGAGCACGACCGCCTGCACCACGGGATAGTCGCGGTTGTAGACCGAATCGACGAGCAGCTTGCCGATGCCGGGAACGGAGAAGACGTATTCGGTCAGGATCGAGCCGCCGAGCAGCTGGCCGAATTCGAGCGCGCCGAGCGTGATCACCGGCGCGAGGGCATTGCGGAGCGCATGGCGCAGGATGATGCGCCGCCGCGGCATGCCCTTGGCCAGGGCCGTGCGCACATAGTCGGTTTCGAGCGCCTCGATCATCGCGCTCCGGGTGTGCCGCATCAGGATCGCGGCGAGCCCGGTGCCGAGCACGAAGGCCGGCATCAGCATGGTGCGGAAGCTCTGCCAGGGGTCGACGAAGGGCGAGACGTAGCCGGAGGGCGGCAGCAGTCCCCATTCGACCGACACCACCATGATGAGCAGGATGCCGAGCCAGAAATTCGGGATCGAGAACGAGAAGACCGAGAGCACGGTGAGCGCCTGGTCGACGAAGGTACCCCGGTAGACCGCCGCGAAGATGCCGGCGGTGACGCCGAAGAGAATGGCGATGACGAGCGCCATCGTGGCGAGCTGGAACGTCACCGGCAGCTTCGACAAGACCAGCGCCACCACCGGCTGGTTGAATCGCATCGAGGTGCCGAGGTCGCCCTGCACGGCATTGCCGAGCCAGCGCACATATTGCACCGGCAGCGGCTGGTCGAGCCCGAACCGCTCACGGATCGAGGCGATCGTCTCGGGCGAGCGATCCTCGCCGGCGAGGATCGTCGCCGGGTCGCCGGGCAGGAGGAGCTGCAGCGAGAAGACCACGACCGAGAGCAGGAACAGCGTCGCGACGATGCTGCCGATGCGTCCAAGCAGGCTCATCGGGCGGCTCTCCCGGCGAGGAAGCGGTCCTGGAGTTTCCTCAGCCGCTCGCGCGCCGCCGCGGGCATCGCATCTTGGCCGAGGCTGAAGGGCGGGACGTCTCCCGAGCGATAGCACGCCGAGGCGCGGCCCTCGCCGATGGGAAGGAGCGGTGGTTCGCTCTCGGTGCAGGCCCGCTCGGCAAGCGGACAGCGCGGCGCGAAGCTGCAACCGCTGCCCGCGGTCTGGGCGCCGCCCGGCGGCAGCACTGCCGCCGCGCGCCGTCCGCCCGGGCGCGCCACCGGCATCGCCTCGAGCAGTTCCCGCGTGTAGGGGTGGCGCGGCGTCTGGAACACCGACCGGACCGGCCCGGTCTCGACGATCCGGCCGCGATACATGACCGCGACGCGGTCGACGACGTGCCAGACCACGCCGAGATCATGGGAGATGAAGACCATCGACAGGCGCTGCTCGCGCCGGATGTCGGCGAGGAGGTTGAGGACCTGCGCGCGCACCGAAACGTCGAGCGCCGACACCGCCTCGTCGGCGATGATCAGGTCGGGCTCGATGGCGAGGGCGCGAGCAATGGCGATGCGCTGCCGCTGGCCGCCGCTGAACTGGTGCGGATAGGAGCGGGCGTGGTCGGGATTGAGGCCCACCCGCTCGAGCAGCGCCGCCACCCGGTCCTGCGCCGCCTTGCCCCGCGCGACGCCGTGGACGGCGAGCGGCTCGGCGATCTGGTAGCCCACCGAGAGCCGCGGGTTGAGCGAGGCGAAGGGATCCTGGAAGATCATCTGCATGCCGCCCCGGCGGGCGCGGAGCTCCCGGGCGGATAGTGCCGCGAGGTCCTCGCCCTTGAGCCGAACCTCGCCCGAGGTGGGGTCGATGAGGCGGAGCAGCAGCCGCGCCGTCGTCGACTTGCCGGAGCCGGATTCGCCGACCAGCCCCAGCGTCTCGCTCGCGGCGACGGTGAAGGACACGTCGCGCACCGCCTCGACCCGGCTGGTCCGCCGGAATCCCGGCAGGCCGCTGCGGCGGAGGAAGACCTTGCCGAGGTGACGGACCTCGAGGACCGGAGGAGCCGCGCTCATGTCAGCGCCTCCGGCGACAGCGGCGCTCGCCAGCAGGCCGCCGCCTGCGCGTCGTCGACCATCGCCAGCGGCGGCGGCGCCTCGTCGCAGCGGGCGATGCGAAACGGGCAGCGCGGCGCGAAGCGGCACCCCGCCATGATCTCGGCGGGCAGCGGCACCCGGCCGTCGATCGGCGTCAGCCGCCGCGAGCGGCTCTCCCACTCGGGCGACGCGCCGAGAAGGCCCACGGTGTAGGGGTGCTGCGGGGTCACGAACAACGCCGTCGTCGCTGCGCGCTCGACGATCCGCCCGGCATACATGACCGCGATCTCGTCGGCCATCTCGGCGACGACGCCGAGGTCGTGGGTGATGAGGAGGAGCGCGGTCCCGCTCTCGCTCTGGAGCTCCCGGAGCAGGGCGAAGATCTCGGCCTGCACGGTGACGTCGAGCGCCGTCGTCGGCTCGTCGGCGATGAGGAGCGCCGGCGAGCAGGCGAGCGCCAGCGCGATCATCACCCGCTGGCGCATGCCGCCCGAGAAGGCAAAGGGATAGTCGTCGACGCGCTCGGCGGCGCGGGGAATGCGGACCCGGTCGAGCAGCGCGATCGTCCGCGCGCGGGCCGCGCGCCGATCGAGCCCGAGGTGGAAGCGGAGCACCTCGGCGATCTGCTCGCCGACGGTCATGGTCGGGTTCAGCGACGTCATCGGCTCCTGGAAGATCATGCCGATCCGCTTGCCGCGGACGACATGGAGGTTGCGGTCGCCGGGGGCGAGCAGGTCGAGCCCCTCGAAGCGCACCGCGCGCGCCGCGATCCGCCAGCGCCGGCGCGGCAGCAGGCCGAGAACGGCCATCACCGAGACGCTCTTGCCGCAGCCGGACTCGCCGACCAGCGACAGCGTCTTTCCGGCGCCGATCGCAAACGAGACGTCGGAGACGATCGGCGTCGCGCCGCCATGCGACAGGAAGTCGATGGTCAGGCCGTCCACGCGCAGCACCTCGCGCGCGGCCGCGTCCCCTTGGGTGTCCATCGTGCTCGGCTGGGGCATGGTGGTCGCCATCCCGTTCAGATCGCCATCGCCGACCCGTCCTTCCGCGCGTCCGAGCCGCCGGTCAGAACGTCTGCCTCCCAGTCTATGGCAATGCCGTGGGCGCCGCCCACCGCCTGATCCGCCGCCACGACATCGTGACCGGCGGCGGCCAGCACGTCGGCCAATCCCATCAGGGCCGGCTCGAGCTGGAGCCGACCGTCGCGATGGAAGCTCCGCGGCTCGTCGATCGCCGCCTGGATGTCGAGGCCGCGATCGACCAGCGCGCTGACGATGCGGGCCTGCCCGATGGGCTGGAACGGGCCGCCGGTCACGCCGAAGGCGGCGATCACCCGGCCATCCCGCGACAGCATGCCGGGGATGATCGTGTGGAGCGGGCGCTTGCCGGCTGCGAGCGCATTGGGGTGCCCGGGCTCCAGCGCGAAGCCCATCCCCCGGCAATGGAACACCACGCCCGTGACCGGATCGACGATCCCGGTGCCAAAATTCTCGAACAGCGAACTGATCAGCGATACGGCGTTCCGATCCCGGTCGACCACCGCCACGTAGGCGGTATCGCCTGCCGAAGGCGGCGCGGGGACGTGCGGTGCAGCGGCCGCCCCGCCGATCGACCCGGCAAGCGTCCGTGCGTGGTCCATGTCGAGGAACGGTGCGAGATCGACCGATCCGTGCTCCGGGTCCGCGATCGATCGGTTCCGGACGGCGAATGCCAGGCGCGTGGCTTCGGCGAGCAGGTGATGGTAGCGCGCCTCGCCTGGCCGTTCTCCGCCGAAGCCGAGCGACTCGAGGATGGCGAGCATGAGCAGCGTCGTCACGCCCTGGCCGTTGGGCGGGATCTGCCAGACGTCGCAATCCCCGTAGCGGAGGCTGACCGGCTCGACATAGTTGCCGCGATGCCGGGCGAAATCGTCCACGGTGTGGTGTCCGCCGCGCTCCCGCAGGCAGCGGGCCATGGCCTCCGCGCAGTCGCCTTCGTAGAAGGCGGCTGGCCCGACGGCGGCGATCGCGCGGAGCGTCCGCGCCAGGGCCGGGTGGCGCAGGACCTCGCCCGGACGGGGCGGCCTGCCCGCGGGAAGATAGGTCGAGCGGGCTGTCTCGGTCGCGGCGAGTTTTCCTTCGACCCCGGCCCACTCGGCGGCGACCCGCTGGTGGACGGGGTAGCCCTCTTCGGCATAGCGGATCGCGGGCGCGAGCGCCGCGGCGAGGCTGATCGTGCCGTGGTCGGCGAGGAGCCGCGCCAGCGCCTCGACGAGGCCCGGCATGGTGACGGCGTGGACGCTCGATTCGGCGAGGCGCCCGAGCTCGGCGTCGCCCAGTCCCTCGGGCTTCAGGGCGGCGGGCGTCCTGCCGCTGCCGTTGTAGCCGAGCGGCGGCGTCGCGCCGCCCAGGCTGAGAAGCGCGAAGGCGTCCCCGCCGATGCCGGTCGATTGCGGTTCCACCACACACAGGACGAACGTCGCCGTGACCGCCGCGTCGATCGCGTTGCCGCCCCGCACCATCGTCGCAAGGGCGGCGGCGCTCGCGAGCGAATGTGATGAGGCCGCCGCGCAATCGCGCCCGGCCACGGGGGAGCGGCCGGGCTGGAAGAAATCCCTCATCGCGAGAGGATCCCCCGGCGAGGCGGCGAGACTATGCGCGACCGGCGGTCCGGAATGGAGGACGCGGATCGTCCTGGCCGCGCCGCCGCACCGCTCTCAGTTCCCCATCGTGCCACGGCCAGCTTCCCATTCCACCGGGATACCGGACGGATTGTCGCTCAACTGTCCCTGACCGACAGGGCCAATACCGGCGAATCCGATGGGGACACTTTGCGGGTCCGCAATTCTACCGATCCGCTTCCTTCCCGACCGCATGGCGCCACCGGGAAGTGCTCTCCGCCGCCAGGCGGGGAGACGCTTCCGGGGCAGGGCGGGGGGAGAGACCGGGTCGTGGCGGCGAGGCGCCGCACTGCCCGCGCGCCGCGCCGCGATTCCCGCGAGTGCACCGGCCTCAGAGGATGAAGCGCGACAGGTCCATGTTGCGGGCGAGGTCGCCGATATGGGCCTCGACATAGGCGGCGTCGATCGTGACCTTGTCGCCGTTCCGGTCGGGCGCGGCGAAGCTCACCTCGTCGAGGATGCGCTCCATCACCGTCTGCAGCCGCCGGGCGCCGATATTCTCGATGTTGGAGTTGATCGACACCGCGATCGAGGCGATGGCGTCGATCGCGTCGTCGGTGACCTCGAGCGTCACGCCCTCGGTCGCCATCAGCGCGATATACTGCTTGATCAGGCTCGCCTCCGTCTCGGTCAGGATGCGGCGGAAATCGTCCTTGGTGAGCGGCAGGAGCTCGACCCGGATCGGCAGCCGGCCCTGGAGCTCGGGGAGGAGGTCGGAGGGCTTGGCGACGTGGAACGCGCCCGAGGCGATGAACAGGATGTGGTCGGTCTTCACCGGTCCGTGCTTGGTGGCGACCGTCGTCCCCTCGATCAGCGGCAGGAGGTCGCGCTGCACGCCCTCGCGGCTGACATCGCCGCCATAGCGGCCCTCGCGGGCGCAGATCTTGTCGATCTCGTCGAGGAAGACGATGCCGTCGTTCTCGACCGAGGCGACCGCCTCCGCCACCACCTCGTCGTCGTCGAGCAGGCGGTCGGATTCCTCGGCGATGAGGATGTCGTAGCTGTCGCCGACGCTCACCTTCCGCTTCTTGGTGCGGTTGCCGAAGGCCTTGCCGAGCATGTCGGAGATGTTCATGACGCCGACGCTCGCCCCGGGCATGCCGGGGATGTCGAAGGACGGCATCTTGCTCGCGGTGTCGCGCACCTCGATCTCGATCTCCTTGTCGGCGAGCTCGCCCTCGCGGAGCTTCTTCCGGAACGATTCGCGCGTCGTCGGCGAGGCGTGCTCGCCGACCAGCGCGGTCAGCACCCGCTCCTCGGCGGAGAGCTCGGCCTTGGCCGCGACCTCCTTCCGCTTCCGCTCGCGGACGAGCCCGATGCCGACCTCGACCAGGTCGCGGACGATTTGCTCGACGTCGCGGCCGACATAGCCGACCTCGGTGAACTTGGTCGCCTCGACCTTGAGGAACGGCGCGCCGGCGAGTTTCGCGAGCCGCCGCGAGATCTCGGTCTTGCCGATGCCGGTTGGCCCGATCATCAGGATGTTCTTAGGCAGCACCTCCTCCTTCATCGCGCCGGTGAGCTGCTGGCGGCGCCAGCGGTTCCGGAGCGCGATCGCGACCGCGCGCTTCGCATCGGCCTGGCCGATGATGTAGCGGTCGAGTTCGGAGACGATTTCGCGGGGGGAGAAGGTGGTCATTCAGGTCTCGTTTGCGTTCGGGTCGTATTGCATGATCAGCGTGTCGGCGGGAACGCCGGGGAGGTCGGCGAGCGGCCGGAAGCCGGCCTTCTCATAGGCGCGCACGGCGCGAAGGTTCGCCGGGTCGGGATCGATGATGATCGTCTCGCGGCCCTCGGCGCGGAGCCGGGCGACGAAGGCCCGGAGCGCGGCCGAGCCGATGCCTCGCGACAGCAGCTCCGGCGCGCCGATCGAGAGATCGACGCCCACCGTCTCGGCGGGCAGTTCCGCCAGCCACGGATGGTCCCTGATCCAGGTCTCGTTCTGGTGATGGCCGATGAACCAGCACTGGATGTAGCCGACCGGCTCGCCGTCGAGGGCGATGAGATAGGGAAGCGTCGTGTCGCGGCCCTCGACCATGTCGCGGACGAAGCCGAGTTCCTCGTCCGGGTCGCCCCACCACGCGCGCATGTGCGGCGCACGGAGCCAGCCGTCGAGCAGGCCATAGTGCTCCGCCGTCACGGGCAGGAAGCCGATCTCCGGAGGCTCAGCCGGCATCGATGATTTCGACCGTGAGCTTGTCGTTGGTATAGACGCAGATCTCGGCGGCAATCCGCATCGCCTTCCGCGCGATCGTCTCGGCGTCGGCGTCGGTGTCGATCAGGGCGCGGGCGGCGGAGAGGGCGTAGTTGCCGCCCGAGCCGATGCCGGCCACCCCGCCCTCCGGCTCGAGCACGTCGCCGGTGCCGGTGACGACGAGGCTGGTCGAGCGGTCGGCGACGATCATCATCGCCTCGAGCCGGCGGAGATACTTGTCGGTCCGCCAGTCCTTGGCGAGCTCCACGCAGGCGCGCATCAGCTGGCCCGGATACTGGTCGAGCTTCGCTTCCAGCCGCTCGAACAGGGTGAAGGCGTCGGCCGTCGCCCCGGCGAAGCCGGCGATCACGCCGGATTTCCCGATCGGGCGCACCTTCTTGGCATTGTGCTTGATCACGGTCTGGCCGATCGACACCTGGCCGTCGCCGGCGATCACCACCTTGCCGCCTTTCCGGACGGTCAGGATCGTTGTGCCGTGCCAGGAGGCGGGTTCTTTCTCACTCATGTCTCACTCACTCATGTCTCACGCGAATTCCCTTGAAGCCGGCGGCTACGGTCTTTCCGAGCCCGGCGGCGGCCGCCGGTCGAAGGAGGCCCCAAGACCTCCCAGCCGCCCTATTTAAGCGCCGAACGCGGCAATTGCGATGGGTCAGGTCGGCCTTGCCATGCGCCGCCCGGGCACGGCATGATTTTGCCTTGGGGGGAGCACTATGGGTTTCTCATCACGGATGGCAGCGTCGGCGACCGCGTCGTCGCGCCGGTTGATGCATCCCGTGGTGGTGCAGAAGGCCCTCCAGACGGTCGCCGCCGGGCTCGTCTGCGGCTTTCTTGCGGTCGTGCTGTCGCTGAGCCTCGGCAGCCTTCTGTTCTTCGGGGAGATGCGGGACTTCGTGCCGCTGGCGCTGGGCATGGCGCTGTTCGCGACCATGGTGGTCGCGGCGATCGCGGCGCTGACCAGCCCGATCCGCGGCGCGGTGTCGATCTCGGAGGAGATTCCGATCGTGGCGATCGCGGGACCCGCGGCCGCGATCACCGCGGCGATGTCCGGCCTCGTGCCCAAGGGCGAGATCGCCGCCACTATCGTCGTCGCTGCGGCCATCGCCACGCTTTCGACCGGCGTCGTCGTCCTCCTCCTCGGCTATTTCAGGCTCGGCGGGCTCATCCGGTTCGTCCCGTTCCCGGTGATCGCCGGGTTCCTCGCCGGCACCGGGTGGCTGCTCATGCAGGGCGGGATAAGCGTCATCGCCGGCGAGTTCATCGGCATCGACTCGCTCCACCTCCTCTTGGACCCCGGCGTGGCGATCAAATGCGCGGTCGGCGTCGGCTTCGCGGCGCTGGTCGCGCTCCTCCAGCGCCGGTCGCAGAATCCCCTGGTCTTTCCCGTCACCCTCCTCGCCGCCCTCGTCGCCTACAACATCGCCGTTTTCGTCCTCGCCATCCCGGCCGAGACGCTTCGCGCCACCGGCTGGGTGATTCCCGTGCCCGAGGCGAGCCTGTGGCCGCCGCTTCGCCCGTCCGACCTCGCCGTGGTCGACTGGCAGGCGATCCTTCACGCGGTGCCGATGCTGCCCGGCATCGTCATCGTGACGGTGATGGCGATCCTGATGAACGCGACCGGGATCGAACTGGACACCGGCCACGACCTCGACCTCGACCGGGAACTCCGCTCGGTCGGCTGGCAGAACCTCGCCGCCGGCGCCGGCGGCGGCGTTCCGGGCTACCCGGCGGTGTCGCTCAGCCTCCTCGCCAACCGGCTCGGCGCGGG
>JAESFN010000997.1_pt1 | contig 16298 bp, 13 predicted proteins | sample 9269411 | NCBI WGS metagenome assembly JAESFN01 (sample SAMN14505399, study PRJNA617100) | algae metagenome | isolation source: Iphinoe sp. HA4291-MV1 and co-occurring heterotrophs from trail next to... | place: USA: Maunawili Falls, Hawaii | collected 2009-07-25
TCAAAACCCAAATTCTTGAATTTATTGACTACTTTAATCAAACAATGGCTAAACCTTTTCAGTGGACATATAAGGGTAAAGTTTTAGCTGTCTAATACTTGGTTTATTTACGCCGTGCTGTACTAGCCGTTGAACGGCAAACAGTAAACCTGTGACAATTACGCTAGAAAAAACTGTTGACAATGTGAAGAAATTTTTCATAAAGGTTGTTGTCGAGTATCAAATTAAATTGGTTATTGACCAGTTTTGATACTTTATAATAATAGGATATTACGGAAATCGATTTTCTCAATTTGTATTTTGAATGGCTTACAATGGTGATGCAGTACATATGATGATACAGTAGTGCTGGCATCCATTTATTCAAAGAGTACTTGTTAAGGTACCAACTGATTTCTGGAATGACAAACACTTATATTGTTGATTCTATTTAAAGAATGAAATTTTAGAAAATTGAGAGTCAAGCAGAAAACCTATGTCTGAAGTCAGGGTTCTTACTACATCTCGTACCTACGATATTATTTGCTTCGGAGACGAAGTTCCTGGTATTCTTACTCTAGTCTGTGCAGCACGAGAATACTACCGTCAGACGAATCAATATCCACGGACTTTGCTACTATTTAAAGGAAATTCTACATTAGGGATTGGGGGTCATTTAGTGCGCGGTGGGTTGTCTTATCTTGACCGCTCTGCAGTTCCTCTTACCATTCGTCAATCACGTAATTTGGACACTTTTGGTGATCCACCCGCAATCTACAAGGAATTTCTGCAACGAGCTGGAGTAGCGCTAATTGCTCTCGATCCAGTTAAGGCTGATGGTGCTTTACGAGATATGTTGCGAGAAGTGCGTGCAGATATTCTAGGCGATATTGAAATTAAGTCCGTTATCAAGGAAGGGCAGAAAATCACTGGTATTGAATTGACCAATAATGAAACCTATCTAGGCAAACAGTTTATTGACTCTACTGTGAATGCAGAATTAGCACAAGCTGCTGGAGTGAAAAAACTTAAGGGGTTTGAGACTTTTGGCTTACCTAACTCGGAACTAGCAGTGACTTTAGTATTTGTAACTCACGGGCTGAGTATTGAAAGACTCAAAAATGTCGAGTATCAATATCTCAAACGCTTCACCAAAATAGCAGATACTGAAGCTCAAAAATGGTTAAATGTTGCTGCAGGAGGAGATCCAGCAAGAGCAGACCAACTTAGGAAAGACTTGGTTGATTCTAAAGGCAATCTCAAAACGATGTTCGTAGGTAAAGATTACATCGACGTTCGTAGCAAAGCTCTCTCTATTGCCTACCACTCTTTTCGCGGTACTTCTTTATCTCTAGAGTCTAGTGGTACCATCCTTGACAACGGTAATGTAGCAATTCTATCTCAGGGAAGATTGTCTTGGAATGCACTTTTGTATAAAGTTAATGCTGACCAAGCAGAAACTTTAGCACGCGCCAAAGCCAAACCAACATCAGAAATGCTGCGTGAAATGCTGTTTGTGAGAAAATGGTTTGAAAGCATAGGCGCTAGTCAGGTAAAGCCTGCAGAAGAACTTTATATTCGTCATGCTGGCAATATCACAGGAGCGGTTGACCCCTTAAGTGGCTCAGAGATGCTAGCAGGCTGTGTCCCACAAAGTCAAGCTTTGGGAACGTTTGGTTATCATTTTGATATCCGTGGCGGTATCAATGGCTTAGATGCAAGAGCTGCTGGTAAAGGTTTTAACAATCTTGAATTTCTGAACCCGCCCCTGTTCAACATCGGTATCCAGCACGCTCTCATCAAAAATGTACCTAATTTGGCGGTCATTAGTCCAGGTTCTGGATTTGTTGGTTATGCTTCTTCTGCTGGGAGAATTGTAGAATTCAACTGTGGCGTAGGGCAAGGAGTCGGAATTGCAGCGGGAGTGGCGATACTCCCAGAGGGAGTCGCTCAAGGGCGTAACCTCGCCGACATTTCTAACACACAGGTACGAACCATCTTGGCACAAACAGGACGGCTATCTCAAGTCTATGGTACGGGCAATGTAGCACTAGCAGGTCAGCTAGGCGATTTTGAAAATCAAATGATTGCTTGAACTTGCTTGGGAATACATAGATTGACAAATAAAACTGAGTCATATGTCAGGCAACGTACTTGTTTAGACTCCTTGCAAAAGTATGATTAATGGATCTTTAGAACCGCAGATGTATGCACCCTCGACGTAGATAAATTATCTGTGTGCATCTACGTACCTCTTCCCTAGGGGACGCTGCGCGAATGGGGAATCGTCATTGCAACCACTTGACTTAGTTCGAGAGAGGTTAGGCAACCTTTCTATCTCGGTTGTTGTTAGCGACAGAATCGCTTGCTTAAGCGTCTCGATAGCGTGATTCTTTTGTAGAAGGAAAGACGCGACGGCTTCTAAGTTGAATTGTCGAGGAATAGGAATGATCGGAAGTATACCGTGAAGGACAAACAAGAACGCACTGACAGCGAGTCGCACTGAGATGTGGACAGTGAAGAGCAAATGGCTCCAATAAGTCTGTCCGCTATTGCCCAGATGTTGGGCAAACGGGTTCCTTATACTTGTGGAGTTCACTTCCAATTCCTTTTTGAGAGCTTCACTGCCAGCTAAAGAGCCAGCTACTTCCAGTATGCTGCAAACAGTGCAGTCAACGACTGAAGCTGCAAACTTTTCCAAACCCATGATAAAATCGATTTGACTTTCTTTTCCAGCCCTAATAATTGAATCACCTCATATAGGATTCCTATTTGATTTTTGAACTACACGTAGGTGGGCATTGCTTACTCAAACCCGGCGGATATGATGGGCATAATCTGGTAGGGAGTGCCCAACGCCCTTCTCCTAAGGGAGACGTCGGTGCAGCGCTGGTCTCACCAGATACCTCTGTCGGGAAACCCTCATCAAGTAATGGCTCCCCTACACCACGTCAGATTTTTCATAAATGATTTAGGATTCCTATATTTAGTAGAAAAGTATATAACCGACACATTACCAGTAACATCTGCCCATAGCAGGTAAACAAGCATCAAAATGGTTGTGTGTTACGCTCACAGACCTTTATTACTGGTTCTACCTCCCGCAGACGGAGGAGTTAGTTGTAATTGGTAAAGACGTAATTGGAGATTAATGGTAACCCAGGTGTACCTCTAAAGCACGGAAGTTAAGCGCGATGGCGCAGAGCAACCGCCAAGAGCGATCGCCAACTTTCCTGTCAATGGGTAAATCTTAGAGATTTATATAGTAGGGATGCATTAATCTGCGCCTCTGCTGATGGTGTAAATTGACTTCTATTAGTTAGTTGACAATTAACAACTTACTTGATTCTGAAGAAGTAAGAAAGCTATCAAATACCCTCCATTAGGAACTTTGAGTGTAATATTCATGTCTCTAAAAATACTCAAAAAAGTCTATTATTAGAATGCTGACAAAAAAAATATATCGAGGAATAAAATTATCTTTGATAATAGCTGCGTTGGCGATCGCGTCAGCAATGAATGCAACATATCATGCAGAGGAAACACCTCCACCCTTTTTTGAGGATGTCATCATCGGTAAAAAAGTTTCTCCAGATCCCTATATCGTTCGTGGTGTGAGTGGCGGTTCCATACCTGGGAGAGAAATTGCTGGGAGAAGAGAAACTCCTACAGGTTCGTGTACTGGATATTTTGATGAAGAACCAAACCATACCATTGAGCTAACAAATAAATTTGACTACCTAAAACTGCAAGTAGAAAGTCCTCAGGACACCACCCTCATTGTTAGTGGTCCTGGGGGTAGCTGGTGCAATGACGATTTTGACGGTAAGAATCCTGGCATGATTGGAGAATGGCTACCAGGAATATATGATGTATGGATTGGTTCGTACAGAAAAGATAGATATCTTCCTTACACCCTACGAATTACAGAAATTAAGTAGAGGGGCTGAGCAAAGAAAGAATGATGTGTAACGAATTAACACCAATCACTGTCGTTCATTCGCCATCATGCCCACACCTAAGAATAATCTTTTTCAGGAATCTTACCGGGAGTTGAAGTGTTGATGATAAGCAGGTTTGGTTTCAAACAAACTTTGTTGATAACTACAGCATTCAGTTCAATGAAATTTAAGAGCCAAGAGGTGTTTGGCAGCGTGTTTGTATATTTACATCAAGATACCTATAGTAAAACGAAGCAAAATTAAGTTAAATTTAATTAAGATTCTTAATGATGTTTCGGCTCGTGGGCGGCTATTGCTAACGACGAACTCATCATGTGTCATAACATTGGATAAAAAACGCAGTTATAAACATCTGTTTGAAGAGCTGCTATCTGTGGGCTACTGAATTTGTAGTATATGCATCTAGAGGCAAAATTAAGATGAAATTCTCCTGGAGAGTCCTCCTACTCTGGACATTGCCTGCTTTGGTTATTGGCTTTTTCTTCTGGCAAGGGGCATTTTCTGGTGCTCCGATGGACCCGAGTAGAAATACAGCTAGTACCCGCATGACCTATGGTCGCTTTTTAGAATACTTGGATGCTAATCGAGTAACCAATGTAGATTTATATGAAGGCGGTAGGACAGCAGTTGTGGAAGCAGTCGATCCAGAACTCGATAACCGCATACAACGGGTACGCGTGGATCTGCCAGCTAGCGCTCCTGAAGTGATTAGCAAGCTGAAAGAAAAAGGAGTGAGTTTTGACGCCCATCCTATGCGGAATGATGGAGCAATTTGGGGACTGCTGGGTAATCTCATTTTTCCTATTTTATTGATTACCGGGCTATTCTTCTTGTTCCGTCGTTCTAGCAACCTACCTGGTGGTCCAGGTCAAGCCATGAACTTCGGAAAATCAAGAGCTCGCTTTCAGATGGAGGCAAAAACCGGAGTGAAATTTGACGACGTTGCAGGTATTGAAGAAGCCAAAGAAGAACTGCAAGAAGTCGTAACCTTCCTGAAACAACCAGAAAAATTCACTGCTGTGGGTGCACGCATTCCTAAAGGAGTGCTGTTAGTCGGACCTCCAGGAACAGGTAAGACACTCTTAGCAAAAGCGATCGCTGGTGAAGCAGGTGTACCGTTCTTTAGCATTTCCGGTTCAGAGTTTGTGGAAATGTTCGTGGGTGTGGGTGCATCTCGTGTGCGCGATTTATTTAAAAAAGCAAAAGATAACGCCCCTTGCATCATCTTTATTGATGAAATTGATGCCGTAGGACGCCAAAGAGGTGCAGGTATCGGTGGTGGAAACGATGAGCGGGAACAAACCCTCAACCAATTGCTCACCGAAATGGACGGTTTTGAAGGTAACACTGGTATTATTATCATTGCTGCCACTAACCGTCCTGATGTCTTGGATGCAGCATTATTACGTCCTGGACGGTTTGATAGGCAAATCATTGTCGATGCACCTGACGTCAAAGGACGTTTGGAAATTTTAAAAGTCCACGCTCGTAACAAGAAATTAGACCCGAGCGTTTCTTTGGAAACAATTTCCCGTCGTACACCAGGTTTTACAGGTGCAGACTTAGCAAACTTACTCAATGAAGCTGCCATTCTCACAGCCAGACGGCGTAAAGACGCCATCGCTAATACAGAAATAGATGATGCAGTGGATCGGGTTGTTGCTGGTATGGAAGGTACGCCTCTGGTTGATAGCAAGAGCAAGCGTTTGATTGCTTACCACGAAGTGGGACACGCTATAGCAGGTACATTACTCAAAGACCACGACCCAGTGCAAAAAGTTACCTTGGTTCCACGGGGACAGGCACAAGGGTTAACTTGGTTTACTCCTAATGAGGAGCAAGGGTTAATAACTCGCTCTCAACTCAAAGCTAGAATTACTGGTGCTTTAGGCGGTCGTGCTGCAGAAGACGTGATTTTTGGTTCTGCAGAAGTCACGACTGGTGCTGGAAATGACTTGCAGCAGGTCAGTAGCATGGCACGGCAAATGGTGACAAGGTTTGGGATGTCTGATTTAGGACCGATATCCTTGGAAAGCCAGACAGGAGAAGTTTTCTTGGGTCGTGACTGGATGACCCGCTCTGAATATTCAGAGGCGATCGCATCTCGTGTTGATGCCCAAGTTCGCGTAATTGTCGAAGAATGCTACAAGACAGCAAAGCGGTTCGTACTAGAAAATCGCGCCGTCATGGATCGGTTAGTGGATTTGCTAATTGAAAAAGAAACCATCGACGGTGAAGAATTCCGTCAAATTGTGGCTGAGTACACTAGCGTACCTGAAAAGCCACAGTATATGCCCAGTTTCTAATCTGAAATTAGGTAGGGTATAGCTTTCTTTATAGCATGGGATGGTTAGTGCCATCCCTATTAATGTATTTGGTCGTAGCTTTTTTGCCGTCGCATTCAATCTCGAAAAGACTAAACAAAAACCGATGCAACGCCCTATGTACCATATGAACCCCACGAGTTTGTTCTCCGATAGAGCAATAAATTATGCTCTGTATCGACCGAGTTACCCAGCAGAGGCAATTACTACCATCCTAGAAGGTCTTTACCATCCATCACAGCTAATTGCAGCAGATATTGGAGCCGGGACAGGTATCGCTTCGCGGTTGTTAGGCGATCGCGGAATAAAAGTCATTGCTATTGAGCCAAATGCGGAAATGAGACTGGCAGCAACTGGGCACCCAATGGTAGAATTCCACTCTACGACAGCAGAAGTGACAGGTCTAAGTAATGCATCGGTTGACTTAGTGACTTGTTTTCAATCTTTCCATTGGTTTAATCCAACTCCCTCGCTATTAGAGTTTCGCCGCATCTTAAAGTCATCTGGACGGCTTGCACTCGTTTGGGGTATCTGGAATGAGGACGACCCATTTACTAAAGAACTTGAGCGCTTAGTCTTCCAAGCGTCAAACAATATTCCTGGATTACCAACTCGTGAGTCGATGGTCAGTCCACTTTTGGAGAGTCCCTACTTTCAGAAAGTCCGCCAAATTACTTTTCCGTATCAGCAATGGTTAGAGTTGCCAGGATTAATTGGTCTTGTCCAAAGCCAAGGGTTTGTCCCACTATCAGAGGGTGAACAACTTAAGCTCGTTGCCCAATTGCAAAAGCTACACTCCCAGGCGGCTTCTGGTAGCGGCAAAGTTTGTGTGCTCTACCGTACCGATATTTACCTTGCTGAACCAACAGTGTAAGAGTAATGTTATAGAGCTTACCACCAGTGGCAAGGTTTTTTCCTACTTAGAAGAATCTCCAGCAATAAATTTAATTTTAGAAACGCCACCAAGTCTTTTGCACGTAACTGAGAATAGCCATAGCAAATGCGCCAAGGAGCAACAGCCAAATCACTCCTCCTGGAAGAAAAGTGAGAATACCGAAACCTCTTAGTACCCAAAGGGCGATCGCAATACCGAGAAAAACTCCGAAAGCCTGATTTAATGTGCGATTTAATTTAGAGGAACTCATCTCAATCGTTTCTCTTTTCTATTATTTTAACAAGTATTTATGGTAAAAATTTTATATTAGTAATAAACATAACATACAATTTTGTGAAGTTTTGGTGATCATGACTAGAGCAGAACTGTTTGCGAAAAATTAGATCGTACTGGAACTAGAATTAATGAGTTGGACTCAATATCAACTTAGATATTCACCAGCTTAAATTTCTTTAATTGATGTGTTGAGGAGTGATTGAAAAAACTATGTCTGCGTCCTTTATCTCAGACTCGGTTCCCACAAATTCAAATATGCCTTGGACTCAAGATAAACAAAGATTGCTGATACAGGGCGAAATTCTAGTACAAACGCGATCGCACACGGCTTGGGGTGGTGCTGTCACCGCCTGGATGTATTTGCCAGACGTGCGATCGCACGTCTGGCAACAGATAACAGATTACCCGCGTTGGGTACAATATTTTCCCGATGTGACCGCAAGCGAGGTCATACAACGTGGTGGCGTCAAATGTCTGTATCAAAAAGCACAAAAAATCTTTTTCTTTTTCACTGCTCAAGTAGAAATTTACCTTGATGTTGTGGAAGAGCTTGGACAGCACATACAATTTCGGCTTCAAAAAGGAAGTTTTCACGATTTTATGGCAAATTTAGAGCTAAAAGATTGTGGTAATGGAACTTTGCTAAGCTATACTGTGCAAGCTACCCCTACTATTCCCATACCATCAATTTTCATTCAACAAGCAATGAACTTTGAATTGCCTGCGAATATGCGTAAAATGCGACAAGTTCTTTGTAAGGGTCAGTAAAAGTCATGTCACAGGCAAAAGAAATTTTGGACTTTTGGTTTGGCAGTCCCAATGAACCAGATTACGGCAAACCAAAGTCTTTCTGGTTTAGTAAAAAACCAGAGTTTGACGAAGAACTGCAAATCCGGTTTCTAACAGATTACCAAAAGGCGGCAGCAGGATACCTAGACGACTGGATGAATTCTCCTGACAATTGTCTAGCATTGATCTTACTGCTGGATCAGTTTCCCCGAAATGTGTTTCGCGATACTCCCGAAGCCTTTGCTACCGACTGGGAAGCACTCTCAACAGCTCAGCATGCTGTTGCACAAGGATATGATCAGAAGTTGCTACCCGTACAACGCTGGTTTGTTTACTTGCCTTTTGAACATAGCGAAAACCTGGAGCATCAGCGTCAAGCAGTACGACTTTTTCAGCAACTGAGCGATGACCTTGATAGTGTGAGTACCATTGATTATGCAATGCGCCATATGCAAGTCATACAGCGTTTTGGGCGCTTTCCTAATCGCAATGAGATTTTGGGAAGAGTCTCAACAGCAGAAGAAAAAGAGTTTTTGAAGCAGAAAAGCTCGTCATTTTAAGCTTATCAGTGCTGAGTCGGTGCAGTTGTGAGTTCCGATAAATGACTTCTAAGTCACTTTTTCCAAATTGCCTTTATCTTACAGACCCCTTCTGGTGCGAGACGCACTCGCGTTCGGGGTAGGGAACAGCTCATGTGGGAACTCTTAACAGTTATAAAAAATGCGCGTTGTGGGTAGGGCGCCCACTTTAAAAAAGATGTTTTTCGAGACGCAAAGCTCGTGAAAAACGGCGTCCTTCTCCCAAAGGGAGACGCCAAGGGCGATGTCACAATCCCATTCTTTTAAGGGTGGGTTAAGAGTTAAGAGTTAAGAGTTCCCTGTTGCCTCTGAACTACACTCGGAACTCACAACTGGGCACACCATAATCTACACAGAACTTATTTCTAAGAGTCAACGGTACTTAAGGCTGTCATGGAGAGTTAATATCAAAAGTTTTTCTTAAAGAGATCAGACACAACAGATAGTAAACTCAAAAATTGCTAAAAGCCTTAAGACAAACCACATCAAACTGCATATTTTGACCTTGGTAGTTCATAATTCTCACCAGAAAAACACTGATATTCTGATAAATCTAATGAACTCTCAGAAATGCCAGACTCGCTACCGAACCATACTTCATCCAGGTCGCGTTCAGTAAATATATAGCCAAGAGTAGCAGCAAAATTAACAATCTTGGTTTTATCCCAATCCCAAATACCGAATAAGCCTCTAACACAGCATTTATTATAATACTGCTCATAAATGACTTGATCCGACATCAAAACTTCATAAAAAGTATTCACCTGTTCTAGCGACATAGATTCACCTTTCCAATTGTCGTTATTTATATTGTAACAAAAGTTACATTTAATAACCAAGCACTTCTGGTTTGAATAATCTTTAATTCAACAGTTGTGAGTCGTCATACGGAGAAATTTTGAAGATGTTCACTAAAATATATTGTTTCTTCTCATCTCAGTACTGACATCTATCAAATAGTTATCTTAAGTACGATCTGAAGGCAAAAAGATGAAGGATGAAGTATAAGATTTTCCATTCTTGGTTATATGCTTTATCCTTCATCTTTCATCCTCTATTGGTCATTTTTGAGGCAGTACAAAGCTGTACTTCATCCCTAAAAAGCCAGCCTTGAGTTCCATCAGGCAGTTTAACTTCTACAAAGTCACCGCGCACCTGAACAAATAAGACCTTGTCGCCTAGGTTCAGTTGTTTCATAGCGCCAACCTCTGTTTGAGGTTCAGGGCGTAATTTTGCCAAAAATCTGCCTCCAGGTGGGGAAACAACACGACATAGTTGTGGTAGCTGTGAAATAAAATTCTGTTGTGCATGACTTCCACTCATATTGTTAGGATTCAAAAAGGTAAAGCCCCCAACAGCACTGATACAAGCTGCCACACTCATCCCAAGTAATTTTGGTACTTTGATCGGTGAAGGTGATAATACTGACGAACTAGTCAACAAAACTTCTAGTGAATTTTCCTCAGTCTTCCTGACTTTTGGTATCCGCATTGTCTCAGCAACAGGTTGTTGCTGTGCGATCGGAACAATTGAGTATTCTATAGGTACGTATCCACTGGGATACTCCTTGCAAGCAATGGCACTTACCTTAAAATTTTGTTGCCCCAAGCGTATACTGCTACCAACAGCAAGAGGCATTTCACCTGCTAAAAGCAATTGTCCATCAACGATAGGAGGATTCCTCTGGCGCAGATTCCGCAAATAAAATCTCTGCTTTTGCTGATGAAAGAAGATTTCAATATGTAAAGCAGACACTGTTGGATCTGGTAAAACAATGTCGCATACTTGGGGATCACGACCGATACGGACTCCTCGACTGGGGTTTTTACTTTGTTGCTTTTCCAGAATTTTGCGATTTTTGACCTGTCCGTTTTCCTCCCACTCTAAAGAGAGTTCATGAAGGATGTTTGTGATAGCAGAAGCTGCAACTATCGGTGATTCATCTGGGTTTACCACTAATTCCTGTAGCGCTAGCAATACCTCAGTCACTGTCTGGTAACGGTCTTTGAAGTGATAGCGCGTCATCTTAGTGAGGACAGCAGCTAACCCCGAACTGACAATTGCTAAATGTTGCCACAGTGTTTCTCCTGTATTCGGATCATCTTGAAGTTCGTGTGGATACACACCTGTCAGCCCTTGAATACCCATCATCCCCAGCGCATAAATATCACTACTAGGACGTGGTAAACGTCTGATTTGCTCGGAGGGCATGTATCCCCGAGTTCCGGTGATGAGAGTGATGTGGTTTCGTCCTGTCCCAACAGCTGTTTGGCTTCGCAGTTGCTTAATAGCTCCAAAGTCTATCAGAACTAATTTGTTGTCTGAGGCACGTCTGATAATGTTGTCAGGTTTAATATCGCGATGAATAACCCCATGGCTGTGGACAAATTCTAAAACACCTAGTACCTCAATCAGCATTTCCAGAATATGGCGTTCCGTCCATCTTTTTCCTGGAGGAAGTTCCATACTCAGTGGATGTCCACAAATAAATTCTTGTACCAAGTAAAATTCCTGATTCTCTTCAAAATAAGCCAAAAGCCTTGGTATTTGGTCGTGGTTGCCCAACTGTTGCAAAGTTTCAGCTTCTTTTCGAAAAAGCCTTCTGGCAGTTTCCAAAATGTCAGGGTCGGTACTAGAAGTTTTGAGATGTTTGAGGACGCATTTAGGGTTTCCAGGGAGGTGAATGTCCTCAACAATATAAGTTTGCCCAAAACCCCCCTCACCCAATACTTCAAGGACTTTGTAATGTCCTGCTAGTAACTGACCAATCATGTTGTAATGGTGATTTTAAAAAATGACTGCAATACTTCCCCATTTATCTACCTAAAGAAAAGATGAAAATAAAGATGAAGTGTCAAGAATGTAGAACAAAAGTTTTATACTTTATCCTTTACTCTTTTCTCTTTTCTCTTCAGTTCATACTTCATACTTTTCTATCCTTTGAGAACGTTTTCTGCAAATGAAAAGCAGCTTCAAGGGTAGATATACACTTTATCATTCTTTTCATGATTCTCTCTGTCTCTAACATATTTTGCTAAGAAATGAGGTAGAGAAAGGGTGATTAATCCTATTGTATTTATCACATAATGTTGAAGAAAAATCTTTTTTACTTTCATTAGGTAGAGATAAATAAAATGATCCTGGTACATCAACAAATAACAAATTTTATAGACTAATGTTGCCAGTTTGGCACAGTTCACAAAAGCTTATAATTTTATATAATTCCTAATAATGTACTTGTTTTGTCAAAATTATGGCAATTTGAATTCAATACATATATTATGCTTATTTTTACAAAAAAACTCTTTATTAAAGTTATTAAAAATTGGGTATTATATTGGTATTCCTTTTTATAAAAGACTAATGATAACTAGAAAATATGCGGAAATACTAATATTTTTGTTTACTAAGTTAATATATAGCAATCCGATTTGATTTGTGTTGGCATAGCCTGCGCTTTGCGCATAAATCGCACATGTTCAGATTCCCGACTTCTTTAAGAAGTCGGGAATCTTGTTGTTCACAAATGATTTAGGATTGCTATGTACATCCAACTACAGATTAAGCGCATCAATCAGTCCATAGCCCCATTTGTTATCAAAAGTCCCTGCTGGTTTTCCTGGTATAGAACTGTTTTTACGTAGTAGGTCTTTAATAGCAGCGGGGTCGAGGTTGGGATCACGCTGCAATAGCAGTGCTACCAAGCCAGTGACGAAGGGTGTTGCCATGCTCGTACCAGCTAACGTTACGAACTTGGAATTAATGATCATTGAGCGATCAAAATTGGCATTAGAGGAAAGAGCGGAAACAATCATAGCTCCTGGTGCTGCAACATCCGGTTTTTGAGCATTATTCCGCAGAGGTCCTTCACTGCTGAAATCAGAAATTGTATTCAAAGGAAAGCCAATTTCTTCCTCTTTGTTGTCTATGTCAGTATACTTTGTTTTGGTTGTATAAGCAGCAACTGTAATTACGCTGCTGGCACATGCAGGTGAACCAATTTTCACTGAATCAGCTACACTCTTACCTGTGAATAACACTGTTCCGTCTAATGTCCACACATCCAACCGCACATCTTTGGACGAAGTGTTTTTGAACCGCAACTGCCAAATTCCACCTTGTACAGGCATACTAAAATTGCCCTTCCCTGTACCACGAATTTGTACTAAAACATTATAGTCGCCATTAGCTGGATCGCGTCCTGGTGTTGCGACTTGCACCCGTGCATCTTGCAAAGTGTATTCCTTTGTATAATTGCCATCAGGAATGACGCTTTGGAAGGGGGTGACGAAACCGTTGGGACTACGCAAGGACACTTGCAATTGACCTGCACTAGAGTACCAACCGTTTAACAATGCTATGCCCGTTTGATTTAATGGTACGTTGAAGCGCATTGTATGAGTTTTACCTGCGGGAACAATTGCTTGACCGTGAATGTTATCGTTGCCCTCATTGCCTGCGGCGCAGCAAACTATACGTCCAGGACCAGTTTCAGAGTTAATGATTTTTGATAGCGAGTCGCTTCCGTCGTGAGGGTCAAAGTGTCCGCCCAAGCTCATATTAACGACTACTGGACGTCCCAATTCTCGGGCAACTCTGAAGATGTAGCGGACGCCATCGGCAATGTGACCTTCATCCAAGTCACTTCTGACGATGATCAATTCTGCCTCTGGTGCAATACCACCATAGGTAGCATCGACACCAGCAGCAATTCCAGCAACGTGAGTCCCATGACCATTTGTATCTTGGGAAACTGTGAGTAGTGAGTCAGTGAATTCTGCCCCATATTTACCCTCCCCCACTCCAGGACCAGAAAGTGTTTGGTCCCAAATGCGTAAAATGCGTCCTGCAAAGGCAGGGTGTTTCGGGTCAATACCGCTGTCGATAATACCGATAATCACTCCCTTACCAGTAAGGTTGCTATTTTTCTTGGTAAACTCCGGTATGTGTACTGCAGTCTTAGCAACGTCCATCCGCAATTCAAGTTTGCGTGATGGCTTGATACGTTGAATGGCAGGCTCATCAGATAAGGCATCTAAACTTTGTATGGGTAAGAACGCCGTCCGGACATGTCCTGTATTTTGGTTGACTTCGATACCATATTGTGACAAGTGGCTCAAGTCTGCATTTTCATCGCAGTAGATAAAAACTATACTACGGGTTGGCTTGAGATTGTTTTTGGGGGGAACTATACTCAACATTCGTATCTGTGGAGTTAAAGCTTCCTGTCCTTCCCGTTGATAATCTTCAAATGCTAGTAGCAGTCCTGGAGATAGTTTTTGGTGTCTCATTTGACCTCTATTGAAGTTGAATTTCTGCAACATCTTAGCAAGATAGGTTGAAGAATTACGAATCATGAATTGTGAATAATCTTAGATTTCCCTAGTGTTGGGACGATAAATATGGCAGTTACCAATTGGGTAAAATATAGGTTTTTGTCAGGGAACAACAATGTTGTACCCCTACAATGTGTTGCATCCAAACGAGAACCGCCATAAAACTGATGCATTCTCTTAAAATCCCGATGACAGAGAATTATCCTCTTCCTATTTCCCAAACTCAGGATTTCTCATTGCAAATCTAAGACATTTCATTTCTTCATTCATAATTCATGATTTAATAATTCTTCAGTGACTCTAACTAAATACAGAAGTAGGATGAATTTTTTCGGAAGAACTTAAGAGTTTTTCCCGTCTACTCTCTACAATCTACCTATTGAGTACCTATTGAGTTTAGTTATCGTACTTGAGTACAACTTCATCTCAACAGGTACTTATGCATAAGTTAAAAGAGATGTTTTTGCGAAGTACCCCACAGGAGTTCGCTTGCTTCAAAACTGTGCTGTGACTCTAGTCAGGTTCTTTCCCATATCAAGTCTGGAAACAGACTGGCATGAAGTCCCTTTGAGTTCTATCAAAGGAGCGATCGCAACACGTCGTACTGTCTTATCGATACCATCCCCACGGAGAATATTGTGGGCGCGTGATTGAACGAGTTGCTGTACTATTGGACAACTGAGGGCTGGAGAAAGCGGCACTAACGCTGAGAGTATTTCTGGGTTTAACTTATCCAATTGTGGTCTCAGTGTCTGGTTTAAATCCGGCACGTTATCAAAAGATTGAACACCTTCCCTTTGCCAAGTCTGAAAATTATTCACCTGGATGAGCTTTCCGGCAAATATTTGCCATTGAAAAAAGACTACCACTACATCAGGATCAAGACCATAGGAGGGTGCTTGCTGCCGAAGCTGTTCTAGTAACTCTTGTTCGCGCTCTGGAACTTCAACAGGGCTGTTCTGATTCCATTTCCAGCGAGCAATATCGTTCTGGATGATTAATCGCTGCTGTATCAGTTGCAGTAATCTGTCTATCTGTGGCTGGTAACGTGTTGCTAGAGAATCTTTACTTAATCCTAATTGCTTTCTTGGAGAATTCTGTAAGGACTGTCCAAAACTTGGGATAGTAGTTGAGAGCAGCCCAAAGAGCATGATAGTTGTTTGCAATAATAGAAGCTTCTTAGGAAAATTGAAACTCATTGTTAGAAACACAAGAATTTTGTAGATTATTGGACTTTGGCAAAATTTTACCTCTAGTCCTCCTACGTTTGATGGTCAGTGAACTACCCCGCCGCATCGGCGGACTCTTGAATTCCGCCGAACTGCGTTAAAAAATCGGGGGAATTTTTAGATTTCTCTAAATTCCCCCGATGTTCTACAAATGTAACCAAATAAATATACCTTTTAGCGCACCCTCCATTGCTGTAAAAAGTGCTTTCTCTGACATGCTCAACCATGACTACTTTTATAAAACAAGCGCTAACCAGGATTAATATCTCAGTATTCTGCTTTTTGATGTTGTGGCTGCTACATTTATGTTCCATCCAAAATCAAACATGTAAAAACGGAACTATACCCTAGATGTAGGCTTAAGAAACAACCAAGCCACAAAGAAGGCTACAGCGGTAAATAGTTGGGTTAGATCCGAAGCAGACAGATAACCATCGGAAAACGAAGCAATACTGCGATCGGTTATACCAAAGATCCACGACGAGAGACCAAACATCCAAATTCCATTCTTAAGACTTCCTGCAAATTGGTTAGAGTCTGATGGTTGTCGATGATTCATGATTTTCTCCGTTGGTGAAGAATCTGATAGTTAGAGGGTGTACCAGCGGCGGATACTCACCACTAGCAAATTCCAGGTGTTATTGTTCCCGTACTTGAAAGCTTTTTTGACTTTGGCTCCTAGACCTAGAGTTTAAATTTATTTATTCTATTAAAAAATATTTAATATACTTGACATAACTACCAAAAGATACATATAGCTGATATTTTTGAATTTTATCTTGATGTACTTTTTGTCAAGAACCTCTAGTAGTCTGTCAGGGTTGAAATGAGGGATAGAGTCGTTTAAGCTTAATACGTGCATCTTCAGTTGTAAAGCGCCAATCGATTGTTCGCGATTGAGTGTTTCTGCGTTGCTCCCAAGCGATCGTT
>JAESFN010001000.1_pt1 | contig 16268 bp, 13 predicted proteins | sample 9269411 | NCBI WGS metagenome assembly JAESFN01 (sample SAMN14505399, study PRJNA617100) | algae metagenome | isolation source: Iphinoe sp. HA4291-MV1 and co-occurring heterotrophs from trail next to... | place: USA: Maunawili Falls, Hawaii | collected 2009-07-25
AAGCCGGGGTGTTCCGGGTCAGCTCACGGCGGTCCGGGCGAAGCCGATCTCGGCGGAGACGTGCTGCACGGACTGCTCCACCACCAGCGACCCGTGGCCGGCGTCGAACCGCAGGACCCGATAGTTCGCGCCCCGTGCGGCCAGGGCGTCCAGGTAGTTGTCCACCTGCTGGATCGGGCAGCGCGGGTCGTTCTCCCCGGCCAGCACCAGCAGCGGCGCCCGCACCGCCTCGACGTAGGTCAGCGGTGAGGCCACCTCGTAGCGGTCCGGGACCTCGGCCGGGGAGCCGCCGAACAGCGCCCGGTCGAACGCCCGCAGCTGCTCCATCTCGTCGGCGTACGCGGTGAGGTAGTCGGCCACCGGCACCCCGGACACCCCGGCCGCCCACCGCTCCGGCTGGGTGCCCAGGGCCAGCAGCGTCAGGTAGCCGCCCCACGACCAGCCGTTCACCACGCAGCGCCCGGCGTCCGCCAGGCCGGACGACACGGCCCAGTCGTGCACGGCGGCCACGTCCTCCAGCTCGGTCAGCCCCGGGCGGCCCTCGATGGCGTCCCGCCAGGCCGAGCCGTACCCGGTGGAGCCCCGGTAGTTGACCTCCACGACGGCGAACCCGGCGTCCACCCAGGCCGCCCGGACGGCGGAGAACCGGTCCTCGTCGGCCGCGTGCGGCCCGCCGTGCAGGGCGAACACGGTCGGGTGCGGGCCTGTCGTACCGGGCGACGCGACCAGCGCGTGGATCTCCCCGCCCGGTCCGGGTACCCAGGCGTCGACCACCGGCACCGACCCCGGCGCCGGGTCGCCGTCCGGGGTGAGCAGCCGCCGGTCGGTGCCGTCCGGGTGCAGCGCGCGCACCTCCGGCGGCACCGCGGCCGAGGAGCAGCCGTACTCCACCGTGCCGTCCGGGCGGACCCCGGCGGCGCCGACACAGCCGGGCGCGGTGGGCAGCTCGGTGAGCGTGCCGGTGGCCAGCGAGTAGCGGTACAGCCGGCTGCGTCCGGCGTGGGTGTGCCCGACCAGCAGCGCGGCGCCGTCCGGGTAGAAGTCGCCGGACAGGTCCCCGGGCAGGTCGATGTCCAGCTCGGTGACCGCGCCACTGGCGACGTCCCAGATCAGCAGCTCGTCGCGTCCCCGCCGCTCGTGGTTGACCAGCAGCCGGGTGTCCCCGGTCAGCTCGGGGAAGGCGATCGGGGACAGCCCCTTGCCCGGCCCGTCGGAGAGCTCGGCGACGGTCTCGCCGTCCAGCGTCACCACCCGGATGTCCGGGTGCCGGGAGTCGCCGTGTTCGGAGTGCGACACGGCCAGCAGCGTCTCGTCGTGGGAGAGCGCACCGACGCCGGCGTCCTCGGCGTGCCGGTAGACCACGCTCGGCGTGCCGCCGTCCCGGCTCAGGTAGATCGTGCTGCCGTCGTCGGTGGCCACGCCCAGCGCCACGATGCGGGCGCCGATCTCCAGGCCGGCCGAGTAGCCGTCCAGACCCTCGCCGGGGACCCCCGGTTCCGGCTGCGCGTCCGGGGGCAGCCCGCCGAACGGCTCCCGCACCCAGCGGCCGAACTCGTCGCCGTCGGTGTCGTCGAACCACCAGATGTACTCGCCGTCCGGACTGACCGTGGCGCCGTGGGTGCCGCTGAGCCGGTCGGTGACCTGGCGGTGGGTGCCGGTGGCGCGGTCCCAGGCGTAGATCTCCCAGGTGCCGCTGGCGTTGGAGCTGTACACGCAGCGGTCCGGGGCGTCCCGGGCCCAGTCGGGCACGCTCACCCGGGCGGCGTGGAACCGGGCCCGCCAGCGCCGGTCGGTCTCGGGGTCTTCGAAGAGGTGCTCGGGCACCTCGGCCGGGGGGTGGGTCGTCACGCCCGCGATCCTGCCCGATCCGTTCCGATCCAGCCGGGCCGACGCGACCGGGTGCGGAGCGTGATGCGGTGCGCGCCCCTCGACCGGTGACCGACCACGCCGCCCAGGTCGGCGCCGATCCGGTCTGAGTAGAACTACGCAAGTTTCTCCGTGAGTAGTTCACCGAGCGGAGTTGAGTAACTTTGCCGACTACAAGAACGGGTTCGCGGCCGCTTGACTCGTACTCGTCGGAAACAACGACGAATAACGGGAGCGGACCATGGACAGGTTGAGCGGCGACTGGCGGGTTTCGGCGAACTGCCAGCACAACGACCCCGAATCGCTCTTCGTGCGCGGCGCCAGGCAGCACGACGCCAAGGCCATCTGCGACGGCTGCCCGGTGCTGACCGAATGCCTTTCGCACGCGCTGGACAATCGCATCGAATTCGGTGTGTGGGGCGGACTCACCGAACGACAGCGGCGCGCACTGCTGAAAACCCGCCCGGACATCACCGACTGGTGCGCCTACCTCAAGGCCCAGCCGAAATGGGACGACGATTCGCACGGCGCCGTCGGATGAGCCGGAAACGCCCGAGGAGTACCTCCTGCTGAGCGGGCGTTGACCCCTCGACCGGACACATCTGTTTGGATCGAAGGGTGTCGAGCCGAGTAGCGCTGCACTTCTACGCCCCTGCCGTGGCGGCGGAGACCCACGTCAACCTGTCCGCCGTGCGCGCCGACGGGGACTGCCTGTGGCTGGCCGGGGACGAGACCGCCACCGTCGAGCGGCTGGTCGGGCATCCGCACGCGCCCGAGTACGGCGACCAGCGGGAGTTCCGGGTGGCCGACTACGTCGAGCTGCCCGGCGACGACCCGGACGCCGAGGCGGACCTGGAGGGACTGGCCCGCTCCGGCGGCTACCTGTGGGCGGTCGGCTCGCACAGCGTGGTCCGCAAGCGGGTCCGACCGCACCACTCGGCGAAGAAGGCGATCAAGCGGCTGGGCTCGCTGCGGGTCGACCCCAACCGCTACGTGCTGGTGCGGTTCCCGGTGGTCGCCGGGCCGGACGGGCTGCCCGAGCTGGCCCGCAGCACCCCGGACGGGCGGACGGCCGCGGTGTTCGGTGGCCCCGGCGACCCGAACCTGGTCGACCTGCTGGCCGACGACGTGCACCTGGGCCCGTTCCTGCGCATCCCGGCCAAGGACAACGGCCTGGACGTGGAGGGGCTCGCGGTGCACGGCGAGACGCTGTACATCGGGCTGCGCGGGCCGGTGCTGCGCGGGTTCGCGGTGCTGCTGGAGGTCCGGCCGGTCGACGCCGCGCCCGGCCGGTTGGCGCTGGCCCCGGTCGGCGAGGAGGAGGGCCCGTACCGCAAGCACTTCCTCGACCTCGGCGGGCTCGGGATCCGCGACCTCTGCCCGCACGGGCCGGACCTGCTGGTGCTGGCCGGGCCGTCGATGGATCTGGACGGCCCGGTGCGGATCTACCGCTGGCACGGCGCGGCTTCGGCGGAGACGTCCGCGGTGGCCCGGGGCGACGAGCTGACCCGCGAGCTGGAGCTGCCCTACGGCGACGGGGACGACCACGCCGAGGGGATCACGCTGCTGCCCGACGGCCGGTTGCTGGTGGTCTACGACAGCCCGGCCGCGCACCGGATGACCGACGAGCACATCGTGCACGCGGACGTCGTCACCCTCCCCGAGGTCGCTCAATCCCCTTGACCCGGGCGGTGAAGTTAGGACAGCCTAAGTTCCTGGCTCCACCGACCCGAGGAGGACCGTGAGCACCACCGAGCGGTATGCAGCGCCGAGCCCGGCCGAGCGGATGCGGCTCGGTGAGCTGATGTTCGGCGCCCTGGCCGGCAACACCGTCGGCACCGCCGCCCGCCTGGGCCTGGCCGAGCTGCTCGACACCGACGCCGACCGCCCGGCCGCCGAGATCGCCGCCGAGGTCGGCACCCCGCCGGTCGCCACCACCCGGCTGCTGCGCGCCCTGGCCGCCCTCGGGCTGGTCGCCGAGCCCCGCCCGGACCACTTCCGGCTCACCGACTTCGGCACCCTGCTGCGCGCCGACCACCCGAACTCCGTGCTGCCCGGGTTCCGGACCTTCACCGACCGGGCGTTCCTGGACAGCTGGCGCGAGCTGGACACCGCCGTCCGGACCGGCGAGCCGGTGTTCGAGCAGGTCCACGGCACCGGGTTCTTCGACTACCTGGCCGACCGGCCGGAGCTGTCCCAGCGGTTCAACGCCACCATGCGCCAGGCCAGCCTGCCCACCGCCCGCGCGCTGGCCGAGCACCTCGACCTGTCCGGCGCGGGCACGGTGTGCGACATCGGCGGCGGCGACGGCACGGTGCTGGCCGAGCTGCTGCGAGCCCACCCCGACCTGCACGGGATCCTCTACGACACCGAGCCCGGGCTGGCCGAGGCCGGTCCGGTGCTGCGAGAAGCCCAGGTGGCCGATCGCTGCCGGACCGAGACCGGGGACTTCTTCACCGCCGTCCCGGCCGGCGCCGACGTCTACGTGATCAAGAGCGTGATCCACGACTGGGACGACGACCGCTGCGCGAGCATCCTCGGGCACTGCCGCCGGGTGATCCCCGAGCACGGCCGGCTGCTGATCGTGGAGCCGGTGCTGCCGCCGGTGGTGGACGGCTCGATCCCGCCGCTGATGTACCTGTCCGACCTGAACATGCTGGTCCTGCTGGGTGGCCGGGAGCGCACCGCCGCCGACTTCGGGGCCCTGTGCGCCCGGGCCGGCTTCACCCTGCGCGGCGTCCAGCCGCTCCCGCCGCCCTCCCCGTTCGCCGTCCTGGAGGCCATCCCGGCCTGACCGGGGCTCGCCAGGGACGCCCGGGTATCACTCGTTGAGGCGTATCGAGGGCGATTGCCAGACCGTCCCCGGGTCGGTGCGCGCAGACTCGGCGGGTGATCACGACTGGCCCGCCGCCGGCGGTACCGGCCGAACCGCCGGCCGCGGCGCCCGCCGCCCCACCGGCGCCGGACCCGCTGATCCCGCCGGACCTGGCCGGCTGGGTCCGCGCGGTGCTGGCGGTGGCCCGGCGCAGCTGGCCGAGGCTGGTCGCGCTGCAGCTGATCATCGTCGTGGCGACGCTGGTCTTCCTGCCGGCGATGGTCCGGGTGCTCGAACCCCTGCTGGGGACACCGCTGGGCCCCGCCGCGGCCGGCTTCGTGCCCGACCTGCCCACCCGGTCCCCGGTGTCGCCGTCCCCGGCGTTGTGGCTGTCCTTCGCGGTGATCGCCGCGCTGTCGACCCTGCTGTACGTGCTCACGTTCGTGGCCGGCATCCGCGTCGCGGTGCTCGACGCCGCCGGCCGGACCGAGTCCCTCACGGCGTCGCTGCGGTTCGGGCTCAGCCGGACGTTCCCGCTGTTCGGCTGGCTGTTCGGCTGCGTGATCGCGGCCTCCCTGCTGTTCGTCGTCGGCGTTCTCGCGCTGGTGCTGGCGGCGCTCTACCTCGGCGTCGTGCTCACCGCGGCGCTGCCCGGCGTGGTGGTGGTGGAACGGGGCAACGGCATCCGCTGCTTCACCCTGGTCAACCGCGCGCTGCTGCCCACCACCGGCCGGATGGTGATCTTCGGGGTGGTCGTGACCGGCTATTCGGTGCTGACCCAGTTCGCCGCCGCCTGGGCTCTGGGCGGGGCCATGTCCGCGACCTCGGTGATCGCACAGGGGGTCCTGCAGCTGCCGGCGGCCCTGGTCACGTTCGGGGTGACGGTGGTGACCTACGCCGAGCTGCGGCACCGGGAGAACCCGGAGGTGACCACCCAGACCCTGGCCGACGAGCTCGACCGCCCGTGCCCACCGCGCGGCCGGCGGATCGCCGCTGCCGTGCTGGTGCTGCTCGCCCTGCTTGCGGTGATCGTCCCGGACCGGCTGGCCGCCGCGTCGGCCGAAGCTCCCCCGGCGGCGGCGAACCCCCGGGTGGTCGGGCAGCCCATCCCGGTGCGTAAGGACCCCCGGTCGATCGCGCTGAGCCCGGACGGCCGCTACGCCTACCTCGTGCATGCGGGCGCGAAGGGGCAGCCCGGAACGGTCTCCGTGGTCGACCTGGTGAGCCGGACCGAGGTGGCGGCGATTCCGGTCGGCGTCGATCCGTGGAGCGTCGCGCCCACGCCGGACGGTCGGGGCGTCTACGTGAGCAACTACGGCGTGCCCGGCAAGGGTGGCAGCGGGGTGAGCCTGATCGACGTCGGCACCGGGTCGGTCACCGCCACGATCCCGGTCGGCGTCGGCGCGTTCGGCCTCGGCCTCGCCCCGGACGGCGGCAAGCTGTACGTCGCCGACTACGGCAACGACAACTACCCGGGTCGTCATGTCTTCGTGATCGACACCAGCACGAACAGCGTCGTCGGCACCGTTCCGGTCGGTGAGTTCCCGGGCGGCGTGACCGTCGCCCGCGACGGGCGCCGGGCGTACGTGCCCGCGTCCGGCACCGACGCCGCGCCCGGTGCCACGGTGACCGTCCTCGACACCGCGACCGACTCCGTGGTCTCCACCTTCCCCGTGGACCCCAGGCGGACGTCGGTGGGCGTCACGCCGGAGGGGGCCCGTCTATTCGTCAGGATCACCGGTACGAACAGCGCACCCGGCAGCAGCGTCGCGGTGCTCGACGCCTCCACCGGGCAGAGGTCGACCACCATCCCGGTCGGCGTGGACCCGGCCGACGCGACGGTCACCCCGGACGGCCGGTACCTCTACGTGGTCAACAACGGCGCCGGGGGCTCGTCCGGCAACTCCGTCACGGTGATCGACACCGCCACCGCCCGCCCGGTCGCCACCCTGATCGTCGGGATCGGACCCAACGCTGTGGCGATCACCCCGGACGGGCGATGGGCGTACGTGACCAACGCGGACAGCGACACCATCTCGATCATCGACACCGGTGCCCGGTGACGGCGACGATCCGCCCGGTGGGGACGACGCCGGATCCGCTGGTACCGGCGAACCTGGACGGCTGGCTGCTGGCGGTGATCGGCGTGGTCAGGCGCAGCTGGCCGAGGTTGGTCGCGCTGCAACTGGTCGTCCTGGTGGCGGCGCTGGTGTCGGTGCCGACCCTCAGCGCGGTGATGGAGAGCCTGACCGGTGCGTCCCCGGGAATCCCGGGCCTCGCCGCCCTAGACGCGCCCACCCGGCCGCCGTCGGTCCCCGCCCCGGGACTGATCGTGTCCGCCGTGGCGATCGCGCTGGTGGCGACCATGCTCTACGTGACGACGCTGGCGGCCGGGATGCGGGTCGCGGTGCTGGATGCCGCCGGCCGGACCGAGACCGTGACCGCGTCCCTGCGATTCGGGCTCGGCCGGATGTTCCCGCTGTTCGGCTGGCTGATCGTGGCCTACCTGCTGGTGTTCGTCGGCTTCCTGGCGCTGGTACTGCCGGGGTTGTACGTCGGGGTGGTGCTGGCCGCCACGCTGGCCGGCGTGGTCGTGGTGGAGCGGGAGAGCGTCGCGCGCTGCTTCACCCTGGTCAACCGCGCGCTGCTGCCCACCGCCGGCCGGATGGTGATCTTCTGGCTGGTGCTCACCGTCTACTCCGTGCTGACCCAGGTCCTGGCCTGGGCCGCCGGCGGAGCCATGTCCGCGACCTCCGTGCTCGTTCAGGGGGTCCTGCAGCTGCCGTCGGCGCTGGCCACGATCGCGGTGGTGGCGGTGACCTACGCCGACCTGCGGCACCGGGAGAACCCGGAGGTGACGACGCGGACCCTGGCCGACGAGCTCGACCGGCCGCACTCTCGGCGTGGCCGCCACGTCGCCGTCGCGCTGCTGGTGGTGTTCGGCCTGCTCGCGGTGATCGTCCCGGACCGGTTGGCGTCCGCGCCCGCCGACGAGGCGGCGGAGCCGCGGCTGGCCGGCCCCGCGATCAAGGTCCGCGACCGGCCGCGGTCCATCGCGCTCAGCCCCGACGGCCGCGTCGGCTACGTCGTCCACCCGGGCGCGCGCGGCCAACCCGGCACGGTCTCCGTGGTCGACCTGGAGACCCGGGCGGAGCTGGCCGCGATCCCGGTCGGCGTCGACCCGTGGGACGTCGTGGTGACGCCGGACGGCCGGGGCGCGTACGTGAGCAACTGGGGCACGAGCGGGGCGGACGGCAGCGTCAGCGTGGTCGACCTCGGCACCCGGTCGGTCACCAGGACGATTCCGCTCGGTACCGGACCGTTCGGCATGGGGCTCACCCCGGACGGCGGCAAGCTGTACGTCGCCGGCTCCGGCACCTCGACCCGTGCGGGTCGCCAGGTCACGGTGATCGACACCCGGACGAACGGTGTCAGCGTCGCCATTCCGGTCGCCGGCTTTCCGCGCGGGGTGGCCTTCACCCGCGACGGACGGCTGGCCTACGTGCCCTCGTACGGCACCGACGACGCGCCGGGCACCATGGTGACGATCATCGACACGGCCACCGACCGCGCGCTCCCGGGCATCGCCATGGATTCCAGGCCGACGGCGGTGGCCGTCACCCCGGACGGGACCCGCATCTACGTCACCGGTGGTGGTCCGGACAGCGCACCGGGCAGCACGGTCAGGATGATCAACGTTGAGACGTACAAGACGGCGGTCATCCCGGTCGGGGTGGACCCCATCGACGCCGAGGTGACCCCGGACGGCCGGTACGTCTACGTGGTGAACAGCGGGATCAAGGGCGCGAACGGAAACACCGTCACGGTGGTCGACACGGCGACGGACCGCCCGATCGCCACCGTGGTCGTCGGAAACGGGGCGACCAGCGTGACGATCTCCCCGGACGGGCGGCGGGCGTACGTGACCAACTCCGACAGCGGCACCATCTCGGTCATCGACACCGGCGTCCGGTGAACCGTCACCCCGGTCAGCCCGGCGGGCGGGTGCCGATGCCGATCAGGGCGGAGGCGTTCAGCTCGGTGATCCCGCGATCCCGCAACCGGCCGAGGTAGCCCTCGCGGAGCCGCTGCTCGCCGGCCGGGCCGGCCTGGTCGAGCACCCGGCGTAGACCACTGCCCCGGGCGAACAGCCAGGCCAGCTCGTCGGTCAGCGGGGGGCGGCGGCGGACCGGGCGGGTGGTGACCTCGACCAGCCCGAGCGAGCGCAGCCAGCCGGCCAGCTTCGGCTCCTCGTCCAACCGCTCGCCGGCCGCCCGCGAGGCCGGCGGGATCGGCGGCTCGGGGAGGATCTCGGCGGCCGCCTCGAACAGCGCGCCCATCGTCTCGGCCAGCCCACCGGCCGCCCAGACCAGCACCGCGAACCGACCGCCCGGCCGCAGCAGCGACACCAGCCGCGCGCAGCCGGCGTCCATGTCGGGCAGGAAGAACACCCCGAACCCGCTCTGCACCAGGTCGTACGGGCCGCCGTCCCAGGTCATGACGTCCGCGTGGTGGTAGCTCAGCTGGTCCAGCCCGGTGGCGTCCGCCCGCCCGTGCGCGAGCAGCGCGTCGGCGACGTCCACCCCGTCGACCAGCCCGTCCGGGCCCACCGCCCGGGCCGCCGGCAGCGCGGACGACCCGGCGCCGCAGCAGGCGTCCAGCACCCGCTCGCCGGCGCGGGGCGCGGCGGAGGCCACCAGCTCGGCGGCCAGCGGGTCCCACAGCCAGCCGGACATCTCCCGGAACTCGGCGTGCGCGGCGTTGAAGGTCCCGGCGATCTGTTCGATGGTCACGGTCTGTTCGGTGGTCACGGTGCCACCCTGGCAGGGTCGGGCCCCGGGTCAGTACAGATTTGTCCGGTAGTCGACCTTGAGCGCCGCGTCCATCACCGGCGCGGAGATCAGCGCGCGGGCGCTGCGGGCGGCCAGCCCGCCGGTGCGGTTGAGCCGGACGTGGTCGGCCCACACCGTCGCCGGCTTCGGCAACCGGGCGTCCGGGACGTGCCGCGCCGGGTTCCACGGGTCCGCCGCCCGCAGCGCCGGGGAGTCGGCCAGCCACCACCGCTTGACGTCGACCAGCACGGCGATCTTCGGGCTCCGGCCGCGCACGGCCATCCGCTCCAGCAGCGCGGGGTCGTCGGTCAGCCGCGCGGTACCGCTCAGCTCCAGCGTCCGGTCGTCCCCGGGCACCAGGGCCAGCAGGGCCACCTCGGGCCGGTCCAGCACGTTGTAGATGGTGTCCATCCGCTGGTTGCCCGGGCGGTCGGGCACCGCGACCGTCCCGGACCCGGCCGCGACCAGGAACCCCGCCGGGTCGCCCTTCGGGCTGGCGTCGGCGTCCCCGTGACGGTCGGTCGAGACGGTGACCACGAACGGCGCGGCGGCCAGGAAGGCCCGCGCGGCCGGCCCCGGCGGACCCTCGCCGAACTCCTCGGCGACGTCGGCCGGCCCGGTCGGGGTTGGCGCGGTCGGGGACTGCCACAGCCCGGAGCGGAGCACCGCCTTGCCGCAGTGCAGGAACGCCTCCTCGACGATCAGGCCACCGGCGCTGGCCCGGCCGTTCACCCGCAGCGTCTCCGACCGCCCGGGCAGCAGGGTGAGCAGCGCCCGGGAGCCGGAGAGGCCGGGGTCGCCGGGGACGGTCAGCCCACCGTCGCCGACCGCACGGAGCGCGCCCGGCGCGCCGCCCACCAACCTGGCCCGCAGCCCCTGGTCGTCGGGGTAGCCGAGCACGGACAGCGGGCTGTGCGCGAGCAGCGTGGTGCAGTGCTGGTCGAGGTGGTCGATCGACTTGAGCATGGCCATCGACGACCGGCTCCCGACCACGCGCTCCAAGCTGGGTACGTCAACGATGGCTCCCATGAAGTTAGGGTAGCCTAAGTTAGGGCCGTCGGGTGAACCTTTTCCGGCTCGCGCGTGCTGGCCTGCTCCCGTGAGCGCGCTCGGGCAAGATCGGGCGCCGGGGGGCGGGTGCGGTGGAGGACAAGCCGGTACTGGTGGTGCTCGGGTGCGCCGGGTTCGTCGCGCTCGACCTGTTCTTGCTCGACGGGCGGCCGCCGACCTTCGTGGATGTCCTGGCGATCGTGTTCTTCGGCGGCGGCGGGCTGCTCTTCCTGGGCAAGCTGCTGGGCGGCAAGGCGACCTTCGCGCTGCTCGCCGTGGCGGTGATCGGCGTCGCCCTGCTGGCCCGCCGGTCGGCCGAGCCGGCGGTGTCACCCGTGACGGCGCTCCGGGGGACGTCCGCGCAGCCCAAGGTGGTCGGCGCCGCCCTGCCGGTCGCCCCGCTGCCCCTGGACATCGCACTGAGCCCGGACGGACGGCGCGCCTACCTGACCCACCGCTTCGACCCGCTGGTATCGATCCTCGACACCGCGACCGGATCGGTGTCCACCATTCCGGTCGGGGTGCTCCCCAAGTCGATCGCGGTCAGCCCGGACGGCCGGCGCGCCTACGTCACCGCACAGGGCACCAAGGTCGACCCCGACGACGCCGTCCTGATGATCGACACGGCCGCGGCCGCGGTGATCGGGCGGGTGCCGGTGGGGGAGCGACCCGGCGCGATCGCGGTCGCCCCGGACGGTGCGGTGGTCTACGTCATCCGGCACGGATCCGCCGGCGGCACCGGCCGGGGTCTGTCGGTGATCAGCACCGCCACCAACGACGTGGTCAAGGCCGACCTCACGTTCGCGCCGAACGACGTGGCCGTCTCCCCGCACGGGACCACCGCGTACGTCTCCAGCTGCGCGGACAACTCCGTGTCGATGATCGACACCCGGAGCGGTCGGGTGACGGCCTCCGTCCCGGTCGGGGTGTGCCCCGGCGCCCTGGCGGTCGGACGCGACGGGCGCCGGGTCTACGTGGCCGACTCCGGTACCGACCTCGACCCCGGCACCACCGTCTCGGTGATCGACACCGTGACGGAGAGCCGGGTGGCCACCGTCCCGGTCGGCGTGCGCCCGAGCGGGGTGGCGGTGAGCCCGGACGGCCGGTACGCCTACGTGACCAACAGCGGGAGCGCCGAGACCCCGGGCAACTCCGTCACCGTGATCGACACCGCCACCGCCACCCCGAGCGACACCATCGCGGTGACCGAGGACCCCGTCGCGGTGGCCTTCGCCCCGGACGGGCGCCGGGCCTACGTCGCCGGTTCGGCCAAGGGAGCCGTCTCGGTGATCGATCCGGGTGTCCGGTGAGCCGGCCGGTCCGCCTCGCGCCGGCCGAGGACCGATCGGCGGATCCGCTGGTGGCCGGCGGGCTGCGCGGGTGGTTCCGCGCCGTGGCGGGCGTCCTGGGGCGCAGCTGGTACCCGTTGCTGATCATCCACACGATGCTGGCCGTCGTGGTGGCGGCGACGTCGGTGGTGCTGGCCGGCACGCTGGTGCCCGGGCGCCCGCCGCCGGTCGGCCCCGAGTTGCACCTGGTCATCGTCCTGCTGACGGGGTTCGTCGCCGCCGCGCTACTGGTCCCCGCGGCGGTGTTCACCATCGTCCGGGAGGCCGACGGGCAGGACGCCGCCCTCAGCGACGCGCTGCGGTTCGGCACCACCCGGATGACCGCGCTGGGTGCGGGGCTGCGCCGCGGCCACGAGCTGGTGAAGCCGCGGTTCCTGGCCACCGCGGTCCGGGTGCTGCCGGTCGGGCTGGCCTACCTGGCCGCCGGCGCCGCCGTGCAGCTCGAGCTGATCCCCCGGGTGATGCCGGCCTCCGGGGACGATGCCGGCGTCGCCTACCTGGTGTGGGCGGCGGCGCTGGTGCCGGCCGGGATCGTGGGCTGCGCGGTCGCCGTGGTCACCTTCGCGGAGCTGCGTGGGCATGAGGACCCCTCGGTCTCCACGGCGCGGCTGGCCCGGAAGCTGGGCTTGCTCCAAAAGACCGCCAAGGGGCCGGCGACCGTACTCATCCTGCTGGCCCTGGTGTTGACCTGGAATGTCGTCGAGGACGGTCTGACCTGGTTCTCCGCCCCGTTCCAGAGCGCCGTGCCGGCCATTCGCGCCGTGACGTCCATCCCGGTCGCCGACCGGCCGGACAAGATCGCCGTGACCTCCGACGGGCGGTCGGCGTACGTCATCCACGGCCGCGCCCGGACGGTCACGGTGATCGACACCGGGCGGCGCCGGACCACCGGCACCATCTCGCTCGACGTATCTCCGGCCGGCGTCGCGCTCACCCCGGACGGTCGGCGGGCCTACGTGTCCGGCGGCGGAACCCCGGGCCAGGTGCTGGTGATCGACACCGCCGACCGCCGGGTGGTCGGCGCCGTGCCGGTCGGGGCGGGGCCGGACGGTGTGCAGGTCAGTCCGGACGGGGCCTTCGTGTACGTGGCGAACGCCGGCACCGACGCCGCCCCGGGCCGCACCGTCTCGGTGATCGACACGGCCACCGACACGGTCACCGCGACCATCGCGGTCGGCGACGATCCGACCGAGCTGGCGCTGTCGCCCGACGGACGGCGCGGGTACGTGACCCACGCGCCCGGCAACACGGTGACGGTGTTCGACACCGCCAGCGGCGCGGTGATCGCCACGGTGCCGGTGGGGCTGAGCCCGCACGCGGTGGCGGTGACCCCGGACGGCGGTCGGGTGTACGTCGCGAACCAGGGCTCCAAGCAGGTGCCGGGCACCACGGTGTCGGTGATCGACGCGGGAACCAACACGGTCACCGCCACCGTCCCGGTCGGGGTGTACCCCTTCGCGGTGGCGTTCAGCCCGGACGGGCGGCGGGCCTGGGTGGCCAACGGCGGCGGCAACGGGGTCGCCGGGAACTCGGTCACGGTGATCGACGTCGCGTCCGGTGTCCCGACCGACACGGTGGTCGTGGGTAGGGGACCGACCGGGGTCGCGGTGGCCCCGGGCGGCCGGTACCTCTACACCGCCGACTACTCCGCCGACTCCGTCACCGTCGTCGACGTCGGCCCGCGGTGACCCGCGTTGACCCGGCGGGTGGTCGCGCCGACCCACTAAAGTCGCGCCATGAGTGATCCACCGCGCCGGGCGGCCGCCCGCACCGCGAAGCTGGGGGCACTGCCGGTCGGGTTCGCCGGGCGGACCGTCGGTGGCTGGGCCCGCCGGATCGCCGGCGGCGACCGCGAGCAGCTGGCCGCGGAGCTGGCCATGCGCAACGCCGACCAGCTGTTCGCCGTGCTCGGCGAGCTCAAGGGTGGCGCGATGAAGCTCGGGCAGGCGCTGTCGGTGTACGAGGCGCTGATCCCGAACGAGCTGGCCGAGCCCTACCAGCAGGCCCTGATCAAGCTGCAGGCGCAGGCCCCGGCGATGCCGGCCAAGGACGTCGAGCGGGTGATGGCCGAGCAGCTGGGCCGGGGCTGGCGGCAGCGGTTCGCCGAGTTCGAGACCGACCGGGCCTCGGCGGCCAGCATCGGCCAGGTGCACCGGGCGATCTGGCACGACGGCCGCGAGGTCGCGGTGAAGATCCAGTACCCGGGCGCCGACCAGGCCCTCACCTCCGACCTGCGCACGCTGTCCCGGCTGGCCGGGCTGCTGCAGAAGATCGTCCCCGGGGCCGACGTCCGGGCGCTGATCTCCGAGCTGCAGGAGCGGATGATCGAGGAGCTGGACTACAGCGCCGAGGCGGACAGCCAGCGCACCTTCGCCGCCGCGCTGCGCGACGACCCGAAGATCCGGGTGCCCCGGGTGGTGGCCAGCGCGCCCAAGGTGATCGTCTCGGAGTGGATGGAGGGCGAGCCGCTCTCGAAGTTCGCGCACAAGCCCGCCGTGGATGCCGACGACCAGAAGCTCCGCGACTGGATGGCCTACACGATCATGGAGCTGATGTTCTCCTCACCGGCCCGGGTGGGGTTGCTGCACGCCGACCCGCACCACGGCAACTTCCGGCTGCTCCCGGACGGCCGGCTCGGGATGATCGACTTCGGCGCGGTGGCCCGGCTGCCCGACGGCATCCCGCGCCCGCTGGGCCAGATCCTGCGGCTGTCCGCCGACCAGCGCCCGGACGAGCTGATCGAGCTGCTCCGGGTCGAGGGGTTCGTGGGGTTCGCCGACCGCGTGACCGGTCAGGACGCGCTCGACTACATCGGCGCGCTGGCCGACCCGCTGCGGGTCGACGTCTACCACTTCAACCGGGCCCAGATGCAGGCCGAGGGCGGGCGGCTGACCGACTTCGGCGGCGCGGACTTCCGGACCGCCCGGTCGCTGGCGCTGCCGCCGCAGTACCTGATGGTGCTGCGGGTGGTGGTCGGCTGGTTCAGCATCCTGTCCCAGATCGACTGCACCGCGCCCGCCCGGGAGATCGTCGTCGACTGGGTCCCCGGCTTCACCGACTACGACTGAGGCGCCGCCATGATCGAGGTGCCGCCCGGCCCGTACCCCTACCCGCACCCGCTGCCGCCCGAGCTCAAGCAGGCGCACATGCAGGCGATCGGGGAGCTGAACCGCCGGCTCAACCGCTGGATCTTCCTGACCTGCTTCCCCGGATTCTGCCTGGCGGTCTTCCCGGTGATGGCGTGGCTCCGGATCGACGAGACACTCGCTCCGGCGGTCGCGCTGCCGATGATGATCGGCGGATCGGTACTGGGATTCATCGGGCTGGTCCCGGCGGTGCGGATCTTCCGGCTGCGGGGGCGGCACATCCGCCTCCTGCAGTCCTACGGGGTGCCGCTCAACCGCTACGGCATCGAGTTCGGCTCGGCCAAGGGCCCCTGATCAGCGGCTCGGGTCGAGGCCGGCCAGGACGATGTCCAGGGCGGCGGCGAACTCGGGCTCGCGGTCGTCCGGGTCGGTGGCCTCGGCGATCTCCCGCAGGCCGGGGTAGTCCTCGGCGGGTAGGTCGAGCGCTCGGTCCAGCGGCCCGTCCAGGGTGGTCTGGGCGAACCCGGCGACGAACCCGGACACCGCGCGGAACGCCGTGAGCAGCCCGAACCCGCCGAACCCGCCCCGGCGCAGCGCGGCCAGCAGCGCCTCGGCGCCGGCCATGGTCGGCCCGTCGGTGGTCCGCCGGGCGAGCAGCAGCGGCACCGCGTTCGGGTGCGCCCGGGCCGCCCGCCAGAACGCGACCGCCAGGGCCCGGAGGTCGGCCCGCCAGTCGGCGGACGGCTCCGGCGGCGCCGGCGCCCCGGCCAGCACCGCCGACACGACCAGCGCGTCCAGCCCGTCCCGCCCGGCCACGTAGTTGTAGATCGTCATCGGCCCGGTGCCCAGCCGGGTGGCCAGCGAGCGCATGGTCAGCGCGTCCAGGCCGTCGGTGTCGACGATGGCCAGCGCGGCGTCGCGCAACTGCTCGGCGGTGAACTTCCTCGGCGCGGGCAACGTCCCTCCTTGCATTACGTACTAAGTACGTGTTGAAATGGGTTCACGTACACAGTACTTGAACGGAGACCTCCGATGACCGAACGACTGACCATCCCGTCCGGCGACGGCACCCTGGCCGCCTGGCTGACGCTGCCCTCTGCGGCGACCGGGGAGCCGCACCCGACCGTGCTGCTGGTGCACGGTGGCGGCGCCGTGCACGACATGGGTTTGCCGGCCTACGAGTGGGCGTTCGCCGACGCCGGCCTGGCCGTGCTGGCCTTCGACTTCCGGCACCTCGGCGGGTCCACCGGGGAGCCGCGCGGGCTGATGA
>JAESFN010001001.1_pt1 | contig 16250 bp, 15 predicted proteins | sample 9269411 | NCBI WGS metagenome assembly JAESFN01 (sample SAMN14505399, study PRJNA617100) | algae metagenome | isolation source: Iphinoe sp. HA4291-MV1 and co-occurring heterotrophs from trail next to... | place: USA: Maunawili Falls, Hawaii | collected 2009-07-25
CACAATCCCGACGCCTGGGAGCTGATGTTCAACGAAACGCCCGACGACAATATCGGGCTCGAGTGGGAGCCCTGCCACCAGCTCGTCTACCTGATCGACCCGCTGCCGCAGATCCGCAAATGGGCGCACAAGTTCTTCCACGTGCACGGCAAGGACGCGACCGTCCGCTGGGACGTGATCAAGGAGCACGGCATCTTCGGCAAGGAGAAGTTCGTGTTCATGCGCACGCCGGGGTTCGGCGACAGCAACTGGACCGACATCATTTCCGAACTGCGCCTCGCCGGCTGGTCGGGCTCGATCGACATCGAGGGCTGGCACGACCCGGTCTATCGCAACGAGCTCGAAATGACCGGCCAGGTCCGGGCGCTCAACTATCTAAAGCACAGCCGCGGCGGCGACTACGTCGCCATCGCGGGTTAGGAGGGCTTTCAGGAAGAGTTGCAGACTTTTCCGGCTCGAAAGCGTGACGAATCAAGAACTTGGACCACTTCGGCGTTTCGACGAAACACCGAAGTGATCTAGGCGGTTCGGTGGGCAGGGAGGCCCGCCGGCATTTCATCGGCATTTTTGCCATTCATGGGAGGAAGACATGAAACTGACGAAACGCTCGCTGCTCGCGGGGATCGCACTGGCGGCGCTGGCGCTGGCAACGCCTGTTATGGCTGAGCCGGTCAAGCTCGTGGTTTGGTCGATCGACGGCGTCAACCAGCCGGGCGTCGCCGACACGCTGACCAAGGAGTTCGACGAGAAGAACGACGACATCGTCGTCGAGTACCGCGCCATCGCGTTTGACGACCTGGTGCAGGAATCGCTGCGCGCCTTTGCCACCGGCCAGGCGCCCGACATCGTCTCGTTCGACAACCCTGATTTCGCGATGTTCTCGTCGCGCGGCGCCATGCTCGACATCACCGACCGGGTGAAGGCCTCCTCGGTGATCAAGACCGACGCCTACTTCGCCGGGCCGCTGAACTCGGTCACCTGGGACGGCAAGCTCTTCGGCCTGCCCAAATACACCGACACGATCGGGCTGTTCTACAACAAGGACCTGTTCAAGAAGGCCGGCCTCGATCCCGAGAACCCGCCCAAGACCTGGGACGAGCTGCTCGAAGCGGCGCGCAAGCTGAACGATCCGGCCAACAACGTCTACGGCATCACCTTCTCGGCCCGCGGTAACGAGGAAGGCACCTTCCAGTTCCTGCCGTGGATCCAGATGAGCGGTGGCTCCTACACCCAAGTGAACGGTCCCGGCGCGATCAAGGCGCTCGAACTGTGGAAGACCATGGTCGACGAGAAGTTGGCCAGCCAGGATGTGCTGAGCCAGGGCCAGTGGGACTCGACCGGCACGTTCAACGCCGGCAACGCGGCCATGGCCATTTCCGGCCCGTGGGAACTGAACCGCATGTCGACCGACGCCAAGTTCGACTGGGGCGTGGCGCTGTTGCCGACCGAAGCGCCGGATGCCGCCCGCTCCTCGGCGCTGGGTGGCTTCAACTGGGGCATCTTCTCCAGCACCAAGCATCCGGATGAGGCGTTCCGCCTGCTCGAATACTACGTGAGCCAGGAGAACCGTTTCTTCCCGGAGTTCTCGGTACTTCCGGCCCGCGGCGACATCGCCCTGCCCGAGACCGGCGTGCCGCTGAAGGACGCGGCGCTCAAGGCGTTCCAGGAGCAGCTGAAATATGCGCAACCGCGTGGTCCGCACCCGGATTGGCAGAAGATTTCCAAGGCCATCTATGACGCCATGCAGGCGGCACTGACCGGGCAGAAATCCGCCAAGGACGCGCTTGACCAGGCCCAGGCGACGATCACCAGCATCGTCGGCGGCTAACCCTTCCTCCCTGCCTGGCCCGGCCGGCCCCAGTTCCGGCCGGGCATTTTTTCAGTGCCTCGAGAGGAAGTCGGATGGCAAAGGTGTTGCAGAGCCTGCGCGACGGCGTGGGTTTCGATATCGTTCTGGTCGGTGCGGCGATGCTGTTCCTGCTCGCGCTGGCCGGCCTGCCGCTGGTCTACAACGTGCTGATGAGCTTCCAGCAGGTGGACATGTTCACCCTGGGGACGCTGGTGCGGCCGTTCGCCGGGCTCGCAAACTACGTCGCCGTGGTCACCCAGCCCGAGTTCTGGCTGGTCGCAAAGAACACCCTGCTGTTCGTTGCCGGCTCGATGCTCGGCCAGTTCGTGCTCGGCTTCGCGCTGGCGCTGTTCTTTGCGCAGAAGTTCCCGGGGGCCGCCACCATCCGCGGCCTGTTCCTCGTCTCCTGGGTGATGCCCGGGCTGGTGGTCGGCGCGATCTGGAGCTGGATCCTCGCCGGCGACTTCGGCGTGCTCAACGCCATCCTGAAGCAGTTCGGCATCATCGATGCCAACATCTTCTGGAAGTCGTCGCCCGACTGGTCGCTATGGGCAGTGATCATCGCCAATATCTGGCTCGGCCTCGCCTTCAACATGCTGCTGCTGTCGGTGGGTCTCGCCGCCATCCCCAGGGATCTCTACGAAGCCGCCGAGCTCGACGGCGCCAACGCGCTGCAGCGGTTCTGGACCATCACGCTGCCGATGATGCGACCGACCATCGGCGCCGTACTGTCGCTCGGGCTGATCGGCACACTGCAGCAGTTCGACCTGTTCCCTGCCATCACCGAGGGCGGCCCGGCCAATTCCTCGACCGTGGCGCAGTACTGGGCCTGGCAGATGAGCTTCAAGCTCTACGATTTCGCCCGTGGCGCCACGGTCTCGGTGATGATGCTGCTGGTCGTCCTGGTTGCCTCGATCGTCTATGTCCGCTCGACCCGTCATGAGGTGCGCGGATGAGCACGCACTGGAGCAAATGGCTGCTGCTGGCCCTCGCGCTGGCGATGGCCGCGATCTACCTCTTCCCGCTCTACTGGATGTACGTCACGAGTTTGAAGACCGGCTCGGAGATCTTCGCCAACCCGCCGACCTTCTGGCCGAACGCTGCTGATTTCAGCGTCTATCCCGCCGTGTGGGAGCGGCGGACCATGGCAACGTTCCTGATGAACTCGACGATCATCGCCTCCGGGGTGACCGCCATCACAGTCATTCTCGGCACCGGCTGCGCCTATGTGCTGGCGCGCTACCGCAATATCTGGATCGATATCGGGTTGTTCTCGATCCTGATGCTGCAGGTGCTGCCTGCCTCGTTGATGATCACGCCGCTGTTCGTCGGCTTCAACCAGATCGGGCTGCTGTCGTTACCCCGCACCGCAGTGGTGCTCGCCGCGGCAGCCAAGGCCATGCCGTTCTTCGTGGTGCTGGTCCGGGCCACCTTCATGTCGGTGCCACGCGAACTCGAGGAGGCAGCGCTGGTCGACGGCAACTCACGCTTCGGGGCGTTCTTCACCATCGTCTTGCCGCTGGCGCGCAACGGCATCCTGGTGTGCGCCATCCTCACCTTCATGTCGGCGTTCGGCGAGTTCATCTACTCGAAGTCGATCATCCAGGACACCAACCTGCAGCCCGCCAGCGTCGGGCTCTCCGGCTTCGTCGGACCAAATGCCCGCGACTGGAACGGGATCATGGCCTTCGCCGCGATCTACGTGACGCCGATCCTCGCCGTGTTCGTCCTGCTTCAACGCCGCATCGTCGCCGGCCTCACCTCGGGAGCCCTCAAATGACCGCCCAGATCGAGATGCAAGGCATCGACAAGCACTATGGCGCCTTCCATGCGCTGAAGGGGATCGACCTCAGTATCGAGAAGGGGAGCTTCGTGGCGCTGGTCGGGCCCTCCGGCTGCGGCAAATCTACCCTGCTCCGCTCCATCGCCGGGCTGGAGAGCATCAGCAGCGGCACGCTGAGGATCGCCGGCGAGACCATGACCGGCGTGCCGCCGCGCAAGCGCGACGTCGCCATGGTGTTCCAGTCCTACGCGCTCTACCCGCATATGAGCGTCGAGGACAACCTGACCTATTCGCTGCGCCTGCGCGGGGCGAAGCGGAGTGAGGCGCACGGCAAGGCCGAGGAGGTGGCCGGCACGACCGGACTTTCGGCCCTGCTCGGCCGCTTCCCACGACAACTCTCGGGCGGCCAGCGCCAGCGCGTCGCCATGGGCCGGGCAATCATCCGCCACCCCAAGGCATTCCTGTTCGACGAGCCGCTCAGCAATCTCGATGCCGCGCTGCGGGTGCAGATGCGGAAGGAAATCCGGGCGCTGCACGACCGGCTCGGGGCCACCTCGGTCTACGTGACACACGACCAGATCGAGGCCATGACCATGGCCGACCACGTGGTGGTGATGCGCGATGGGGTGATCGAGCAGCAGGGGGCGCCGCTGGAGCTCTACGATCGGCCGGCCAACCGGTTCGTCGCCGGGTTCATCGGGTCCCCGGCGATGAATTTCCTCGAGGCCAGCGTTGGCCCAGACGGCCGCTCGGTGGCGCTGGCGGCGCTGGGCGGGCAGAGCGTCGCCATCGCCCAGTCGCTGCAGCCCGGGCTGAAGCTGGTCGCCGGCCTCCGACCGGAGCACCTGACCGTCGAGGACGGCGCCGGCGCGATCAGGATCACTGCGGGAGCGATCGAATCCACCGGATCGATGACTTATGTCTCGTCCGCCAATGACGAGCTGACGTTGGTGCAGACGCGACGCTCGGCCCTGAAGCCGGGCGACACGCTGAACCTCACGATCGATCCGGCGCTGGTGCACCTGTTCGATGCGGCAACAGGCAAGCGGCTTTAGGCGACCGCGTCCAGGTGGCCGCGCAGGTGCGAGATGTCGTAGCCGGCGCCCGCAGCCTTGCCGATGATGTCGGCGGCTGCACCGCGTCCGGCCTGGCTGAGGGCCCATAGCGTGGTCGAGCGGGTCCCAGAGCGGCAATAGGCCAGCACCGGTCCCTCGACCCCGTCGAGCGCCTGCCGGGTCGCTTCGATCAGTTCATCGCGGACGCCGTCGCGGCCGAGCGGAATGGCGAAATAGCGCAGCCCCGCGGCTGCGGCCGCCAAAGCGATCTCGGCGCCCGACGGCTGAGCTGTGTCCTCGCCATCGGGCCGGTTGTTGATGATGGCGACGAACCCGGCCGCCTTGATGCGCCCCACGTCGTCGACGCCGATCTGCGGCGAGACGCTGATGCGCTCGTCGATACGCTTGATGTCCAAGCCAATACTCCCAGGCTGAGTGTGACCGCCCTACCCCAGGCTCAGGCCGAGGTCAGGACGCGATCGAGGTTCGAGATGTGGCGGTAGGCGCCGTGCCAGTACAGCAGCGGCTCGGCCGTCTCACGGGTGCGAATGGCGCGGACCCGGCCGATCAGGATGGCATGCGAGTGGCGCTCGATCGCCTCATCGAGTTCGCAGTCGATCACCGTCAGCGCATCGGAGAGCCCGAGCGCGCCGGTGACCAGTTCCTGCCACGCGGCACCTTCATAGCGGGCGACGCCCTGGGCGCCACCACGACCGGTGAAGCGATCGGCGACATGCAGTTGGTCATGTGCCAGCACGTTGATGCAAAAACCCTGATGCTGCTGCACCACCGGCCAGGACGACGACGTACGGTTGAGGCAGACGATCATCGCCGGCGGATCCATCGAGAAGGACGAAACCGAGGTGGCGGTGAAGCCGGTGCGCTGCTCACCGCGCCCGGTGGTGATGACGCTCACTGCTCCTGCCAGGTGACGCATCGCGCGCTTGAATGCGGCCGGGTCAGCCGGTGCATCTTGCTGGGCCGCGGCGGCCACATTGGGATCGAGCAAAGTCATCACGCAACTCCGTGGGTCAGGAAATAGCGACGAGGCGCAGCCGAACGAAAGCCAGGACCGCACGCGACCACAGCGGATGTGGCAGACTTGGGCGACGGTGCGAGGTGACGTTAGACATAGCCCAGATAGCACCACGGCAGCCCGCTCCGGGGCGAGAGCAGCCGTTGCTAATCTCAGCAGCCGCTTACAAATTGTGCCGCGAGAGCAGGCCCGATTGAGAACGCCATGCTATTTTTGTATTTAGTCCATAATTTTAGTGGACTATGTACCTGTGCCGAACACCCGTTTGCCACGTCCAGAATCGGCGGCTCCGCGATGGTCATCTCGCTCGGTTGCGGTCGAACCGAAAAACCCCCTTGCCCGACCGGGCGATTGCCCCTATCAGGACCGGCGACGGAGAGGTGGCCGAGTGGTCGAAGGCACGCCCCTGCTAAGGGCGCAGACCTCTAAAGGGTCTCGTGGGTTCGAATCCCATCCTCTCCGCCACTTCCCATGACATAGCCGAGCATTATCTGCGCTTTTGCCGCCGTCAGTCGTGCAGGTGCCGGATGATGCAGAAGTGCCGCGACAGCCACCCCGTCACGATACTTGCCGATCTTTGCCATTGATTTGACCAGAGGCTGCGCAACGATGGCCATAGTTGCCGCAATCGGGGTTTGGCCTCGATTCGAGCGGACCGGATGGGCGATCTTTGCGGAGGATGAACCCATGGCCTGGTTGCGTAGACTGTCGAGCCTCATTGCGGTTTTGGTGGCGCTGGGCGCGGCGCCGGTGGCGGCGCAGCAGGCGCTGCCGGCCTTGATCGAAGGGGTCTGGCTGACCACGGCGCAGACCGAGTTGACCATCATCGCCTGCCCGGTCGGCTATTGCGGTCATATCAGCAAGATCGTGATCCCCGAGGCGATCCGGGAAAAGTACGGCGATCAGCTGGAATCGATCGATCCGGCATCGTTTACCGATGCCAACAACAAGGATCCGGCGCTGCAGGGGCGACCGATCCAGGGGCTGCAGATTCTGGCGCTGCGCCAGACCGGTAATCCGATGTTCTATGAGGGGGAGATCTACAACCCCGAAGACGGCAACATCTATTCGGGCTCGGTCGAGGTGCTCTCGGCCGATCTGATCCGGCTCAAGGGCTGCGTGCTCTACGTGCTCTGCCAGGAGCAGGATTGGTCGCGGGTCCCGCTGGAAGCCGCGACCGAGTAGGTGGTTCGGGGAAACACTCGATAAAGCCGCCGCCCCCTCCACCAGCTTCGCTGGTCCCCTCGCGGTGAGGGCCACCGGCCCTCATCCGCCTCCCCCGCCACGCGGGGGAGGATCACGGAGAGCCCGGCGCTACTCGCGCCTCGATCGCTACAGGCTCAGCGCTGGTTGAACAGAATGCGCTGGGCTTCCTTGTCGGTGGCGGCGCTGATCTGCTGGCTCTGCTCCAGGGTGATGCCGAGGGCGCGCTGCACGGCCGGACGATCGGTGACACGCTGGCGCCAGGCGGCAAAGCTCGGGAACTCGGCGATGTCGATGCCGTGATTGTCCGAGCCGCGCGACCAGTCGAAAATCGCCATGTCGGCGATCGAGTAATCGCCGGCGACATAGTGCTTGCCGAGCTCGGCCTGCTTTGCGAGCTGAGTGTCGAGCACGCGGTAGAGCCGGTGGCTCTCATCCTGATAGCGCTTGATGGCGTAGGGGATCTTCTCGGGAGCATAGCGCGAGAAGTGGTTGTTCTGCCCCAGCATCGGGCCGAAGCCGCCGACCTGCCAGAACAGCCACTCGTCGATCTTGATCCGCTCGGACCAGTTGGTGCCGTAGAACTTGCCGAACTTTTCGGCGAGGTACTTGAGGATAGCGCCGGACTCGAAGATCGAGACGGGCTTGCCCTCCGGCCCTTCGGGATCGACGATCGCCGGGATCTTGTTGTTGGGCGAAATGGCGAGGAAATCCGGCTTGAACTGGTCGCCGCGGCCGATATTGATCGGGTAGATGCCGTAGGGCAGTTCGAGTTCTTCGAGGATGATGGTGATCTTCCGGCCGTTGGGCGTGGCCGCGTAATAGAGATCGATCGGCAATGTCTGGGTGGTCATTGGGTAGAGTCCGTGTCTGCTGCTGAAGTGGTGACGGAACGCCACCGGACGACGAGGGCTCCATATATCGGCACCTGACGATGGAAGACAACCCGCACACGGGAATGACAACGGCGGGGCAAACCCCGCCGTTGAAAATCAATTCTCCGGTTCTGTGATGGCCCGGAAAGTCCTGTCAGGCACGCCCGATGCGCATATGCGGTTCACCGTCGCTGGTGCGCGCCGCCGAGATGCCGCGCAGATCCACCGTGGCGCGAACGCGCTGGCGGTAGATCGGGCCCATCAGCTCGGATTTCGAAACGTTCACCGGGCGGTCGAACTTCACCGTCACTTCGTAGTGGTTCATGTCGGCGAGCAGCTGTACCCCGATGACCATGCCGATGAACGGCTGGCTGAGGTAGGTGCCCTTGACGCGCTGGCCAACCTGCACCGGGCTGACCGCGCGTTCCGGCATCGCCGCTGATGCGGTGTTCCAGTCACGGTAGCCGTGGCGGCGGGCGATTTCTTCCAGCGCAGCGCCCTGCCCCAACGGATTGCCGGCAAGGGTGCGCTCGGCGCGCAAAGCCTTGGCCTCGGCCTTGAGACTGGCGGCACTGGGGGTATCGAGAGAGAAAGTCATGTCGGTCCTCTTGAGAGAGGCGGATTTCTTCATGGGGCTCGCCTTGCCATGAACCGCCTCGAAGGGGAGCGATCATGAGATGCGTCACGGATGATCCGCGGCTGGACTTGACCATCGGGTTTCCCCGGCGAGCGGCAGGCGCCAGCAGCACGGGCCGAGATGTGGTGGATGAAGGCCGCTTTGTCAACGGCCGTCCATTCGTGTCGGTGATGGCGAAGATCACGGTTTCTCGTTGGAGTGCGGAGCGGCGACCAGCTAGGACACTGGCATGACTGAGATCATGCTGTTCGTTGCCGGGCTCATTGCCGGCACCATCAATACGCTGGCGGGCGGCGGCTCGTTCATCCTGTTCCCGGCACTGCTGTTCGCCGGCGTGCCACCAGTGATCGCCAATGCGTCGAACACCTATGCGAGCTTTCCCGGCTATGCGAGCGGCGCCTTCGGCTTCTGGCGCGAGATCGTGCAGCACCGCGACAAGCTGATCGGCTACTCCATCGTCTCGCTGGTGTTTGGTTATCTCGGGGCCGAACTGCTGCTCCGGGTTTCGAACGAAACCTTCGTCTTGGTGGTGCCGTGGCTACTGCTGTTCGCCGTACTGCTGTTCAGCTTTGGCGGGCGGATCAACAGCTATGTGCGCCAGCTGGCCGGTGGCAACGGCCGGGGCCGGCGTGCCGGCGTGGTGCTGCTGTTTGCGCTGCTGGCCGGCATCTGCGTCTATGGCGGGTTCTTCAATGCCGGGCTCGGCGTGCTGCTCCTGGCCTTCCTGGCGCTGGCCGGGTTCACCGACATACACGCCATGAACGGGCTGAAGCTCTGGATCTCGACCCTGGTGGCGCTGGTCTGCGTGATCCGCTTCGCGCTCTCCGGCGCCATCGACTGGTATCACGGCTCGATCGCGCTGGTCGGGGTGACGATCGGCGGCTACGTCGCGGCGCGGGTGGCCAAGCGGATCCCGACGCAACTGATCCGCGGGTTGGTGATTGTTTACGGGATCGGGCTGACGGGCTGGTTCTTCTGGCAGGCGTATGGGGCGTAGCCGATAGAGACGGCCCCCTCCCGGCCTCCCCCATGAAGGGGAGGTGAAGAGTCGAGGCTTTGACTTCGATCGTGCCAGACGCACCGGCGGGGCACCCCCCTTCATGGGGGAGGATGGGAGGGGGCCGTCTGCTGGGGCTCTTTACCCCCGCCTGACCCACACCGAGGTGTCGTGGAACGCTGCGCCGCCGAAGGGGCGGACAGGGTCGGAGCCGATCAGGGTGTTGATGCCGACGCCATTGCGATGCGCCGAGTTCGGGTGGATGCCCTCAGCGATCAGCACGCCGCGCTGCATGCCATCGAAGAATGTGGCCTTCAGCGCCACCTCGCCCCGGCGATTGCCGAGGGTGACCGGGTCACCGTCGGCGATGCCGAGCCCCGCGGCATCGTCCGGGTGGATGAACACCGTGGGCTCGGGCTGGCGCTTCTGGCTGCCGGCGGTTTCGGTGAAACTGGAGTTCAGGAAGCTGCGCGACGGGCTGGTGGCAAGCCGAAACGGGGTCTCGGCATCGACCCGCTCGGTGACGTCCCAGTGGTCGGCGAAGCGTGGCATTTCCTGGGGATCGCACACCCAGGTGTAGCCCTTGAGCCGCGCTACCGCGTCCCAGTCAGGCTGAAAACGGTAGCGCTTGTCCGGCCAGGCGAAGCCATCGGCGAAACGCGCCTTTTCGTCCGGCCAGGCGCCGTCAATGAAACCGCGTTTCTCGATCTCGTCGAACTCGCCGAAGCCGGAGCGACGGAAGGTTTCGGCGACCATCTGGCGATCGGTCAGATGCATGGAGGCATGGTCGCTGCCGAGCCGGCGCAGCAGCTCGTTGACCACCTCGAAGTTCGAGCGGCACTCGCCGGGGGCCTCGACCAGCTTCGGACCGTAGAGCAGCCGGGTGTGGCCACCGCGGCGATAATAGTCGTTGTGCTCGAGGAACATGGTGGCGGGCAGCACTATGTCCGCGAGCTTGGCCGTATCGGTCATGAACTGCTCGTGCACGACCGTGAACAGGTCCTCGCGCGCAAAGCCGGCGCGGGTGAGCCCCTGCTCCGGGCTGACATTGACCGGGTTGGTGTTCTGGATGAACAGCGCCTTGACCGGGCCGCCGCCCTTCAGCGCCGCGCCGTCGCCGGTCAGCACCTTGCCGATCTCGCACATATCGAGTTCGCGGCCGCCTGGGCCCATGTCGGCGCCCGTGATCATCGACTTGTCGAGCTTCCACGAACCGGAGTTCGAGTGGAACGCCCCACCGCCGCGGTGCTGCCAACTGCCGGTCATCGCCGCGAGCGACAGCGCGGCATGCATCGAGGTCGAACCGTTGCGCTGGCGGGTGAAGCCATAGCCGAGACGGAAATAGGTTCTCGGCGTGGTACCGATCAGTCCGGCGAAGGCCTCGATCTCGGTGACATCCAGCCCGGTGATTGCCGCGGCCCACTCGGGCGTGCGGGCTTGAAGGTGCGCTTCGAACTCGGGTGAGAAGTCGGTGTAGTCGGCCATGTAGGCGCGGTCGGCGAGGCCGTCGCGCAGCAGAATGTGCATCACCGCCACTGCCAGCGCACCATCGGTGCCAGGGCGCAGCACCAGCGCCATATCGGCCTGTTCCATGGTGCCGTTGCGGTAGATGTCGATGGCGACGATCTTCGCCCCGCGCTCCTTGCGGGCGCGGATGGCGTGGGTCATCACGTTGACCTGGGTGGCGACCGCGTTGGTGCCCCAGATGACGACGCAATCGCTCTCGGCCATGGTCTCGGGATTTGGTCCCGCCAGCACGCCGGTGCCGGCGATGAAGCCGGGCCAGGCGGTGCCCGTGCAGATTGTGTCGTATTGCAGCGCATAGCCGCGGGCGTGGCGCAGCCGCTCGATGCCATCGCGTTGCACGTGCCCCATGGTGCCGGCATAGAAGTAAGGCCAGATGGCTTCCGGGCCATCGGTTCGCTCGATCTCGAGCCAGCGCGCAACAATGTCGTCGAAGGCTTCATCCCAGCTGATCTGCTGGAACTCGCCGGAACCCTTTTTGCCAACGCGGCGAAGCGGATGGGTCAATCGGTTCGGGTGATGAATCCGCTCCGCGTAGCGCGCCACCTTCTCGCAGATGACGCCCGCCGTGTAGGGATCGTCCTTGGCACCGCGGACCCGACCGATGGTCCGCTCGTCGATCACTTCGACGTCGAGCGCGCAGGTCGAGGGGCAATCGTGCGGGCAAACCGAACGGGCGATGCGGGGCGTGGTGATGGCGTTCATGGACGCACATTTAGCATGAGGCGACGCCGCGTGCGACTGGCCAAGCCTCTGCCAAGCAACCAGGCAGCACGAGTGCCGGAACTCGTCATGCCCGGGAATCAGGCAACCGCTGGACCCCATCTGCTGCAGAATCCGATGTCGCCATGCGGACGGAGCGTAGCCGCCATGCCGGGCGCGGTCGTGCCGTGCCGAGCACGGCCGTCGCAAGGTGGGGTATGGGAAGGAGGACATCATGGTGTTCAAGATCGGGACATCCGGGCCGGATACGATCATCGGCACGGAGGACGACGACGACAGGATCTGGGGCCTCGGTGGCGACGATCACCTGAGCGGGCTCAACGGCAATGACGGCCTCATCGGCGGCCCTGGTGCCGACCTGCTCGAAGGTGGCGAAGGCGATGACACCTACGAGCTGAACGCCGACCGCTCGGACACAATCATCGACTTGAGCGGCTGGGATAGCATCCGCGCCACCACCAGCCTCGACCTCAGAGGCTATCCGGAGATCGAGAACCTGGTGATGGCTACCGACGCTTCCGGTCGGGCGGCGCTGGGCAACGCGCTGAACAACGAGATCTTCGATCGAGGTGGCAGCAACATCCTCGATGGACGCGAGGGCCAGGACTATCTCGTTGCCGGTGGCGGCGACGACATCCTCGTCGGCGGGCTGGGTGTCGACACCCTGCAGGGCGGCAGCGGCGACGATCGCTTCGACTTCCACGACACGGACGAGACAGGCGTCGGCTCAGGCCCGGGCATCTACAACCGCGACCAGATCATGGATTTCACACCCGGCGATGACCTGATCCATCTGGGCAGGATCGACGCCGACGCCGGGCATTCCGGCAACCAGGGCTTCCGCTTTCTCGGCGCCACCGGCTTCACCGGCTCGGCCGGCGAACTCGTGATCTACGAGGAAACAATCAATGCCGGCACCGAGACGGTGACGGTGATTGCCGGCGACGCCGATGGCGACGGCGTTGCCGATTTCGAGATCGAGCTGCGTGGCAGCATCGTGCTCAGTGCTGGCGACTTCATCCTCTAGAGGCGCTTTCGAACTGTGACGGGCAAGCGCCACCGATGCCCGCCAGGCGGGCGCCGTCCCTCTGCAGATGAGCGGATGCCGCAAAAATGGGCATCCGGCAGCAGTGGTTTCGTGATGAAAGGGGCGAAGGCAGGCCGAACCATGCACTGGCGGTATGCCTCCCATGCCGGTCCTTCCGTTCACGGAGCGAGGGTCGAGGCGGAGCCTTGAGCAATATTCGGGAGGATTTCAGCATGGCCTATTATCCGCCTAGCATCGATCCGGATGCACTCGACGGCACCGACGGCTTCAACATCACCGGCGCCACGACCGACGACCGGCTGGGGACCAGCGTCGAGAACGCTGGCGACGTCAACGGTGACGGCTTCGACGACATCATCGTCAGCGGCCGCGACCGCATGGGCAACGCCGTCTACAACTACGTCGTCTTCGGTTCAGCCGAGCCGTTCCCGGCCGAGTTCAATGTCACCGAACTCGATGGCACGAATGGCTTCGTGATCGAGACGGTGGACAGGCCCTGGTACGTCAAGGCGGCCGGCGACATCAACGGCGACGGCTATGACGACCTGATGGTCGGGACCAGCAATGACACAGACGAATACGGCTACGAGGACGTGCATGTCGTCTTCGGCAAGGCGGATGGGTTCGAGTCGTATTTCTGGCTCGAGCAACTCGACGGCCAGAACGGTTTCACGCTCAACGGGCCACCGCGATCGACTGCCAACTACACCATCGCCGCGGCCGGCGACACCAATGGCGACGGCCTCGACGATGTGCTGGTCACCACCCAGTACGAGGCCCGGCTGCTGTTCGGCAAGGCCGATGGCATTGCCGCAGATGCCATTGTCACCGATGCGACGACGGCGATCTTCAACACCAACCAGTGGGGATACGCGCCGCCATCCGGCATCGGCGATATCAACGGCGACGGGTTCGGCGACGTCGCCATCGGCGAAGCGGTACTCTTCGGTGCCGCCGACGGCTTTCCTGCCGGCCTCACCGTCGACAGGCTCGACGGCGGCAACGGCTTCCGCCTCGACCCGGATGTCAACCGCACGGTCGCGGCGGCCGGAGACGTCAATGGCGACGGCATCGATGACTTCATCGTCGGCAACCCGAACGCCCGGCCGCACGGCCACATCGACGGTGGCGAGGCCTATGTGGTGTTCGGCAAGGCCGACGGGTTCGACGCCTCGCTCGACCTCGCGACGCTTGACGGCCGCGACGGCTTTGTCATGCGCGGCGCGACGCTGACCGGGCTGGGGGCAGAGGTGGCGGGCGCCGGTGACGTGAACGGCGATGGCTTCGACGACGTGCTGGTGCAGAGCGGATATCGCAGCGGCTACGTCGTCTTCGGTCGGGCGAGTTTCCACACCCCAGGTTTCGATGTCGACGAACTCGACGGCCGCAACGGCTTCAAGATCGACAGTTCCGACCCCTATTCCGGCGTCGAAGACCTTGCCGGGCTCGGCGATTTCAACGGCGACGGCTTTGCTGACCTGGCCTTCGGCAATAGCCAGGCCAGCCCGGGTGGGCTCTATCTCGCCGGAACCACGGCGGTGGTCTACGGGCTGACGCCCACCGAGGCGGTAACGCGGGTCGATGCCGCCGGCGACCAGACCGTGCGTGGCGGGGTCGGCAACGACGTGCTGATCAGCTATGGCGGCGACGACCACCTGATCGGTGATGCCGGCAACGACTCGCTGCGCAGCGTCGCGGGTACCGACACCATGGAAGGCGGGCTCGGCAATGACGACTACTTCGTCTTCGCCGACCGCTCCGACACCATCATCGACACCGGCGGCATCGACACGATCCGCACCACGACGCACTGGGATCTCACGAGCAATGCCGAGATCGAGAACCTGGTGCTCGCCGATGCGGGCGACTGGCACCTGGGCGGAAACGCCCTCAACAACCGGCTGGTTGGCGGCTTTGGCGACAACGTGCTGTCTGGCGGCAATGGCGATGACCGGCTCGAAGGCGGTGGCGGCGACGACATCCTGATCGGCGGCTTCGGCCGCGATGTGCTGATTGGCGGTGCTGGTACGGACCGGTTCGATTTCGCCAGCTACCAGAGCGAGCCGACCGTGGGCCGCGATGTGATCGTCGATTTCGAAGGCGGCGAACTGATCAACCTCGCCGGCGTCGACTCGAACGTCTGGCGCAACGGCAACCAGGCTTTCGCCTTCATTGGCGACGGCGAGTTCACCGGCAAGTGGGGACAGTTGCGCTACGACTACTTCACCTTCACCAACGGTGAGGTGGTGACCATCGTCGAAGGCGACACGGATGGGGATGGGGAAGCCGATTTCGGGCTCGAACTGCGCGGCCAGCATGTGCTGACCGCGGGCGACTTCATCCTTTAGAGCGTTTCAACGAAACGCCCTAAGTTTTTGATTTGGTCGCGCTTTCGAACCGGAAAAGTCTGCAACTTTTCCTGAAAGCGCTCCGAGGGAGACTCGCATGGCTTACATCATGGGCACGGATGCGCCCGAGACGCTGACCGGGACGGACGCCGGCGACGCGATCCTGGGATTTGCCGGGGATGATCACCTGCTCGGGCTCGGCGGCAGCGACCAGCTGTTCGGGCATCAAGGCGCCGACCTGCTCGAGGGCGGGCTCGGCGACGACATCTACCAGCTGTTGGAGGACACGACCGACACCATCATCGACACCGGCGGCTGGGACACCATCCGTGCGACGGTGGGTGTCGATCTCGAAGACTACCCCGAGATCGAGAACCTCACGATGGCCATCGATTATTCCGGCCGCCACCTGCTGGGCAACGGGCTCGACAACGAACTGATCGATTGGGGCGGCAGCAACCGGCTCGATGGGCGCGACGGCGACGACTACCTGAATGCCGGGGCCGGCAATGACCTGCTGATCGGCGGCCTCGGTACGGACTTCATGCTCGGCGCACAGGGCCGGGACCGCTTCGACTTCCGCGAAGTCGAGGAGATCGGCACGGGAGAAACGACCCGCGACGTGATCTGGGACTTCAAGCCGACGGCGGACCGCATCAACCTCGGAGCGATCGACGCCAATGAACAGTTCGCCGGTAACCAGGCGTTTCAACTGCTTGGCTTTGCAGAGTTCACCGGCAAGGCCGGCGAGTTGCGCTGGGTCTACGACCAGCGCGCCGACCTTTCCGCCGTAACGCTGGTCGAGGGCGACACGAACGGTGACGGCGTGGCGGATTTTCAGCTGGAACTGAATGGCCGGCTGCCGATGTACGCAGCCGACTTCATCCTCTAGAGCAGACCTTCTCCGGTCACTGGCGCATCCCCCTCCCCCAACGTGGGAGAGGAGCGGCCTATTCTTCGGCGCGGATCTTCTTCAGCTCGGCATTGTAGATGCGCAGGCTGAGGTAGATGGCGAACATGAAGCAGACGATGCCGGTGATCTGCGACAGCGGCAGACCAGCAAGGATCGGCAGGTGCTTGGCAATGATCAAGGCAACAACGAGCATGAGGACAGACACGACCTCAGCAGAGCGGAACAGCATGGCTCCCCTTTACTTTCTTTTCGAGATGCG